>Ga0181579_10003141_pt1 | contig 13148 bp, 14 predicted proteins | sample 071ome_24_FD_132996 | JGI IMG/M metagenome (GOLD analysis project Ga0181579, IMG submission 132996) | Coastal salt marsh microbial communities from the Groves Creek Marsh, Skidaway Island, Georgia - 071402CT metaG (megahit assembly) | ecosystem: Environmental > Aquatic > Marine > Intertidal... | reverse complement strand
CGAGTACGTCGCGGAAGTGGCGGGAGTCGATCGACGAATCGGTCACGGCGTCACCCTAGACGGCAAGGGTGAGGCCCTCGTGGGCGGCGACGACCTGGACGCCGGCTTTGGCGCCCTCGCAGGTGACCCGCTCGAGGATCGTGTCGAGCTGGTCGTCGTCGCGACCCGGGTCGTGGTGGAAGAGCACGAGAGTCTTCACCTTGCACTCGGCCGCCACCCACAGCGCGTACTCGATCGTGCAGTGACCCCAGTCGTTCTTCTTGGTGAATTCAGCGGGCGTGTACTGCGCGTCGTGGATGAGCACGTCGGCGCCGTCGCACAATTCGCGCGCTCCATCGGTCAGTCCCATCGATCCGTCGAGCGGCATCTGATGATCGGACAAGTACACAACCGACTTACCACTATGGGTCACCCGGAATCCGAGAGTGTTGCCGATGTGCGGCACGAGACGACTCATCACCTCGTAGCCGCCGACCGAGAACTCGTCATCAGCGATGTCGTGAAACGCAAAGGTGCCCGGAAGTTCGTCGAGTGCTACTGGGAAGGTGGGCGGCTTGATAAGCGACGCGAACACGTCGGCCACCGTGCGTCCATCTTCTTGACGAGGTGCGTACACATCGAAATGCGCGCCTGGTCGCAGAGTAGGGACGAAGAACGGCAAACCCTGAATGTGATCCCAGTGCATGTGCGTGAGCAAACACGTCCCGCGGAACGCTCCGCTCTGATCGCAACCTCGACCGAGGTACCGAAGTCCGGTTCCGAGATCGAAAACCAATTGATCTTCGCCGGGTGCGACGAGACCCACGCACGACGTGTTACCGCCGTACCGTCTCGTGTCATCTCCATGGCACGGAGTCGAACCCCGAACGCCGTAGAACGTGACTGCAAAGTCGCCTGATCCCCCGATGTCGACAACGCTAAATCACCTACCCAGGTGGCCGAAACAGGCTGATCGGGTGACGTTCGTCGCAGGCGAGGTGCGGACCGACTCGCCCCGACCACTACGGTTCGTCCATGAGCAACAGCCCTTCTACGGCGATCTCCCAGCACAGCACCCACGTGAACGGAATCACGATGTCGTACCTGGCTGCCGGACTCGACAATGCGGGACCGCTCGCCATCTGCCTGCACGGATTCCCCGACTCGGCCCACACCTGGCGTCACCTCCTCCCGCGCCTCGCCGACGCCGGCTATCGAGCCGTCGCTCCGTTCCTGCGGGGGTACGCACCAACCGAGGTTCCGAGTGACGGACGCTTTCAGACCGCGGCATCCGCACAAGACGTGATCGAGTTGCACGCCGCTCTTGGCGGTGGCGATGACACTGTGATCATCGGGCACGACTGGGGCGCAGTCATCACGCACATCGCCGTCAATCACGCGCCGTCGCTGTGGGGCAGAGTGGTCACGATGGCCGTACCTCCCGGAAATGCCGTCGGCGTTGCGTTTCTCACCAACCTGGCGCAGATCAAACGCAGTTGGTACATGTTCTTCTTCCAACATCCATTTGCCGACATGGTGGTACCGGCCAACGATTTCGCCTACATCGACATGATCTGGGAGGACTGGTCTCCTGGCTACGACGCGCGTGAAGATCTCGAACTCTTGAAACCGTGTCTGCGCGATCCGGCCAATCTGCAAGCTGCGCTCGGCTACTACCGTGCCACCCTTGGTGACGGCTACAAGGATCCGGCGCTGCAAGACATGCAGAACGCCGGTTCAGCCGTGCCGTCACAACCGCTCCTGTATCTGCACGGACGCAACGACGGTTGCATGGGTGCCGAAGTCGCCGAATTCGCTCTCACCGAATTTCCAGCAACGGCGCGCGGCGAAATCGTCGCCGATGTCGGCCATTTCTTGCATCTCGAGAACCCCGATCTGGTGAACACCAAGATCCTCGACTTCTTGCAGAGCGTGTGATGAATCGACCTGCCTTGCCCGATGGACTCGTCGTGGTGGTGAAGCGTGAGTGCGAGACGTGCCGCATGGTTCTGCCCGTTCTGTCGCAACTTCGTGCATCGGGTGTCGAACTCACCGTTTACACACAGGACGATCCGACGTTCGGCGCCGAAATAGGTGCGCTGCATGATGGCGACCTCTCGGTCTCGTGGCATCACGACATCGAGACGGTGCCGACAGTGATTCGAGTGGTCGATGGAGTCGAGCGAGCCCGCACAGTGGGTTGGTTGAGAACCGAGTGGGAAATGGTGACGGGAGCGAGCGGTCTCGGACCTGATCTGCCCGACTTCCGTCCGGGTTGCGGGTCGATGAGCGTCGACCCCGATCTGGTCGATTCGTTGCGCGTGCGATTCGGCGCCTCGACATTGTCGGCTCGACGAGTCGACGTGGCCTCGGCCGAAGACGAGTTCGAAGCCATGTTCGATCGGGGCTGGACCGACGGCCTCCCCGTCGTTCCGCCCACGGAAGCCCGCGTGATGCGCATGTTGGCCGCCACGTCGCGTGCGCCGTCTGACGTGGTGGCGGTGGTTCCACCTGACCTCGTGGAGGTGACGGTCGAGAAGGTGGCCATCAACGCGGTGATGGCCGGTTGCAAGCCCGAGTACTTCCCGTGGGTCCTCACCGCCGTGGAAGCGGTGTGCAACGACACGTTCAACATCCATGGCGTACTCGCCACCACCATGCCGGTCGGCCCGGTGATCGTGTGCAACGGTCCCGGCACGCGGGCCATTGGCATGAACTCGGGCATGAACGTGTTCGGCCAGGGCAACCGCGCCAATCTCACGATCGGGCGGGCCGTGCAGTTGGTGATTCGCAACGTGGGCGGCGGACGCCCCGGTGAAGTCGACCGAGCGACCCATGGCAACCCGGGCAAGATCTCGTTCTGCTTCGCCGAGGACGAAGTGGGTTCGCCGTGGACGACACTGGCCGCCTCACGAGGTGTGGCCAACGGCGTCGACGCGGTGACGGTGTTCCCCGGTGAGGGTCCACGCTGTGTGGTCGACCAGCTGGCCCGCGATCCCGAAAGTCTGGCCAATACGTTCGCCTCGTGCCTTCGCACACTCCACAATCCGAAGTCGGTGCTGGCCTTCGACGCCGTCTTGGTGGTGGGGCCCGAACATGCTCGAGTGTTCGCCGAAGCCGGCTGGGACCGTGACCGGGTTCTCGACGAACTGCACGCCCGACTGCAGATTCCCGGCACCGATCTCGTGCGGGGTGCCAACGGCATCGCCGAGGGGATCCCCACCCACCTGGAAGGTGTGACATTGCCGAAGTTCCGACCCGGAGGCATCTTGCTCGTCCACGCAGGCGGTGGAGCGGGGTTGTTCTCTGCCATCATTGGCGGGTGGGCCAACGGTGACATGGGAAGCACCCCAGTCACGAGGGAGGTGACGCGATGACGACTTTGCTCGATCCGACGAACGAGAAGCGCGCCTTGAACATGGAGCGTGTCGGTCGCCCCGAGTCGTTGTCGGGTCTCAACGTCGGACTGCTCGACATCTCGAAGGCGCGCGGCGACGTGTTCCTCGATCGTCTCGAGGAACGGTTGGCCGAGATGGGTGCCAACGTCCTGCGTTACAAGAAGCCCACGTTCACCAAGCCGGCGCCAGTCGACCTGCGCCACGAGATCGCCATGAACTGCCAAGTGGTGATCGAAGCCCTCGCCGATTGAGGCAGCTGCACGTCGTGCAGTGTGCACGACATCGTCGATATCGAAAGGCGCGGAATTCCGGCCGTCTTCGTGGCATCCGCCGAATTCGTGACGGCTGCTGACGTTCAATCGCAGTCGCTCGGGTTCCCCGACGTGGCGCGCGTGTTCACACCTCACCCCATCCAAGACCGCACCGACGACGAAATGCGGGCCTACGCCGACGCTGCCCTCGACGAGATCGTTGCGGCTGTCACCCGCCGTTCGGCCTGAGTGCACCTTTCGGCCACTGCGGGCCGGGCATGATGGAAGCGATGCGTCGCACGAAGATCGTTGCCACACTCGGTCCGGCCAGTCACGATCGTGTCGCCGCACTGGTGGATGCCGGTGTGTCCATGGTGCGAGTCAACTGTTCGCATCTCACCACTGATGAAGTATCGGCAACCGTCCGGTCGGCGCGTGCCCAGTCGTCGACGGTGGGAATCCTCGTCGATGTTCAGGGCCCGAAGTTACGACTGATCGACGGCCTCGACGCGCGTGGTGCCGAGGTCGTGCTGTGGGAGCGCGGATACACCGACGACGGCCCGATGGTCGGCTTCGATCCGCAGGCCGTGGGCGTCGAAGCCGGTGAGCGAATCCTGGTGAACGACGGTCGTATCGTCTTGCGCGCTGTCGAAGTGCTCCCCCACATGGTGCGAGCCGAAGTGCTCGTACCCGGAATGGCCGAGGGTAAGCGAGGTGTCAACCTGCCCGACACCAACGTGAACATGCGCATGTTCTCCGACAAGGATCAAGCTGACATCGCGGCGGCCGTCGACAGCGGGGCCGATTGGATCGCGCTGTCATTCGTGCAGCGCGCCGAGGACGTACTCGAAGCGCGGCGCATGGTGCCCGATGACGTGCGCATCCTCGCCAAGATCGAACGACCACAAGCACTCCGAGTTCTCGGCGAGATCTGCGGAGTGGCCGACGGTGTGATGGCCGCCCGAGGTGACCTCGGTGTCGAAATTCCCTTTGCCCGCTTGCCCGTGGCCCAGCGGGCGATTGCCGATGCATCGTTGCGATCGGGTGCCATGTCGATCTGTGCCACCGAGATGCTCGAGTCGATGATCTCGGCGACTCGCCCGACGCGTGCCGAAGTGTCAGACGTCGCCAATGCAGTGCGAGACGGTTTCGACTGCGTGATGCTCTCGGCCGAAACGGCGATCGGCCACGATCCGATCGGCACCGTTCGTGCCATGGCGCAGATCCTCGAGGAAGCCGACAGTCTGGACGGATTCGTGTCGCCGTTCGCCGATCACAACCCGAACGCAGCGGCCGTCGCCGCCTCGGCGGCAACGTTGGCCGGTCGACTGAAGGCACGGGCGATTCTGGCCATCACCTACACCGGCCACAACGCCGAATTGTTGTCGGCTTGTCGACCGAACGTTCCGATCATCGCCGCCACCGAGGACGAGCGGGTGGTCACTCGACTCATGTCGCGCTTCGGAGTGAAGCCTGTTCTGGCCGAGCGTCCCGATTCGACTGACGAGTCGATCTCCTACGCGATCGACGCCGCAGTGGCCGCCGGACACCTGAACCGTGGCGATCTCATCATCGTGGCGATGTCGCGCATCTCACCACGATCCGACACCGACACGATCTTCGTCCACCGCGTCTGATCAGATCACCCAGGAAGGACGACGAACTCGTTCGCGTCGATGACGACGAGGCCTTCGGCGACCAGATCGGCGAGCAACTTCGCCGCACCGTCGGGCGGGCGATCCATCACCCGTGCCACGTCGTCGACGCGCACTGCACCTTCGCCCAACGCCTTGATCAACCGTCCGCGCGCCTGACGATCCGATCCCTCGAATCTCCCCTGCGGAACGCTCACGCCAGCCGACCCGACACTCGGGTCGTCGCCGTCACCCCCTCGCCATGCACACCACGACTCCCACGGACACTCGTCGCACGACGGTGTGGGTCGGCACACCATCGCCCCCAACTCCATGAGTCCCTGGTTCCACAACCACGCCGTTCCCGAGGCCAGCAATCGATCAGCTTCGGTTTGCGCACGCTTGGCGGTGAGTCGCTCGCCGGCCAGGCGCGCCAATACCCGCGCAACGTTCGTGTCGACCACTGCCGCGTCGAGTTCGAAGGCGAATGCCAACACGGCACGGGCCGTGTACGGCCCGACACCTGGAAGCGCCAAGAGATCGTCGAGCTCTTGCGGCACCTCTCCCCCGTGGTGAACCACGACCTCGCGTGCCGCCGCCTGCAAGTTGCGTGCTCGGCGCGGATACCCGAGCCCTTGCCAGAGGCGCAGAATGTCACCGAGGGGCGCGTGAGCACAGTCGGCGGGCGTGGGATAGGCCCCCATGAACGCGTGCCACTTCGGCATCACCCTCGCCACGCCCGTCTGTTGCAGCATCACCTCGCTGACGAGAATGCCCCATGGGTCGCGCGTGGCGCGCCACGGCATCTCGCGAAGACGAACTGCCGCCCACCCCAACAAGGCATCCTGGAAGACGCCGAGGTCGTCGTCGTTCAGTCGTTGCTCCATGCGGCATCGGCGTCGTACGGGCGCTGACGGGCCGGGGCGAATTCGCGCTTCCACACCATCACCCGCCGACGGAAGTAGCACACCTCTTTGCCGTCCTGATTGAAGGCCTTGGTCTCGACGGTCACCACACCACGATCATTCTTCGACTTGCTCTCTTGCACGTCGAGGACGCGGGTCTCGGCGTGGATGGTGTCACCGTGGAACGTGGGGAACTTGTGCTGCAACGTTTCGACTTCGAGGTTGGCGATGGCGGCCCCGCTCACGTCGGGAACGCTCATGCCGAGCACGAGCGAATACACCAAGTTGCCGACCACCACGTTGCGACCCTGCACGCTCTGCGACGCGAACCAGTCGTTGGTGTGCAGCGGATGGTGATTCATGGTGATCATGCAAAAGAGATGATCGTCGTATTCGGTGATCGTCTTGCCCGGCCAGTGGCGGTACACGTCGCCGACCACGAAGTCTTCCAGGCATCGTCCGAAGGGTCGCTCATGAACGGTCATGAGCGAAGAACCTACATCGGCTCGTGCGGGGGCTCCGTATCCGACAACGGTCGCGTTGCATCAGCAGTCGGTGAAGGTTGGGGTTTGGGCATCTCTCGGGTGCGCTCGCGCGCCGGATATCGCTCCGAGAAGTCGAGGATGCTTTCCCGCCCACTTGCCGAGGCCACCACGTCGCGCAGAGGTTCGAGATTGTCCTTGGAAATCGACCATGGGCCGACACGAAGGGAGAGATAGGTGACACCGCCGATCACGATCGGCAACCAATACTGCGCAATGCGGTATGACACCACACCCACGACGACCGTGGCGCGTGGCAGCCCGAACCCCACCAGCACCGGAACATAGATGCCCTCCACGATGCCAAGACCACCCGGAGTGATGGGAATAGCGGCCAAGACGTTGGCCAGCCCGAACGCCACGATGAGTCCGTCGATCGACAGCGATCCTCCGAAAGCGCGCAGGAACACCCACAACGCTGCCGCGTCAAGCAGCCAGTTGAGCGCCGCCCACATCGACAACTTGCGCAACAGTGAACGGTCTTCCCACAGCTCTTGCATTCGGCCGCTGATGTGATGCACCGCTTCTCCGGCCCGGTCTTCGTTCATGTGCAGACGGCGAGCGATACGCCGCACGATCTTCTCGGACTGCTGCTGGCCGCCGATCAGCCCGAACACGATGCCGGCCGCGATGATCATGAGGATGATGCCGGCCACAGCGGCCGATCCGTAGACCGGGTTCACACCGCGGAACGGAATCGACACGATGAGTCCGCTCCACAAAATGAGATTGAGCACCACAGCCGACGCGAGGCCCGAGGTGGCAAGGGCAAATCCGGCATCGGGTCCGGCCACGTTCGACAGCGTCATGAGTCGGTAGCCGAGCGCCGATCCTGCTGCGGTGCCGCCGGGAATCAGGCTCGACAAGGCACGAGTCGACAACTGAATCCGGAACAGCCGCCAGATCGACAGATGGTCACCGGCCGAACCCAACGCCTCACGCGTCATCACCGAATAACAGAAGAGGGCGAGGATCGAGAGCGCCAGACCCACGAGCAAAAGGATCGGCTGCACCTCGCTCAACTGGTCGATGGCGTTCCGCAGACCAGGGATGTTGAGGATGATGAAGTAGACGACGAGAAGCGTCGCCCCCACCTTGAAGGTGCGCAGGATTGCTCGTCGACGGAAGGCTCGACGCTCGGCCGGAGTTCGACGCAGGACGACCGCGTTCCCGTCCGGGCGTTCGTCGGGGCGTGCCGAATTCGGCTCCCGTTGTGCCTCCGACATGCCTCTTTCCTATCAGTTCGAGCCGGGTGGGTCCGGCGACTTCTCTGTCAGACCAGCGGAAACGATCGGCGAATGGCGTCGAGGCGCGTGTCGAGCAACGGCTGAGTGTCGCTCGTCCATTTGCCGAGATGCACGATCACCAGGTCGCGTGCAGTGTCGACGATGGTGCGTTGACCCTCGTAACCGAGAGCCGCGATGACTTCGGGCTGCGACAGCCAGATCCACCAGTGACGGCCGTACCCGTGCTTGGTGTCAGGGTCGGACGCGTGTTGTTCACAGGCACCGAGAATCCAGTCTCTCGACACGATCTGCTCTCCGTCCCATTCACCTCCACGCAAATACAAGTATCCGAAACGAGCGAAATCGCGCGCCGTCGCGTACACGTATGACGATCCGATGAACGTGCCCGCGGCGTCGAACTTGGGGACAGCCGACGACATTCCGATAGGAGCGAGCACTCGCGATCGTAGAAACTCGGCCATGTCATCACCATGTCCGACGCGATCACCGAGCAGACGCGAAACCACGTTGGTAGTACCCGACGAATAGTTCCAGACCGATCCCGGCGCATGTTTCAGCGGCCGAGACGCGGTGTAGCCGGCGACATCGTCGGCTCCGGCGCCGAACAACATGTCGATCACGTGCGGGACGGGCGCATCGTCTCCGGTGACGTACTCCTCCACGAAGTCGAGACCGTCGCGCATGCGCAACAGATCGTCGAGTGTGATGTGACGTCGTTCGTCGTCGGCCCACTCGGCAACCGACACCGTTGCAGCTGGATCGAGGAGACCGTCGTCGACTGCGCACCCGACCGCAGCATGCGTGATGCTCTTGGCCATACTCCACGAGATGAGCGTGGTATCACGTTCGACGGGGCCACCAGGACCGAACAGGGTGTCGGGTTGCGTGCCGTAACGCTCGTGAACGATGCACCCACGATGAACCACCAGCAGGGCGAGCGAAGTTCCTTCGCCGGTCGGGGGTTCCACACCCCCGGCGAACAGTGCATCACTCGCTGCGATCGCCGACGCCGGAACGGCACCGCCGATCGGCCAGTCGGCCGTCGGCCACGGGATTCCAGCGGGTTGTGGCGAGAACTTCACGACGTCTCCGTCACAAAGACGAGCGTTTCGAGGTGATGTCGAGGTCGTCCAACTTCCCTGGAACATCCGGGGCCGGACCACTCGCCAACGTCACGGCCTCAGCAGGCGTGGAAGCCACAGCCGCAATACTGCGAAACGCTTCGCTCACGAATCCCGATTCCACCACGTGATCGAGTGCAGCCAGGAGAGGGCCGTAGAAACCGGTGCCGTCGAGAAACACGAGCGGCTTCTTGACGAGTCCCAATTGGTTCCAGGTAAGGATCTCGAAGGCTTCGTCGAACGTGCCGAAGCCGCCGGGCATCACGACGAATCCACAGGCGAGCTCGGCCATACGGGCCTTGCGTTCGTGCATCGAGTCGACGACGTCGAGAACGTTGAGCCCGGTATGGGCGGTTTCGGCGCGCACCAGATGCTCGGGGATCACACCGTGGGCGAAGCCGCCGGCATCGAGGACCGCATCGGCGACGACACCCATGAGGCCGACTCGACCCCCGCCGTACACGAGGCCGAGGTCGGCTTCCACGATGGCCCGGCCCAGTTCGCGGGCTTCGTCGACGAACACAGGCCGACTGCCCGAACTCGACCCGCAGTAGACGCACACCAGACCACGCACGCTCCCAGTGTCCCACAGGGCACGACCCGTCTGAGGTGACGCCTGACCGGCTGTCGGCACCACCGAACAGGGGCACCGCTTCGGCCTTTTCGAGCCTCCCTACTAGCGTTCGAGAGCGATGAGCGCCACCGTCACACCCGATATTCAGACCGCCGCCGACGTCATCGATCTCGCTTCGCGAGCGGTGGGTTCCGGACTTCGCCGCCTCGCAGAAGCCGGCGGACCCGAAGTCCACCAAGTGATGGCCTACGACCTGGCCCACGCGGCCTCGGCTGTCGAGACCGCTCGCTCACTACTCGACTACGGCGCCAAGGGAACCCACGAAGGTCTCATCACGTGCGCGTACACCGCCGACATGGCACACGACCTGATGTCGAAGCTCATCGGTCGCGAGGAGAGTTGGGGTCTGGAACCCGGGGCTCTCGACGCCGCACGTCCGTTCATCGGTACCTATCGCGATCCCGAGTTCGTGGCCTCACTCGCTGATGTCCCCGGACCCCGTCATCTCGATGAAGACTTCGAAATGGTGCAGGACACGTTCCGGTCGTTCGCCGAGAAAGTGATCGCGCCGCGCGCCGAGCACGTACATCGCTACAACGAAGACGTTCCCGAAGACATCATCAGCGGACTTGCCGACATGGGCGCGTTCGGTTTGTCGGTGCCGGCCGAATACGGCGGCTTCTCCGAAGGCGGTGAGGGCGAATACCTCGCCATGGTGGTGGCCACCGAAGAACTGAGCCGAGGTTCGCTCGGTATCGGCGGTTCGCTCATCACGCGTCCCGAGATCCTCACCCGTGCTCTCGTAAAGGGCGGTACCGAAGAGCAGAAGCAGGAGTGGTTGCCCAAGCTCGCCACCGCCGAGGTCATGGCAGCAGTGGCCGTCACCGAGCCCGACTACGGCAGCGACGTCGCTGGCATCAAGGTCACTGCGGTTCCGGCCGAGGGTCCCGACGGCGAGGCCGGCTACGTGATCAACGGTGTGAAGACGTGGTGCACGTTCGCCGCCCGCGCCAACGTGCTCATGTTGCTCGCTCGCACCAATCCCGATCGTTCTCTCACTCACAAAGGACTCAGCCTCTTCATCGTGCCGAAGCCGCTGGGTGACGCCCACGGATTCGAGTTCTCGCAGCAGGTTCAGCCGAACGGGTCGACCGGCAAAATGGAAGGCCGTCCGATCGACACCATCGGCTACCGCGGCATGCACTCGTACGAGATCGCTTTCGACAACTGGTGGGTATCGGCCAAGAACCTGATCGGCGAAGAGAGCGGCCTCGGCCGCGGCTTCTACTACCAGATGGAAGGTTTCGAGAACGGCCGTCTGCAGACCGCGGCCCGTGCTGTGGGCGTCATGCAGGCCGCGTACGAAGCCGCCTACGACCATGCGCACAACCGCAACGTGTTCGGACAGAACATCAGCGAATATCAGCTCACCAAGGTGAAGCTCGGTCGCATGGCCGTGCTCATCCAGGCTGGTCGCCAGTTCGGTTACCAGGTGGCCAAGTTGATGGCCAAGGGCGAGGGAACCACCGAGGCGTCGATGGTGAAGGCGTACGTGTGCAAGGCCGCCGAATGGGTCACTCGTGAAGCCATGCAGATCCATGGCGGCTACGGCTATGCCGAGGAATACAGCGTGAGTCGACTCTTCGTCGATGCTCGTGTGCTGTCGATCTTCGAAGGCGCCGACGAGACGCTGTGTCTCAAGGTGATCGCTCGCCGACTCGTCGGCTGACGACGACGGCGTAGTCGCCGTCGTCGAACGGCTCGCCATCCCAGTTGCGCCAGGTGCTGACGTGGGCCGCTCCGGTGGAAACCGCGTCGGCCACGAATTGATCGGCGTGATACGAGTCGGCTCGCCTCTCCTGTGACCAACCGCAGACGAGGAGCCCACCTACATCGAGATGGTTCACCATGTTGCGAACGATGTCGGACTGCACACCGGGCTGGCAGAAGTTGAGGATGTTGCCGATCATCACGACGACGTCGAATCGGTCCGACAACTCCACTGTCGAAAGATCACCGACCGACCACACGATGGTCGACGATTTCGAACGAGCCTTGTCGACCATGTCGGAATCGAGATCGATGGCCGTCACTGCGTGGCCTCGTCGTTCGAGTTCGACGGCCAAACGACCGGTTCCACAGCCAGCGTCGAGAATGCGACACGAGCGACCGTCGAACGCGACGTCGATCAAACTCGAAATCGCGTCGGCTTCACCGTGAACGTTGTCGCCCCGTGCGGCCATGGCGTCGAATCTCTCGTCGTACTCGTCGAGGTCGATTCGGGCGCGCCACTGCGCCCACCGCGCCGACACTCGCTCACCCGGTGTGGTCACGTCGAGACCAGGTCGAGAAGAGATCGCACTCGAAGGAAGTCGGCACCATCATGGTCGTCGTAGGGATCGAGCAGCACCGGCAACAACCCGGCATTCCGCGCTCCACCCACATCCATCGTCACGCTGTCACCCACGTACGCAACCCGCGAACGATCGATACCCGGCAGAACTTCGAGCCCGAAGTCGAAGATGCGCGGATCGGGTTTGGCCACACCCACCAGGTGACTGTCGACCACGATGCGCACAGGGACACCATGCCCCTCACCCACCTGGCACACCTTCGAGCGTGCCAGTACCGACTCGATCTGACCCGTTGCGTTGCTCACCACTCCGATCGGCACCTGACGTTCGTGCAGCTGGCGTAGCGCCCGCACGCTGTCGTCGAGTACGAAGCGCCACAACCATGCCGATCGCGTGCGATCGAGCACCATCGACGCCTCCGACAGGTCGTGCTCGTGAACCCCCACTGATTCGACATAGGCCGCGTTGTACACCGACCAGTCGGATTCGGCCGACTCGGCTCGCGACTTGGCGGCCATTCCGGCGTAGTGCGCGCGGTGATATCGATCGAGGTCGTCGGATCCGCCGTAGTACCGAAGCAACGGTGAAACCACGTGCGGATCAGGGATCACGAAGATCCCGCCGGCGTCGAACAACACGGCATCGACTTCGTGGCCGTGGATCACAAGAGGACTCGTCACACCTCCAGGGTAGGGCGTACCCTTTCGGTGTGCGCAGTGCCCGTGACTTCTTCAAACCCCTCGCCGTCGGCGCCCCGGAACCCGTCCGCGAGATCCCCTTCCGCCCCAGTCGGATGATCCACTTCTTCCCACCGTCGAACGACAAGATGGTGGCCAAGCTCCCCGACATCGTGCCGACGGTCGACATCCTCCTCGGCAATCTCGAAGACGGTGTCCCGGCTTCCGACAAAGAGGCCGCTCGTGCCGGACTCGTGAAGGTGGCGCGCACCGTCGACATGGGATCCACACAGCTCTGGACGCGCGTCAACAGCCTCGATTCGCCGTGGGCGCTCGACGATCTCACGACTCTCGTGACCGAAGTGGGCGACAAGTTCGACGTGATCATGATTCCGAAAGTCGAAGGTCCCGAAGACATCCACTATGTGGATCGTCTGCTCGCTCAACTCGAAGCCAAAGCCGGTCT
>Ga0181579_10003138_pt1 | contig 13158 bp, 10 predicted proteins | sample 071ome_24_FD_132996 | JGI IMG/M metagenome (GOLD analysis project Ga0181579, IMG submission 132996) | Coastal salt marsh microbial communities from the Groves Creek Marsh, Skidaway Island, Georgia - 071402CT metaG (megahit assembly) | ecosystem: Environmental > Aquatic > Marine > Intertidal... | reverse complement strand
GTTTGGAGACCATGCGCAACTGCGAGAAGATCGGCCTCTATGCGGGAGCGCATCACGATTTTAACTTTGCCAAAAATCTTTTCGGGTACTGCGGCATCGCGCCACGATTGTCTTGCGTCCATGTCAGTATCGGTTTTGTAAAGACGTTGTATGGGTTTATCTTTTGATCAAGGCGTATTGTTCGCTCTCATTGTTGCCGTATTCGGATTTTTGTTATGGGGACGTTTTCGATACGACTTGGTAGCCTTTTCCGCCTTAGTTATTGCCTATTTGCTGGGAGTCATTCCCAAAGAGTCCGCTTTCGCGGGATTCGGGCACCCGGCCGTAGTGATTATCGCCCTGGTACTGATAATCAGTCGTGGTTTGCGTGCCTCTGGAGCTATCGAGATGCTAACCAAGCACTTGGTTGACAGAAGCCGAAAGACAGGCACTCACATCGGAATCATGTCTGGAGTCGCGGCTGCTCTTTCGGCCATCATGAATAACGTTGCGGCTCTGGCCCTGTTGATGCCGATGGATATTCAAGCGGCTAAGAAAGCGAATCGAAGCCCGTCTCTGACACTGATGCCGCTATCTTTTGCGTCTATCTTGGGAGGAATGATTACATTGATCGGTACGCCGCCCAATGTAGTGATCGCCACCTTTCGCGAGAGCTCGATGGGGGAGGCCTATGGCATGTTCGATTTCGCCCCGGTTGGTTTGATCGTCGCGGTGGTCGGCGTGATCTTCGTCGCTTTCGTAGGTTGGCGGCTGATACCGAAGGAGAGAGGGCAAAGTGGATTGGGATCTGGGTTTGGAGACTTGGATGGCTATCTCTTTGAGCTCTCCATACTAGAGGAGTCGGAATTTTGCGGCCAATCCCTTAAGGAAATCGAGTCGGCCGCCAACGAAGGCGACGTGGAGATTCTAGGTTTGATTCGACGTGGATCTCGAATCCGAGGAAGTTTTTGGAGGGAGGTCTTGCGGGCCAAGGACATTCTTTTGGTGGAGGGCAATCCGGAGTCGGTGGACCACTTTTTGGGATTGGGTAAACTGGCCTACAGCCAGTCGAAAAAATACCAGGAGATTCTCTCCGACGAACTGGGTTTGGTTGAGGTTGCGGTTCCAGAAAGCAGTCGGCTGGCGGGTCGCTCGACGAACGATGTCAAGCTGCTCTATCGACAGGGCGTGCTCCTTTTGGGGATTTCGCGAAGCGGGAAACAAATTCGGGAGCGTTTGCGGAACGAGCGGATTCGGCCGGGAGATTTGCTGCTATTGCAGGGTTCTCAAGATCGGCTGGCGGACGTGGTGGAATGGCTAGGTTGCTTGCCTCTTGCTGATAGAGGATTGGAAGTGGTGCAACGGCGCAAGGCGTGGACAGCAATTGGCGGGTTAGCAGCGGCTATCCTATTCTCGGCCTTCGGCTGGGTTTATTTGCCTTTGGCGCTGGCAGCCGTTGTTGTGCTCTACGTATCGACTAAGATCATACCGATATCGCAGATTTATCAATCGGTAGAGTGGTCAGTGATTGTATTGCTGGCTTCCATGATTCCTATCGGGGTGGCTTTGGAGACCAGTGGCGGCACTGAAATCATCGCTACCCAGATAGTCAATTGGACGGCGGGGTTTTCTCCGGTGGTGGTTCTGGCTGTGCTGATGATTGTCACCATGACCCTGTCGGATGTTCTGAATAACGTGGCCACGGCGCTGATCGCGGCTCCAATCGGGGTTGAGATCGCCCGCAGGCTGGATACCAATCCGGATGCGTTCCTCATGGCAGTGGCAGTGGGGGCCTCCTGCGCTTTCTTGACCCCCATTGGCCATAAAAATAATACTATTATTATGGGCCCGGGTGGTTACAAGTTTGGCGATTATTGGCGAATGGGCCTGCCTTTGGAAGTAGTTGTAGTGGCAGTTGGACTACCCGCTATTTTATTTTTCTGGCCGTTGTGAAATCCATTAGGGAGCGGTCGATCTCACTCCTTCGTCTCGCCGTGGCGCATTAGCGTCAATTTAAGTTGTTTGCGTTGCAGGAAGCTCGCTTGCGAGCGAATCGACATCGGTCCATCACCGTAAAGAAATCGCTCGCAAGCGAGCTTCCTGCTCAAAATGATGGGCGTATTTTGGTTAGGTCGGGGCGCGTGCGCCGTAGCGGGACTACGGCGGTCTAAGCCAAGCGATGTTCTCTAAAGTAGCGCAGTTAGGAATTGAACGTTTGAAATGGGAGAATTGCTCTGCGGATCGTCGCGAGCGACGCCCCTACCATGGGTTGTTGTGTAGGGCCTTCGCTTGCGAAGTGCCGCGTTTGTTCGGCTTTTTGGTAGGGAGAACCGTCTCGGTTCTCCGTGTTCGAGTTTCGTAGGATCGAGACGATCCTCCCTACCTTCGATTTTCTCAAGAAGAACTCAACGGATCCCGTCACTCGGCGATGTAGCAGCCGATGGCTCGGGTTTCTCGACGTTCTGGGGTTTGGCCATCGACCAGTGACTGCAGAACTTCTCTCAGATCCTCGCGGCTCGGGCTAGGGCGCCATTTTCCAAAGTCGGTATAGCGATCGTCGATACGGCCTCGATAAATCCAATTGCCATTTTCAGGTTGGCTGACGCCTGCTGGATAGACGACCACCTCGGGTGTTACGGTTGCTCCGGTCTTTATGACCAGATAGCCGCTGCGATCGATAATAGCGGGCGCCTTAATCTGGTATTCCTGCAAGTGGGATTCTACTTCCCTCTTGTCGAAATAGGAGCCTGGATACACCATCCAAAAAGAAACGGTCTTATCGGCAAACTCCTCAAAAATACGATTGATGGCAGGTATATAGCGATTGGAAATCGGGCAGTCGACGCCAGCGAATACCAAGACGATCGCGTTCTCATTGCTAATCGCCAATGGGTCCAAAGAGTTGCCATCCAGATCTACTGGGATCTCACTGGCGGCCGCAGCGCCGCCAATGGCCGCGAGCGGGAAACCAATGAGAAGCCCTAGCAGAGATATCCGGAATTTCATTCACAGCATAGTGCCTGGAAAGGATAGTGGAGTCAAAACGAATGATTGCTGGGTAGAGGCCAAGAGAGTGTCTAACAACTACGTTCCGATCGCTTCGAGGATGGTAGGGCTGCTTGTCCTCGAGCAGCCGTTCCTGTGAACGTCTCCTAACTCGGCTGTCAGCCCTTCCATTTAAATCATGGATTGTGTCGACAGTCTCCAAGGCGAGAGATCGCGCTGGACGAGGGCAGGGGAATTCTGTTTCCTGATGGCATGGTTCGCTCGCTTCCCTTCATTCTAGCTTTCCTTTTAGCCTTTGGCTCAGCTGCTCAGTCGCCGAACATCCTCTTTATTCTGGTCGACGATCTCGGCTACATGGACATCGGGGCCAATAATCCGGATACGTTCTACGAGACGCCGAACATTGACCAGCTCGCTCGAGATGGAATGCGTTTCACCGATGGCTACGCTGCCAATCCCGTCTGCAGTCCTACCCGCTACAGTATAATGACCGGGAAGTGGCCGAGTCGTGTGGACGCGACCAACTTTTTTGCGGGCATGCGAGAGGGGCGGTACAAGCCCGCGCCGCTGATCGATCGGATGCCATTGGAAGAGGTGACTATGGCTGAAGCATTGAAGTCCGAGGGGTACAACACCTTTTTCGCGGGGAAGTGGCACTTGGGCCCGACCGAGGAGTTTTGGCCGGAACGGCAAGGTTTTGACAACAATATTGGCGGCTGGAAGCACGGGGGACCCTGGAATGGGGACAACTACTTTTCGCCCTATGGCAATCCACGCTTGCAGGACGGTCCCAAGGGGGAGCATTTGCCTGAGCGGTTGGCTAAAGAGACAATCGCGTTTATGGAGGAGAATCTGGATCGCCCGTTCTTGGCCTATCTATCTTTCTATTCGGTGCACACTCCCTTGATGGCCCCGAAAAATCTAGTGGAGAAATATGAACGCAAAGCGGAGCGTTTGGGGCTTGTGGGCAAAACGGAGTTTGCCACGGAAGAACAAGTTTGGCCTTATGGCTCAGCTCGAGGCGGCGGCGATCCTGGCCTGAGACAAGTGCGCATCCTGCAGAATCACGCTGTATACGCGGGCATGGTCGAGTCGATGGATCGCAGCGTTGGCTTGGTGCTGGACAAACTTGAAGCCTTGGGTATCGACGAACGTACCGTCGTTTGCTTTACGTCCGACAATGGGGGTCTGTCGACTAGCGAAGGGTTGCCGACCTCGAATTTTCCTCTCCGTGGCGGCAAAGGCTGGACCTATGAGGGCGGGATTCGAGAACCCTTCATTATAAAATGGCCGGGATTCGTTGCTCCAGGCAGTGTCAGCGCAGAGCCCGTAAGCAGTATCGATTTTTTCCCTACAATTATGGAAATCGCGGATATTGGAACAGACTATCCAGTCGACGGCACCTCTTTGGTCCCCGTTTTAAAGGGTGGTTCGATTTCCCGTGATGCCCTCTATTGGCATTATCCGCACTACAGTAACCAGGGAGGTATTCCGTCTGGAGCCATCCGCATGGGAGATTGGAAGCTGATAGAGCGCTATGAGGACGGCCGCGTTCATCTTTATAATTTGAAGAACGATATCGGGGAATTGAATGACTTGGCTCTCTCGCATCCGAGCCGCGTCCAAACCATGCGTAAGCAACTCCACGCCTGGTACAGGGAAGTAGACGCGAAGTTCCTACAATCTAAAGATCCTTGGCGCCCGGAATGATCGGGGAAAGTTCGCTTCGCCATTACTAGAATTTTGGAGGACCGAGACGGTCTTCCCTGCCTTTTACGGCCTTGTAGGCTAGTTGAAATTTCTTGCTCGAACGGTCGCCTTGTTTGAATTTGACTGGGCAATGGTGTCATTCTGGCATCCAACTTTAATCTGAAAAATAGACTATGCCCCACAACATGTATAATCGTCGTTCCTGGCTGCAAACCATGCTCTATGGTTCTGGAGCTTTGTTTGGCATCAACGCTGCTAGCCCGTTGGGCCAAGCCGCTCCGATCAGCCCCAAAGATAACATCAAAGTAACCAAACTGGAGACCTTTGTGCTCAAGAACTCGTGGGTATTCGTGAAGATCTACACCGATGCGGGAATCACTGGTTGGGGCGAGATGCTCAAGGATGATGCTAAAGCTTGCGCGGCAGGGGCCCTGGAAGTGGGGGACTATCTCATCGGGAAAGACCCGAGAAAGGTGGTGCACCACTGGCAGGCTATCCACCGCGGCGCTTTTTATCGGGGCGGGCCGATCAAATCGGCCATCTCGTCCGGAATCGACCAAGCTTTGTGGGACATCACCGGCAAGTGCTATGGGGTTCCTGTCTACAAGCTGCTAGGTGGACCGACGCGTGAAAAGGCCTTTGTCTATGGCGTGCCGGATAAAAAAACTGGCGTGAGAGCGATGAAGGTAGGTCCCTCTGCGGCCCGCAAGGCTTTCAAGTATGCGGAGGGTTACAAGTTTGTTGGCGAAGTGGTTGAACGTTTTGCCGACCTGAGAAAACGAATGGGGGATGACGTGGATATCGGAATCGATTTTCACGGGGCTGTGCAACCGACGACGGCCAGTGTGCTCATCAAGGAGCTGGAACCGTACAAGCCCTGGTTCTACGAGGAAGTCGTCCAAGCCCTGAATGTGGATGTTATGGCTGATCTGGCCAAAAAGACGCACATACCTTTGGCAACTGGCGAGAGAATATTCCTAAAGTGGGGATTCCGGGAGATTCTCGAGAAAGGTGCGGCCATGATTTTGCAACCGGATGTCAACTATGCTGGTGGAATCACGGAACTCAAAGTGATCGCTGGCATGGCTGAGGCTTACTACGCTCCCCTAGCGCCTCACAATCCAAATGGACCTTGCTCGTTGGCTGCCAGTTTGCAAATCGCCGCTTGTATCCCCAATTTCATGGTACAAGAACGTGGGGACCGCGAACACGATTTGCTAGCGGAACCTTTACCGCCAGTGAAAGATGGATACCGACCGATCCCAACCGGTCCCGGACTGGGTATCACGATTGATCAGAACCGTATCGACGACGAAGTAGGCGAACCGCGCGAGTATCTACCGCAGTTCGATGCGGACGACGGGTCAGTCGTGGATTGGTAGATTTAATCGATATACGGTTACTTTATTCGGTCTTACCTAATTAAACGGAGGCCTCTAGCCATGTTGTTAGACGTACGCACATACACCTGCAAACCAGGCACAATCAAGAAGCACTTAGAACTGTACGTAAAAATGGGCAAGGCGCCACAGAGTAAACATCTTGGCCAACCGCTTGCGTATATGACCACCGAAACGGGTAACCCTAATCAATACGTTCATATCTGGGTATACGAAAATGCCGGCGATCGCGAAGCGAAGCGGGCGGCCATGTGGGCCGATCCGGATTGGATCGCCTACACGCAGGAAAGCGCGAAGCTGGGAGCGCTAGAGGCGCAAGAAAATAAACTTATGGCGCCCGTCGACTTCTTCGATCCACCGCGTTAGGGACGACAACTAACTCAGCCTTAGAAAAGGTGGAATGGGATCGCGCGGTCCTGGTAGCGCGTCAACTTAAGCTCGCCAGGACGTCGAGCTCCACCTTTCTGCATTGCCCTCAATGGTGGAACGGGACGTCCCGGCACGTTCATTCCCAAAGCTTTAGTTAAATTGACGCATACACGCGGTCCCGGAATCGCGTTCAATCAATGACGATTTTCAGAGGATTGATAGTCTTGCAAAGCTACCTTTCAATTTGTCGTAGGCAGTTCTCTTCCCTAAGCCACGAGTCCAGGTACTACCTTGCCAAATACATCGGTCAGCCGGAAATCTCGTCCGCTGTGTCGATAGGTCAATTTCTCGTGGTCGAGTCCCAGCAGGTGGAGGATGGTGGCGTGAAAGTCGTGCACGTGCACGGGGTCCTTGGCGACTTCAAGGCCAAGCTCGTCGGTCTCCCCGTAAACTTGTCCGGGCCGAGCTCCACCTCCGGCCAGCCAGCAGGAAAAGGCGTTCTTATGATGGTTGCGTCCTTCCTTCTTCCCGTAGGCTGTGCGCCCAAACTCGGTGCAGCAAATAACAAGGGTGTCGTCTAGCATGCCCCTCAGTTTAAGGTCCTTCAAGAGGGCAGCCATAGGCTGATCGACTTTCCGAGCGAGCGGCTCGTGTCGTGTAATCTTGCTATGTGAATCCCAATTGCTATGGGACCCGGTATCCACTAATTCGATAAAGCGCACGCCCGCTTCCGCCATGCGGCGAGCGACCAGCGTTTGCCAGCCAAAGCTTTGGCGGTCATCGCGAGACACCCCATAGAGCTCGAGCGTCTGGTCGCTCTCTTTGCTCAAATCGAATAAGTCAGGGGCGATTCGCTGCAAGCTATTGGCGGTCTTGAAACTCAACATGCGAGCAGCCAATTCACTGTCGCCTTGCCGAGTTTGGTAGTGACGCCGGTTGAGCGACTCCAGCAGGCCGAGCTCGCGATTCTGAAGATATTCGGGATTATTGTCCTGAGGCTTCAGGTAAGGAATAGGATCGTCGCCCGGCGTGATGCGCATGCCTTGGTGGTAAGCCGGCAGCATGTGGTTGTCCCACACTTGAGCCCCGGCGTAGGGCGCGTTCTCAGCGAAGACGATATGGGAAGGAAGACTGGTATTCTGGGTGCCCAATGCGTAGCTAACCCAAGCTCCGATTCCGGGCATGGCGGAGCCGTTGGAACCCGTGTGCATGTGCAAGGTAGCCTCGAAGTGGTCGTTGTGATCGCCGTGCATCGAGCGGATCAGGCACAGGTTATCTGCGACCGATCCCACGTGGGGAAACAGATCGGTGATCATCATGCCGGATTTCCCCCGCGGCCGGGCGTTCCAGGGAGAGGCCACCAAAGGCTGGTCCTTGTGGAAAATCATACCGTCCTTGGCCTGCAACTCGGGCTTGGGATCGAAAGAATCGACATGCGAAGCCCCGCCGGTGAGGAAAAACATGATCGCGCGATTGGCCTTGGGGGCGTAATGGGCGGGTCTCGCGCTGAGCGGATGCACCTCGGCGGTTGGCGATGCCAGCAAGGGCAATAGTCGCGAAGATAGGGCTGAGCCGCCTGCGCAAGCGCCGCCAATTCGGGCGACTTGTTTAAGCATTTGGCGTCGGGATAGGCTGTTACGAAATTGCATGGCTCGGGGGATCAGTCAATATAGACAAATTCGTTGCTGGCGAGAAGGACGCGACAGAGGCTGGTCCAGGCGCGACTTTCCTTATTGGGATCGTTGGGAATCTCCCTTTCATAGGAACTGATAAAATCGGTTAGTTCGCTAACCTCGTCCTCTTCCGGTGAACGAGCGAAAGCGGTTTCAAAAGCGAAGGCGATTCGTTTCTCGGTATCCTTTCCGTTTGCCAGGACTTTTTCAGCGAATGATTGGGCGTTGGTTTGAATGAAGTCGCTATTCATCCAAAAGAGTGACTGTAGCGGAACAGTGGATACTTTACGATTAGCGGCGCATTCGTTGGTGTCGGGGCCATCGAATGTTGCCATATAGGGGTGGCGAGCTAGCCGTCTTGAGGGCAAGTAGACGCTGCGGTATTCATGATTGTAGTCCTCGATGAAGGGCCGGTGCTGCGTGTACTGGTAAGTGTTTTTCTCGTCGGGTTCAGGAAAGGGGTGTTGTCCGGGATTGCCTGCTTTGAGGCGGCCGCTGACGTGAAGCACGGCGTCTCGCATTGGTTCGGCTTCCAGACGTAGCTTGGGGTATCGCCAAAGCAGTCGGTTTTCCGGGTCCAGCGCCATGTTTGCATCCACTGTATCGCTGGACTGCTTGTAGGTGGCGGAATTCATGATTAGCCGGTGCATGGCTTTGAAAGACCAGCCGCTTTCGATAAACCCGTTGGCCAGCCAATCCAGCAACTCCGGATGGCTGGGCGCTTCTCCCTGATTGCCGAAATCGCTGGACGTGCTCACGAGGCCGGTACCGAAGTGGTATTGCCAAATTCGATTAGCCATCACCCGGGCGGTAAGGGGATTGTCTTCTGACGCAATCCAGCGAGCGAATTGCAAGCGGCCCGAGGCTCCTTCCGGGATTTCGGCTTTTGAGGTGTCGATCGCGCTCAAAAAGCCACGAATGACGGGGTCTCCTTTTTCACCGGGGTCTCCTTTTTCCAGCAGGGGCGCGTCGCCGATTTCGGTGGCATCTTTCTTGTCCCTCACCGCGTAGGCCAGTTCGCCGCCGGGCAGAGTGACGAAATTCTTGCGCTCCCGTCCGTGTTCGGTGCTTGGGTGCGGGTACTGGGTGCTGGAGAAGTAGCCGTAGAGCCCGTAGTAATCCTCAATCGGGATCGGGTCGAACTTATGGTCGTGGCAACGGGCGCAAGACATATTCAATCCCAGCATGCCTTTACTGATGGTGGTTAAAGTGTTGTCGATGACCAGATGCATGTCCCCGTACTCGCTGTTGCCGAAGCGGCGGGTCAAGGCGACGTATCCCGTGGCGATCGAACGGTCGCGCTGCCGGTATCCATCTTCTTCGATTGCTAGCAGATCCCCGGCGATCTGCTCGACGATGAGCTGATCATAGGGCATATCCTGATTGAAGGCGTCGATGATGTAGTCTCGGTAAAGTCGGGCTTCGGGAATGGGGGCATCGGCTCCATCACCCGAGGTATCCGCATAGCGGGCCAGATCCAGCCAGTGCCGGCCCCAGCGTTCACCATAGTGTTCGGATGCCAGGAGATCGTTGACCAAATTCTCGTAGGCTTCAGGGGAGGTGTCGCAGAGAAAGGCTTCAATTTGCTCCGGCGTGGGCGGCAAGCCGATCAAGTCGAAATAGGCTCGCCGTATGAGGGTTCGCTTGTCATCGGGAGGGTTCGGCCGAAGCCCGTTTTTATCGAGTTTGGCCAAAATAAAGCTATCGATGGCATTAGCTGGCTCGCCAGCTACCTCCGATGGTGGCTCGATGCTCGAAAGCGATTCGAAAGCCCAGGGGGTTGGCTTGGTTGATGGTTCTTCAGCTACTGATTGGGGCGCAAAAAGATAACCACAAGCGAATGCGGGACAGAGAAAGTATTTGAGTATATAGATCGCTGCTTTCACGAGCTTCGCGATCGATAGACCAATTGGTTGGATAGCACAATCTCAAAAAGCAGTTTCTGGAGACGGTACCCCCGTTTGGCGTTTTCGAAAGGTGTTGAGTGGCGGGCGATTTGGAGCCAATTCAAAGGATCGAATCGGTCAAAAAATCGCCGAGAAATTTGAACTGTTTCAGATTGAAACCCCTTTATATTTTGCGGGACCTTGGTGCTCCCCGAGTAGGGCAATGGTTCTCACTGGACGCTATTTGCACGGCAGTGAAGGGCTGGACTTTTCCGACTATCCTAAGATTCGGCAGAATCCGGAACAGTTTAGGATGTGGCCGGAAGTGTTTCGCAACAATGGATACACAACAGCCGTCATTGGAAAGTGGCATCTAGCCTCGGATTATGGTCATGGTAGGGTGTGGGACCATTCGATCATATGGGAGCGATTGGGAGGAGAAAAATCGGGAGACTATTTCCGTGATCAAAAGCTGCGTTTCGATGGAGGAGATTTCACTCCGGTCGATGGGCACTCGACGGACAACTACACGCGCTATGCGAAAGAGTTCATCGAACGGGACCACGATAAACCGTGGATGCTTTGGCTTTGCTACGATGCTGTGCATGCCCCGTTCGCTCCGGCGGATCGCCACAAAGGGGCATATGGTGATGCTGGTCCCATCCCAAAACCGGCCGATATCTATCCTCCCCGCCCGGACAAGCCTCGATACATGCAGAACTATTCAATGTATGAACCAGGGTCAGATGGCGTCCCAGTGGACGAGCGCCAGGGGCTTTCGCTTCCCGATTTGGTTAGGAAATACAATAGCGGCGTGCTTTCTCTGGACGGAGGCGTATGCGACTTGGAGGATACGCTTAAAAATTCTCGTCAGTTGGAAAATACGCTGATCGTATACACCTAGGATCAAGGGATTGCTATGGGTCATCACGGCATGGAAATCAAGGTTGCTCCTTACGATGACAATATCCGTGTTCCTTTGCTTGTCCGTTTGCCGAATAGGACTTTGGCCGGAACAACCATTTATGTGCCAGTTAATACGATTGACCTGATTCCGACGTTTTTCGACTACGCGGGAATAGATATACCGTGGGAGATGCACGGGAGCAATCTCCGGACAGTATTTGAGAATCCTAGTAGAGAGTGGGACCGGGGCGTTCTTCAAGAGAATTTTAGTAGAAGCTTTGGTTCGCAGACGGACGTCGGACTCACAATAGTGGATCCGGATAAAGGGTTGCCAAACCAGAAGGTAGATTGGTGGCTCTTTTACCGGTATGGAGATTACAAGTACATTACCACGCTCGTGCTCGATGAGATCGAAGAGCTCTACAATATCGAACAAGATCCTCGAGAGCTAAACAATTTGGCCCTGAACCCCGAATACTACGGTCGGCTCGAGGAGATGAGGGAGATGATGATTCGGGAACTGAGCCGAACCCAAGCTGGGTTAGTCGAAAATTTGCCTCTGCCCCTTCGGGAGCATGGACGTTAACCCAAACGTTTCATAAGCCACGGAGTTCTTGGAGATGGGGAGTTTTTCAACCACAGATGACACGAATATCGCAGATAGATTGGATGTGAGATTTGGAAATCTCCCGAGCAGGGAATCATCTGCGCTCTCTGAGCCATCTGTGGTTGAGAAATAGTTACATTTGTTTAGATCACATAGAGCGCGGTTTCGGAATCTTATCTATTTTCTTCTTCGCTTTATAAACGGCAATCAATTGTAGGAGCAAAGACTGTTGCTTCGAGTTTCGAAGGATCGAGACGATCCTCCCTGCCTTAAGAAATGCCTCGAAGCTTGGAGGGTGTTGAAAAAGTGGATGAAATCGAATCTATAGTTGTAGGGGCGACGCTTGCCCGTTCGACGGGCTCAGGGCCATGAGCTCAGCCGAATGGCGACGCCTACAGAAGCGGCTGGTGCTCTACTTGGGCGGTCTCCGCAAGCGGAGACCCTACAAATTTCGGATTTACTCAACACCCTCCTAGCTCTGGGAATCTTCACTGATTTGGAGATCCCTCATTCGATGTTTCGCTTCGCATCATTGCTCCGAGAGCATCGAGTTTTTCGTCTGTCAGGTAGGCGTAGCGATTGATCCAGAGTCGTTTTTTGGAAACGGAGAAAACGGCCCGGGCCCGGGCGACCATATCGTCAATAGGACCGTAGGCATGGGTGAGGGGCCATATTGGGGCGTTGGTAGACTCCGCTTCGATCAGCGCTTGCTTGTCTGACAAAGACGCGTGGGAAACGAGGTGATTGTCCTCTGGCGCCGGGTACTCGAAAGCGTCGGAAGATTCTGGAATGGGAGACACAGCTTCGAAGGCTTTGCACAAGCATTGGGCAACGAACCCGCGAGAGAGTTCCGGGTTGTAGCTTTTCAGGCTATCACTGTAATTGCGAAGCATCATAGGCCAATGCATGGTGTAGTACTTGCAACTGATAGCGCTAGCTATCTCGCTTCCAATGCCGTAGTCGAACCCGCTCAGCCGGTTCCAGGGCGGTGGAAAAGCGCTGGGAATCAGGGCCTTCTCTTTGCCGCCGGCCGCGTCCATGGCTTCGCGAAAGCAGGTTAGCAAGTTCGCTACGATACGCGATTTTAATTGAGCCTGCTCCTCGCTGATTCTCAAATCGGATATGAGCAAATCCGGCGATTGAATATAGGCCTCCAGATCTCGATTGGAGAGCCCTCCGAAAAAGCGGTTGTATGTACCTGTAGCTTTTTCGCGGATACTAGAGAAATCGAAACCGTTTACATTGGCGAATCGTTCCACGTGCGGCCCGAAGTCTATGAAAATCGATTCCAGAAAGTAGGGGGGAATCTCTGGCCAATCGATACGAATGCCATCGATTCCGGGATAGTTGTGGAGAAGATCGGTGGTCAGGGCCGCTCCATATTCGAGAATGTGCGGGCTAGCCAATGAGCCATTATTGTCGAGGGTTTGATTAGGCTTCGTCCCGTTAGGTAGCAAGGGCCTGTCATCATCGATAGGCCCGCCGAATTGAACCCGATAGCCGGGTGGTATGGCCGACTGTATTTGAAAATAAACGTTGAGCCCTCGCGATTGAGCCGCTGGAATGAAATCGGCGATTATAGGACCGAGCTCTCGCGTTTCGCTGGTAGCTTTTGAGGGCTG
>Ga0181579_10003136_pt1 | contig 13163 bp, 14 predicted proteins | sample 071ome_24_FD_132996 | JGI IMG/M metagenome (GOLD analysis project Ga0181579, IMG submission 132996) | Coastal salt marsh microbial communities from the Groves Creek Marsh, Skidaway Island, Georgia - 071402CT metaG (megahit assembly) | ecosystem: Environmental > Aquatic > Marine > Intertidal... | reverse complement strand
GGACCTCTGGACCAAAATGAACACCAGCGGATTTTTCCCCGCCATCGTGTTGCGTCCCAGACCAATGACGTGCCGATATAAAGCGGTCCCATCGGCGGATCGATGCGGTCATTGAGTAGTTCCGGGGATGGCGGCCTGATCAGGCACACGCGCATGCGACTTTTCCTTGGCGGTTATCACCTTTGTCCCTGCGGTGCATCGCGCGATCGAGCGAAAGGAGAGGCTGATCTATTGGGTTACCTCGGTCAGTCAATGATATTCCTCCGTGGGACTAGCGCCCGGTCTGTCCCAAGGGGGCCGACCTCAGGCATCAAATCATCAAGGAAATCTGGTGCCGCTTGGCGTGTGGCACGCTAACATGCCGCCCGAAAGCCCGAGCGGCGGTCGCGTGGCATGGCTGTGAAACCCGGTTTCATGGCTAAAGCAGAAGGTGCAAAGGGCGTGCACAGGCGATTTCCGCCTTCTCGGGAATGTGTACAAGTGACTGAATTGAAAAGAGAAAGTGAAACCATGGCCCCCATCGAGCTTTATACGTGGAAGACCTCCAACGGTAAGAAGGCGACGATCATGCTGGAGGAGTGCGGGTTGCCGTACAACATCCATCCGATCGACATCTCCACCGATATTCAGTTCTCCGAGGAGTTCGTGAAGATCAACCCGAACTCCAAGATCCCGGCGATGGTCGATCCGGACGGGCCGGGGGGCAAGCCGTACACGCTGTTCGAGTCCGGCGCCATGCTGATGTATCTGGCCGAGAAGACCGGCAAGTTTATGCCCCAGGAAATGGGCGCGCGCTATCAGGTGATTCAGTGGGTGATGTTCCAGATGGGCGGCATCGGGCCGATCTTCGGACAAGTGCATCACTTCAAGCGCGCCGCCAAGGAGAAGGTGCCCTACGCGATCAACCGCTACTACAACGAATGCCGGCGGCTCTACGGGGTGCTCGACGGGCATCTGGCGGATAACGAATATCTCGCGAATAACGAGGTCTCGATCGCTGATTTCTGCGCCTTGCCCTGGGTGTTCCGGCATACCTGGCAGGAGGTCGATCTGGCCGATTTCCCCAATGTCAATCGCTGGTACGAGACCCTGATGGCGCGCCCGGCGCTTACCCGAGGCATGAACCTGCCGGAATAGGGTACGCGCGTCTGATCCGATCCCATCAAGGACCGCCGGGCGGAGGGTAGCTTCTCGCCCGGATTTCCGCGTTTAACCCGCCCCATTTCTTCATGAGGATCACGCCCATGTCCGGCGAGACGACGCTCAGCAATGCCCCGGAGATTGACGGCGAGGAGATTCTCGCCGGAATTCTGGATTGGGTCGAGGAGGAGACGCCGTCGGACGACGCGGCGGCGGTGAACCTGCTGGCCGACCAGGTGCAATCGCTCTACCAGGGGCTCGGCATGGAGGTGGAGCGCACGCCCGGCCGCGACGGCTTCGGTGATCACTTGCGGGTGCGCGCGCCGGGGCACGATCCCGACGAGCCCGGCATTCTGGTGCTCTCGCACATGGATACGGTGCATCCCCACGGCACCAAGGACGCGGCGCTGGAGATCCGCCGCGAGGGCGACGTGATGTATGGGCCCGGCATCTATGACATGAAGTCGGGGGCCTATCTGGCCTATTACGCCTATCGGCACATGCTGCGCTCGGGCACCCGGCCCAGGCTGCCGGTGACCTTCATCCTGGTCTCCGAGGAAGAGGCCGGCAGCCCGACCAGCCAGGCGCTGATCGAGGAGAAGGCGCGCAAGGCGAAATACGTGCTGGTCACCGAGCCGGCGCGCGACGGCGGCAAGGTGGTGACCGCCCGCAAGGGCGTGGCGCGGTTCGAACTCAAGATCACCGGGCGCCCCAGCCATTCCGGCGTCAATCACGAAGCCGGGCGCAGCGCGATCCGCGAGTTGGCGCGCCAGATCCTCGATATCGAGGCGATGACCGACTTCGCGCGCGGCGTGACCACCAATGTCGGGCTGATCAGTGGCGGCACCGGCGTCAATGTCGTTCCCCGCGACGCGACGGCGGAGATCGACATGCGGGTCGCCACCGCCGAGGATGGCGAGCGGTTCTGCGAGAAGATGCTGTCGATCAAGCCCCATGACCCGGATGTGACCCTGGGGATCACCGGCGGCATGAACCGCCCGCCCTTCGAGGCGAGCGAGGGCACGATGGCGCTGTTCGAGCACGCGCGGGCCTGCGCGGCGGATGTCGGCTTCGCGCTCGATACCGTGCCGATGACCGGCGGCGGCAGCGACGGCAATTTCACCACGGCCCTGGGCGAGCCGACCCTGGACGGGCTCGGCGCGGACGGCAAGGGGACGCATACGCTCGAGGAGCAGATCTATGTCTCTTCCCTGGAGCCGCGGGCGCGGATGTGGGTCCGGCTCTTCGAGACCCTGGAGTAACCGGCGCGGAGTGATCGAGAGATCGGTCACGCGGTCGTGATTGATCCGGCCACTGTTCCAAGTCGTATCGAGATTAGGTGTTCGTCGCGGCGCGGCAGGGGAGACGGCAATGAGATTTTCAGGACTATGTATCGCCTTACTGGCGTTGGTCATCGGTTTCACCGGCGGTTCGGCCAAGGCTCATTCGGTCGCGGATTTTCCGACGGGTTGGGAGAACTGGCCGGTGCATCACACCGGGGTCATTCCGCCCAAGGGCGCGGTCATTCCCAAGGACCTGCACGAGGCGTTTCAGTCAACCTTCCGCGCCTATAACTGGCTCAATGACGGCAAGGGCGCCGGTTATGTGATCCGCATGGCGCCGCCGATCATCGGTGTCGACCGCGCGGCGCTTCCGGACGGGCCGACCGGGGTGCTGGAGATCCCGGCCTTGAAGTTCCTGCTGGTGACCGAGCATCGCGGCGGCAAGCCGGTTTACGGCGCCTATACCTTCGACGGGGCGGATATCTCAACCGCGCATCCGACGGTCTCGGCCAAGTTCTGCAATGCCTGCCACGGCTCCTATCCGGATGTCTGCGTGAACGGCGTTTGCAACCTGAACCGCCGCTAGGCGCGCCTTCGCGGCTGGTCTGGATCCCGGGTCCCGCTGGATCTTTGCTCGGCAAGGGCGCATGCTGAGCCGGCTATCCCGCGAACTGATAGATCGCGTTGCGCAGATGTCGACGCCAATGCCTTCCATCATGGTAGGTAAAGAAGCATGCTCAACAGCATCAAAAGTTTTTTCTCCCGCCGGCTTTTCGGCGTGGTGGGCGCGGCGCTGGGTGCCGAGCGGTTTCGGGATTGGGGCGCGCGCGAGCGATCCCGTCGGGGCCGTCTGGCGATTTCGCGTGGGGCGGATCTCGCCAATGCCGGCAAGTATCTGGCGGCCTCGGCGGCGTTTCTGGCGGCGATAGAGCTCGCGCCGGAGAATGCCGAGGCTTATCACGGCCATGGTGTCTGTCAGCACGGCCTCGGCGATTTCGAGGCGGCGCGAGACAGTTTTCGCAAGGCCAGCGACCTGGCGCCGATGCGCGATGATATCCGCAACCGTCTCGGCCTGGTGCTGCGCAAACTGAACCAGCTCGAGGGAACCACGGATAGCTTCAAGCGGGCCTTGATATTGACACCGACATCCGGCGAGACGTTGAACAATCTGGCCGATGTTTTGCAGGCCCGGGATCAGGAGCGAGCGGCCTTCGTCGGATTCGAGCGGGCCTTGACCGTGATGCCCAACTCCCCCGGTGTGCACAGTAATCTCGGAGGGGCTTATCGCGACGCCGGGCTGCTCAAGCAAGCCGGCGATAGTTTCGCCCGGGCGCTGGCCTTGGATCCTGGCCATGCCGGCGCGAATTTCAGTCGTGGCACCTTGGCCCTGCTGCAAGGCGATTTCGAGACCGGTTGGGCTGGTTATGAATGGCGCAATCGGGCGGACGGTTTCAAGCCGAGCGCGGCCTACGACGCCAGCCAGTGGCGGGGCGAGGATATCTCCGGGCGATCGATCTATGTGCATTCCGAGCAGGGCCTCGGCGATGTTCTGCAGTTCGTGCGCTACATCCCGGCGCTGGCCGCGCGATGCGACCGGGTAATCCTGAAGGTTCCGGACGCCTTGCGGCGTACCGTGGCGGAGCTCGCCAGCCACGCGACCATCATTGGCGGCGGCGAGCCGGTGCCGCGCTGTGACGTGCACTCGCCACTCCTCAGCCTGCCGCAAGCCTTCAAGACCGACGCGACGTCGATACCCTTTCCTGGCGCCTATTTGCATGCCGAGGCGCGCCTAAGAGAGAAATGGCGAGCCGCGCTTGTCAGTACTAGTCAGTTGCGGGTCGGTCTGATCTGGGCGGCCGGTGCCCGCTCTTCGACGAGTTTCAGGCGTTCCATCGATCTTTCCCATCTGGCGCCGATGCTGGCGGAAAAGCGCGTGCGCTGGGTGAACCTACAATTGCCGCCACAATCCGTTCAGGCGACGGCGCTGCCCGAGGACACTTTCCTCGACCTTTCGGCACTGCAACCGAACATGGCCGAAACGGCGGCGATCATCATGGAGCTTGACCTGGTGATCACCGTGGACACCTCGATCGCGCATCTCGCCGGCGCGCTGGGCCGGCCGGTCTGGGTGATGCTACCGCATGTGCCGGACTGGCGTTGGCAACTGGGGCGCTCGGATTCGCCCTGGTATGATTCCATGCGTCTATTCCGCCAAGCCAGGACCGGTGACTGGCAAAGCGTGGTGGTCGCCTTGCGGAAGGCCTTGGATGCGTGGTTGAGCGAGCCCGCGCGCGAAGTCTAGCCGCCGCGCCCCAAAACCGTTCCAAGCCTTCTCCCGTCGACCGAGTTCGCCTCGCGGTCTGGCCTTCGCTCGTCAATGAAGTATCCTCGGCCAATGATCTATGCCGATTACAACGCGACGACACCGTTGAGGGACGAGGCCCGCGAGGCCATGCTGGCGGCGATGGCCGCGCCTGGAAACCCGTCCTCGGTCCACCGCGCGGGGCGCGCGGCGCGGGCGGTTCTGGAGAGCGCCCGGCGAAGCCTCGCGGCTCTGCTCGGCGCGACGCCGGAGGCGGTTATTTTCACCAGCGGCGGGACCGAGGCGGATTTGATGGCGCTTGGTGGCTCCGGGCGAAAGCGCGTCCTCGTCTCGGCGATCGAGCATGACGCGGTTCTGGCCGTGCCGGGGGTGGAGCGAGTTCCGGTTCTGAGCAACGGATTGATCGATCTCGCCGCCCTCGAGGCCAGGCTCGTGGCCGAGACGGAGCCGGCGCTGGTCTCGGTCATGTGGGCGAACAATGAAACCGGGGCGATCCAGCCGCTGGCCGATATTGTCGCGCTGGCGCGCGCGCATGGCGCCTTGGTGCATTCCGACGCCGTCCAGGCGGTCGGCAAACTGCCGGTTGATTTCACCGCCAGTGGCCTCGATCTGATGTCGGTTTCTGCCCACAAGATCGGCGGTCCGCCGGGCGTCGGCGCCTTGCTGGTCCGCGAGGGTTTGACCCTTGATCCGCTGATCACCGGCGGCGGTCAGGAGCGGGGGCGACGTTCCGGCACGGAGAACCTGGTCGGGATCGCCGGGTTTGGAGCCGCCGCCGACACCGTCTCCAGGGAGCGGGCCTCGACCCTGGGCGAGGGCATGATCGACCGTGTCGCGGCGCTGCGAGACCGTCTGGAAAGCCGGATATTGGACGCCGCCCCCGCCGCTCGCGTGCTTTGCCGGGACGTGCCGCGGCTGGGCAACACCTCCTGTATCGTCATGCCCGGCATGCCGGCCGAAACCCAGGTGATGGCCCTGGATCTCGAGGGGATCGCGGTCAGCGCCGGTTCCGCCTGTTCCTCCGGCAAGGTCAAGCGCAGCCACGTGGTCGAGGCCATGGAGCCCGACGGCGCGGCAGCGGAGACGACAATCCGCGTCAGTCTCGGATGGCTGAGCACCGAGGCCGAGGTTGACCGGCTTGCCGATGCCTGGATCAAGTTGTACAAGCGCGCCGACGCGCAAAACCGGGCTCTGGACTAAGTAAAGGGGGAGGGCGCATGCCGCGCATGACCTTCATCGCCCGGGACGGGAGCGCCCGGGACGTCGAGGCGCCGGAGGGCTGGACCTTGCTCCAGATCTCGCGGGCGAACGACATAGACATCGAAGGGGCCTGCGAGGGCAACATGGCCTGCGCCACCTGTCATGTGGTCGTGCAAGACCCGTGGTATGATCGCCTGGCGGCGCCCTCGGATGACGAGGAGGACATGCTCGACCTGGCCTACGGGTTGACGGAGACGTCAAGGCTCGGCTGCCAAATCGCCTTGACCGCCGAACTTGATGGCTTGGTGGTCAAACTGCCGGATACCGGGGAGAATTACTGAGCTCATGACCAACACGGCAAACACCCTGGTCCCCGCCGATAGCCTGATGGGGCGCCTCTGTCTCGCCTCGGCCGAGGAGTGGACGGATTACACCGACCACGCCTTCGTGCGCGGCCTCGCCGACGGCACCCTGCCCGAGGCGGCGTTCCGGCATTATCTGGCCCAGGATTACCTTTTCCTGATCCATTTCGCGCGCGCCTATGGTCTCGCGGTCTACAAGTCCGAGACCCTGGAGGATATGCGCGCCGCCGCCGGCGCGATCTCGGCCATCGTCGATGTCGAAATGGACCTGCACGTGAAGTACTGCGCCGATTGGGGGCTGAGCGAGGCGGAAATGGCCGCCGTGCCCGAGGATCCGGCCTGCATGGCCTATACCCGCTTCGTGCTGGAGCGCGGCATGGCCGGCGATATTCTTGATCTGCACACCGCGCTTTCGCCTTGCGCTGTCGGCTATGGGGTGATCGGCAAGAAGCTCGCCGATGATCCGGCGACGAAGCGCGAGGGCAATCCCTATCTCTCGTGGATCGAGATGTATTCCGGCGCCGAGTATCTGGAACTGGTCGCCGGCGCCATCGCGCAGCTCGATCGGCTGTCCGAAAGCCGGGGCGGCGAGGCGCGTTTCGAGGGGTTGGCCAGGGATTTTCGCGCGGCGACGGTTCTCGAGGCCGGTTTCTGGCAAATGGGTCTGGACGCCGCCAAGGGTTCAAACGGCGGGTGAGGGCGCGATGAGTGGACCGACGCTTGATCTGGGGCTCGACCCGTCGGTCCCGCGTTCCGAAACCCGGGTCGTGGTGGCGATGTCCGGCGGTGTCGACAGCTCGGTGACCGCGGCCCTGGTGGCCGAGGCCGGATATGACGTGGTCGGTATCACCCTACAACTTTATGATCACGGCGAGGCCCTGCGCCGCAAGGGGGCATGCTGCGCCGGTGTCGATATTCACGACGCGCGCGATGTCGCCGACCGGATCGGCATTCCCCATTATGTGCTGGATTATGAAAGTCGGTTCCGCGAACAGGTGATGGACGATTTCGCGGACGGTTATCTGCGCGGCGAGACGCCGATCCCCTGCGTGCGCTGCAATCAGACCGTCAAGTTCCAGGATCTGCTCGGCACCGCGCGGGATCTCGGTGGGGCGGCCCTGTGTACCGGTCATTATGTGCGCCGGGTGGCGGGCGCGGGCGGGGTGGAGCTGCATCGCGGCGCCGATCCGGCCAAGGACCAAAGCTATTTCCTGTTCGCCACCACGCCGGAGCAACTGGACTATCTGCGGTTTCCCCTGGGCGGGATGAGCAAGGAGGAGACCCGCGAGCACGCGCGGCGGTTCGGCCTCGATATCGCCGATAAGCCGGACAGTCAGGATATCTGCTTCGTCCCCAGTGGCCGCTATGGCGACGTGGTCCGCAAACTACGCCCGGGAGCGGTCGAGCCGGGCGAAATCGTGCATCTGGACGGACGGGTTCTGGGAAGCCACGAGGGTGTGATCGATTTCACCATCGGCCAGCGCAAGGGTCTCGGCATCGGAGGCCGGGGCGACGCCGGGCGCGATGGCGATTCCGAGCCCCTCTACGTGATCCGTGTCGAGCCCGAGAGCCGCCGGGTCATCGTCGGCCCGAGAGCGGCGCTGGGACGCGATATCGTGCAAGTCGCCGATGTAAACTGGCTTGGCGCGGGGCTCGAGCGAGAGACCGGGGGTGGAGAAGAAGTCGATATTCTGGTCAGGCTTCGTTCAACCCAGGAGCCGGTGCCGGCGATACTTCATCTCGACGGCGCGCGGGGCGCCGGACGAATCCATCTGCGGGTGCCGGAGATGGGGGTCTCGCCCGGCCAGGCGGCCGTGTTTTACGCCGCCGATAACCATGCCCATGTGCTCGGCGGTGGTTGGATCACCGGGGCCGCGAATAGCGCTGGGATGGGGCAAGCGCGGCGGTGGTCCGAAGCGCTGGCACTCGCCTGATCACGGGTTCGTTGCTCGAACCTCGCAAACCGGCGCTCTCTCGGTTGACAGCCGGCCTCAGCTTGCCTATATCCCGCCACGCACCTTTTTGGGGCGGAGTAGCTCAGCTGGTTAGAGCAGCGGAATCATAATCCGCGTGTCGGGGGTTCAAGTCCCTCCTCCGCTACCAATTTTCTAGATAAAATCAAATGGCTGTGGGTTTGTAACGGCTCCCGGACCGGCGTCCGGGGGACTGATTTCCGTTCAGGCGCCCCTGGGAACGGACGGCGATTCTCGGTCGATTGTCGGAATAGGCGAGGAAACGAAGCGATCGCCCGGAATGATTCTTCTCCCGAGGAACAGGCAATACACGCCCTCCCAGATCAAATGTAACGGGCTTAAGCCTCGAATGAGTAATTGAAGTCCGCGACGATTGAGACTCTTTTCCGAGATAGTTTCGTCGGCATCGCCCGATGATAAAAATACGAAGGAATAAAGAGAAACCGTCCCGGCCTTGCTTCGAACTCCAATACATCCGCCGAGTCCATTTCGATATTGAGATCCGACCGAAGTGCCTCGAACCACCCTGATCTTGGGTTTTCCGGATCCTCGATATCCTCCGGCTCGTGGGCATAGTAGATGGCCGAGGCAAACGTCTCCTCGCCGTGACGATGAGTGTAAACCTCATCGCAGTTTCGAATGACCAGACCCCAGAACAACGCCATGGGCGCCGGTACGTCTTTGTATTTCAGAAACGGGTGATGCGGATTGTCCGGCAGTGCCTGTCGGTATTTTTGGAGTAAAATTTCAAAATACCGCCTTAGGTCGACCAGTTCCGGCGCTTGGTCCTCCAATAGGCTTCCCGGCCCCTTGTCACCCGTCTGCCTCATGTCTCCTTGCCCACCATCGCTTCCGGCCTTCAGGCTCGGGTGGTTCGTGACAAGGCGACGCAGCGCCGCGTTGAAGGTTTGAACGTCGAGGTCTGGTGCAATATCGGACAGCTCAAAACTTCTAATGAAACGCCGGTCGACCAATTGGTCGTATTCACCACGATTCCCGGCTTGATAGTGATAGCTCGCCCAATCGGCCAGGAGATAACTCGATGGCTCGTTCGGGCGAAATCGCTCGAGTGATTGGAGATTCGCGAAAGCGCCGGGAATGTCTCCCGCCTCGATCTGACAACGCGCGAGCTCCCTGGTCATGCTCCGCCAGGAGACCTGATCCAGGGACGGGTTCGCTCGCTCCTTTTCGAACCTTGGGATCAAGGGACCCGTATCACCGTTCGCGCGTTCCAGTTCCGCGAAACGGCGGAGCAGGTGTTCAGTACCGGCTCCGTTTGCCTTCCGGTACAGCACACACCACGCGTGCCGCAGGAATGAACGCGCGCCCTCGATCGTGTCTCGGTTGCGGCTCAGGAAGAACATCGTGAAGTAGGCGATGTTTCGCGTGGGATTATAGAGGATACTTCGCTTAAGATACGTGGCCGCGATCTCGTAGCGCTCCGTTTCACGGGCGTAGTGGCCGACGGTCCGCAAGGTATTCGCGTCAACCGCCCCTAAACGCAGTAGACGCAAACGAAAGACCTGCCTCAAGTCACGGGAGGCGGGAGAAACACGTTCATCGCCAAGAAGTCTGTAAAGGCTTTCGTTGTTTGGATTTTCCAGGAGCGCGGAACGCAACACGCGAATCCCAAAAGCGGATTTGAGATCTCCGGATACCACCATCAGATCAATGAAGGTTCTGAACATCGTCTGGTCCGAGGAACGATAAACCCGCCGCCACCAGTCCGACAACCAACCGGCCGGCGCGTTTCCAACCCTACGGAGCAAGGTAATCAAATCCCGCAAAATCCGATCGCGCCCTGGATCGCAGCAATATGCTCTGCGCCATTGATGCGCGGCGCCGGCTTCATCTCTTGACCGGCCGAGCAATCGGCCAAGTTGAAACCAGTGCTCGGCCGTGCCTGGGTCGGAAACGAGGCCGGCGCGAAACTCATCGACAACCGCGTCGTGCTCACCAACAGCCATCCGTACCGTCCCTACCGAAAATGAACAGAGCCCACGGGTTCCCTCGTGTCCAATGGGAGCCTGATCCAAGGGTATCCTCGTTGTTCGACCGGGTGAAGCGCGCCGTGATTGAAGACCCGGGATTGCTCAAGTGAGCGGTGAAGGGCGGGCGTGAGCCCGCCCAGGGCTGAGTGGGGTCTGGTATTGTTGTAATCGTGACGCCATAGCGCGAGCTTGCGCCGGGCGTCGGGCAGGTTCTCGACCACCTCCTCGTTCAACAGTTCGTCCCGCGGCCGGCCATTGAAGGACTCGATGAAGGCGTTCTGCGTTGGCTTGCCGGATTGGATGTAGTGCCATTCAACACCGGTCGCGTTCTGCGATTCCAGCATGACCCGGGAGGTTAGCTCCGTGCCATTGTCGCTGACGATCTTCTTCGGCCGGCCGTATCCGGGGCCGATGCCTGTTCCCTAAACCCGGCTCCGCGCTCTTCGCGCTTTTTATCTTCACCAAGAAAACCGCCGAGATCTTCCGGCTTGGTTCTTCCCGTAAACCACAGGCCCTATCGGAACCACTTGAACACACTCGTCCAGGCTCTCGCCAGTTCCGTGATGCTGAATGATCCCCCAACCAGGATGGCCGCGATTATCGACGCCAGCGTCAGACCGGGCAAACCGAAGTGCCGCTCGAACAAGTGGGCAAGGCCATGAGGTGCTCCGCCCGAAACCTCCGACCGCGGAAAAAGCGCCAGCCGAATTTCAGCGAGGGGACCAATCGCCGCCGCGTAGGCCGCTATACCAATGACCAGAACGAGAAGAAGCGATCTGATATCGCCGCCGCCCAATCGAGACAGGGCGCCAAATCCACAATTCCCAGCGAGAGCCATGCCAACACCGAACAGAACACCGCCCGCCACCGAGGCCCCAATACTCAACTCAAAGCGCAAATAAACGGAAGCTTGCAGGTTCGCCAGCCCCAGATGCGCGAGCAGGAAAGCCGAGAAGATCGACACGCCAAGTGCCAACGGCCACATCATGATGCGCTCTCGACTACCGCCGTAATACGCATCCTCGATGGCGCCGAGGGTGCAGAACCGCGCGAGCCGGGCCGCGAGCCCCAGAACACACCCGCCTCCAAATCCAAAGAGTGTCGCGAGACCAGCGTCGGAGAGTTCGATCATCAGACCGACGCTTCCGTCTCGTCCTCCTTGCAGAACATGTCATAGAGGACTTCGAGCATCCGAACCGCGTTTGGGTCGCGTAGCCGATAGTAGATGGTCTTTCCCTCGCGCCGATGCGTCACCAATCCCTCTAGCCGGAGACGCGCGAGCTGCTGGGAGACCGCCGCTTGTCTGGACGCGAGGAGGCTTTCCAGTTCCGTCACTGATTTCTCGCCGGTTGCGAGACGGCAGAGGATCATGAGGCGCCCCTCATGCGCGAGCGCCTTCAGGAAATCCGTCGCCCGTGACGCATTCTCCATCATGGCGTCGATGCTCTCTTCATCATCCAGAAGATCATTCCACGCTGGAACGGCCATGCTCCACCCCCTGCCACGAACCCATCGGCCAAGTCTCGACCGCGATTAGAAGTCTAACATGTCTTGTATGGACTCAATGGCTTTAACAGCGCAATCGTGATCCAGATCGGCACCGGGCGCGCCCGATATTCCAATTCCGCCAACAAGCGTACCCGCCGCGCGAACCGGAACCCCACCGCCCAGGGCAAGCGCGTTGGTTATATCGCCAAGCCGCGCCATGGCCCTGTTTTCACGGATCAGGTCGTTCAGTTCGAGAGTGGCCGTCCGAAAGCTCACGGCGGTCCAGGCCTTCCGGGTTGCCGTGTCGACGGTGTGAGCGCCGGCGAACTGGTCACGGAGGATTTCCAACACCTGTCCAAACCGGTGGGTTACGGCGATCGCGACCTGATAGCCCGCCTCGCCGCACTCAGTTTGCGCCGCCTACGCGAGTTCCAAAGCGATGGATGGCTTCAAGGATTTGTAGGTGACAAGGGCTTCATCGTTCTGAGCTTGGCCAGTGGTTGGCGAGGCCAGCGTCAAGAACAGCAAGGGGGGCGACGACAAAACGGCGCGAATGAGGGTTCTCATGATGATCCTTTTGGAGTTCGAGGTTTATCACCCGGTGGAAGCTTGCCGAGAAGATCCTGAAGCATTGGCCAGAAGAAGTGCTCACCTGGATAGCCCTCGTGTCCGTCGTCAGATTAAATGGGACAGGAACTGTGGTTCCGTAACGGAGGCTCTGGCTCCTGTTTGTTGATGCTATGCCGCTTGGCGCAGGTGCGCCAAGCGTCGTTTTTTCATGGTGTCTTCCTTGATGCGTCTCCTCCTTTCGATGATGACCTGATCTCGGCCGAAGTAGACGTCGGCCGGCGTGAGATTGCCGAGGCTCTCGTGGTACCGGTGGTTGTTGTAGTCGGTGATGAAGGCCTCGATCTGCCGCTCCAGATCGCCCGGCAAAAAGTAGTTCTCCAGCAGGATCCGGTTCTTCAAGGTCTGGTGCTAACGCTCGATCTTGCCCTGGGTCCGGGGATGGTTCGGTGCGCCCCGGACATGGCCCATGCCCCGCTCGCCCAGCCAGTCTGCGAGATCGCCGGCGATGTAACACGAGCCATTGTCGCTCAGCAGGCGGGGTTTGTGGATGACCTCGGCCTCCTCGCAGCCCGAGGCTTCCAGCGCCAGGCTCAACGTGTCGGTGACGTCACTCGCCCGCATGGTGGTGCAAAGCTTCCAGGCGACCACGTAGCGTGAGTAGTCATCCAGGATGGTCGACAGATAGAACCAGCCCCACCCGATCACCTTCAGGTAGGTGAAGTCGGTCTGCCACATCTGGTTCGGCGCCGTGGTCTTGCCCCGGAACTCATCCCCTGCCCGGCAGGCGAAGCGACGCTTCGCCGAGAGGGGGCCGCCTTGATGACCACGAAGGC
>Ga0181579_10003135_pt1 | contig 13165 bp, 9 predicted proteins | sample 071ome_24_FD_132996 | JGI IMG/M metagenome (GOLD analysis project Ga0181579, IMG submission 132996) | Coastal salt marsh microbial communities from the Groves Creek Marsh, Skidaway Island, Georgia - 071402CT metaG (megahit assembly) | ecosystem: Environmental > Aquatic > Marine > Intertidal zone... | reverse complement strand
TCGTCCCATCTCAAGCGTATCGACTAAGGAACGCACCAGATTTTCGTGTGCCCATGCTAATTTCCAGCCCCGCCTTGATCAATAGCTCGCTTGCGCCTCTAGCGGTAATTTGCTTTGCCGTTTCGTTATTGGGTCAGGATGGCAGGGAAGTAGTGGACTTTCGGCGCGAGATTCAGCCGATTTTTGAGCGGCTATCTGATGACGAGAAAGCGACATTTCTTAATTGGCTCGATCAAGGAGCCAAAGTTCCCGAAGGCGTCAAACTGATGGGCGAGCCGGAAGAGAAACTCCACGGGCAAGCCTTGTTTGAGTTCGAGATCGCTCCATTACTAGCCAAGCACTGCTTGGAATGCCATGACACGAGCCGCAAGGAAGGGGCTTTGGATTTGTCTCGCAAGGCTGCCGCCTTCAAAGGCGGAGACAGCGGTGAAGCCATCCATCCGGGAGATGGAGAGAATAGCTCCCTATGGGAACTGGTGGAGCTCGGGGATATGCCTGAAGACCGATCGCCGCTTTCCCAGCGCGAAAAAGATTTATTGAAGCGGTGGATTGATGAAGGGGCCGTGTGGACGGTAGATTGGATCGACCCCGCCATCTACGAGCGTACAGGCGGTGGCGAACAGTGGATCCGGCGACTAACCGTTAACGAATACATCGAGACGGTTCGCAGCGTGGTGGGCGTCGATATAGAAGATGAAGCTAGGGAGCTGTTGCCCGCGGATTTAAGGGCTGATGGATTTAGCAATACGGCCTACAATTTGAACGTAGATATGGGGCACGTGACCGCCTATGCCGAGCTTGCTTCCAAAATAGTGTCGAAGCTGGATTTAACGGGATTGGCTTATCGCTTCCACGAAAAGCCTAAGTTCACGGACAAAGACATGGGCAAGCTCATCGAGGGAATAGGCAAGTGGTTTTTGCGAGGACCGCTTACGGAAGATGAGGTGATTCTGTTTCGCGGCATTTCCACAACCGTGGCTAGCGCGGGCGGAACGATGGAAGAGGCGGTGGGATACATCGCCGAGGCCATGCTCCAGTCTCCCCGTTTTATCTACAGGATCGAGAAGCAGCAAGGCGATGGCGTTTCGTCACAACTAGATGAATACGAATTCGCCTCACGATTGAGTTACGCTTTTTGGGGAGCGCCACCCGATGGAAAGCTGATGGCGGCAGCGGATTCTGGAGACCTTAAAGACGACGGTGGACTGGAGAGCCAGTTGTATCGCATGTTGGATGACCCCAGAGCTAAAGCGCGTTCTTTGGAATTCGCCTATGAATGGCTGAACTTGGGGCGGATGGACAGTTTGCAGCCAAGCTCTGAGAAGTTTCCTGACTGGGATCCGAGACTGGCTGATGATATGGGCCGGGAAACCTTGGCGGTTTTCGACGAGGTCGTTTGGAAACAAGGGCACCCGTTAACCGAACTCCTGAATACTCAAACGACCTTCGCCACCCCTGAGCTAGCGGCTCACTATGGACTGAGAGTGAAGCAAGGGACAGAGGCCGAAGCTGGGCTTTTGCGCTTCGATCTTTCCAACAATCCTGCCCGTGGAGGTATCCTCACTCATGGCAGCGTGCTGACGATGGGCGGAGACGACGCCTCTATGGTAACCCGAGGGCTATTCGTGCTCCGCGACCTCCTGCGTGGAACGGTTAAAGATCCTCCGCCTTGTTTGGACACAACCCCGATCCCCTCGAGTCCTGGTCAATCGCAGCGGGTGATCTCAGAGGAGCGAATCGCCAATAATTCCTGTCGCGGGTGTCACGAGAAGTTCGAGCCGTTGGCTTTCGGACTGGAGCGATTCGATGGCGTGGGAGCCTATTACAAGCGCGACGTTTTTGGGAATCGCCTGCGCGAAGATGGAGAAGTTCCCTTGCCAGGGGAAGAAGGAGCCCGCCCCTACAAGAAGAGCTCTCAAATGATGGATCTGCTGGCCGATAGCAATCGCGTAGCGGAAACGATCACCTGGAAGCTCGTCCAGTTTGTTATGGGCAGGCCGCTGGGAGCTAGGGATGCCATCGAAATCAAAAAGATATTCCAAGAGGGGCAAGAGAACGGGGGAACCTATCAGAGTCTGATGATGGCTATTGCCACGAGCGATTTGATGCGAATGCGAGGAGGGGACTCGTGATGGGGTTTACTCGTGTCCAGGGAGGTCTTTAAAGAAATGAATCAGAAGCCAATTAGCCGTCGCTCCATGTTAAAGGGATTGGGAACCGTAGCCGTGGGCCTCCCGTTTCTCGAAGAGATGATCTTTTCCTCGGCGTCGGCAGCCGCGACCAAAGCTGCAGCCGCCCAAGCCGTTCCGACCAGAGCCTTTAACGTATTCTTCGGTCTGGGTATCCCCGCTCCGCTACAAAGCGAAGGTTTCGATGGGGTATTGGAGCCACTCAAGTCATTGGGCGACAAGCTTTTGATTATGCGTGACGTCGATCAGGTGCGCTGCGACGAATCGGGTATTAATGCCCACTTCGACGGAGCCTCCGGAGCCTTCACGGCTGAGCCTCCTCAAGGTGAGGCCAAGTCAGGAGGTCCCTCCATCGATCAGGTAATTCGACGAGCCCATTATCCGAACGGGCTTCCTGAAGGGATGGTACCCACCTTGCTAGGTGGAACCTTTTTTAGGCGTAGCCGGGTAAGCCGCTATGTCCATAGTTACAATCTGGATGGAACGGTGGCGGGGACGATGCAGGAGAAGCCCAGAGATCTATTTGAACGAGTATTCGGATCCGTATCCTTCCTGGATGAGTCGAGTGCTCGCGAGCGGCACCTGAAACGCAGTGTCTTGGATTCGGTCGTGGGTCAGTACAAATATTATACCGGCGATCGGTCGCCGTTGGGCTCTGTTTCCAAGGGGCGCGTAGCGGATCATCTTGACCGTATTCGCGAATTCGAGCAGCGGGCTTTCTCTATGCCAGACGCTTCTGGCACCGGACCCGGGCAACCGCCTAAGTCTAATATAGCCCATGGTGGCGCCGCCGATCCTGGAGGCGAAGGAATCGATATGATTCTCGACGATCTCACCACCGAATGGCGATTGATGGCCGATCTCTATGCCTTAGCCATCCAGATGGATAAAGCCCGCTTCGGATCGATTACGTTCCTAGCGGCTGGCGAGCGCTTGCGCGTGAAAGGAGACTACACCTATGAGGGTCGCAAGATCTTCGAATTCGATGATGCCGCTCAACACAATGCTTCGGGTTCCAAAGGATGTAGCCACGAATGGTGGCACCAATTCAACGAAGAAAAAGAGAACGAAGCTTTGCGAGCCCACGCGCACATGAAGATGCGGGAGGTGGCTTATTTTCTCAATCGTCTGGATGACGAGAATTCTCGGGAAGCGAACGGAAAGAGCATTCTGGAAAACTCCTTGTTCACGGTTTCTACCGAATCGGGCGATGGTCGACACTCGGATGTCAAGCGGGAGCTGTCAGGCGTGTTTCATGCCATCACTGGCGCCAATGGACGTTTCAAGACCGGCCAAATTATGGATGTCGGCGCGGAAGGTATCGATGTCTACAATACGATCCTAGATGGCATGGATGTATCCGGATTTCTAGGACCCGAAAACCGCGATCATACCGCTATCGACCGCATTCGAGCGTAGTCTCGATCTTCTATGTAGGGAGTCCATTATCCGGATACGTCCCGATAGCGTATTGGGACCGACTAGCGCGGATCCACAAGCTAGGTGGTGTGGGAGTTGGGGAAGTCAAAGCCCCCGGTTGCCCGATTTCACCCCTTATTTGAATATAGTTCGATTGGAGTGCGCTTTGCGTATCGAGTGAAATCTTTGTTTTTCGTCAAGATTGGTGCCTTCCATTTTACTGCGAAGGCGCAAATGAGAAAATCAGTATGTGAACCTTGGACGCCTTTGTTTCTACATAGATTGTAGAATGAGTCACCGAATACCCTCGCTATTCCGCGGTTGACTCGGGTGGTGGCAAGTTGCGGCGGGCCCGCCATTCCTGAAAAATGGAATAGCCTAGGAATACCAGGGCGACTATGGTGAACGTGGCGGCAATCGGGCGAGTGATCATGGGGGCAAAGGAGCCTTCCGACATCTGCAATCCCGATCGAAGCTCAGCCTCCATAATGCCGGCAAGAACGTAGCCGATCACGAAGGGGCCCAAGGGGAAACGGGCTCTATCCAGAAAGAAACCGACCAAGCCAAAGCCGATGACTACCCAGACGTCGAACATTCGATTTGTCGATGCGTAAGCCCCAATTAAGCAAAAGACGAATACGATAGGTATGAGGTAGGCTCGGTTTATATTGACTACTTTGGCGATGTGCCTCGCCGAAAATACCATAACGAGAAACATAATCAGGTTAGCCACCATGTATCCGATCATTAGAGACCAAACGAGATCTCCATTGGTTTGGAAGAGCAGGGGTCCCGGCTGAATTTGATGCATAATCATAGCCCCCAGCAGGATAGCGTCGACGGGGGCTCCGGGAATGCCGATTGTGATTAAAGGTATGAGGGCTCCGCCAGCATTGGCGTTGTTCGCCGACTCGGCCGCCACGATTCCCTCGTCGTGGCCGGTTCCGAATTTTTTGGGGGTCTTGCTGAAGGTCTTGGCTATGCCGTAGGCAACCATTGAGGAAATGCTGGCCCCAATGCCGGGAAGAATGCCGACCCAAGTGCCTATGCATGAGGAGCGGACGATATTCAAAAGATGCTGCTTCCATTCCTTGAATTTCGGAAAGATGCCCTCTCCTTTACCCATTTTGATGCCAACCCCTTTCTTGTTAATCTCCAGGGCGTCTTTGATAATCTGGCTCATGACGAATATGCCGAGGAGAACGGGAAGCAGATTGAATCCATCCCCCATAGAATCGAAGCCAAAGGTGAGGCGTAGTTGACCATCGGATTCATTCAATCCCGGCATAGCGGCCAGAAGGCCAAGGGTGGCGGACATGATGCCTTTAAGTAGCGAACCTTGGCTGATGGAGGCGATGAGAACGAGAGCCATCAGAACCATGGTGAAGTATTCCCAAGGTCCGAATTTATGGGCGAAGTTGGAAAGGGGAGGGGCCAGGGCTATGAGAAAGATTCCCGAAATTACCCCCCCGAATAGCGAGGCTCCGACTCCTAGGCTCAGGGCCTTTCCGGGCTGGCCCCTCTGGGCCATAGGATAGCCATCGAATGTGGTCATCATGGCGGATGGCGTTCCTGGCATTTTCAGGAGAGTAGCGCTAATTAGACCGCCACTGACCGATCCGACATGCATGCCCATGAGTAGGAGCACGGCATTGGTGCTATCCATGGAGAATGTGAGCGGCACTGTCAGAGCCATGAGCATGCCTCCACCTAGGCCTGGGATGGCCCCGACGAAAATGCCGCTAGCTACGCCCACGAAAATCCAGAGGAATGGGTAGGGGCTCAGTACGTGTTGCAGTGCATCTAGCGCTTCCATCAGTATTTTGTCCTTCTGCTGCCTTATTGAGGAAGGTCCATGTAGAACACTTCTGTAAACAGGTACTGTCCCCCAAAGCCGAATACGGGGGCGATCAAGGCGCTGGCGATTAAGACGCGCTGGTCAAAGCGCGACAGCAATGCGGCTAGGGCGAAAATGAACAACGTCGTGGCGATCCGAAAACTGGCCCATCCTAGATTCATGCTAAGCACGTAGAGAACGGGAACGACTACCGTGTAAGCGGCGAGGAAAGGCTCCAATTTGAAATCCCGCTTGGACTCGCGTGGCAGAAGCTGGGCTAGCAGGATGGACCGGATACCGATTACTAGGGCCAGAAATATGATTAGATAAGCGGTGTACTTGGGGAAGGCAGCGGATCCGATCGGATCGAAAAACGGAGGGGGAATATCTTTAGCGGCGATGAGGACGGCGATGGCCAGGGCAATCAAGCTCAAGCTAATTGCTATATCCAAATAGGGGATACGATAGTTCTGGGGCATGCTTGTAATAGGGTTGGCTTATCTATTTCTGGCTTTGGCAACAATTGGGGTAACTTTTTTTCGCATATCTTCGAGGAAACTGCGCATTTCAGCCTCTTCCGCGAAGTGGCTGCGGATTCCCAGGTTGGCGAATCTTTCCGCGACCTCGGGATGCGACATGGCTTGGCGCAAGGCCTTGGCGATCCGCCTGACGCGGTCTGGAGGCGTTCCCTTCGGAGCTATCCACACTTTAGTGTCGCGCGTGACGACATCGGCTCCCAACTCGCGAGCCGTGGGAGTCTCAGGAAATGGTTGAACCCTCTCTTCAGAGAGGAAGACCAGAGGGCGGATTCCGGAATCCTTGTATCGTATGAGCTCCAGCAAGCTAAACATGGATAAGTCGGTATGCTTGCCGAGAATTGACGCCAGCCTCTTGGAGCCGCCGCCTGATTGGATGAATCTGAACTCGATGCCGACTTCCTCAGCAAACATCATAGGAACCAGATGAACGGGAAGCCCGATATTGGTCGCCACTTTGATGGATCCTGGCGATTCTTTCGCCTGGCTGATTAGGGATTCTATGGACGGGAATTTCGAGGATTCGAGTACGCCGAGACCGAGGCTGGAGTGTCCCGTTCCCCCGATAATCTCGAAGTCATTATGATCGAAATCCACGATTCCCATAGCCTTGGAGGTCACAATACCGGGAGTACAAATGCCAATGGTGTATCCATCTGGGGCGGATTCTTTGATTCGCCTTGAACCCAAGGTTCCACCGGCGCCGGGCAAATTGATTACGGCAAGCTTGGCCGGAAGCAGTTCGTGCTCCTGGAATGCCTGTTGGAATATCCGGGCCATCGTATCGACTTCGCCTCCGGTGTTCGTGGGCACGATAACCTTGATGGGCTGCTCGGGATATTCAGCCCGCAGGCACGGACCTGGATCGAGGCAGAACAGTAGGAGGAAAAGGCAGAGGAGGGGTTTTACGGTTTGCGAGATTGGTTTGAGTACCGACATATTGATTTGGGAAGATCGGTGCTTTTTGATCGGCTCGATTAATCATAATCGCGGAAATCCGGTCAACGATATACGGATGACTGTAGAGAGTTACATGTAAATCAGCGGGATTAGGTTCCGTAGTGTGGCGCTTTAGCCCCTGCAACCTTGTCGTAAGAGAGCCCTCGCTGAGGCGTAGCTCCGGATTTCGTCTATCTCGCTCGAAATACCAAAAACATGAAAATGAACTCGCTCCCGCTCAGCGCATACGCGTCAACTTAACTGAAGCACGTCGATCATTTTGTGTAGGAAGCTCGCTTGCGAGCGATCGTTCCTCTGGAAAGGACTCTCGGCGATTCGCTCGCAAGCGAGCTTTTTGCATTGTGGACGGCTAAAGTTGACGCGTTTGTTCAGTCGCAGGATCGGTTTTTAATGCAGTTGTTCGGCTAAATGGAATCCCATGCGCGGGTACCTAGACGAACATGTTTGCATCAAAGATCTATCCTTGATTTTCCTATTTACCCGGCTGCAATCTCTGTGACACTGCGCAGATATGGAGACGCATAGGTGTCAAATGAACTTTGAAGGGAAAACCGCCATTGTAACGGGCTCAACTCGAGGGATCGGCCGAGCCATCGCGGATTTGCTTTGGGACAGCGGGGCGATGGTGGTTTACACGGGAACCAAGCGCTTTTCCGAAGTGGCGGCGGGCGAACGCAAAGACTACTGGCAATTAGATGCCGGTGATCCGTCGAGCTTAGAGGCTTTCCAAGCTCGAATATTGGACCTTCCGAATTTGGACATCCTCGTTAACAATGCCGGAATTAATCGGGTCGACTCCGTTGACGGGCTAGACGACGAGGACTGGGCTGCCGTTATGGACGTGAATCTGACTGCCCCTATGAAGTTGATGCGGGCCGCTACCAAAGTTATGAAGAATGCCCGTGCTGGAGGCCGAATTCTGAATGTCAGCTCCTTGTTTGGAGTGATCGGGCGCCCCAATCGGCACTGCTACACGGCGTCCAAATCCGCCCTATCTGGGGTGACGCGTTCGGCGGGACTGGAATTGGCCCGCGAGGGGATTTTGGTGAACGCAATCGCTCCGGGATTTATTTTGACGGATATGACAAAGTCGATGCTCAGCGCTGAACGACGAAAGAGCTTGGAAGAAATTGTCCCTATTGGGCGCATGGGCAACGAATTAGAGATAGCCCGGTTTTCGGCTTTTATGGTGTCCGACCTGAACACGTATTTGGTTGGCCAAACAATTGCCGTAGATGGTGGCATTACGGTGAGCCCTGGTTTCTCCTGATGCGTCTGACAGCGGATCTAAAATCCAAGATTCGCGAACTGGGTTCCGAGTCGCCGGAGTCGATCGCCTTGATGGCTAGGCGATATACGGATTTGCCGATGGCTTTCATCGCCCAGCAAGTTAAAGCCCGGCAACGCATACGGAAAAAGCTGCCCAGCTGGTTTGCCAATGAAGATATCGAGTTTCCCGATACTTTGCCTCTTGAGCAATGCTCGTCAGAATTGACAGCCCAGTACAAGGCGTTGCTGCTTAGCGGGGAATCGTTAGCCGATCTTACGGGAGGTTTTGGCGTAGATGCGGTCGCCTTTGCCAGCAGATTTTCCAAAGTGTATCATGTGGAAAAGGACGAATCGCTTACGGGGCTTGTCAGACGAAACCTAGCTGCTCTGGGTCTCGAGGGAAAACTGGAGGCGATCCACGGGGATGGACTTCGGTGGCTGGATAGCCAGAAAACGCGATTCGACGCTCTCTATTTGGATCCAGCCCGAAGGGATCATCGAGGGTTGAAAGTGTCTTCGCTGAGCGCCTGCGAGCCCGATTTGAGCCAAGTATGGGAAACCTTGCTGTCTCGCGCCGATACCCTTGCCGTGAAGCTCTCGCCGGGGTTGGACCTAGATGCTGCATTGAAAGCGTTGCCCGCCATTTACGAAGTTCACATCCTTTCGATTGGGAACGAGTGCAAGGAATGCTTGTGCCTTGCAAGGCGAGCTTGGGATGCGCCCGCCAAAATCGTTTGCGCGAACTATACTGCCAATCGGAAATGGGACCGATTCGAATTCTTTAGGGAAGCGGAAAAGGGTCTCGAGGGAGCCTATGGAACGTTCCAGAAATACCTGTACGAACCCAACGCTTCCGTTATGAAAGGCGGTGGCTTCAAATCCTTGGGCCAGCATATCGGAATGCCTCTGCTCCATCCGCGAACCCGCTTTTACGCTTCGGATGGATTGGTTGCAGACTTTCCAGGAAGGATCTTCGAGATCGTTGAGCAGGGCGATCTTCGTAGGCAAGCGGCCGCGAAGCTGTTTTCCGATGGGCGGGCCAATGTGATGGCTCGAAATATAGGGCTTACGAGCGAAGAGTTGAAGAAAAAGCTGAGGCTTCAGGATGGCGGGGATCTGTTCGCCATCGGGGCAATGGATATTTCGGGTAAACGGAAGTTGCTAAAGTGTATCCGCGTGAGGGATGCTTATTCCGATGAATGAAGAATTGCAAACGGCTTTGAGCGAAATGGAGCTCTTGTTGGATCGTGTCCGATCCGCGATTCTCGCGTCGGTTGATTCTAAAGGCCAGCCGTTATCGAGCTATGCTCCCGTTTGGATAGACGGTCATAAGAATTTCCACGTCTACATCAGTTCATTGGCCAAGCATACTTCGCAAATAAAGCGTTCAGGAATGGCGAGCGTTATGATTATTGAAGACGAAGCCGATGCGGAGAATCTCTTCGCGCGGAAGCGCTTAACGGTGGATTGCGAGGCAGAGGTTGTCGTTAGGGATTCCGATGATTGGAATGAGACGATGGCTCTCATGGAAGAGCGTTTGGGAGAAACCGTTTCATCGCTCAAAGGAATGACGGATTTCGACCTCATCAGGCTGGAGCCGGGCGAAGGCAGATTGGTTCTGGGGTTTGGGAGAGCTTATCGTGTATTTGGGAAGGGGTTACAAGAAATTGGTTATATCGGCGGCGGAGGGCACCGGTCCAATTAGCTTTGTAGTTAGGCGCTTCATCCCATTTTCGCAAAATGGTAGGGCTTCTTTCGGGTCGGGCGTAGCCTCGCTGTTGGTTATTGACGTAAACTTAAGCTCGCCCGAAGGTCGAGCTTCACCTTCCTCGAAGTGCTCCGAGGGTGGAACCCGGCCTCCGAGCGGATGGTATTTAAACGCATAAACCAGAACCTACCTTGGATACGATTGGGCATGCTAGCCCGTCGCTCTAGGCCGCCTAGGTTAAAGCTTTGATTTCGGGACGCGGGCTGACGCGCCGCGCTGCTTAACCTGATCCCAGTCGCAACCGCCTAAAAACGATTTCCCATCAGTCTGTTGACAGCGCTGACCACGCCGCGAATGGAGGCAAGGGCGATATTGGTATCGATTCCAGCTCCATAGCATTGGGCGCCATTGGCATTATCTTTAAGCTGAATGTAGGAAACGGCCTTGGAGTCCGCTCCGCGGCCGAGCGAATGCTCACTGTAGGAAAGAAGCTCGAAGTTGGAGACATCGATTTCCTCCAGACCGTTGAAGAATGCGGCTATCGGACCATTGCCAACGCCGCGCAGATTCTTCTTGGAACCTTCGTAGATGACAACGGCCCAGACCTCGACTGTGTGATCATCCAGTCGTTCACTTCGGAATTCAATTAGCTGTAAAGGCTCCGAAAGCTCGATATATTCGCTATTGAAGCACTGGAAAACCCCTTCGGGGGTGATCTCTTCGCCGGTTTCGTCAGCTAGCCGATTCACCGCCTTGCCAAGCTCCTTATGCATTTCCTTCGGCAGTTGGTAGCCGTATTCTTTCTCCATGACATAGGCTACGCCGCCTTTTCCGGATTGGGAATTGATGCGAATGATCGCCCGATAGTTGCGTCCCATGTCAGCGGGATCGATGGGTAGATACGGCACCTGCCAAAGGGCGGTGTCATCTTCGTCCTTCTGAGCGAATCCCTTTTTGATCGCGTCTTGGTGCGAGCCTGAAAAAGCGGTAAATACCAGATCGCCGGAGTAAGGTGTTCTGGCGTGGACATCCATTCGCGTCACTCGCTCGTACATTTCCCGTATTTGGTTCAAGTTGGAGAAGTCCAAATTCGGGTGCACGCCTTGCGTATACATATTCAGGGCTACTGTTACAATATCGAGATTTCCAGTACGCTCCCCATTGCCGAAAAGCGTGCCTTCGACTCGGTCTGCTCCGGCCATGAGCCCCAGCTCGGTGGCCGCGACTCCCGTCCCGCGATCATTGTGGGTGTGCAAGCTGATGATGGCGCAGTCGCGTCTGGAGAAATGGCGGCAAAACCATTCAATCTGATCAGCATGTACGTTGGGAGTGAACAACTCGACGGTCGCGGGAAGATTCAGGATAATTTTATTGTCGGGCCTCGGTTCCCAGACGTCGGCCACGGCCTCGCAGCATTCGAGAGAAAATTCGAGTTCCGTGTCGCTAAAGCTCTCGGGCGAATACTCGAGGCGAATATTCGTGTTTGGAGCCGTGGCTGCCAGTTCCTTGACCAGTTTCGCTCCCTCTACGGCTATCTGGCGAATCTCATCGCGATCCATTCCGAAAACGACGCGTCGCTGCAACGGATTGGTGGAATTATAAATATGGACGATAGCGTTTTTTACCCCCTCGAGGGATTCGAAGGTTCGGCGAATCAGGTGTTCGCGGCACTGGACGAGCACCTGTATGTCCACATCGTCCGGTATCAGATTGTCAGATACCAGCTTTCTGAGAAACGCGAATTCCGTATCGGAGGCGGAAGGAAAACCAACTTCGATTTCCTTGAATCCGATATCGACGAGAGACTTGAACATTTCGACTTTTTCGTCGACGTTCATAGGAATCGCTAGTGCTTGGTTGCCGTCGCGAAGATCGACGCTGCACCACATAGGGGCTTTGTCGATGACCTTATCTGGCCACTGCCTGTCGGGCAAATTGACGACAGGATAGGGCTTGTATTTGCTTATTGGCGGTTTTTGCATGGCGGCATCGTTGTTGAAATTACGAATGGATGGGCAGGGTGGCGACGCAATACAAAAGGTCGTGCTTCCTAGAAGGGTGGGCTCCCGCCGACAATCGATTAGTTTAGGCGAGGTTAGTAAATGCGTCCCGATACTCCGTCCTTATCCTAGTAGGAGGGTGTCTAGCTTCGTAAGTCGTAGAAAAAAGCTGAAGACGTGATGAATCATTTACTTATAAAGTATGACTACGCTCATCGGCATCCATGTCAAGCCGCTTAAGCCTCTTTCAAGCTTCGCATCGAGGGCCCTCTCGATTTCCCTGGCCAAGCGGTTGGCCTTGACCATTCAGCAGGGTTAATGGAAATTGATCGGTTCAAGGTCGTTGTGTTCGACCTGAAATTCACTGTGTGGGATGTTGGCGGCGTTTGGTGCGATTCACGTCTCGGATGGCTTCCGTTGGAGCGTTTTCGAAGAAGGTATGGCTCGAGTGGGTATCGAGCTGCCTTAGGAGATCAGTCCGTATACATCTAGTTGGACAAAGCGGATTTTTCTGTTTCACTGCCAAGTCATGCTAAAGTCGCGATCGCTTTTTCTGCTGGCAATTATTGCCCGCTTAGTTCTAGCCTGTATCTCTTATGGTGATACAAGACCCAACGTCGTCTTGGTTATGGCGGATGATCAAGGTTGGGGTCAGGTCGGCTACTATGGCCATCCCGTGCTCAAGACGCCTCATTTGGACGCTATGGCCGCCAATGGCCTGCGATTCGATCGCTTCTATGCCGGGGCCCCGGTTTGCTCGCCAACGCGTGCAGCGGTGCTGACAGGCAGGAGCAACGACAGAACAGGCGTCTATCAGCATGGAAACGCCTTGCGACTTCAGGAACGAACCTTGCCTAGAGCTTTGCAGGAGGTGGGCTATGCGACTGGGCATTTCGGGAAGTGGCATTTGAACGGAGTGAGAGGCCCGGGCGTACCTATCCTGGGCGCGGACAAGTATCATCCGGGTCGATACGGGTACGATCAATGGCTTTCGGTGACCAATTTTTTCGATATGAATCCCGTATTGAGCCGCAATGGAAGCTTTGAGGAATTCCAGGGGGACTCATCGGAGGTCATTGTTGAAGAAGCATTGAAGTTCATGGCTCAACAAGCGAAGTACGATCGCCCCTTTTTCACGACGATCTGGTATGGATCGCCGCATTCCCCCATGGTAGCCAGCGACGCCGATCGCAAACCCTTCGCCGATCTGGATGAATCGGATCAACACCACTATGGTGAACTGGTAG
>Ga0181579_10003130_pt1 | contig 13180 bp, 10 predicted proteins | sample 071ome_24_FD_132996 | JGI IMG/M metagenome (GOLD analysis project Ga0181579, IMG submission 132996) | Coastal salt marsh microbial communities from the Groves Creek Marsh, Skidaway Island, Georgia - 071402CT metaG (megahit assembly) | ecosystem: Environmental > Aquatic > Marine > Intertidal... | reverse complement strand
CAGCTAAGATTCAACCCGCTATGTAAGCACCTTTATAGGGCAAAACTAAAAAGCCGCTTTCGAGCGGCTTTTTCTGTTTAAAATACCCTGTTCAAGAATACCTTGTGGATTTTTGTGGCGGTATCTGCATAAATGGCCTTAGAAGACATTTCTTTCCAGGCGGGGGCGTCGATGAATTTCTTCCAATTCGCATCGTGCTCTTCCATGTCTTTGAATTGAATCATATAGGTCAAACAGGGGCGTTGTGCACCGATGATCTGTTCTCCAAAAAATATAGGATGAAGACCGACCTCATAAAAGAGCTCTAACTCTTCATGGTTAAACATGTCAATTTTTCTTCGGTTTGCATCTTCGCTGTAACTCTCGTAGGTACGCAATTCGAAAAGCGTTGAATCCGGTTTGAGCGGATCCATTTTCGGCAGGGCATCGAACGAGAGTAATAATATTGATTCTATTCGATTGTATAAGGTGTTTTCAATTCCAATACCATTGTACGAGGCCGCTGCCTGCTTATAAGAGGGGTCTTTGTGAAGCTCTTGACTGTTAATGAAGGCTTCAGAACTGGGGTAGGCCACCATCAAATATAGTTTTCGAGGCTCAGCGTTTCCGTACTCATTAAAAAGGGCAACCTCTGTGGCACCTTTTGATTTAAGCGTGGGGGTCAGAACGTCTTTTAAATAATCGACGAGTATATTCATCTTTGCGCCGGTCTTTACCTCATAGGTTCTAAGCTCTACGAGTTCTTTTGAAGCAGAGGTCACTTGACCGTTCATAGCAGTAAGACCCATAAAGGCCATAAGTGTAAGCAGAATGCGATTCTTCATCTGGGTTGAATTATGGTGTGATTAAAATTAGCGTTAATTTGGTCTAACAAGGATTTAAACATACTCAGATATGGCACAAGCTCAAAATTTCAAGAATCATACTAGAATAGTAAAAGGCTTTCACGGAGCCCTTTTTATCCTTATCGTCCTCTTTTTTGGCGGAGCTTTAAATTATTGGGCCCATGCCTCAGAAGACAATTACTATCTCGCGTCATTGCTGGTGATTCTTGCACCCATTTTAATTCTATTGATGTGGTTTACTAGAACTTTTGCGCTTAAAGCTCAAGACAGGGCTATACGTGCTGAAGAGAACTTTAGACATTACCTACTCACCCAAAAACTGCTACCATCTTCACTAAGACTCTCCCAAATAATTGCGCTGCGCTTTGCTTCAGACGAGGAATATCTCGAATTGGTTGAGCAGGCCGTAAAAGACAAGCTCCCAGCCAAGGAGATAAAGGCTAAAATTAAAAACTGGAAAGGCGACTACCACCGTGTCTAACCCTTCTTTGCGGAATGCTTTTGCTGGCCTATTAGGTCTTCTCGCATCCGTCTCTAATTTTGCTCAAAGCGGCAACGATTCTATTGCCGAGATTGAACTCGAAGAAGTTGCCGTTACGGCACTAAGGCAACGTATCGCTCTAGAGAACGTTCCGGCGGCACTTACGATTCGTTCTTTTTCTTCTGATTACGAAGGTACACAGCGATCGCTTCAGGAGTACTTGTATCAAGTACCGGGTTTGGTTGCTCTCAATAGTTCAAATTACGCCCAAGACCTTCGTGTTTCAATTCGAGGATTTGGTGCACGGGCAGCCTTCGGTATTCGCGGTATCAAATTAGTGGTCGATCATATTCCTGAAACTACTCCAGACGGTCAAGGCCAACTCGACAACCTTCCGCTTGATTTGATTGAAACCATCTCAGTGCTCAGAGGTCCTTCTTCTATGCGCTATGGAAATGCCTCTGGTGGAGTAATCAGCATCGATACACGAGAAGCTATTTTTTCAGATCGACACCGATTGACCTCGCGTATTGGGGCCTTTGGGCAGCGGCAATTCACCTACACGGCAGGAGTCGGTTTACAGAAGGGCGGATTGCTCCTCCACCTTTCACACCAAGATATTGAGGGATACAGGACCCATAGTAAGACCCGTACTTCTATGGCGAATCTAAAATACGTGAGGCGTTTTTCAAACGATTCAAAATGGGTTATTCAGGCCAATTATACCGACAGTCCTCTAGCTGAAGACCCCGGAGCTATTACTCTTGAAGACTTTAATTCCGATCCTTTTCAAGCTCGAAGCCAGAACGTGGCATTTGGTGCAGGGGAGTCTATTCGCCATTTCAAGGTCGGAAGCTCGCTGAATTACCGGTCCGACATTTATGAACTCACCACCTATGGGTTTTTCTCCGGTCGAAATTTTGACGGATTTCTCCCTTTTGCCAATGGTGGAGCTGTTGATTTAGAACGCCAGTATGCAGGTCAGGGGGCTTCATTGAGGCGGTCGCTTTCGAACAAGAATCACATCCGTCACGATCTCATTGCAGGATACGATTGGGCGCATCAAAGAGATCATAGAAGGCGTTATGAGAATCTATCGGGTCAACGAGGCGCTCTTAGTCTTGATCAATACGAGCGCTTTTCAAGTCTAGGATCTTATTTGCTATATGAATTAAAAGCAAAGCGTTTATTCGTGCAGGGAGGCGTCCGTTTTGATCGCAATAATTTAGAACTTGAAGACAACGATCTATCTGATGGAGTAGACGATTCAGATGCCATAAATCTCAATGCGTTTAGTCCGCAAATGGGACTTTCTTTTCAACTGGCTTCTGAACTTTCACTCTTTGCGAATGCGTCTAAAGCCTATGAGACGCCTGCATTAAGCGAACTCATTACCCCTCCGTACAGTAATGGGGGGTTCAATGACGAGCTGGGCATTCAACAGACTGAAATGCTCGAGTTGGGGCTGAACAGGCGTGGATCTCAGGTAAACTGGGAGGTGGTTTTCTTTACGGGCGAAACCACAAACGATATTGTTCCATATGAGTTAGAGGCTTATCCCGGTAGGAGCTTTTACCGAAATGCCGGTCAGACGAAGCGGTCGGGTGTTGAGCTTTCTTACCAAAGACAATTCGACAGGCTGCAATTAGACCTGGTGTATGCGTATCTAGATCTCAGGTTTGCAGAAGAAAGTGAGCCTAGCATTGCGAATAGACACCTTCCGGGAGTACCCTGGCAATCTGGAAGTTTACAGCTTTCGTATCAACTCTCTGACTCGCTGCGATTAAACTATCAGCGATTGCGCAGGGGCGCTTTATACGCCGATGATGAGAATCAGCATAAGGTGAAGGGGTTTTGGCTTGATCATCTCAGTCTTCAAAAGCAATGGACTTCTCAATCGATGCGATTTTCAACGGTCATTGGGGTTCAGAATATGGCTAATGTGAGGTATGCAGATAATATCCGAATCAATGCATTTGGGTCGCGATTTTACGAACTTGGCTTACCCCGCCAGGTCTACCTCGGATTTAATGTCAGCCTATGAAACAAACAGTTTTCATAGTGATCGGTTGCTTGATGATAGCACATTTAACCGCCCAAAAGGTGCCCGAAGGCTTTCAATCTATTTCTGAGACTATTCCGAGCCTTGTCTTAGACTTGCGCTATGCGAGCACCTCTAATTTTACGGGATCTGTGGTTGAAGGGTACAGGCCTGCGAAAAAAGTACTTACCCTCCCTACGTTGCGAGCACTTCAAAAGGTACAAGACTCTTTGCATAAAAGAGGATTAGGTTTAAAGCTGTTCGACGGATACCGTCCGCAGCGTGCGGTGAATTATTTTGTGGTGTGGTCTGAACAGTTGTCAGACACCCTCATGAAGAAGGTCTATTACCCAACTATTCCTAAAAACGAACTGTTTGAGCAAGGATACATCGCCCGGCGTTCGGGTCACTCCCGGGGCAGTACAGTTGATCTTACCTTGATGTACCTTACCGGAGATCGAAAGGGTGAGGCGCTCGATATGGGTACGCCTTTTGATTACTTCGGTCCAGAGTCTGCCACCTTTTTTGAAACGCTAACTAAAGAGCAGCGACGAAACCGAAAACTCCTTTATGAGGTGATGACACACTTTGGTTTTACTAATTATGCTCAAGAATGGTGGCATTATACCTTAGCCGAGGAGCCTTATCCGGACACTTATTTTGACTTTTAATTACAGCTCTGACCACGCTACCGTGCGTTCTAATTCGGCCGAGCGTTTTGCGAGTTCTAAAAGTTTGACCACCGTTAGATTGTTGGCAGTGCCGTAGAGCGATTGCGGGTCGATTTCTCTGCCCTGTTGTACCACCTCTACCAATAAACGAAAAGGATCTTTTTGGTAGGCTTCAATCGAAGCAGGCTGGTGCGATTGCTCTTTGCCTGAATCGTAGTCTAATATCCGCATACGGTTTGCATCAAGGGCATAAATCGAGGCCTTGTTGAGATAGACCTCCATGTCTTTACGGTGATGTGTCCAGTTCCAGGAGGCCTGGATGACTACCTGTAAGTCTTTGTAATCGAGAATGATCGTCGTGTCGTCGTCTACCTTTGGATAGATCGATGGCTTGCTTTGTTTGAGGACAGCCGTAACACGCTCAGGGGTTCTTCCATCCAGAAGCCATGTGCTGATATTGGCCCCGTAGCATCCAAAATCAGTCACAGCTCCACCTCCGTTTAACACTGGATCGGTGAGCCACGCAAGAAATTCAGGAGAGCAGCCAATTTCAACCGGCCCCATATGGCCTGTATTGAAGACGAGCTTCTTTGGTTTTCCGAATGTTCCGTCTTCGATTAAGGCCTTGGTTTCGTAGGTGCTTTCGTACCAAGAGGTCTCGTAATTGACGAGCAGTGGAACTTGGTTTTTTTCAGAAAGTTGTACCATCTGTTGCGCATCTTTGTACGAGGTGGCCAAGGGTTTTTCAACCATTACCGGGATATTTTTTGGCAAAAAGAACGCAGCCACCTCGAGGTGTTCAGCCGTCTCGTTAAAGGCAGAAACTGCTTGTGGTTGTGCCTCGCGCATGAGCTCCTCATAGCTTGAGAAAAACAACGAATCATCAAGGTTGTAGCGGGCTTTGAATTTGTCGATTGCCGCCTGGTTGGTCTCAACAATTCCCACCACCTCAAGATCTTGATTGTCTCGATTGAAGATCCAATGGACGTGGTCGTGAACAAGTCCAATTATTCCTAATCTAAGTTTGGGCTCCTCTTCTAGAGATTGAGCCAGTGCGCTTGAAACGGCGAATGCGTTCAACGCTAGGGCTAAAAAAAATACCTTAAATAGCTTCATCTTTCTGTGAATCAATACTTTAATATAGTCATTCTTAGAATTAGAGCGCTAATGAATGACGTCCTTTTACGCTGATGCGCTTCTGAATACGCTGATCAGAATCGATAAATTGGGGCTGACCTCCACCTATATGTAACTCAAAAGCCCCGGGTTCAATGACTCTTTTGCCTTCGCTATTAATAAGTGAAAAGGCACGCGGATCGATTTGAAATTCAAGCTCACGCTGCTCGTTAGGTTGCAGGTGAACGCGATCAAAGGCGACTAGCTGGTGTTGCGGTCTTGGGGTACTTGCCTTAAGGTCGCTAAGGTATAGTTGCACCACCTCGTCTCCGGCACGTTTTCCGCTGTTGGTCAAGGTGAATTTGACCGTCAGGGGTTCTCCGGCCTTAAGGCTTGAAGCAGTCTTAAGGTCGCTATAACTGAAACGGGTGTAACTCATCCCATATCCAAACGGAAACAAAGGTGCTCCTTTGTAATATTTGTAGGTGCGATCACGCATGTCGTAGTCTTCGAAGGCGGGCAACTCTTCAAGAGAGGTGTAATAGGTAATGGGTAATCTTCCTGCGGGGTTGTAATCTCCTAAAAGTACGTCGGCAAGTGCGTTACCCCCTTGCTCTCCTGGATACCCTACACTTAAAAGGGCATCCACGTGCTCCTTGGCCCAATTCACGGCTAGTGCAGAACCTGCATTGAGCACCACTATCACAGGTTTTCCGGTAGCATGAATGGCCTTGAGAAGCTCAGTTTGAACCTTCGGAAGGGCGATGTCTTCACGATCGCCACCTTCACCTTCTAACCGTTGACTGAGTCCCAAAACGATAATGCTTAGATCTGATTCTCGAGCAAGTTCTATGGCCTCCGATGCTAGGTCTGTATCTGTTCGGGTCCAGAGCAATCGGCATTCTGCGTTCGAGTCGTCGCTGAAATAGCGCACCTCAATGGGATACCGTTTACCTTTTTCGAGTCGGATCTTTTCTCTAGCGTAGGTGGTTTCGTGGACCATGCCTTTTCCGTTGCTGATATCAATGCCTTCAATTTGAAGGCTCATGCCCATTTTTGCGAAAGTGGCCAATTCGTATTCTCCTGTGGCCGGCGGGATGAGGTATCCGGTCCATTTAACCGAAAAGAAATCAGAAAGTTCTTTTGAAATAGGGTCGTGTTCCCACCAAAAATCAATCGCGTCGTCTCGGCGTCTTAAAACAGGTTCGCCTTTCCACTCCATATTATCGTAATATTCAGCATCCAGCCCCTGACGTCCGTCGGCTGTTTCAAAAAATACGGAGGCGATGGGTTCGAGAGCAAAGACCTCGTCACTGAAATGAGATCCTCTCGCATATTCGATCTCGACGGCAGGGCTCAACTTGCGCTCTAGTCCTTTTAAGAAAGTCACAGGATCGATAGGTGTCCCGTGGTAGTTGCCCACAAGTGACTCCCAATTGTCGGCATTCGGGCCGATGACCGCTATTTTTTTGAGTTTGTTCTTATCTAGGGGCAGTAGATTGTTCTCGTTTTTGAGAAGCACAATACTTTTTTGAGCAGCCTCTCTCGCGAGGTCAAGGTGTGTTTGGGCGCCTACAAGATCTATAGAAAGTCTACTGAAGGGAACCTTTTCTTCAGGATCGAACATGCCCAATTTAAAACGACTTAAAAAGAGTCGTGACACCGCTTTGTCTAAAGCTTCTTGATTCAATAGCCCTTGTTCGGAGAGCGATAAAAGACTGAGGTAGGTAGATCCACAGTTGAGGTCACATCCGCCTTCGAGTGAGATACGTGCAGCCTCTTCTTTCGTTTCTACAATTTTGTGATTGTAGAGAATGTCACCGATGGCACCACAATCTGAAACCACGTATCCTTCGAATCCCCAACGCTCACGAAGTACCTCGTCTAGTAGAAAAGAACTGGCGGATGCCGGGGCACCCCTGAAACGATTGTACGCGCTCATGATTGATTGTACATTGGCGTCGACCACCGTCATGCGAAAAGCCTCTAAATAGGTCTCGTAAAGGTCAACATCTGAAACGTCAACGTCGAACCCGTGTCGCAAAGACTCTGGTCCTGAATGCACGGCAAAGTGTTTTGAGGTGGCAATGGTCTTTAAATACCGTGGATCGTCTCCTTGCAGTCCGCTGATAAATGAAGAGGCGAGCATTCCGGTGAGGTAAGGGTCTTCGCCATAGGTTTCATGGCCGCGTCCCCAACGTGGATCTCTAAAGATATTGATGTTCGGAGACCAGAAGGTGAGTCCGGTGTAGATTCCTCGTTTTCCTTTACGAATAAAATCGTGGTGCTTGGCACGTGCTTCGTCTGAAGTCACTGAGCCGATGCGCTCGAGAAGGTCTTTGTCAAAAGAGGCTGCAACTGAAATCGACTGTGGAAAAACCGTAGCATACCCGCTGCGGGCTACCCCGTGGAGGGCCTCATTCCACCAATTGTACGAAGGAATATGCAGCCGCTCTATAGCAGGAGCCTCGTGGACCAATTGGCTGATTTTTTCTTCAAGAGTAAGCTGCTTAACGAGGATCTCTGTGCGTGTTTCAAAGCTTAAGTCGGTGTCTTGAAAGCGCCAATCGATTTCTTGCGCACTGAGTTTTAGGCTAGAAAGGAGGCTAAAAAGAACGACAAAAAACGCACTAGTGTATTTCATAAGAACTACTTATAGATTGAGCCAATAGTTGATTTTAAAGGTGAGATTCCAGCCACTTGAAAATGAAGGTATAGTGACCTCATTGCTATTGAAGACTAAGAAAATATCAGAGGCGGGCTTATAGCGCCATTGCAGTCTTGAGTTGAAATTCCACAGGTCAACCTGTTCGTTGTATTGGTACAGATTCGAGAAGAATAGATTGTCGGTTAGGGTTAGGTTCGCCTTCAGACCGACCAGCCAAAACGATTGATCGTTCCACGGTTGCGGGAGGTCAAATTGGTTGTAATTGACGACCGAACTCAGTTCTAAAATAGGTTGAACGCGGTAGCCAAACTCACCGATGAAGGCATTGCGTTTTCCGTCGGCGTAGTAGCCTCCTAAAATGGCGTCTAGCGAATACGTGAAAAGATTTTGAGGTTTTGAATCGTAAGAAAGTCGAAGATTCGTCCATTCATGAGAAGTTCCGGCTTTTAATTCTGATATACCATTTCGAAGGGGATCAAAATCGCTCAAAAGATCAATGGCGCTTCGCGCTCCTGCCAGAACGAATCGGCTGCGGTCTTGAAAATTAAAAATATAGCTGAAAGTGTCTACCTGATCCGTTTTGTGCCAATCGAGGTCAAAGAAATAGGTGCGCGTGTAGCTAGGACCATGTGACAACAAAGGATTGGTTTTAGAAGCCGTATATACCAGATGACCCAAAGAGCCTTCGAATTTATGGTAGTTGGTTCGGGGTACGAATCCTACGTCAGCACTGAAGGTGTTTGACACGTATTCTTGTTGAATGCGCCATATCCATCGGATAGACTGGTGTTCAAGGTGAGACGCGATCACCGTCCCCGTTTTAGCAGGATCTGGATTGATCGATCGCAGCGCCATCACTTTTCCGTTGTATTGGTTGTTTTCAGAGAAATAGTTGTATTCAATTCCGGCGTTTCTATGGTAGCGTTCTGAGACTGAGGCATCGGTATTGGGCGCTTCTTTGTTGACAAGCAAAAAGTTAATATTTGACCGTTCTTGAACCTTTCGCTGAAGACTGATTACACCGTAGTTTTCGGCGCCTAGACCCTGTAATTCATCAGCTTTGGTTTGAATATTCATGAGCCCCACACGCCAGTTTTCATCGAGATTTCCGCTGAGACGCGCACCGGCAACAATAGGCACATTAAGACCTATACGACGTGAGAAAAAAGGGCGGATGGTGCGGTAACCGAAGTTTGAAAATAAATCCGCGTTTTCAAGAAAGAACTGGCGCCTTTCAGGAAAAAACAGTTCAAAGCGATCAAGATTGGTCACCTGTTGATCGACCTCTGCTTGAGAGAAATCAGGATTAAGCGTAACATCAAGGTTCAACGCGGTAGTAAGGGTATATTTGAGGTCTGCCCCCATTTTTACTTTACTATCGTCTTCAGTGAGATGGGTTCCTTCTGAAATGCTCGATACATACGGGATGAACGAAGCATTTACGCCTTGTTTAGGCGGAGGGGTGTCCCACACCAATCGACCAGCAAAGGCCAACGAAACCGAAGGAAATTGTCTAGGAACAGGTGCCCAGCTCGATTTTTCGCTGGCCTTTAAATCGAGTCGGCCAAAGTTGATACCCCATTCTTTAATGGTTTCGTCGTAACGAATCGATTTAAAGGGGATGGCCATCTCACCCACCCATTTGTCTTCGTCAAAGCGCACTTCAGAGTACCACTTCGTGTCCCAGTTGAGGTCAACGCCTCGCCCGTCAAACATGGTTCCGTCCCATTGGGCGCCGTAGGCGTTGAGTCCGAATGAGAAGCCGGTGGTCTGATTGTCAAAAGGATCTATGGCGATTAATAAGTTATCGTTCTTTCCGAATGAGAAATCGCGCTTGAACGATTCTACCACGTAGGGGCCTTTAACAGCGTTATTATAAAAGATGACAGAAATGTAGAGGTATTCGTCATCAAAAGCTACCCGTGCTTCTGAATGCTGCCGTGCTCTGCCAGTGTCCACCGGCGTGATCATAAAGAAGTCTTTAGCCACCTGAGCTCTATTCCAAGCCGGTTCGTCTAGAACTCCGTCAATGACAATTTTTTCATTGATCTTTTCTATAGCCAGTCTATAATCTTTGGCATTTACCTGAGCATTTAAGGGCGCCAAAAGTCCTCCTAGAAACAGGAGTAGGGCAAGGGGAAAATAACGACTCATTAAGGGGTGTGGTTAGGTATAAAAAAGGAGAAACCCGCTAGTATTTAGCGGGCTTTCCGTTGGTTTGGGTCTTTTTGATAAATGACTTTAAATCCGCATTCGCTGACTTGAGGTCTTCTGAACGCAAGTACATCATATGCCCTGAGTGGTACCCTTTGAATTCCATTCGATCGTTGAGTTTTCCGCTCGGATCGATTTGCCACAAGGTGTACTTCGCATTGAAATAAGTGGTCGCTCCGTCAAAGTATCCCGATTGATTCAAAACGTGTAAATAGGGGTTCATCGCCATTGCGGCGCGAAGGTCTTCACGGGTATTGACACGATCGTCTTCCCACGGACGAACGGGTCCGAACATATTGTATTTCACATCCGTTCTGAATCCTAAGACTTCGTTGTAATAATAATTGATCGCCGGGGTAAAGCTGTGCAACCACGAGGTGAGTTCAGAATTGTAGTCGGGTCTCATTCCGACGCCTTCTTTGTCAATGCCTTTGTAGCGGCTATCGAGGCGTCCGACCGTGAATCCTTCGTCCTTGAGTAAATTCTTCCAGAAGAAGCCCGTGGGTACTGAAAGGTTTAAACCTAGAATGTCTTGTTTGCTTAGTCCCGTATAACGGGCCATGTCGGCTGCGATCTGGAGGCGCTCATCATCCGCAAGTGACCCTCCTTTTGATAATGCGGGGATCAGCGTGTCTACCGTGAACCCTTCTGTGACCTCAAGAAGTTGTTCTAAAGGCATTTGCTGTAAGTCAGCAGGGAGCTGCTTGTGGTACCAGGCTGCTGCAGAGTAGTAAGGAAGGTTGAGGGCTTCTGAAACTGGGCCACCCACACGCAAGACTTGATAGTCTGCTGGGCTTACCATGATCACACCGTTCAAATACATCCATTGGGCCTCTTGAAGCGTTCTTGCCAATCCCATTACCCGTGTGCCTCCATAGCTCTCTCCTATAATGTATTTCGGTGCGCGCCATTTATTGCGTCGCGTAACGAAGGTGTTCAACCACTCTGCCAAATAGGTGATGTCTGCATCGATTCCGAAGAACTTCTTGCGGTCTACTTCTTTGCCTGAAAGCGGAATAGTTCTAGAATAACCCGTATTCACCGGGTTGATGAACACGATATCGGCCTCTGTGAGCACCGTATGAGGATTGTCTTTTACGCCGTAGGGCTGAACGGGAAATCCTTCGTCGTCAACCACTAATACCTTCGGCCCGGTGTAGGCCAAATGCATCCATACTGAGCCAGATCCAGGGCCCCCATTGAAGCTCATGATCAGCGGACGCGTTTCGCTATTCACGCCAGAGCGTTTGTAATAGGTGTATTGCAAGTAGGCAATTTCACTGCCATCAGTGTCCCAAACGGGCTGTGTGCCTACTTCAACGGAATACTCTAACCACTCAGACCCTACACGGATGCGGTCTGTTTTAATGGTTAGGGTGTCGGCGGGTAAGCTGCGCTGCGCTACCGCAGTGCCTGCCATAATCAATGCACAAAGGGTAAGAAGTCTTTTCATATGGAGAAAATTAAAGTAATATGGTTTGTTGTTCTTTTACAGATTGATCACAGGCCAAGGCAATTTGAAGGCTTGTAACCGCATCGTTTAAATGTGAGCTAAGGTCTACATTTTGAGTAATGGCATCATAGAAATACGCCTGCTCGTTGTCGCATAAGTCTTGATGGTCTGGACTTTGGTCGAATCGAATATACTCGTCTTCTTTAAGAAAGGTGTTGTTTTCATCAATGGCTGCATGGTGGATGTGCATCAAATCTGCCTTCGAGTGACCGTCTACACAATCAGATCGTTGTTGATCTTGGGTGAGAGAGACGCTTCCTTTTGGGCCGAATACATCTTTAACGAAAAATGCGGTTTCGCTTACCATTGGCCCCCATCCGGCCTCGTACCAACCGACTGATCCGTCGTCAAAACGAATCTGGAGTTGTCCGTAATTGTAATTGTCTGCAGGAATGTCGTCTGTCAGTCGTGCCCCTATAGCCGATACACTGACGGGTTTGGCTTTTGTCATTTGACACATGACATCTAAATAATGTACCCCACAATCTACAATCGGACTCAACGAAGCCATTAAACTGCGGTGTACGTCCCACATGTAGCCTTGACTTTGTTGATTCAGGTTCATGCGCATCACAAGTGGTTTTCCCATCTTTTGCGCTTCTTCAATAAAGCGCTTCCACACAAGATGATGTCTGAGTATGTAGCCAATAACCACTTTCTTATCAAGCGCATGAGCCTTTTCACTAATGCGTTGTCCGCCTGCTACCGTTGTGGCAATAGGTTTCTCTAAGAACACATGGCATCCGTGTTCTAAGGCCATTAAGGTATAAGGTTCGTGTGTTTCAGGATAGGTTGAAATACAAACGGCGTCGGGCTCACTTGCACTTAAGGCTTTTTCGTAATCGTTGTATAAGGGGTAAGAACCGTGAAGCGCATCGTTGAGCGTTTGATTGCTAGACCCCCTAGAGACCAAACCACATATTTCAAAGCCCGGATGCTTTTCATACGCTTTCGCATGTGAGGCACCCATATTGCCGCAGCCTACAACTAGAATTTTTATTGGTTCATTATCGGTCATACTTGAAAAGATAAGATAGTCTATGGTAGTGTCAAAGAATCATACTAAACATCCTTCGTTTTTTAACAGTCTAATCCGTTGACTTTAACAGTTCTATACCCTGTAAAAAGCGATTTAAAGCCTACCTTTTGACCTTTAAAACCAATTGACATGAAAATTTTTAAAGGCCTGGCTGTTGTGTGCTTAACTGCAGTTATTGCGAGTTGCTCTAGTACTAAAACAACAACTGCCGCAGCTGCCGAGACAAGTGAAGAACAAAACCTAGGAAATGTTAGTCTTTTAGATCGACTGAGACAGCAAGCAGGCTTGATCATTCGTGGAAGTGATTCAAGCGCCCAAGTATTTATGCGCGGGGTTTCTAGTGTGAACAACCCAAAACAAGTATTATTCATTGTAGACGGCACACAGGTTGGAGACTTTTCTCAAGCCTCTTCTACCATCAACCCATTAGAAATTGCAAGAATCAGAGTGCTTAAAAATCCACAAGATTTAGCACAGTACGGATTCATGGGTGCAGGTGGTGTAGTCCTTATCACTACCAAGAAGTAAGACTCTTACCTAACTGACTAAAACGAATCGCCCTGAGAGGGGCGATTTTTTTTTTGCTCCTATT
>Ga0181579_10003127_pt1 | contig 13183 bp, 11 predicted proteins | sample 071ome_24_FD_132996 | JGI IMG/M metagenome (GOLD analysis project Ga0181579, IMG submission 132996) | Coastal salt marsh microbial communities from the Groves Creek Marsh, Skidaway Island, Georgia - 071402CT metaG (megahit assembly) | ecosystem: Environmental > Aquatic > Marine > Intertidal... | reverse complement strand
GCAGAACGATCCCGCGGATATTCTCAAGCTGATAGCGCGGCGCGATGCCGAGGCGGCAAAAGCACCGTTGTTGGTCGCAGGGCGCCGGGCCAATCGACAAGACACCCTGCGCAAAAAACTGCAGTCGCGCATCGCAAACGCCGTTCGTGCGCGCTTGTTGGGAGACCGGACGCCGGACACCGGATGCGGCCTTAAGTTGTTCCCGCGGGATGCTTTTTTGCGGTTGGCGCACTTCGATCACTTCCATCGCTTCCTCCCTGCATTGTTCATGTGGATGGGGGGCGAGGTTGTTTCCGAAGACGTGGGACATCGCCCCCGCACGGGTGGCCGATCGCACTATGGGATGTGGGGGCGGTTGGCCGTAGGGATTGTCGATCTACTGGGTGTGATGTGGCTGCAACGCCGCCGCGTGGTAGTAGATGCCAGGGAACAAACCGCTGACAAGGAGCTTGATGGGCGATGAGTGCGACAGTCTTGTGGACGATCGTCGGCTTTGCCGGGCAGGCGCTGTTTAGCGCGCGATTTATCGCGCAGTGGCTCGTCAGCGAATGGCGTCGGCGCAGTGTTGTCCCGATCGCGTTTTGGTATTTCAGCCTCGGCGGCGGCGCGACGCTCCTGGCCTATGCGATCTACCGGGAAGACCCGGTGTTTATAGTCGGGCAAGCTGCAGGACTTCTGATCTACTCCCGCAATCTCTATCTCATCTTTCGCGAGCGTCGGAACGCCGTCGCCTCCGAAACCTAATTGCCGGTCGCCAATAGGCGTCCATCCGCATGACCAAGGCTTTTCCGCACTACGTTGCTTGGGTACTTATTTGGACCGTTGTCGTCGTGGCGGCGCTTATCTTGCGCCCCATCCTGCCGCTCGACGAGACCCGGTATTTCGCGGTCGCTTGGGAAATGTGGCGCAGCGGAAATGTTCTCGTACCGGAACTCAACGGCGCGTTCTACAGCCATAAGCCGCCCCTGCTGTTCTGGTTGATCAATGCCGGCTGGGGCGTTTTCGGTCCGACCGAGATCTGGGGGCGGCTGGTCGGTCCGGCCTTCGGCTTGGGTTCGGTGTTCCTGATCCACCGATTGGCAATGGTGTTGTGGCCGGGTTCGCGCCCCGCCCAGCTGGTGGCGCCCTGGATCCTGTGCGGCTCGCTCCTGTGGCTCATCACGACGACGCTGAGCATGTTCGACACGATGGTCATGTTTTTCACGCTGGTCGGACTGGTGGGTCTTGCGCTTGCGGCATCGGCCCGCGCGACTGGCGGCCCGCTCGATCGGCGCCGCTTCGTTGGCGGCTGGGCGCTATTTGCGCTCGGCATTGGGTTAGGGGTGCTGGCCAAGGGGCCTGTGGTTCTGGTGTTTACGTTGCCGGCCGCAATTCTGGCCCCGATCTGGTGGGCACCTGCGGAACAACGGGTCCGGATTGGCGGGGCGAAATGGTACGCGATGCTCGTCGTCGCCATTCTGGCGGGCGCCGGGGTCGCATTGGCTTGGGCGATCCCTGCCGCCCTGTCGGGCGGGGAAGAGTTCGCGCGCGCAATTTTCTTGGGTCAAACGACCGGGCGCATTGCCGGCTCGTTCTCGCATGGCCGGCCGTTCTGGTGGTACATGCCCATGCTTCTTGCATTGCTGTTCCCGTGGGTGCTGTGGCCCACCTTGTGGCGCGGGCTGTGGGCTGCAGACTGGCGGCGCGACCCCGGTATGCGGTTTGTCGCGGTCTGGTTCGTTGGTGCGTTCTTAGTTTTGTCGTCGTTTACCGACAAACAGCCGCACTACTTCCTCGCGGCGTTGCCTGCCTTTGCGCTTCTTGCCGCTCGCGCATTGACCACCGTGAGTTCATTCGAAGCGCCGAGTTGGGCAACCGTGCTGCCGTTGATACCAACCGGTGTGATTGGCGCAGCATTGGTTGTCGCCGGGTTACGCCCGGACATCGTTGTAAATATCGCCGGTGAGACACCGCTGAATGTCGGAAACGAGAATGTGATCGCCGGTGGCGTGGTTCTTCTGGCCATCGTTATCGGCTTGGGAGTCGTCGGGCGCGCGGTGAGCCGGCAGGTTTATGCCCTTGCGGTGATTTCGACCGTTGCGGTAGCCGCGCTGCATCTTTCGTTCGGTCCGACCGCCGCGCACCTTTATGACCTACGCGAACCCGCCCAGAGACTGCGTGCACTCGTCGCCTCCGGTCGACCAATTGTCCATATCGGGAAGTACCACGGCCAGTTCCATTATCTTGGTCAACTGGATACGCCGTTGGAGGTCATCGACGGCGGCGCCGTGTCTGATTGGTTCGCCAAGAACCCCGATGGTGTCGCCGTCTATCTGCACCGGCAACGCGAAGATGTCGCAGAGGGCGCCGCCATCTTTGTGCAGCCGTTCCGAAGTCGGTGGTTGGCGATTTGGGACGGCGCGGGTGCCGCGCTCGATCCCGAAATCTTTACGCGCTAATCCTGGTCAACGAACCCGTCGGCGCGTGGGCGAAAACGTTCCGCCCGCCGTGTTGCGTCGGTGACTTGCTCCGCGCTCATCTTTCTCTCGGCGTCGTTTCGGAAGACTTGGGACTGTTGGACGACGCCGTCGACATCGCTTTGGCTGGCCAAGAGGAGCCACATGTAGGCGGCGACGGGGTCGCGGCGAATGCCGTGGCCATAGAGCAACTGCGACCCCAGCACCAGTTGAGCACTGTAGTTGCCCTTGGTGGCTGCCTTGTAGAGCCACACCGCAGCGATTTCGGGGTTTTGCGGGTAGCCGTTGCCCTGGAGATACATGAGGCCCGTCATCATTTGAGCCTCGGCATCGCCCCGTTCGACCAGCGGCTGGAGTTCTTCGATCGCCCGGGTGTATTGCCCCAAGTTGTAGGCGCGTTCCCCCGCAGCGAAGTCGGCATAGGCGGTGACGGGGGAAAGGAGCGCCACGAGACCTATCGCAAGGATGATTGCGCCAAAGGCTTGGTTCAGCATTTTTTGGGATGACCAAACGGCGGCGAGGACCATCGAGGCCGGTCTCCTACACAAAATTGAGTAACCGTCGCAAGTTTAGGCTGGAAGGCAGGCGTCGAACAGGCCCGCCTAACTGGACATTGGGGGAGCGGGCTTCCATATAGGGGCCAACTTAGGAGAACGTCACCCCGATATGGACGATAAACCCAACCAAACGCCAGACTCCGAAGGTCAGGCAGGCTCAATCCCGCTGCTTCACCAGGTCCCGAAGCCCGGTCGCTTCCGGCGTCTGCGGGCGAATTTCCTGACTGGGCTGGTCGTTGCAGCGCCGATTGGGATCACAATTTGGTTGGCGGTTCAGGTCATCAGCTTTGTCGACCAATCGGTCGCAGGCTTTATTCCGGCGCGATATATCGAGGTCTACAACCAATACGGCCTCCCCGGCAGTGGCGTCGTCATTGTCATCGTACTGCTCACCATCATCGGTTTCCTCACCCGAAACTTCTTGGGCCGTGCGTTTCTGGCCTACGGCGAGCGATTGGTTGACCGCATGCCGGTGGTGCGCTCGATCTATGGGGCGTTGAAACAGATTTTCGATGCCGTCATCCAGCAATCTTCCTCGTCGTTTAGCGAAGTGGTGTTGGTTGAATACCCACGGCGCGGTATTTGGGCGATTGGCTTCGTGACCAGCAAGACGAAGGGTGAAGTTCAGAACCTAACGGAAGACGACGTGGTGAACATCTTTCTGCCCACGACGCCGAATCCGACCTCCGGGTTTCTTTTATTCGTCGCGCGCCGCGACATCGTGACGCTGCACATGTCGGTAGAAGAGGGGATCAAGCTGGTGATTTCCGGTGGCTTGGTCACGCCAAGCGATCCGCGCGCTGAGACGGCCAAAAAAGAGGCTGTGATCAGCTCACGCCTCGATCAGCCTGAGGTTCTTGAGCCGCAAGGACAGCTGGTTTCTCAGCCGGATCGCAAATAACGCACAGCGGCATCCCGCTCGAATAGATACAACAAGATGCGCAACGCCTGACCGCGGGGCCCTTTAAGGTCCGGGTCGGTTTCCAGAATGAGCTGCGCGTCGTCAGATGCCGCTTGCAGCAAGTCCTGATGCGCCTCGATGTCGGCGAGGCGGAAGTCGGGCAAACCGCTTTGCCGGGTGCCCAGCACCTCGCCGGCGCCCCGCAACCTGAGGTCCTCTTCCGCGATTCTGAAGCCGTCGTCGGTCTCGCGCATGATCGCGAGACGTGCCTGGGCCGTTTCGCCGAGCGGCTGGGCGTAGAGCAAAAGGCAGGTTGACTGCTGCGCACCGCGACCGACGCGGCCGCGCAACTGGTGAAGCTGCGCCAAACCAAACCGCTCGGCATGTTCGATCACCATGACCGTAGCTTCGGGTACATCGACGCCGACCTCGATCACGGTGGTGGCGACGAGAATGTCGAGATCGCCGGCGGCGAAACGGGCCATGACCTCATCGCGCTCTGCCCCCTTCATTTGGCCATGCGCGAGGCCGACCCGGTCGCCAAATCGTTGCCGTAAGTCGGCGGCGCGGTCCTCTGCGGCGGCTAGGTCGACGAGTTCGGATTCCGATACCAGGGGGCAGACCCAGTAGACCCGGGCGCCTCCATCGATCGCACGGCGCATCGACTCGGCGACTTCGTCGAGGCGCGCCATCGGGATCGTGCGGGTGTCGACCGGCTGCCGCCCCGGCGGCTTGCCCATGATACGTGAAACATCCATGTCGCCGTAAGCAGTGAGGGCAAGCGTTCGGGGAATGGGGGTCGCGGTCATCAACAGGGTGTTGGTATCGCCGGTGCTGGCGTTGGTCTTTGCCGCCAAGAGCAGCCGCTGGTGAACGCCAAAACGGTGTTGCTCGTCGATGACCGCAAGCCCGAGGTTCTTGAACGCAACATCCTCTTGGAAAAGAGCGTGGGTGCCGATGGCGATCTGGATGGTGCCGTCGGCTAGGTCGTTCAGGAGTTTCTCCCGTGGCTTGCCTTTTTCCCGACCCGTCAGAAGCGCGATGTTGACGCCCGACGGTGCGGCCAAGGCTTCCAAAACCTTGAAATGCTGCCGTGCCAGGAGTTCGGTCGGGGCCATGAGAGCGGCTTGCCGCCCGCTTTCGACGGCGATCAGCATGGCCATCAGGGCCACCACGGTCTTGCCGCTGCCGACGTCGCCTTGGAGCAATCGCAACATGCGATCCGATGAGGCAAGGTCTGCTGTAATTTCCTCGATCGCTTGGCGCTGGGCGTCAGTCAGCGTGAAGGGCAGGGCGTCGACGACCGGTCGAGACAGGGCACCGGTGCCGGCAAGCGGTTCGCCACGGGTGCGCCGCGTGCGCTGTCGAACCAGAGCCAGCGCAAGCTGGTTCGAAAGGAGTTCGTCGTAAGCCAACCGCTGGCGGGCCGGGGCGTTGGGGTCGAGGTCCTCCGGTTCCTGGGGCGCGTGGGCAGCCTGAAGCGCTTGTTGCCAAGACGGCCACTGATGCTGCGAGAGCAATGAGTCGTCGAGCCATTCCGGGAGGTCCGGGACGAGGTTGAGCGAGGCGGTGATCGCTTTGAGGAGCGGTTTCGATGTGAGGCCGGCCGTCAGGGGATAGGTCGGCTCTACGCCAATGACGTTTTCGGCCTCATCCGGTTTTGCGATCCAGTCCGGGTGCGACATCTGTCGTTCGGCGCCATAGCGCTCGACACGACCGCTTACGATCCGAGTTTCGCCCTCCGGCAACTGCGCCTTGAGATAGTCGGGCCGGGCGTTGAAGAAGGTCAGCGTGATAAAGCCCGTTTCGTCAGAGCACCGCACTTTGTAGGGCAGCCGCCGGGTTGGGGCCGGGGCGTGGGCATCAACCCGCACCGTGAGCGTCGCAATGAGACCTTCGGGCGCCTCGGCGACCTTGGGCGCAAAACGACGATCGATAAGCCCGGCCGGTAGATGCAAGCACAGATCGACAATGCGCTCGCCGGCGACTTTCGCAATCAGGCCACCAATCTTGGGGCCGACGCCTGCGAGTGTCGTAACCGGCTTGAAAAGGGGAAAGATTATCTCCGGACGCTGGGCCACCGCTCAAGGGCTCTTGTTCGGGGGATGATGCGACCTTAGCTTAGGCGTCCGACGGACACCACACCCCGCCCCAATCCGGCGCGGGGCTGTGGCTATTTGTGTTGAGGACATGGAAAACGACGACGAGGCGACAACAGCGCGGCGTAAGCGGCTTTATTTCCGGAGCTGGCACCGGGGCACCCAAGAAGCGGACCTGTTGTTGGGCCGATTCGCCGACCGTCATTTGGCGACCATGGATGAGCAGGCGCTGGCTGAGTTCGAGGCTGTGCTCGAGGTGCCGGAACCGGATTTGCTGGCCTGGTATATGGGGCATGTCGAGGTCCCGCCGGCCCAGCAAAGCGCGACATTGTCTCTCATATTAGACTTTAAGGTGTACGATTAACCCATTGAATAATATATCTATTCAGGCTGGGCGAGCGGTGATCTTCGAAGGCGCGCCGCCTGGTCTGGATGCCCAGGTTTTGGCTGATCTGGTGCAGGCCGGCAAAGCGCGTCGAATCGTTTTCGTGGCGCGAGATGGCGAGCGCCAGGCAGCCCTTGCCGATGCGTTGCGGTTCTTTGCTCGCGATTTGATGGTGGTGGTGTTCCCGGCTTGGGATTGCCTGCCCTACGACCGCGTATCGCCCAATCAAGATGTGGTGGCGGCCCGGATGGCGGCGCTCTCGACCCTGGCTACGCTTGCGCCGGAGGAGCCGGTCGTCGTGGTGGCGACGGTCAATGCGGTCCTGCAACGTGTCCCGCCGCGGGACCGGGTGTTAGAGGCATCATACGTGGTGCGTCCCGGCGATCGATTGGCGGTCGAGGCGTTCACCGACTACCTCGTCCGACACGGTTATTCGCGGGTGGGGACAGTGCGTGAACCGGGCGAATTCGCGGTCCGTGGCGGCATCATGGATGTGTTCTCGCCCGGCGCCGAAGAACCGGTTCGGCTGGACCTTTTCGGCGACGACCTCGAAGCCGTGCGTACGTTCGATCCGTTGACCCAGGTTTCTAGAACACGCCTTACCGAACTACGCCTCGAAGCGGTGGGCGAGTTCCCGTTCGATCAACGCGCCATCGACCGGTTCCGCCATCAATACCGCCAACGGTTTGGCGTTCCTGCCAGCGAGGACCATCTCTATCTCGCGGTCAGTGAAGGACGCCGACATGCCGGCATGGAGCATTGGTTGCCGCTCTTTCACGAAACAATGAGCACGCTGTTCGACTACGTGCCCGACGCGGCCGTGGGCTTAGATCACCTTGCTGACGATGCGGCACAGGCGCGGTTCGAAACGATCGCCGAGGCGTTTGGCGCGCGGCGGGACGCCCTGGCCGCGCAGGTCGACACAGGGACCGTCTATCAGGCCCTGCCGCCCGAGGAACTCTATCTGACCGCCGAGGCGTGGCAGGTCGTCAAAGACACGCAGGCCACACTGTCTTTTGGGCAGTTCCGGGCGCCGGAAGGCGGACGTCAGGTCGTCCAGGTGGGCGGGGTTGCGGGAAGGGACTTTGCCGCCGAACGGGCCCAACCGGATGTCGATTTGTTCGGCGCGTTGTTGACCCATGTTCGCGAGCTTCAGGCGCAGGGGCGACGTGTCGTCGTGGCCAATTATTCGACCGGCACGATGGATCGCACCGAGCGATTGCTGGCCACACACGAAGCGGGTGCGGTGGCGCGCGTCGAGAGCATCGACGAGGTTCGGACCTTAGCGGCCGACACGATCGCGCTGGCGGTTCTCCCTCTTGAGCGTGGGTTCGTGACCGACACTCTGGCGGTACTGACCGAACAAGACATTCTCGGCGATACGCTTTCCCGACGATCGCGCCGGTCGTCGCGCAAGGCCGAAGCCTTCATTAGCGAGGTCTCGAGCCTCGAACCGGGCGATTTCGTCGTGCATGTCGACCATGGCATCGGGCGTTATGAAGGCTTGCAGACGCTTGATGTCACCGGCGCGCCACATGACTGCGTCGCGCTGACGTATGCGGACAACGCCCGGCTGTTCGTGCCGGTCGAGAACATCGAAGTGTTGTCTCGGTACGGAGGGGCGGAATCGACCGCGGTGCTTGACCGTTTGGGTGGCACGGGCTGGCAAGCACGCCGGGCCAAGCTCAAGAAGCGACTCAAAGACATGGCAGAGGAGCTCATCAAGGTGGCGGCCGCGCGGGTGGCCCGCAAAGGTTCACCGGTGTCCCCGCCACCGGGCGCGTACGAAGAGTTTTGCGCGCGTTTTCCCTACGAACTGACCGAGGATCAGCAAAACGCGATGAACGAGATCGTCGTCGATCTCGGGTCCGGCCGACCGATGGATAGGTTGATCTGTGGTGACGTGGGGTTTGGCAAGACCGAGGTCGCATTGCGCTCTGCCTTCGTCGCCGCGATGGCGGGGCACCAGGTTGCCGTTGTCGTGCCAACCACGCTGCTTGCGCGCCAGCACTACGAGACCTTTCGCACGCGGTTTGCCGGCCTCCCGGTCAATATCGGGCAGTTGTCGCGCATGGTGACGACGAAACAAGCCGCTGAGACGAAGCAAGGCCTTGCTGACGGTCGGGTCGATATCGTCATTGGCACTCACGCGCTCTTGGCCAAGGACGTGAAGCTACGGGACCTCGGATTGCTGATCGTCGACGAAGAACAGCACTTCGGCGTGGCTCACAAGGAGCGGTTGAAGCGGCTGCGCAACGAAGTTCACGTCTTGACCATGACCGCGACGCCGATCCCGCGAACCCTGCAGATGGCGATGTCGGGCTTAAGGGAATTGAGTCTGATCGCCACGCCGCCGGTCGATCGACTGGCGGTGCGCACCTTTATCATGCCGTTCGATCCGGTGACCGTTCGTGAGGCGATACTCCGCGAGCATTTTCGGGGCGGTCAGTCATTCTATGTGTGCCCGCGGGTATCGGATTTGGCTGAGGCCGAGGCGTATTTGCGCGAACACGTCCCGGAGGTGAAGTTTGCCGTGGCCCACGGGCAGATGAATGCCCGCGACCTCGATGCGGTGATGCAAACGTTCTACGACGGTGGCTATGACGTGCTGATCTCGACCAACATCGTCGAATCCGGCCTTGATGTTCCCTCGGCAAATACGATGGTCATCCATCGGGCGGATATGTTTGGCCTGTCGCAGCTTTACCAACTGCGGGGTCGGATTGGACGCTCAAAGGTGCGGGCCTATGCCTACCTCACGGTTCGGCCGGGCACGGTCCCCACGGCGCAGGCGCAGAAGCGCCTCGAAGTGATGCAGACCCTGGACCAACTGGGCGCCGGTTTCACCTTGGCCAGCCACGATCTCGATATTCGCGGCGCCGGGAACCTTTTGGGCGAGGAACAGAGCGGCCACATCCGCGAAGTCGGCATCGAGTTGTTCCAAGAAATGCTGGAAGAAGCGGTGGCAACGGCGCGTCATGGGACCGACGGCGCAACGGACGACGGCCAATGGTCGCCGCAAATCAACTTGGGCACATCGGTGCTGATTCCCGAGCGCTTTGTCGAAGACCTCGATACACGCCTGGGCCTTTATCGGCGACTGAGCCGACTGGAAACTTCCGCCGAGATCGATGCGTTCGGGGCTGAACTCGTCGATCGTTTTGGCGAATTACCTGGAGAGGTCGAGCATCTGCTCGAGGTCGTCAAAGTCAAAGCGGGGTGCCGTCTTGCCGGGATTGAAAAACTCGAGGCCGGGCCGCGCGGTGCCACCGTGACCTTCCGCAAGAACCGTTTCGACAATCCCGCGGGCCTCGTCGCGTTCATCGGTCGCCATGCCAACACGGCGAAGCTACGCCCGGACCACACACTGGTTTACGGCCGCGATTGGTCGCAGGAGGCCGAGCGTATTCGCGGCGTCCAGCACCTCGTTCAGAACTTGGCGGTGTTGGCGGCTCAGTCGCCCGACGCGGCGGCCAGTTCGACGTCGCCCGCGGCCTGATCTTCGGCCACTTTGGCAAAGACTTGCAAAAAGACCTCGGCGGTCTGGGCGCCTTGAACGGCGTACTTGTTGTCGATGATGAACGTCGGCACGCCGCTGATCCCCATCTGCGAGGCGTATTGCGCCTCCGCCCGAACGGCTTCGTCGTCGGCGTCGCCCGACAAGCGCTCACGCACTAAATCGGCGTCCATACCGGCCTCGACGGCGGCCGCCGTGAGTGTCTCGATGTCGCCGATATCTTCGTTGTCGAGGAAATAACGTCGAAATAGGATTTCCGCGAGCGCGTTCTGTTGGCCGGTTTCGCGCGCCCAATGCAGGACGCGGTGGGAATCGATGGTGTTGGGTACGCGGTTCATCGAATTGAACTTGAACTCGATCCCGGTGGATTGGCCCGCTTCGGCGAGCGCCCCGAGCATTTGCTCGGGGTAGGTCTCGGTCCCGAACTTTTCGCGCAGGTAGTCCTTGCGATCGACGCCTTCTTTGGGCGTTGTCGGGTTAAGTTGATAGGGATGCCAGACGATCTCGACGTCGAGATCCGGCTGCTCGGCAAGGGCGGCCTCGAGCCGTCGTTTGCCCACGAAGCACCAGGGACAAATGGTGTCCGATACAATATCAATCTTCATGATGATCGTAGTATACGGACAAAGTGCTTCAGCGCGAGGGCAGGGCGCTCAATCCGTGGTGAGGTCTAGGGCAATTTAAGAGGAGTGGTGTCGGTGGTTGATAACGTATTGAAGGGCCAGCGGGCCTTGGTGACCGGCGCATCAAGCGGTTTGGGCGCGCGGTTCGCGGAAATCTTGGCTGCGGATGGGGCCGAGGTCTTGCTGGCGGCCCGCCGCGTCGATCGGCTTAGCAGTCTGGTTTCGTCGATCACCGCGGCCGGCGGGCAGGCCCAAGCGGTCGAATTGGACGTGACCGATCCCCGGAGCATCGCTTCTGCGGTCACCGGCGCGTTCGATGCGGGCGGGATCGACATTTTGGTCAACAATGCCGGTATTTCGATCGAGAAGCGGATCACCGACTTTACGCTGGATGACTACGACCGACTGATGGGCACCAACCAACGGGGGACGTGGCTCACTGCCCAGGCCGTAGGCAAGGGCATGATCGATCGCGGGAAGGGCGGCAAGATCGTCAACATCGCGTCGGTTTTGGCGAGTAGCGTACTCACCGGTCTGTCGCTCTACAGCATGTCCAAAGCGGCCGTCATCCAGATGACGCGGTCGATGGCGCTCGAATGGGCGCGCTTCGACATTCAGGTCAACGCGATTGCGCCGGGCTATATCGAGACCGAGATCAACACCGGACACTTCAACTCCGAGGCCGGGCAAAAGCAGATCGCCAAACTGCTACGCAAACGGGTCGGGCATCCCCCCGATCTCGACGGCGCGTTACGGCTCTTGGTGTCGCCGGAGTCGAACTTCCTTACGGGCTCGACGATTACCGTCGATGACGGGCAGACGCTGCGCGGTCTTTGACGACGCCTAGCTCAGCGGGTTCATCACGATCTTCCGGAACGCCGGACGGTCTTTGAGACGCGCGTACCAGGCATCGAGATTGGGCAGCGGGTTTCGCTTGATCGGAAGTTCGTAACGGCGCCACGCGAAAACCCCGGCCGGAATATCGCCCGCGCTGAACGCGTCGCCGGCGACGAATGGCGTTTTGGCCAATTGGGCATCGAGAACGGCCCATTCGACCTCAAGCACGTCGTTGGCTCGGGCGATGGCGTCGTTGTCGCGCTTCTCCTCCGGCGTGCGCAAGAGACCGATAATGATGGTGGGGAACGGCCCCCACAGGTGACTGTTCGACCAATCCATCCATTGATCCGCCAGGGCGGCGTGGCGGGGGTCGGTGGGCCATAGCTTGCCGCTGTTATCGAGACCGGCGAGGTAACGGGTGATCGCGTTGGATTCCCACAAGACGAAGCCGTCATGGTCGATCACGGGGATCTTGCCGTTGGGGTTGAATGCTAAGAAGTCGGGATCATCCAAGCCACCGAACGGGCCGCCGAAATCGATCTGTTCGTAGTCCATGCCCAGTTCTTCGGCCGCCCATAGCGCCTTTTGAACATTCGACGAGGTATCGCGGCCCCAGATTTTCAGCATGTCGTTTTTCCCGGTTGTTGACGGTTTCTAACCGGTGTCAGGCGTCACCACAATCCCCGCAATTTAGAGAAAATTTGATCTATTACAGGGGGTTAGTTTTGCTTGACGATCTTGCATCCAAGTCCCACCTTTGGGGGGTTCCTAACACGTGAACCTTGTTTTGTTAGGAATCAACACCGGTTTGAGCGCAAAGCGCAGGACGCGCGGGTGCGATAGGAAGTCGTTGGCCGACAAACCGGACTGGAGAGGGCCAACCCCATGGTAGATCCAATTACATCGAACTCCGCGCTGGGCATCCAGCAGTTCAACAAGAATCTCAGCGGTCTGAACAAGACTCAGAATCGCATCTCGACGGGGCTGAAGATCAATGGCCCCAAGGACAACGCGGCGATTTTCGCTATCGCGCAAGTTCTGCAAGGTCAATCCGCCGGCGCCGCCGCGGTGAAGACCACGCTGAACAACGCCGAGGCCGTGGTTGGGACCGCAATTTCCGGCGGACAAGTTGTCGGTGACTTGTTGACCGAGATCAAAGGCAAGGTCGTTCAGGCGAACGATCCGGCACTCGACCAGGCGGGCCGAGACGCCATCGACGCGGAAATCCAACAGCTCGTCAATCAGGTGAATACCGTGGCCGGCACGTCGGAGTTCGGCGGCACGAACTTGATCGAGAACGGCGCCGGCGATTTTTCGGTCCTTTCGAGCGAGAACGGCGACACGTTCAACGTGGCGGCGCAGGACTTCAGCGCCCAGGGCCTTGGGATCGACAGTATTTCGGTCGCAACCTCAGGCGATGCCGCATCGGCGCTGAGCGCCATCGACAATGCCATTACCCAGGCCAGTTCTGGACTCGCTAACCTCGGGAGCTCGGCCCAACGCATTGCCGATCAAAGCGAATTCACCACGCGGCTTGATAACGTTCTACAGGAAGGCGTCGGCAATTTGATTGATGCCGACCTCGGCGCCGAAGCGGCCGGTCTGGCTGCTGGTCGTGTCAAAGAGGAATTGGGTGCTCAGTCGCTGGCGATCGCGAATGCCGGTCCGAAAGCGCTTCTGTCGCTCTTCCCGGGCGGCAGCTAAAGGATCTCTCTCAAACTTCGAAAAGGGCCGGTTCTACCGGCCCTTTTTTTGGATGTATTGTTATATCTAGTTGGTCGCCGAGCGGGCCTGTTTGACAACACGGG
>Ga0181579_10003123_pt1 | contig 13189 bp, 17 predicted proteins | sample 071ome_24_FD_132996 | JGI IMG/M metagenome (GOLD analysis project Ga0181579, IMG submission 132996) | Coastal salt marsh microbial communities from the Groves Creek Marsh, Skidaway Island, Georgia - 071402CT metaG (megahit assembly) | ecosystem: Environmental > Aquatic > Marine > Intertidal... | reverse complement strand
CTCTCAGAAATTCGTAGAGAGATTTTTTCTCCAAAGACACTCCCTTTTTCTTGAGATGCCGGGGGACGTGCATGTCCGGACGAGGATTCGGGATCCATATGTTCTTGCAACGGTCTGTGTGCACCGCCGCTCTTGACGATAAGAAGCTTTCGTCGTCAAGGACCAGAAGATTCGTTCTCCCGCGAAAACATTGCAATAGATGAGCTAAATAATCGTTCACCTTGAGTTTGTGTGTAGTCAGAGACAGAGTGGGAGAAAATTTGTCTTGTATCTTTGATCGGATCAGTTCGCCTTCTCGGATATTGAATCTCACCAGTGATCTCAGATCTTCCGAAAGTGTGACCACGTTGAATGTACTGTCGAATGAATCTTGTAGACATAGAATCGGATAGTATTTGCACCAGACTCCATATCGATCAAATATATCTCTTGCGCCTGCTTCCGTGAGCTTCCAGTCGTCACCTTGTACGTATGTACTGGAACTCATTTTCAAAGCGCACAAAAACTGCACTGGAGAAATAGGAGGGCCAGTGTGCCCAGGAGCATAAGTCAACGAATTAGTACCGACCAAAGACATTGTGGTCCAGTCGGTTTATGTATTCTTTCAAAAACTTTCCCAGGTTTTGCAGTTCATCCAGATGAAGGTTCACACTTCTCAATCCACGCAGTGACCCTCGAAACAGCAGACTAATGTAAGAGTCTACTGGTGCGATAACAATAGTCGCACGATCTCCGTAGAGTCCGTCGTCGAATTCTGCGTGCATGTATGCTCTATTGTATGTATTGACTAACTTGAGCAACTGGTTCAGCTCTATTTCCGTCAACACAATTGTAGAGTGTCCGAAACACACGGAAACTTCATTTACACCCATGAAGTGATCCCAGCCAAGATATAACTCCGCCGATATCTTCTGTCCGTTTGGGTATGCACGAGACTGACGATGGATTCCGGACATCGCGGGTCATTTGTTCTCAAACATGTGGTTCAAGGAACTGTCGTGTCTATAGCTCACTTCCAGGACGTTGATATACATAATCTCCCGAGAAGTATTCGTTTCGGCCTCCAGGAAATAAATGATCTGAGCAAAGGAGCACGGGTTGAAAACGATGACGTGTTTTTCCTATTGCATTTACTCGGAGCTCTGGTGTTTGATATAAAACGGATGTCTTCAAAAACTAGGAAAGAATGGACAATCGAATTGTTGCTGCAAGATATGAGAGCAAAAGTGTTGCCGAGAACGTACATCTTTGTGTGTCGATACTTGAGAAAATATATTCCGGATGTGACGTTCTGTGTTCACGATTTCTTATTGGATTCTTGGGAAGAGCAAGTGTACGAGAGGGAATATTCATTTTACGAGTGAGTCTCGTTCGAGTCACAAGGGGTAACTTCCGCGATGGATTATGTCCAATCCAGATTTAATATGGGTGAACAGACCGCTTTGTTTATGGCGGTTGAAAGAGGGCATACCGATGTGGTTCGTAGACTGCTACAAAACGATGTCGATGTCAATAAAGCAAACTGCGACGGTGTGACACCGTTGATGGTGTGCATCACTCGGAAAGAAGTGAACAAAGAAATGTTTAGAATATTAATGAAAGCCGGTGCAAATATTCATAATAGCTGCAACCCGAAATATTCATTTCCACATTAAAAGCATTTTGAGCAAGAGCGTTTCGTGTTTTTTTAGTTTGAATATGAGTTTCCAACACAGAAAGTATGAATCTATCCCTCTGGCGACCAAAGTCCCCAACGAAGACGACGACGGGCGGTATGCGTATCTGGAAAAAATACACGGGATTAATTGGTCCGTGTACGCTCAGAAAAACGGCACTGTTCAATTTGCGTCCAGGAACCAGTTTGCTGATCCAGAGTGTCCGGGTGGGTACTATGGATTCTTTGAACACGGGGAGCTCAAAATCAAGCTGGAAACAGCGGTGAGGAAATTATTGATTGACTTGGACGCGAGCAATGTCATTGTGTACGGGGAGCTGTTTGGCGGACACTATCCCGGAAAAGTGACGCCAACAGGATTGAAACAAGTCCAGAAAGGAGTGTGCTACTCACCGAACCTGGAGTTCCGTGCGTTTGACGTCGTGGCGGACGGCAGGTATCTCGAGTTTGATCACGCAAGCGACGTCTGTCTTGATGTTGGTTTACTGTTTCCACCGATGATGATTGTTCAAGGGAGAGCCGATTGCATCAAGATTGTTGAGGATCTGTTAAAATTAAACACGGGTTCAACTGTTGCTTTCGATCTCGGATTGCCTGAACTTCCGAATAATTGCGTCGAAGGATTTGTTATCCGGAAAATAGGAGATTCTGGTAACCGGGACGAGATGTTCAAGATGATTCATCCAAAGTTCCGGGAAACCGTGAAATCAGCCGGGAGAAAAAAATCCGGTCAAGATCTCTGGGAGAAGCAAACAACCGCCGTGACCGCACATGCTACTCGTGTGAGGTTTGACAAAGTCAGGGGGAATTTTCCGACAGCCAAAGAGAAAGAACTGGTCACCCGTTTTATCGTAGATTGTGTTGAAGATTTAGGAGCTGAAGTCATAGCAGAGTTATTTCTGCCAGAGAAACTCAAGAAAGCTCTGGGGAAAAAGGTGCATGACTTTCTTTCTGAATAGCTCAGCCAACTCGTTATATTGATCATTTTTACACTTGGAAGATTTTTATTAAACAGCTTAGTCCAAACATTTTTTGTGTATATTTTACTGAAAAGCCTGGTGGCACCTGCGTCGTTAACGCGTCTGTACAGCTTGGACATCGGACATGGCATGCTCTGAAGGTTGGGCCATCGGACACATTTCCAGACTTGGCCCACCCAACATGTCTTCTACTCCGTCCATTGAGAATCGTCAATCCAGCGTTGACACTGTCCGTCGAATAGTCGATGTTAGTTTCAATGTCCGCGTCCACAATTCGACCAAATTGCTGGAGCAAAAGAGATTCTTCTGGATAGTGTCGCGGATGAATGTTCCTGCAGTGAAGATACAGCTGTCGGTGACGCAAACCCCGGATCTGTACATATATAAACTGGAAGCTCATTTGCGTCCAGAGTGTCACTACGACCCGAGTGCCGGGATTAGAACAAGCGTAAAATTATGGTTTGCTGAGTCCGTCAAAATGTCTTTGCAAGAAATAGACGCAGTCGAAATCCTGAAAATCTCAGGTGACCTGGGGCTAGAGACGGCTATGAGTAGCATGAACATGTGATCGTCCACGCATGCATTCCCGATAGAGCCAGCTGATGCTAATATAGAAAATAATACAACACATTCCTCATTGAACCGGTTTCGACATTTTTAATAAAAACATAGTGTTTTCATGTGTATTCGTAGTGGCTTGAAAATGATAGCAAATTCATTTTAACCAGAAAAATATTTAAGCACAGAAACCCATTTTTTTGGTCATTTCCCGACCTCCAGCCATGTCCACTTCCTCAAGAAAAAGAGCAGCTTTGGACGACAGCGACGACAACGAAGACGCTGAAGACGTCGTTGTGATCAGACCGAAGCAAAGAAAAACGACGGATTTTTTCGACGGCATGATTGCAGGAGCTGTTCGAGTGACGCGCGGCGAGGCCTCGTCTGAAGATGAATTGAAGCAAGCGCGCGCTGCGTTGAAGATGATATGCGAAGAAGAATCAGCGAAAAAAGAGGTTAAGGTGAGATCGACGGACCCGTTTCGGGAGTATGCACGCTGTTGGCAGTTTGGGTTGGGCGGAGAGAAGAACGAAACCACCAGCTTGATATGGTTTGTGAAATCCTGTGCTGCTGGTTACGAAGAGTCGTATTACGATACCTACTGTATGGCTGAGGAGCGTCTAAGGTCGGATCCCGAAGATAACCTCGGCGTAAGAGCGATCAGGTTGCTCTGTTCAAAAAATTTCAAACCAGCGGCTTGGAAGACTATCGAGATCGAGTGCTCCAATAAAGAGCTTGCCGCCGCTGAGTCAATATATTGCCGATTCTTTACGAACGCACCAGACCACAGGAGATTCGCTGATATTTTGCACAGAGCTGGATACAATTCAAAGGCGTTCACATACTTGAACAAAAAGGGAGTAGCTGTCACTGACGAAGATAAGGCCAACTTGTTTTACTACAGGGCGTGCAGTCTTGAGCTTGTGAAGAATTTTAAGAAGCATATGGAGAATCCGAACGTTTCACAGGAACTCAAGAAGAAAATCGGTCCCATATTTTCTCAAAAATGCGTGGAAGAAGAAAATGTCAATGAAATGTTTTTATGCCCTATCCTGCATAATGTCATGAAAACCCCAGTTGTTGCCGCGGATGGTCATACTTACGAGCGGGAAAATTTGGTAGAATGGTTGAAGACCAAAAATACTTCCCCTTTGACAGGTGCTAAATTAGCTCATAAAAAACACGTGCCCAACTACTTGATAAAGTCATATTCACCCGTTGTAATATAATGGTTGATATTATTCATTAAACGTCTTGGGAACAACCATTTTACCACGATGCAGTATGTGTACAACGTGTATGTGAATGTTAGTGCCCCTGAAACGAACAAGAGAAAAAGGGCGTACATGGACAACGGGAACGTGTACAAAATCATAGACGGTACGCGCGTTGAATACATCGGCAGCAACATGGACGAGATGTTCGCGACTGTGTTATACGATCTCCCTAGTCACGTGAAAGATTGTCAAGTCGAAGACATTTTCAAATATGTTTTTGGGAAAGACGAACTGAATGTTCGCATACAAGAAGAAGATCTTTGCGACGCGTATGCGTTCTCAGTTTTTTTGGTGTCCCAAGTTGAGCAAAATTCCGACAAACACCGTAAACTGATTGAAAAGTTAACAGAGTTGAATGCAAACACGCAATACATTGAACGTTTGAAAAATTTATTTATTAAAATGAACTGAAAACTCTAAATTTGGTTTCAATGTTTTGTTGCCGTAGTTGTCTGTATCAAAAAAAGAGTTTGCACAGAAATTTGCATTGTTTTCCCGAAAATTATCGTCAACCTTTCCATTAATGTTAACAGGCATGTCCCCATCCGTCCAGCCAACATCTCGCTTGATCGTTTCGTACCAAAACCCGTACGAGGGAGGTTTAGTTAATAAATTTTTGTCCTTCGAATAATGCACATCCGTCACAAGCTCCACTTCAACACTGCGTTTTTTGCATTCCGCGAAGACGTGTATAGAAACCGTGCAAGACGGGTTAAATAAAATCACGTCCCCCTTCAAGTAAAACTCATCCGGATGATGCAGCTTCATGGCCTGGCTTGTCTGAGGAGCGTCAATCACGTACTGCTTGAAATCTTTCTGGATCTTCTCGTTCTTCTTAAACTTGACTTCTACCTTTTCCCCTGATAAAAACCGTAATACAAATACCCGCTGGTATTGAACAAGTTCCTTGTGATTCCCAGTCTTAAGAATTTGATCATTTTGGTCTGATGCCATTGTTGTCATGTGTGCTGTGGCGTCTGTGTTGTTTATGGCGAGTAAAAAAAAATGCAGAAACGACGGGATGATTTTTTTTGTATGTGTTTTATTTTTTTAATACAGATTCAGAAGATGAGAGTGAATTATTTACAATGACTGTTTCATAATGAGAGCTATGTGACATATGGTGCACATGTTGGAAAGGTGTGCCATTTCCCCGTGTCGACGCTACCGTCGAAGATGAGCACATGTTCAAACATGAACAACGAGGCCGTGGAGAAGGAGCGTCCATATCATTGGGTTCTGTTGTGTATTCTGGGCGAGAATCCAAATACAGTTGCGATAAATTGTAATCGTCTTATACCAAAAGAAGAACTGCGTGATATTATCTGCGACGAGTTTGAGAGAAACGCCACGGGGAACGAAGACGAGTGCATGGGATTAGTCGAACCGCTTAATTTCTACAAAGCGAACTTGGATCGTTTACATGTGGATGAACTTCTTGATCAGGAGATAGTTCTTGTTGACCAGTATTCTGCGCTCGGGAGTTTCTCTGTGCACTTGCAGCCTCAGTTCCCCGACGATGTTTGCACACAGTTGAAAACACTTTGTAAGCAAGAGACACAGAGGAAAAAGTTTGCACATGAAGTTTTTGGCGGGAAAGGACTTGCAGCGTTGCTCCCGCATAGGCGGCGTGCAGATGCACCGCGATTTTTTACTGGAAAGTGTACCAGTGACCAGCGGCATTTTTTTGTTATACCTGACAATGTGAAAGACGGGATAAAAAATCAGTGTGGCCCCGTTCTCACGATTAGAAACACGAAAATCAGGGCTTCACCAAAAATCTACGTGGATATTCCAAAGGGGGAGAAATACCAGTACGAATGTCCTGAAGGAGTTGACTGCTATCTGGTCATTACCACAGTTAACACCGAGACTCGCAAGCGGAAAAGAGACTCAGAATGAGAGGGTATCGAATGACTGATGCAGGTGTCTGTGATGATTTCGGGGGGACACACAAGTACTGCTGGTTTAAATTTGTTTCCAAGAAAATCGATGTTGACTGCCCGAATATCGTTGAACATGCGTCTAATAATCGCGATTTTGAAGAGAGTGCTGCTGCTCTTTTTAAATACGCGTGCGAAGAAATCCACGAAAAAAGAGATGGTTACATTCCTTTTATTTATCACGACGAGGAAGCAGATTCCAGATCAGTATTGTTAGTCATTATGGATAGACACTGTGCGTTGAACAATATACATGTAAAACACCGCGATGAACACGTTAAAGCATCTTCTTTCATTACATGCCATGACTATATTCCATGTGTTGTACATATTTTTCATGCATCCGGTGAAGATTCTTTCCATTATGCAAAAATAAAAAACTCATCATAAACATGCTCGCGTTAATGAACAAACGGGAAGTCGTCGGGTTTACCGGGTCTCGCGATGGGATGACCATTGACCAAGAGGAGAGTGTGTTTGAGTTGTTGGAACAAAGAAAAGACAAAATAAGATATGTTGTGCACGGTGGTTGTGTCGGTGCCGATAAACAATTTCACGACATGTGTATCCGCTTGAAGATCCCCGTGCACATCATGCCGTGCAACTTGAAAGATACACAAGCCAAATGTGAAAAAGCCGCCAAGATATATCCCGAACGTCCGCCTCTGTCCAGGAATAAAAAGATTGTGGTCGCTGCGTCAGTTATACTCGCTGCACCTGCGCAAAGAGGAGAAATATTGAGATCCGGGACTTGGTCAACTATCAGATATGCTAAGAACGCAAAGAAAAAACTTGCTATAATATACTCCGACGGATGTATTCAATTATAATTTTGTGTCACTGAGTATATTATCCATCAAAACTTGAAGTGAGTCGTTCTTCAAAATTTCTTTCATTTCCCCTGGATGGTGCTTGTCTATAACCTCGCCCATTACCTCTAGAATTTTGTCAATTCTGGCACTTTGCTCGTTGATACAGTTGCCCAGATATCTTATCTTGCGGTCAAGCTTGACGCATAGTTTACGGTGATTTAATACTTCCGCGTAGTATCTCTCAAGGTGAGAAATATTCACGCGTGTTGAACCAAGATATCGTTTGAGATCGTTACAAACGGGGATAAGACGAGATGCAGCTTTTTCGATAGTGATGCAGAGCAATTTCAGGTCAACAGCGGTCGCTGGATCGATTTGACCTCTTTGGATATATACGCTCGCCTCTTGTTTGGGCAAAGTGCACAAATTCTTCAAGTCATCCGCCCGAACAGTGACCATGTCAGACGATGCCATTTTGTTTTCGGATGCCGATGTCGGGTTAAGTGACTTAGATTACCCTATATTCCCACCGATTGAGAACAAATCTCTGATGAACGTGACTGAGCAAAAATGGGCAGAGCTTGTAAATTGGATTTTTTGGCTGCAAAGCGATTACAATGTCGCTTGTAAAACGTGCTATGAAGCCATTGAACTTCTACGTGTTTATCTAGTTTCTATCCGCACTTGTGACGGATTTTTCAATTGTGAGGAAAGTGATATATTCTTGATTGCGGGTATATGCATCTATGTTGCAGCCGACAAACTTGAACAAAATGTGCCCACGGTTCAAGAGGTTTTATCCTGGGCTGAATCAAAAAAGGATGATTTTGTCTTCAACACGTACGAAATGGAAATACGCCCAATGTGTCAAAATTTATACAATGTACACAACTGCATTGCCGACATACAGAGGGACCAGATTACAGAGACCGGGGAGTTTAAGGATAGCAAGCGTTCGGAGCTTTTTTGTTTCCTGTGCTCTTGTCGTCTGTACAGTATGTATCAAACATGCAAACAACACATTGAACAATTGTGGGAGACAGTACGCGAGCTTGATCACTGCCAATTTCGACCATACGCATTGGACACGATTGTAAATATTAATTATGTACTGGGGTCATCGGATATAGCTGTTCAACATATACACGCGCGTTTATTTATTGAGCCAGGGTCTTTGCAGACGGAAGCTTGATCTGATTTATATATTCAGTAAACATATTTTGCAGGTCTTTTTGATATGAAAACTGCAGGCAGGAGCTCCATGCGCTCAATATCAGCATTATAGTATCGTCTGCGTCCAGAAACAGCGTAATGCCGTCAATCTCCGTAACAGGGATACCAGTTTCCCTGAGCACGGGGCAAAAATCCGCACAATGTCGAAAGAACCAATTTTTGTCTTGTAAACTTGTTATCTCCCATGGCAGTTGCAAAGACTCGTGTTTGTTCTCCAAGTCCCCTGATAGAATAGAAATCACGGCGTAGTCGATACACGGGGCATAACCCAGATGTTTAACGCGTGCATAGAGCTCCCAGACGTATCGAAAACTTTTAGGATACTCATGAGACAACACGCGTATAAACGAGCATGGAATGGACATGTACAAAACCACGAATTCCTGAGTGTACCGCCAGAACTCGTTCTTACATGGCAAGTAGTCTTCAAAATACTGCAACAAGCTGTCACGTTTCATTCCGCTTTTGTCAACAGTTGCTACAAAGAAAACATACGCCAGATGCATATGTGAACACACGGGGGTCAAGCACGTGTGTTCCAATTCTAGAGATCTCCCAGCCTGTGACTGCAGCACAATCTTCCCGTTGTCATTGCTCCATGAAAAATTGTAATCATTGGCTAAATCATGAACCTGTTGTCTTCTCGATTCAATGACCTCACATATCCGAGATAACTCGTTCTGTTCGTATTCGTTAATATATTTTCTCGTTTCTTCCGGATTGGTTATCGGAAGCATAATTTGGGCCAGCTTGGCTACTTCGGACGATCGCGCGTTCATCGCTGTTCTGTTTACGATTGCACGGGTGGTTGCTACCGTGTCACTGTTTCAGAGAAACGGCGTTGCACACAGAATAGCGGTTTTCACAACTCTCTCACTGGGTGTACGCATAGGACATGAAGCGCTGGCGGTATGTCTGACTTTAGTGGATTTACTTCTATCGATCACAGCGAACGTATAGTCGGGGGTGTCGTGTTAACTGTTGTTGCTTTTCTGGTCGGATTCACGCCAATAGTCACGTATCAAGTGGTGAACGGCGGGACCGTAGATACTATTCACGCGTATATTTTTTCGACTACCTCCAGGGGAAATTTCCTATCCGGGTTTGTGACAAGTTTTGATGAGAAACTGGTGGAAAACAGCGTGCTTCCGATTGAGTTGACCGACCATCGAGATAGAATCGGGACACTCTTTGTTCTGACTTGTGTTTTGATCGCATTTATAACGGTCACTTTTCTTATAGCGGTTTTATTTAACCGATTGAAAGAAGAGATTTATGCGGTTACTGCGGTAGTGGCGGTGTGGGCTATATTCAACGGAATTGGTTTCATAGAGGAATTTGAGTTTAATCGGTCATCCGGAGGCGTTGAATATATGAAAGTAGTTATAACGACGCCTTTAGTGATTGGCTTAACCGCTACGTTCATTCTGGCTCTTGCAGTGCAAAGCGCGGTGAAAAATGGGAGACGACAGGCAACATGAGTTTACCCACAAGTTTCTGTGGATCGGAGAAAAAAGTAGAACTGGACCTGCGATTTTGTTCCAGTGGGGGTCAGCAAAGGCTAAAAACTTGAGACGCGTTATCCTCATGCTTGATTTTACTGAATTCAAGGATGTTAAAATTGACAAAAAAAGCACCAAAAAAATCAAGTTTGATATCCCTAATTTGGATTGGAGAATACTGAAATTATGCCAGAATGAACACGGCGGAGAACTCCCAATCTGGATGCCCTTGTACGTGAACAGCAAAACAGAAGGAACAACAACAACTTTCGAGTTTGACAAACGCGGGAGTAATTACTTTTATTTCAAGCAAGATTTCGCAAAACATTTCCAAGGAATGGATTGGCTGAGGATGTGGATGATCGGCAGAACGGTTTTCATCGGCTGTGGATTTGCCGGATACTCTCCCGAAGCTTCCCGATGGCAGATTGGTCGGATTGATCAGAGTTTCTATCACCAGAATGTCTCCAGCAACAAAAAAGTTCAGGTCACCATGCGGTTTCAGATCAGTAAGCAAATGCCCGACGGTGGGAAGAAGGAGGAAAAAAGTGATGAATATGCTGAAAATGATTATATGTGGAATCAGCCTTTTCGTGAGAAAAAAGACTCGGATGATTCAAATTCAGAATCAGATGCCGAGGAATATTAAGAACCGTGATCGCACTACATCGCAAACAGAAGAATTAATATTCTATAAAGCAATTTTTTTTACTAGACATGAAATAAACCAAAGACACAATGATTTCGTTAATTTCTATTCTGTTAACATCGTCTCCGTGTGACCATGTGTGTGGTTACTCGTGTGTATGCACTACTTATGCAAATGGAACTTGTTTTACTCATGGAGAAAAAGTAGCGGGCTGCTCTCCTCGGCCTCAGCAGTTGTACTATCCACCCGAATATCAGATATGCAATGAGGACAAGTACAGCTGGAACAACATAATAGTTGAAGAGTCTGTTGTCTACGTTAATCCCGTGTGTGGCTCGTTGGTCGGAGGGGAGTTGTCTTTTCTCCCTACTGTCATGCGTACCGGCGGGAATTTAACTATTCACGGCCAGGGATCAACGCTCACTGGAACATGCCCTTTGATTAAGTTTTCCGGCAATGGATACATAGCCGTAGATAACATACACGTACAATGCACAAATTCAGGAACACATGCTCTAGAAATACTCGACGGGGAAATGAACATTACTCTTGAGCACGTGTCTACCAACGTGGACACACTTGTGTATTCTGAAAACTTTAGTCCGATCATCGAGTTTAATGAATCAACAGCGGAAACAAATTTACTAAGAGCTAATTTAATCTCGGGAACAATTGGAGCCACGTGCACGCGTCCAATGCACATTCTCGTTTCATCGATACTTTCAGCAGACGTGAGCTACACCGTGACCGCGCCGTGCAAGGTGTTTGATACATCCAGAACGGCTACACAGAAAACTCAGCCAGTGACTGGGTTTCAGGGGAATCATCGTCAGACTCCATTAACTTTTGCTGGACTTCAGATTCTTGGGGTCTCTCTGTTGTTCTACGCCGTGTCTTATTATCTCCGTCCCCAAGACATAGATGAAAACGAAGCGACAGAAGCGCGAACAAAAAAGAAACTGCTGTGATCACCGTCCAGATGTACTTGTCGCATGTGTTGGAGAATATCACCTCAAATACAGTTACCAACGAGATGATAGTAACGACTGTTAACAGCACCGAGCACACGTTTTTGTTCCACCAGACGCTGTAGAGCAAAATCACTAATAAAATCGCAGAGATGAAAAATAAATGTATACCCGTTAAACTGTACAAAACCGTTTTGTTTTCGTCCAATTCAACCCAACTCGTGTCATTTGTAGAGTTGTGGTAAAAGTTGATTGTATGGTAGCCATAAACGAATTGGAAGAATACGTAGAGGCACATGAATGCCAGTATCACAAAGAAGCCGGGGCCTACGTTTTTAGTGAACACGGCTGCCACTGATGCTAATATAGCGACTAGTATCGCTACAGTGGATATGGTGTCCCCGTCGTACCAGACTCCGCGGCACAACATCGTGTTTGAGTACTAAGCAGATTGGGGATATATCACCAGTGAAGATGTCTGTTTACAAAGAACAAGAGTATGGATACGTCCCCGAGCCGTTGCAAAATCTGGCTAAACAACGCGATGATGTAAATGTATATACATATGCAGCTGAACTACCGAGAAAGAAAAAAACAAACTTTGGGCCACAGAAAAAGAAAAAAGACGATAAAAACCCAGGAAACAATTACAAGGATCTGAATCAAAGATACGTGTACAATCTTTTAAAAGATTCGCAAGGATGTGTGGCTCGTCATATGTACGAAATTATAGGTCATCAAAAGATACATACACAAAGGAGATTGTTTATGGATATCGATGGTGAAAACTTTGGGTTTAAAGAATTTGATGTGGCAAAGTCACTAATAGATACGGTCAAACTGCAGCTGAATCTTTCCGATATAGATTGTCATATATATACATCGACAACAGAACAGAAGCTATCTCTGCATATTATTTTCTGGAAAACTATATTCGATTCTATGGATAATATGAAATATTTTGTGCACTCTCTGATAGATACGCATGAAAATATACTTGGAGTTAGCGACATCGACAACGGAGTCTACACTACACACAGAGCATTCCGGTTACCCGGTTGCGTGAAAAGATCAAGTGCCAAAGATCTAAACAGATACAAACGATACATGGGAACATATACCAATGGAAAATTTAAAGAATCAAGTGACAATGGGTTTGTGAGCTTTAAGATCTTTCAGGAGAGTCACGTCGGGACAACCGAAAAAGCGACTGTCCACCAGGAATTCACTCCTCCTCCGTCGAGATGTTCATCGGTGACTAAATACCGCAAACGCAATTTTGATTGCGTGGATGATCTATCGAACAAAGTATCTCCACGATTCAGAGATCCTGTGATCAAAGGGATAAACTCATATCTTCAAGGCGTGTACGGTGGATGTGTATGTGTGAAGCACGTGTATGAAGACGTTGAAAAGAACAGATTGTTTGTAATCACTTCGGGTGGTAACCATTTCTGTGCTACTGCACAACGCGCTCACAAGAGTAACAACACATACTTTATGGTAGGGATTTTCCCAGATTTTGGATCTATCTGGCAGTGGTGTCACGATGAAGACTGTGTTGAGCAAGCATTTGTGGGCAGAGTCATCTG
>Ga0181579_10003121_pt1 | contig 13192 bp, 14 predicted proteins | sample 071ome_24_FD_132996 | JGI IMG/M metagenome (GOLD analysis project Ga0181579, IMG submission 132996) | Coastal salt marsh microbial communities from the Groves Creek Marsh, Skidaway Island, Georgia - 071402CT metaG (megahit assembly) | ecosystem: Environmental > Aquatic > Marine > Intertidal... | reverse complement strand
AGCGCCGCCACGAGCCCGACCTGAAAAGGGCCCTCGCCTTACCCTAACCCAAGGGCAACAAGGAGGTTCGTCAATGGCCGAGACCAGTTCCGCCGACGTCCCGCACGACCTTGCCGTCGCCATGCAACTGCTACGCGGCGCTCACGAGATGTATCAAGAAATCCTCAGCGCCTCGCTCGACCACGCCGGGCACGACAACCTCGACATCCCCGCCTTCCTCAAACGACTCAACGGCGCCCTTGTGGGCTTCAAGCCCCACGACACCCAAATCGCCAGCCTTTTGAAACGCTACGACGCCTAGGCGCTCACCTCTTCTGACGCGCAGCCGACGGCCACATCTCGGAGGGCTACGCCAGCGGATAGATCATGCAGGTCGTGGTCCCGTGGGCGTAGAGCCGGTCATTCTCGTCCACCAGCTTCCCCTCGGCGGTGCCCAGCCGCTTGCCCGAGGTAATCACCGCCCCGATCGCCCGTAAACGACCGGCATCCGGCGCCAGGGGCCGCACGAAATTCAGCTTGAACTCCACCGTCGTGACCCCAAACCCGGCCGCCGCCGTGGTTTGCACCGCGCACTTCATCGCCGAATCCAGCAACGTCGCGACATAGCCGCCATGCACCGTGCCGTAGGGGTTGAGAAAACGCGGATCCGTCGTCCCGGCAAAGACCGCCCGCCCCTTGCCCGCACTGACCAGATCGAAATCCATCGCCAGGCCGATGGGTGGCTTGGGCAGACCACCCGCGATCATGCGCTCCATGATCTCAAGTCCCGTCAACCAGCCAACCACGGCGGGATCGAGCACCCCGATCCGCTCGTCGTCCTGTGTTGCAACCAAACCGCTCATTTTGGGGCCATCCATAAAACCCTATGAAAGGACCAAATCACATCAAGTTGCGTCAGACAACTTTTATTAAGTTGCGTTTTGCAACCTAAAGAGATAAGGTTTCATCATGAAACGAATTAGCTTTGCGGATACCCGCTGCTCTCTCGCCCAGTCGCTCGACATGATCGGCGAATGGTGGACCCTCTTGATCATCCGCGAGGCCTATTTCGGCACCCGCCGGTTCAGTGATTTTCAAAGCCACCTCGGCATCGCCCGCAACGTTCTCAGCGAACGACTCGACCGCCTGGTCGCCAACGACATCCTCCAGCGCGTGCCGGTCTCGCCGGGTGGCAAGCGCGCCCACTACCGTCTCAGTGAAAAAGGCCGCGACCTCGTCACGGTGGTGATTGCACTTGTCCAGTGGGGCGACCGTTGGGTCATGGGGCCGGAAAACGCACCGGTCCGCATGGTCGACCGCGCCACCGGCGAGGATATCGACACCGTTCAGGTGCGCGCCAAAGACGGCCGCGTCCTGGGCTTGCACGATATCGGCCTCGAACCCGGCCCGGGCGCCGACGACGCCATTCGGGACCGCTTCAGCGAAGCGGTCACCGACACAGGCGCCGTCCGTTGGCGCATCCGCCGCCACATGGCGGCCTAGGCCAGATCGAAAAAGTGCGCGCGGGGCAAACCCCGCCCTGCCCTAGTGGATCGACAACAGCGAGCCGAATCCCTCGACCTTGTCCGGAATGCCGTTGCTGCGCAGCGCATGCCAATAGGTCGCGGTATTGATCGCCACCACCGGCTTGTTCAGCCACTTCTCCGCCATCCCGGCCAGCCGCGCCATCGCAAGGTTGGTCCCAGCCTGAACGATCGCATCGACGTCGTCGTCGTTCACTTCCAAGATCGCGTCGCGCAGCGCGTCCTCCGATTCGTGCGCGATCAGCACCGGGCTCTTGCACTTCAGCCCGTGCACCGTCTTCACGTCGAACCCGAGATCCTCGAAAAACCGCTTCACGTTCTTATCGCCCACCGGCATGTAGGGCGTAATGCAGGCGATCCGTTTGATCGGCCCGTATTGCTCGGACATCACCTTCAGCGCTTCTTGCGAGGCGTCCGAGCCCATGGTCACGCCGCAACCGGCGACCTTTTCCATGTGTTTTTGCAACTTGGCCGAGCCTTCCAGCCCGTCCCAAAAGGTCTCCGCCGACATGCCCATGACCAGATGGTCCATATGCATGGTCTTTAGGCGCTCGACCGCTTCGTCCTGCTTTTCGGCGATCACTTCGATCAGCTTGTTGAAGTCGTCGTCGTTGGCCACCTTCATGTCGGGGATATGGATCCGCGCCATGTGATTGGTCACGCCCTCGGGCCGCATCCGGTCGAATTCCGGCTGTACCGAGGTGTTGGTCGACGGGGCAATGACCCCGAATTTCATGCGATAGCCTAGTGAATCCGGCATGGCGATTTTCCTCCCTTGGCCGCCCCGTATCGAAGGGCGCCATCATGCGGAGACGCGCGCACGCCCGCAAGCGCTGCGCCGCCCCTGACCGCGGGGAGAACGCGCGCGCTTGCGTTCAGGCATGCCGGATCGCGCTTCTAGTGGTCGGTCAGCAGCGTCCCGAAGCCCTGCACCTTGTCATCGAACCCGCAGGTGCGCAGCGCATGCCAATAGGTCGCCGTGTTGATCGCGATCACCGGCTTCTTCAACCAATGCACGGCCGTGGCGGCGAGCCGGGCCATCGCGAGGTTGGTGCCAGCCTGGATGATCGCATCGACATCGTCGCCGTTGACCTCAAGGATCGCATCGCGCAACTCGTCTTCGCTAAAATGCGCGATCTTCACCGGGCTCTTGGCCTTGAGGCCCTTGATGCGGACGACGTCAAAGCCGCACTCCTCGAAGAAGCGCACCACGTTCTTGTCGCCGACCGGCTGATAGGGCGTAACCACGGCGATCTTCTTCGCGCCGTAAACATTGAGCGCGGCCTGGCTCGACTCCGAGCCCATCGTCACCCCGACGCCGGAAATCTTCTCGATGTGCTTCTTCAGCACCTTGGAGGCCTCAAGCCCGTCCCAAAAGGTCTCGGCCGAGATACCCATCACGATATGGCCGGGATGGCAGGTCATCAGGCGCTCGATCGCGGCATCCTGGGCTTCGGCTATCTCCTCGACCAGCTTGTTGAAGTCGTCGTCGTTGTTGATCGGATTGTCGGGCACGTGGATGCGCGACATATGGTTGGTGATCCCCGGCGGCGCCATGGCGTCGAATTCCGGCTGAACCGAGGTATTGGTCGAGGGCGCAATCACCCCGAATTTCATGCGATAGCCAAGTGAATCAGGCATCTCGCCCTCCCTTATTTGTTCTAACAAACTGCCGCGCAGTGTCCTCGTTTGAGGTCCGCTACAGCCATGATCTGGGTCAAGCGCCGAACCCGGTCGGATCGCCACCGCACCCTGTGGGCAGACCCGGACGGATCGATTACACTGCGACGACCTCGGAAACCACCCGGGCGCAAAGGGCCTCAGAGGCCTTCCAAACAGGGAGAGCACCACCCATGAAACTACCCAAATTTCTCTTGGCCACCGCCGCGGCGACATTGATCGCCGGTTCGGCCATGGCGCAAACCGTCGGCATCGGCACCACCAAAGGCGGCGCCACCGCCCAGGTTTCGGCAGGCATCTCGCAGATCGTCACCGAACATGCGGGCTTGCGCATGTTGCCCCAGCCGATGGGCGGCACGCAGCAATACATCCCGATGGTCAACAACGGCGAGCTGGAATTCGGCATCGCCAACATGATGCAGACCATCATGGCCTATACCGGCACCGGCCTCTCGGAAGGTCAGAAGTTCGACAACCTGCGGCTCGTCGCCACCATGATGCAGTTCCGTGTCGGCCTGATCGTGCGTGCCGATTCCGACATCCACACGATCAAGGACCTTAAAGGCAAGCGTCTGCCCTCGGGCTACACGTCCTCGCCCCTGTTCCTCGCTATCCTCGACGGCATGCTCGCCAACGGCGGGCTCACCTTTGACGATGTCGAAGGCGTGCCCGTTACCGGCCTCGTGCCCGGCATCAACGCCTTCAAAGAAGGCAAGATCGACGCCGTGATCGGCTCCGTCGGCGCCGGTTTCGTCAACGACGCCGATGCGGCCGTCGGCGGCATCCGCTTCCTGCCGTTCGATACCTCACCAGCGATGGCCAAAGCGTTTTCCGACAAGGCGCCGCGGACCTACATCTCCGAAGTGGCCCCCGGCCCCACGGGAATCGAAAAGGCCACTCCGGTGATGTTCTTCGATTACATGCTGTGGGCGGGCAAAGACGTCTCCGACGACGATGTCTACAAAGTCGCCAAGGCGATGTACGAAAACCAAGACCAACTCCACGGTCTCAGCCCGCTGTGGTCGACGCATAAGTCCGCCAATATGGGCAAGAACCAAGACATGCCGTACCACCCCGGCGCCGAAAAATTCTACAAGGAAGTCGGCGCCTGGCCCGGCTCCTGATCGACCTCGATCCAACCGAAACGCCCGGCCTCTCGTGCCGGGCGTTTCACGAGGGCCTGCTTTTCGCCACGGCATGAGGCGGGATGTCTAACTTCCTCACCGGCAACGTCAAACCGATCTTCGGGACGATCCTGACGCTGGTCGCGCTTGGGCTCGCGGGCGATGTCCCGTTCTACCTCGACGTCTCGATCTTCGACCAACAGGCCCTGGGCATCGTCCTCGGGTTGGGCCTTGCGATCGTGTTCATCGCCGTCCCCGCGCGAGGCGAGGCCACGGGCGAACGCAAGGTGCCGATCTACGATGCACTGTTCGCCCTACTTTCGACCGTCGCGGGCATCTATTTCGCGGTCCGCTATCCGGTCCTGACCAACGAATTCTATTTCCGCCAGACCGAAACCTTCGTTGTCGGCATCGTCTTCATTCCGCTGGTGGTCGAAGCGCTACGCCGCACTGCCGGGATCGGGCTCGTCACCATCCTTGCCGTGTTTTTGCTCTACGGTCTGTTCGCCGACCTTGTGCCGGGCCAGCTCGAGGGCCGCGCGCAGGCGTTCCCCAAGCTCGTCTCCTACCTTGGCGTCGACCTCAACGCGCTGTTCGGACTGCCGCTGGTCATCATCACCAGCATCGTCATCGGGTTCATCTTTCTCGGCCAACTCCTGTTGCGTAGTGGCGGCTCGGAGTGGTTCACCGACCTCGCCATTGGTCTCACAGGCCGATCGCGCGGCGGCTCGGCCAAGATCGCCATCGTCGCCTCCGGACTGTTCGGCTCGATCTCGGGTAGTGCGGTCTCCAACGTGGCCTCGACCGGTGTGTTGACCATTCCGTTGATGCGACGCGGCGGCTACGCGCCGCAAGCCGCCGGCGCCTTCGAAGCGGTAGCCTCAACCGGCGGGCAAATCATGCCGCCGATCATGGGCGCCGCCGCGTTCTTGATGTCCGAGCGCCTCGCGATCGGCTATTCCGAGGTCGTCATCGCGGCCCTGCTACCGGCGCTCCTCTACTACGTCGCGGTGTTCATCCAAGCCGACGTCGAAGCGGCCCGGCGCAAGATTCCGCCCATCCCGCGCGACCAAATGCGCCCCCTCGGCAAAGTCTTGCGCGAAGGATGGTTCTTCGCACTACCCTTCGCCCTCCTCGTCATCGCACTTTTCTGGCTGAACCGTCGGCCTGAAACCGCCGCCCTATGGGCCGCCGCGGCGGTCGTCGTGGTATCGCTCGTCTTTGGCTACAAGGGTCGACGCATCGGCTGGCGCGACATTCTCCTCAGCCTCTCGACCACCGGCGCCATCGCCGTCGACATCATCGTCATCGGCGCCATGGCAGGTCTCTTAATCGGCGTGATCGAGATCACCGGGCTGTCGTTCGGGCTGACGTTCCTGCTGGTCCAGGTCGGCCAGGGAAGTCTGTTCTTGCTGCTCGTGCTGACCGCGATCGTCTCGATCGTGCTCGGCATGGGGATGCCAACCACCGCGATCTACCTCATCGTCGCCACCCTCGCCGCGCCGCCGTTGCGCCAACTCGGGATCGATCCGATCGCCGCCGACATGTTCGTGCTGTACTACGGCCTGTTATCGATGATCACCCCGCCGGTCGCCATCGCCGCTTTTACCGCGTCCAACCTCGCCGGCGCCCGACCGATGAAGACGGCGCTCCTCGCCTGCCGCTACGGCTGGCCCGCCTTCGTGCTGCCGTTCCTGTTCGTCCTTTCGCCCAGCCTCTTGATGCAAGGCAACGCCTTGGAGGTCGGTCAAGCCGTCATCACCGCAGTGGCCGGCGTGTGGTTGGCTTCGGCCGGTCTCGGCGGCTATTTCCGCGGACCGCTTGATATTGTCGGGCGGGGCGCCTTCTTGGTCGCCGGGCTCGCCCTGTTGATCCCCGCCCAAGGCTTCGACGGCGCGGGCTGGGTCGAACTCGGCGGGATCGTCCTCGCGGTAGCGGTCCTGTTGCGCCAAATCATGGTCGCGCGCGACCAACCGGCCTAAATCATAGATGCCCTATAACGCCCGGAGTTCTCGATGAGCATTGTCGATCGCCTCAAAACCGCCGACCGCAAGTGCCCACATCCGATGCTGGCCCAGGCCAACCACGACGAACTTGCGCACGAACAATATGCGCTCAGCCTCAAGCTCGCCTTGGGCCGTAACTTCGCCTCCGGCAACCGCAAGGTCTACGAGGGAAAAGCGGCACTGGCCTTCGCCAAAAAGCACGGCCGCGAACCTGCCACGGTCGACGAGGTACGCGACGCCATGAAAGACGAGCCCTACCACCAGCTCGTTTCCACACTGCAGGTTGCGGCCCAGCGCATCATGTGGGATGCCGTCGGCATCAGTATCGAACGCGAGCTGCCGCGCCTCGAAGAAACCGCCCGGCAAAGTCGCCAAAGCAATCGCAAACGCGGTTCCTTGATGCTCAACCCCGATGTCGCCATGCCCGCCTACATCGGCCACATCGACATCCACCTTCACCCCAACGGCTATGAAGAAAACGCGCACGACGACGATGTCCTCGCCGGCGCCCTCTACGAAAGCGGCGGCAACCTCTATTCGCGCGGCGTCGCGATCGGCAAGCACGACAGCAAAGCGGCCTGCATGATCGGGTTCCTCGAAGAGGCCTATCCTGACCTCGACCCCAAACGCATTATCGATCTCGGCTGCTCCGCCGGCAGCGCCACCGTGCCCTTTGCCGAAGCTTGGCCCGATGCCGAGGTTACCGGTATCGACGTCGGCGGCGGCATGTTGCGCTATGCCCATGCCCGCGCCGAATCCTTGGGCCTGCCGGTGCATTTCGAACAAATGAACACGACCCAGACGCGCTTTCCCGACGACCACTTCGATCTCGTGGTCTCGCACAACCTCTTCCACGAACTCACCGCGGCCGACAACAAAGGCACGCTCAAAGAGTGTTTCCGGATCGTGAAGCCCGGCGGGGTCGTCGCCCATCTCGACCTGCCTTTCAAGAACGCCGAGAAAGACCTGTTCGAGCGGTACCAGGGCGACTTCCAAACCTTAAACAACGCCGAGCCGTGCTGGCGGGTCTACACCAACATGGACCATGCCGCCGCACTGGCGCGGGCCGGATTCGCCGAAGACCGTATCACCACCACCTACCGTGCCCGCAAAGACGGCCCCGGCGCCTGGCTGATCTTCGCCGCCCAGAAATAGACCTCACCGATCTCCTCTGAACGGGGGCCCGCCGACGCTCTGGTCGCTCTCCGCCCCAGCCCCTAGAGTGAGGGGTGGAGGATCCCACCATGGCCAGACCCAACGGACAGATCATCATCGACGCCGACTCGCACGTCGAAGAGGCGGACGACGTGTGGAACCATCTCGATGCGGCCTACGAGCACCGTCGCCCGGTCATCGTGCAGCATCCCGGCCTGCCCGGCCCCTACGCGCAGGACGCTTATTGGTTAATCGACGGGCAGATGTTCCCACGGCCCTACGGCTACGGTCCGCTGATCTACGGCACCCCGGTCAGTTCCAAGTTCGCCAAATCGAAGAAATTCTCGATCGAAAGCCAAACGTTGGTGCCGCCCTCGGCGCGCATCGCCGACATGGACAACCTCGGCATCGATATCCAGGTGCTGTTCCCCACCATCTTCCTCGACATGCTGTCGCTCGACATGCAGTTCGAAGCCGCCTTGATGGCGAGCTACAACACCTGGGCGGCCGAGACCTGCGCGGCCTTCCCCGACCGGCTAAAATTCGCCGCCCCGATTCCGGTGCGCAATCCCGAACTCGCGATCGCGGAACTGCGCCGCGTCAAGAAACTCGGTGCCGTCGCCATGCTGGTCTACGGCAGTGCCGGCGAGCAATTCCTCCACGAACCGCAGTTCGATTCGATCTGGGCCGAGGCCGAAGCGCTCAACATGCCGGTCGCGATGCATGTCGGGTGGAACATGCCCTCGATCCATAAAAAAATGGACAGCATCTTCGCCTTGGCGACCTTCGTCGCCATCCCGATGATGTTCGGGCTCTTCAGCATGATCGGCGGCGGCATTCTCGAACGTCACCCCAAGCTGCGCGTCGGCTTCTTCGAAGCGGGTGCGGACTGGTTGCCCTACCTTGCCCCGCGCATGGAACGCTACTGGGAGGTCTATTCGTCCAAGTCCTGGCCCGGCACGCCCAAACGCAACCCCGCCGAATGGTTCGCCAACGGCAACATCTACTTCGCCTGCGAAGGCGACGAACGCTACTTGCCGGATGTCGCCGAACTTCTCGGTGAAGACCACCTCATGACCTCGGCGGACCTCCCCCACGAAGAAGCCCTCGAAGATTCCATCGCTGAAATCGAAGAACGACCCGACATCTCCGACGCCCTCAAACGCAAAATCCTCGAAGAAAACCCGGCGCGGTTCTTCGGGTTCTAGGTCGCAAACTCGCTCAAGCGCGCCGCCGGCACGAAATCCAGCTTGCCGCCAAAATTGATGTAGGCCAGTGCGCCTGACGCGCTCTTGGGGCGAGACTGCACGGTGAGGGGCGGTTTGAAGAGATAGGCACCGGCGCCGTAGACATCGCCGCCGTCGGTTTCCATCGCGCCTTCCAGCACGAACAGTTCTTCGTACACGGTGTGAAAGTGGTCGCCGTGCGGGCTTTGCCAGCCCGGCATGAATCGCACCAGCATCGAGCCCTCGCCCGTTTCGGGGTGCTTGCTCAACAATCGCCGTTGCAAGGTCACCGCGCCGGCGGCGTCTTTCACGTCGACCCACTCGCCCGCCTCGGGGTCGGCTAGTACCGTCACGCCGCGCGGGTCCTCTGCCCCGGTCAGAGAATAGGGCGTCTCGCCCTCGGCTTCGGGGTGCAGACAGAAATCGAGTTCTTTGCTGCAACGCGACAGAAACCACGCCTCGTCGTCGATCCGGCTGCGAAAGCCATGCACGGTTTCCGCGGGGTGAAAGCAATAGGATTTCGGCCCCAACCAGGTCTTGCCGTCGAACGTAAAGGTCCCTTTGATCACCAACAGTTCTTCGTCCATGTGGTGATAATGCGCACACGGCGGCGGCTTGTAGCCGCGATTGGGATCGATGCATTGGAACGCCGTCCGCGCCCCGTTCTCCGGATCGTAACTCAGCGGTTTGGTGTAGAGCCCAGGCGTATCGGTGTCCTGCCACGGCATCGCGTTGGTATCGATAAACGTATAGGGACGCATTGCTTCCTCCCTTAGTCGACGATCGCCGGCACCCAGTTCTCCCAAACGATGGTGCCGAACCGCAAATCCCAACTGACGTGGATCATCCAGCCCCGCCTCGTCGGTTTCGGATCGAGCTTCCAGACATCGGAAATGCTTTGGCCCGGCATTTCGCAAAATGCCCGACCGCGCCAGACCGAATGCGCCTTGAACGAGCCGGTCAGCGCCTGCTTGATCACCTGTTTCAGGGCGGGTTTGCCCTCTTCCGGCATCTGCACCTTGCGTACCGAGAACCACGCCCCGCCGAACGGCAGTTCGCTCACCTCGGCAGGCTTTTCCAACGTGACCGATGCGCGCATCAACGTTTCGCCACGTCGCGTGATCACCGCCGAGGTCGAACTGCCCATGATCTGCAATTCGTTATGGTCGCAGATCATCTTGGGTCGGCCCGACACCTCGCGCGCCGCGATCATCGCTTCGTCGGTCGAAGTCCAGATATAGGGCGTAAAGCTGCCGACTTCGTCGCCGAGCCGCACCTTCAACACCACCATGCCTTCTTGGAAGATTTGCGAGGTCGGCATTTGCCGATTGTCGCCGATACACACCACACCCTTGGTCCCCGGCACCCACTCCAACGGGTCGGGTACCGCCGCCCACGCCGCGTCGGGATCGGGCTCGAACTCGGCCACGATCATCTTGGCCGACTCCATCGGATGCGGCGGCTCGTTATAGGGCGAGCTCAAGAACGGCGCGCTCCACCCCTCCCGCTTGATCGTTTTCTTAGCGCCGCGACCGGACGGCTTCGGCGTCCACGTCGGCGCGTCGGGCGTGATCTGAGCGCTCTTCAGCAAGTGTGCTTTGCTCGATGTTCGCGTGCTTTTCTTGCGCACGCGCTTGGCCGCCGTCTTGCGTTTGGTCGCCGTCTTTTTGGTTTTTCGTGCCACCGGACCCTCTCCCCTGGCCTGCGCCGCGCCAGTCTACTACAAGCGACGCTACGGACATAAACAGCCCCAGGAGCGCCGCCATGGCGAACCCAATGGACGATCAAGTCGCGTTCGTCACCGGCGCGGGCGGCGGTTTGGGCCGCGCTCAGGCCGTTCGTTTGGCGCAAGATGGCGCCCATGTCGTGGTCCATGACCGGGATGCCGACACCGCCAAGGCCTGCGTCGCCGCGATCGAAAACGCGGGCGGCCAGGCGGAAGCCACCATCGGCGACGTCACCGATTTCGCGAATCTCCGCGCCACCCTCGAAGACACCGAACGCCGCCTCGGCCACATCGATATCCTGGTGAACAATGCCGGTGTCGGGGGCGGACAGTCGTTCGAGGACATCACCGAAGAGATGTTCGACGAGATCTTCCGCATCAACGCTAAGGCGCCGTTCTTTGCGGCCCAAGCCGTCATCCCCGGCATGAAGCAACGCGGCCACGGCCGCATCATCAATATCTCCTCGCTGGTCGCGCTGCGCGGGACCGCCAACAACCCGCACTACGCGGGCAGCAAGGCCGCTCTCATCGGGTTCACGCGATGCTGGGCGCTCGAATACGCGCCGCACAAGATTTGCGTCAATACCGTGGTGCCGTCGTTCATCGCCACGCCCATGGCGACCAATGCTTTCGGGGCGGATTACATCGCCGAACGCAGCGCCGCCAACCCCATGGGCCGCCTCGCCAACCCTGAAGACGTCGCCAAGCTCGTCGCGTTTCTCGCTGGCCCCGACGCCGACTTCATCACCGGCCAAACCCTCAGCGCCAACGGCGGCGAGTACATCAACGCGATGTAGCTAGGCTCGCACCGGCAACAGGTCTTGCGCCAACTGCGCCCAATAGCGCGCTCCGGTCGTCAAGATATCGTCGTTAAAGTCGTATTGCGGGTTGTGCACCATGCACGACCCCTTGCCGTCGCCCGCACCGTTGCCGATCAGGATGTAACACCCCGGCCGCGCCTGCAGCATGAAGGCGAAGTCTTCCGAGCCCATCAACGGCGGCGTGTTTGTATCGACGTGCTCCGCCCCCACCACTTTGGCCGCCGCTGCCGCCGCATACCCGGTTTCCTCGCCGGTATTCACCGTCGCCGGATAGCACCGGTCGTAGCGCATCTCGAAGGTCGCGCCGAAGCTCTCGCACAACCGTTCGCCCATCTCGCGTAATTGGCGTTCCATCCGATCGCGCGTGTCGGCGCGAAACGTACGAATCGTCCCGCCCAACTCGATCTTTTCCGCGATCACGTTATAGGCATCGCCGCCATGGAATTTGGTCACGCTCAGCACCACCGAATCGATCGGATCGGTGGTGCGGCTGACCAGCGTCTGCCACGCCGTCACCAGGTGCGCCCCCACCACGATCGGATCGACCCCGGTATGCGGTAATGCGGCATGCGCGCCCTTGCCTTGGATGTGCACCGTAAAGCGATCGAAGGCGGCCATGATCGGGCCCTCGCGCACCGCGAAGTGACCGACCTCCAAGCCCGGCATGTTGTGCATGCCGTAGACGCCCTCGCAGGGGAACTGTTCGAACAGGCCTTCCTCGACCATCACCCCGCCACCGCCTGCGTTTTCTTCGGCGGGCTGAAAGATGAAATGCACGATGCCGTCGAAGTCGCGGGTCTCGGCCAGATACCGCGCTGCGCCCAAAAGCATCGTCGTGTGCCCATCATGGCCGCAGGCGTGCATCTTGCCTTGGTGGGTCGAGCGGTGCGCAAAGTCGTTCAACTCGTCGATCGGCAGCGCGTCCATGTCGGCGCGCAAGCCGATTGCGCGGTTGCCGGTCCCCGCTTTCAAGGTGCCGACGACACCGGTCTTGGCCAACCCGCGGTGCACCTCGATCCCGTAGGACTCAAGCCGTTCGGCAACAATGTCGGCAGTGCGATATTCCTCGAACGCGGTCTCGGGATGCGCATGAATGTCGCGCCGCAGCGCGGTCAGGTCGTCTTTCAAAGCGTCGAGTTGATCGGCCACAGCGCCCTCCGTTACCAAGTACGGATGGCACCACTCGATCAGGCGGCCGTCAAGCCGTGCCTAAGGCTGCGCCACGCGCCACACCCCGGCCAAGCCGTGCCCGGTGGTATCGCCCTTTTCTTTATCCTTGGACCAGCGATAGAGCGGCACCCCGCCATAGGTCCATTGGACCGTCCCGTCAGGCCGTTCTATGGCCAGGAACCCGCCGATGCGTTGGTCTTTCTTACGCGCCTTCAACGGCGGCCAGTTCTGCGCGCACCGCGCCTTGCAGCGCGATTCGAACGCTTCGTCCCGATCAAAGATATAGAGGGTCATCCCCTTGCGGTCGGCGAGTACCCGACCCTGATCTATCTCGACGATCTTCACGCCTTTCGGCGCGTCAAAAGCCCAGACCGGTGACGACGTCACCACAAATGCGGCGATGGCCGCCGCCAACAAACGAACCAACATCGCTTCCCCAAAAAGCTGCTCGCGTCGCGGCAATCATGCCGCAGGCCGCTCTTTGGGGTCTGTGATGGGCGTCACGTAATGGATTCGGACCGGCGCAAGCCTTCGATCATCGAGGACCGCATCAGAAAGTCGCGGGCCAGCTTTGGGTCTTCGGCGGTCCGCTGGGTTTCGCGGAAGTTCGCCATCCGCACCTCGGGATCGCGCTCGTTCAGCAATTTGCGGTTGCGTTCGGCCTGGGCCTGCACGTTTTCCACGGCAATGGGTTGGCGCTGCCGGGTGTAGCGATCGAACAAGCTCTCGTCGCCCTCGCCCCGCCAGACCTGGGTCATCTT
>Ga0181579_10003119_pt1 | contig 13198 bp, 8 predicted proteins | sample 071ome_24_FD_132996 | JGI IMG/M metagenome (GOLD analysis project Ga0181579, IMG submission 132996) | Coastal salt marsh microbial communities from the Groves Creek Marsh, Skidaway Island, Georgia - 071402CT metaG (megahit assembly) | ecosystem: Environmental > Aquatic > Marine > Intertidal zone... | reverse complement strand
GCGCTTTGCTGTTGCTGGCGCGCCAATACCGGCGATTCGACAAGTTTTTTCAAATCCTGATTTTCAGCAATATGATCAGCAAGGCTGCTGAGCTCGTCATGGATGATGTCAATTTTCTTGCTTTCAAGTGCCAGCGCATAGAGTGCGCCCGCATACCGCCCTGCAAGACCTGTAGCGCCTGAACTCACCGACCATATCCTCTTAACTGAAAACCTTTTCCAGAGGCATAACCACACGGCACAAGAGGACCGTAACCGGCTATGACGCGTTGGTTGCTATCATAGACATGATCGAAAGGCAAGTTGTCTAGGCCGGAAAAATTGATCGATAAAAATCGATTGATCTGGGATGTTTTGCACAGCGTTCCAAAAGCCACCACCGGCAATCACCCCTAAAGGAAATGATATGGATCAATATCAACCTGAAGCCGCACGCCGGACGGCATCGACACAGCATCAAGCCAACTTTTTATAACCGCCTGTAAATTAACATTTTTACTCGCTCTTAATAGCGCTCGAGCCCGATGTTTTCCTTTCAAAAACCCGATCGGGGCCGTTGTTGGACCAAAAATATCGACCCCGGCAAATGCAGGGCGGGCTGCGCCCATCAGCCGCATCGCGTGATGCAGACGATCAAGATCACGGCTGGACAGCACAAGCGCCGCCAATTGGCCAAAGGGCGGCATTTTGGCGGCATCTCTGGCGCTGGCCTCACTTGCCAAAAACCGGTCGCGATCGCCGGCGGCCAACGCCGTTAGAACCGGATTTTGAGGCTCTAATGTCTGCAGCAGCGCCACGCCAGGGCGCGATTCGCGGCCGGCGCGACCAGCCACCTGGCTCAACATTTGGAATGTGCGTTCAGCCGCGCGCAAATCACCACCGGCCAAGCCCAAATCGGCATCGACCACGCCCACCAGCGTCAAGTCCGGAAAATGATGTCCTTTGGCCGCCATCTGAGTACCAATAATAATATCAACCTCGCCATCAAGCACCGATTGCACGAACAGGTCCGCTGCCTTGGGGGTGTTTACCGTGTCGCTTGATAAAACCGCAAAACGCGCATCGGGAAAACGCCACAGCACTTCCTCAGCCAGCCGTTCAACCCCCGGCCCACAGGCCCGCATCTGGTCGGATTCACCACATGTCTGGCAGCTGTTATCAGGCCGCGATTCATGGCCGCAATGATGACACCGCATCCGGCCGGCAAGCCGGTGGTCGACCATCCACGCATCACAGTTAGGGCAGGTCAGTTTGGTACCGCATGCGCCGCACAGGGTCAGGGGGGCATAGCCCCGCCGGTTCAGATAGAGCAAGCTTTGTTCACCCACCGAGAGCCGGGCATTGATCGCCGCGACCAATGGCGGTGCAAGCCAGCGGCCGGCTTCAGGCGGCGTCGCTCGCAAATCGACCATATCGATCTGTGGCAAGACCGCGCCTTGGGCCCGGTTTGGCAAATGCAGGTAACTATAGCGGGCGCTGGCACCGGTGCGGCCCGCATTTACCCAGCTTTCAAGCGATGGGGTGGCGCTGGCCAGCACCACCGGCACCTGCGCCAGCCGCGCCCGCAATACCGCCATATCGCGGGCCTGATAAATCACCTGTTCTTCCTGCTTGAACGCCTGTTCATGCTCTTCGTCAACGATGATCAGCCCAAGATCGGCAAACGGCAGGAACAGCGCCGATCGCGCCCCAACAACCACCGCCGTCTGGCCGGTCACAGTAAACCGCCAAAGGCGCCGTTTTTGCGCCGGAGTCACGTCTGAATGCCATGCCGCCGGCTCGACCCCGAACCGCGCCGCAAAACGGTGACGCCAGCCTGCCGACAAGGCGATTTCCGGCAGTAGAATCAGCACTTGCTTGCCCGCCGCCAACGCTGCCTCGACGGCCGCAAAATAAACCTCGGTCTTGCCGGACCCGGTCACCCCGTCTAACAGGAAACCGTGATACCCACCGCCGATTGCCGCCACCAGCTGGTCGGCAGCCACTTGTTGGTCGGTGGTCAATTGCAACGGGTGATGCTGATGTTGCGGCCGCGGCGGGGGTGGGTCGGCATCGCACAAGACACTGTCCAAGAGCCGCTGCTCTTCCATTGCGTCTAGCACCGCTTTGCCGGTTTTACAGGCCGCCACTATGGCGCTGGCGGGCCGGCTGGCACCATCCGCAAGATAGGTCAAAACCCGTTGACGGGCCGGTGTAATGCGCCCGCGATTATCGCTTGACTGGCCAAGCTGGTAGAATTTTTTGTGCGGCAAGGGGGCGAATGCGGCCGGCTGACTTAATACCATTTTGACCACCGCCCCAAGCGGTGCCATGGTCCAGCCAGCGACCCGCTCGATAAAGGCAAGGAGCGGGTCTCCTAGTACCGGTAAATCGGCTGCCCCAGAAACGGACCGAAGCTTGGCTGGTGCAACATCGCCCCGCCCCGGTCCCATCACAATGCCCGGCAACTGCCGGCCGCCAAATGGAACCTCGACAAGACTGCCGCGTGGCAAGTCACCATCTGACCCGGCAAGATAGTCATAAACCCCCGCTACCGGCGCCGCGACGGCAACCGACAGGACAGCCGATCCGGCAGCCGGTTCCGGCGCCGTCTCAGCGGCAGTCCTGTTGGCATTTTTCGGGGCAATGTCGGTCATAGTAGCCCTTGGCGATGATGATAGCATAAAAGGATCTCTGGCAAAAAACCGATCCGCGATGCCATTCAAGGTTCTGGATTTGCCACCCGGCTTCAAGTAGACTGGTGGCGCGCCGCGGCGGCGCTACAAAATGACTATAAGCCAAGATGGGGCCGAATTTATGAAAATTTTTCTCGACAGCGCGGAAATTGACGAGATCAAGGCCTTTGCTGATACTGGGCTCGTCGATGGGGTGACAACGAACCCGTCGCTGATTGCCGGTGCTGGCCGCGATATCAAGCAAACCATTGCCGATATTTGCGCCCTTATTGACGGGCCGGTCAGTGCCGAGGTGACCGCCACCGACTATGACACCATGCTGGCTGAAGGCCGGGCGTTGGCCGCCATTGCCCCGAATGTGGCGGTCAAGGTACCATTGACGCGTGATGGCTTAAAAACATGCCGCGCGCTGAGTGATGCTGGCACAGCGGTCAATGTCACCTTATGTTTTACCGCCGGGCAGGCGTTACTTGCCGCCAAGGCCGGGGCCGCCTTCATCTCGCCTTTTGTTGGCCGGCTAGATGACCTTGGTCAGGACGGTATGGGGCTGATTGAAGAGATTTGTTCGATTTATGCCAACTATGATTTTGATACCGAGGTGCTTGTCGCCTCGGTCCGTAGCACCCAGCATGTTGTCGATGCCGCATTGATGGGCGCCGATGTCGTGACATTGCCCCCGAAAATTCTGGCCGCGCTCTACAAGCATCCGCTCACCGATAACGGCCTTGCAGCGTTTCTTGATGACTGGCAGAAAACCGGACAGTCGATTCTGTAGATCATGAACAGCAGACCGCCACCTTACACGCCAACCGATACCAACATTCTGGCGTTTCTGGCGGGCCAACCTGACAAATTGGCCACATTGCTTGCCGCCCATCCCGAATTTGTCGCTTTATGTCTTGCCGCGGCTGGTACAGCCAAGACAGGCTCGGAAAAACACGCCAGCGACACTAAAAAGGCCGGCGATAATATTCTCAATCTGAATCCGGCCTTGGCCGCCCGCGCCCGGGCCGAAGCCCGAAAAATCAGTGACCGTCACCAATCGATGATCCATCTTGCAGCGGAAAATATGCGGGGCTGGACACGTCTTCACCATGCCACGCTGGCGCTGTTGGCCGAAACCAACCTTGCCGGGCTGAAGCAGGCCATCACCGATGAGTTTCCGCGGATTTTCGATCTGGACAGCGCCGCACTTATTATGACCGAAGATGGCCAACAGGCCGACGCAGCACTGTATTTTACCCGGTGTGAAGCAGCTGACATCGCCAGCGCCCTTAACAAGGGCAACCTCTATCTTGGGCCGCCAAATGAGGCCGCCAACCGGTTGCTGGCGCGGCCGGCCGACAGCATTGCGGCGATCCGGCTTCCCGACCGCTTGCCAGACCCTGTGTCCAGCTATGTGCTGGTCCTTGGCGGCAAAACCGCCGACAGTTTTGGACCAGACCTTGGCAGCGACCTGTTGGTGTTGTTGGCTGAAATGGTTGGGGTAGCGCTTGCTGCACGGCTTGATCTTGGTGTTGCAGCCGATGATTGATCCGGCGCATCGGGCCGCTTGGCTCAACTGGCTTGCCAGCGAACGCCGCTATGGCGCCAACACGCTGGACGCTTATGAACGCGACCTTGATGACTTTACCGCCTATCTTGCCACCCAGCCCAACCCTGACGGCACGATTATATCACGGCAGATATTCCGCGGCTGGCTTGCCGCCATGGCACGCCGACAACTCGCGCGGACAACAATGGCGCGGCGGGTATCCTCTTTGCGGAGTTTTTTTCGCTTTTGTGGCCGCACACAATTATTGGACATTCCCGATCTTGGCTGGTTACGCGCGCCGCAACCGCCGCGGGCGGTGCCCAAATCATTGGCCGCTGATGATGCGCTGGCTTTGCTGGCCGCAATTTTCCAGCGCCGCGGCGCCGACTGGACCAAAAAACGCGATTTTGCTGTTTTGATGTTGCTTTACGGGTGCGGCTTGCGGATTTCCGAGGCGTTGGGGTTGCCGCGCAGCACAGCACCGCTTGACAGCTGGTTACGGCTGACCGGTAAGGGCGACAAGATGCGCGATGTGCCGGTTTTGCCGGCCACCGCCGAAGCGGTGGATGAATATCTCGCCCATTGCCCGTTTGACACCGGACCGACAGGCCCTCTTTTTGTGAGCAGCCGTGGCCAGGCGCTGGGACCGCGGGCGGTGCAACGCCTTCTTGAATCGCTTCGGGCCGATCTGGATTTGCCCGCCCATGTCACACCGCATGCGTTACGACATGCGTTTGCCACGCATCTTCTTGGCAATGGCGGTGATTTACGGGCTATTCAGGAACTTCTTGGACATGCCAGCCTGTCAACAACCCAGCGTTATACGCATGTCGATGAAAGCCATTTGATCCAGATTCACCGCGACACCCATCCACGCGCAAGGCATAAATCGGGCAGCTGACCGGCCCCGTTGCCTAGATGTGAATCGCCCGCCCGTCTACCGCAAGCGCAGCTTCCTTGACCGCCTCGTTCAAGGTCGGGTGGCCATGACAGGTGCGGGCGATATCCTCGGCCGCGGCGCCAAACGCCATTGCGGTCGCACATTCATGGATCACGGTGCCAGCTTCATGCCCGATAATATGCACGCCAAGCACCTTGTCAGTTTGGCTACAGGCCAGAATTTTGACAAATCCTTCACTATGGCCTTGTGCCCGCGCCCGGCTGTTGGCACTGAACGGAAACACCCCTTTGGTAAACGCAATACCGGCCTCTTTCAGCGCGTCTTCAGACTTGCCAAGAGTGGCAATCTCCGGTGCTGTATAGACGATCCCCGGCACAAGATCATAATCGACATGGCCGGCTTTACCCGCCATCATTTCCACCGCCGCGACCGCATCTTCTTCGGCTTTATGCGCCAGCATCGGCCCCTCGATCACATCACCAATCGCGAAAATATCCTCGACACTGGTTTCAAAGCGCTTGTCGACCGCAATGCGTCCACGCGGTGTCATGGTAATACCAATATCATCAAGCCCCAGCCCGTCCGTTGCCGGATGGCGCCCTACCGAAACCAAAGCGATATCGGCAGTGATTGTTTCCTCATCGCCACCATCGGCTGGCGCGACTGTCAGACTGACATTGTTCTTGCCCGCCTTGGCGGCCTTGACCGCCGTAGACAGCCGGAAATTCAGGCCTTGTTTTTTGGCAATCGCCATGAATTTTTTGGCAACCTCTAAATCCATGCCCGGCAAAATGCGTGGCAAATATTCGATCACCTCGACCGCGGCACCAAGCCGGGCCCAGACTGTTCCCAACTCAAGGCCAATATAGCCTGCACCGATAACCACCAGTTTCTTCGGGACGGTGTCAAGGCTAAGCCCCCCGGTCGAACTGACGATCCGCTTTTCGTCGATGGTAATCCCCGGTAGGCTTGATGCGTGGCTTCCGGTGGCGATCATGATCCGGTCGGCCTGATAGCTGCCTTTATCTTTGCCATCGGTAATCATCACCGCACCGGGCGCGGTGATACGCGCGCTGCCTTCAAGCCGCGTGATCTTGTTTTTCTTGAACAGAAACTCAATCCCGCCCGTCAGATTGCCAACAATATCTTGTTTTGATTGCATCATGCGTGGCAGATCAAGCGCGACCTTGCCAACCCCGATACCCATATCGGCCAACCCGCCCGATGCGGCGGCGGCAAAATGTTCGGACGCATTCAACAGCGCCTTGGACGGAATACAGCCCACATTGAGACAGGTGCCGCCAAGTGTAGGACGTTTGTCGATGCACGCCACGGTCATGCCCAGCTGGGCCGCCCGAATCGCACCAACATACCCGCCGGGGCCAGCGCCGATCACAATCAGGTCAAATTTTGAAGTCGTCATGGACGTTTCCCCTGTATCTTGACTGGTCCTTTGTATCTTGACTGGCTTGTTGCGGCGCTGGGTCAGATACCCATCAACAGCCGCTGTGGATCTTCGACCATTTCCTTGACGCGCGCCAGAAACGACACCGCTTCACGCCCGTCAATGATACGGTGATCATAGGACAGCGCCAAATACATCATCGGGCGAATCACGATCTGGTCATCGACAACAACGGCCCGCTTTTCAATTTTATGCATGCCCAAGATACCGCTTTGCGGGGGGTTTAAGATTGGTGTCGACATCATCGAGCCATAGACCCCGCCATTGGAAATGGTAAAGGTGCCACCTGCCATTTCATCCGGCTTGATTTTGCCATCGCGGGCGCGCAACCCAAAATCGGTAATCGCTTTTTCGGTGTCTGCCAGACTCATGTCACCGGCATCCTTGATCACCGGCACAACAAGCCCTTGCGGCGTACCCACTGCCACGCCGATATTATAGTAGTTCTTATAGATGATATCGGTGCCGTCAATTTCGGCATTGACCGCCGGGAATTCACGCAACGCCTGAATCACCGCTTGCACAAACACGCCCATAAAGCCAAGCCGTACTTCATGCACCGACTCGAATACATCCTTGTATTCGGCGCGCATTTTCATCACCGCCGACATATCAACCTCGTTAAAGGTGGTCAGCATGGCAGCAGTATTTTGCGCGGTCTTCAACCGGCTGGCGATCACTTGACGCAATTTTGACATCCGCACGCGCTCTTCACGCGCCGCGTCAACCTCGCGCGGGGTGGCGCGCGGGGCAGCCGGTATTTGGGCCGCTGGGGCAGGGGCTTGCGGCGCCTTGATCGCGGCCATCACATCACCCTTGGTCAACCGCCCACCGACGCCGGTCGCCGCGATGGTCGCCGGGTTGAGATTATGTTCTTCAACAAGACGGCGCACCGCTGGCGACAGATTTTGCGTATCGGCAGGACCGGTCGTCAGATTTTGGGCGGCCGGTTGGGCAACAGGTTGAGCAGCAGCTGGTTCAGCTGGTTTGGCGCTCGTCTTTTCAGCCGGCGCGCCCGCAGCCCCTTCGGCAACGCGGGCCAGCAATGTCCCAACCTCGACCGTAGCCCCTTCTGCGGCCACAATATCGTCCAAACGCCCAGCGACCGGTGACGGCACTTCCAGCGTTACTTTGTCGGTTTCCAATTCGACAACCGGCTCGTCCGCGGCTACCGCATCACCCGCTTTTTTGATCCAGCGCGCGACCGTGGCGTCACTGACTGATTCGCCAAGTGTTGGCACGATGATTTCAACTGACATGGTTGTACCCTCCTACGGTACTTTGTTCCATTTGATCGGCCGGCGCCCGCCTAACCGCCAGGATCAGGCGCGCGCCTTTGCCTTTTTGGTGTTACTGCCGGCGCCCGACCCCAACGCCTCAGCGACCAAGGCATTCTGTTCCCGGTTATGTCGTGCCAATGTACCGGCCGCCGGCGAGGCGGCGGCTGGCCGGCCGGCATAGTCAAGCCGCTGTTGCCGCATGCCGATATCCTGCATGATATCCTCGATAAAATCGCGCACGAATGTCCAGCTGCCCATGTTTTTAGGCTCTTCTTGACACCAGACGAGCGTCGCATCAGGTGTCTTGGCCAGTAGCTTGTGAAGCGTTTTTTGCGGGAATGGATAGAGCTGCTCGATGCGGACAATTTCCGTATCCCACGCCTCGGCCGCATCGCGGGCCGCCGCAAGATCATAGTAAATCTTGCCTGAACACATCACAATCCGTTGCGCCTTGCCATGCTTGACCTTGCCGCCCGCTTCGGCAATAACCCGGTGGAATGTGGTTTTTGGCCCCATATCAGCAAGCGCGGAGACAGCCGCCTTGTGCCGCAATAGTGACTTTGGCGTCATCACCACCAAAGGCTTGCGGAAATTGCGCCTTAGCTGCCGCCGCAACACATGGAAATAATTCGCTGGTGTTGTGCAGTTGACAACTTGCATATTGTCCTCGGCACAAAGCTGAAGATAGCGTTCTAGCCGAGCTGATGAATGTTCTGGTCCCTGACCTTCATAGCCATGTGGTAACAGCAAAACCAGCCCGTTCATCCGCAACCATTTAGCCTCGCCGGATGAAATGAACTGGTCGATGACAACCTGCGCACCATTGGCAAAATCACCAAACTGGGCTTCCCACATGACCAGCGCATTTGGTTCAGCTTGAGAGAAACCATATTCAAAGCCCATCACCGATGCTTCAGACAATGGTGAGTCTATAACCTCGAAGGTTGCCTGATCAGGGTCCAAATTAGACAATGGAGTGTACCGCGCTTCCGTTTCTTGATCGACAAATACAGCGTGACGCTGGCTAAAGGTGCCGCGACAAGAGTCCTGACCTGAAAGCCGAACTGGACTACCTTCGAGAAGCAATGATCCAAAAGCCAGATGCTCTGCCGTGGCCCAGTCAATACCTGCACCGGTCTCTATGGCAGTGGCACGCGCATTTAAAATGCGCAATAGTTTCGAATTCAGCACCATATTTTTTGGGGGGGTGGTCATACTGCTGCCAATTTGGCGCAATGTATCAAGATCGACCGCGGTATCGCCGCGCCGATCATCTCCATGCGCCGCGACCATGCCAGACCAGCTGCCTTCCAACCAGTCAGCCTTGTTTGGCAGATAATTCGTGCCTGCCTCAAATTCCGCGTCCAAATGCGCCAACCGATCCTCAATCACCTTGTTAGCGCCAGCTTGGTCATAGACCCCTTCTGCCACCAGACGCGCCGCATAAATATCACGAACAGATGGGTGGTGAGCAATGGCCTTGTACATTAGTGGCTGGGTAAAGGCCGGCTCATCACCCTCATTATGTCCAAAACGGCGATAGCAGAACATATCAATCACCACATCAGTGCCGAATGTCTGCCGAAACTCGGTTGCAATCCGTGCCACATGAACAACCGCCTCTGGGTCATCGCCGTTAACATGGAAAATTGGACAATCAACCATTTTTGCCACATCAGTCGGATAAGGCGACGAGCGCGAATAATGTGGACTTGTAGTAAATCCAATTTGGTTATTTACGACTATGTGGATCGTGCCACCAGTTTTATAACCTCTCAACGCAGAAAAGGCGAAAGTCTCACCGACCACACCTTGCCCTGCGAAAGCAGCATCGCCATGCAGTAGTATGCCCAAAACCGCTTTTCGCTCGTTGTCCCCTTGTTGTTGTTGCTTAGCTCGCACACGACCGACCACAACCGGGTCGACAATTTCTAGATGTGACGGATTAGGCGCCAATGACAAGTGGACTTCAGCTTCATCAAAATTTCGGTCAGCAGAAGCTCCCATGTGATACTTTACGTCACCCGATCCACCGGCCTCTTCTGGGTTAGCCGGATTTCCCATGAACTCAGAGATAATGGCACGAAACGGTTTATGCATTATATTGTGAAGGACATTTAGACGCCCGCGATGGGCCATGCCGATTACCGCCTCACGAAGACCAAGCTGGCTACCACGTTTCAGTATCTGTTCGATCGCCGGGATTGCCGACTCACCACCATCCATGCCAAACCGCTTGGTGCCGGTGTATTTTTTGTGAAGATAGCGCTCAAACTCTTCAGCGTCGACGAGCCGCTCATAGATCGCCTGCTTGCCTTTGACCGTAAAGTCGGTTTGGTTGCCAATCGCCTCGATACGCTCTTGGATCCAAGCCTTTTGTGCCGGATCCTGAATATGCATGAACTCAACGCCTATGGTCCCGCAATAGGTCCGACGAAGACGCGCGATAATTTCATTTAATGTCGCGGTTTCAAGGCCAAGAACATAGTCAATAAAAATGGGCCGATCCCAGTCATCATCGCCAAAGCCATAGCTTGCCGGATCAAGTTCGGGGTGGATCTCCTCTGGCTCTAGCCCAAGCGGATCAAGATTGGCAAGAAGATGACCGCGGATGCGATAGGCCCGAATCAGCATGACCGCACGCAGCGAATCGGTCGTCGCGGCCCGCACATCATCGGCATTCAGCGCATGATCACTGCTATGCGCCTTGGCGACCGCCTTGATTGATGATTCAGGATCCAGCGCGCCAACAACGCGGCTTTGTGGCCGGCCCCAACTTGGCCCGACCTCGACACCATCACCCCCGTCGCCGTCACCTATGTCGGCAGCATCCACCAATTGGCCGAAATATGCCGCCCAATGCGGATCAACCGACGCTGGGTCGGCCCGCCATGCCCGGTTCATCTCGGCGATGAATGTCGCATTGGCACCAGATAGAAGACTGAGATCGATAGATCCAGACGCGGATCCATCACCGATATTTGAAGAACTGTCATCCATAAAACAAACCAACCCCTGCCTTTGGTGATGTCTTATTCACACTTTATCCATCCCAGTCTATTCAGTCATCGGGCTATTTCAACCCGATAACCGCACAGCGCGATGGTTTAGAGACCGTCAACCACGGCATTCAATGCTTTTACCGCGGCCACCGAATTGTCAAACATCGCCTGTTCTTCCGCATTGAGATCAATCTCGACGATCCGCTCGACACCGCCAGCGCCCAAAATCACTGGCACGCCGACATAAAGCCCATCCAAACCATAGGCACCGTCAACATAGGCGGCACATGGCAACAGCCGCTTTTTATCCTTGAGATAGGCATCCGCCATATCAATCGCCGAGGACGCCGGCGCATAAAAAGCTGAACCAGTTTTCAGCAGCCCAACAATTTCAGCACCGCCATCACGGGTACGTTGGACAATGTCGGCGATTTTGGCATCGGTTGACCAGCCCATTTTTACCAGATCCGGCACCGGAATGCCGGCCACCGCCGAATAGCGGACCAGCGGCACCATCGTGTCGCCATGCCCGCCAAGCACAAAGGCGGTAACATCTTCAACCGATACGTTGAATTCTTCAGCAAGGAACAGGCGGAAGCGCGCCGAGTCCAAAACCCCGGCCATGCCAACAACCTTGTTGGTTGGCAAGCCCGATGCTTTTTGTAACACCCCAACCATCACATCAAGCGGGTTGGTAATACAGATCACAAACGCGTCCGGGCAGTTTTCCTTGATGCCGGCGCCAACCTGATTCATCACATTGGTATTGATACCAATCAGATCATCACGGCTCATGCCTGGCTTGCGCGCCACACCCGCGGTGACGATCACAACATCACTACCGGCCAGCGCAGCATAATCATTAGCCCCAGCAATCGTCGCGTTATAGCCTTCAATCGGGCTGGCTTGCGCCAGGTCAAGCGCCTTGCCTTGCGGAATTCCCTCAGCAATATCGAACAACGTCACATCGCCCAATTCTTTCAATCCTGCCAACAGTGCCAAAGTGCCGCCAATGTTACCAGCGCCAACGAGTGAGATCTTATTTCGTGCCATAATATAAATTCCGTCAGTTTCAGGGGCATGGAACGCCGCGGCCAAGCCTGAATGGCCTATCCCGTCGACGCTTTGCTTCGATTTACCTAACTATCAAAAAACATACAAGGACAAACCCTAAAAATCGCGCGATTACCGCAGGGTTGCGGCGGCTGACGCAAGACCGCCACGCTGGGTCATCTCGCCAAGCCGTGACGCGGTTCGGCTGAATTCAAACTGCCACTGATCACCCTGATAGAGCTGGTCTATACCCGCCGCCGCTGACGCCATTAAAAATCGTTGCCGATCATAAAGCGCATCGATCAGCCACATGAAACGGCGCGCCGCATTTTCATTGGCAGCGGTGAACAGCGGAATGTCGCTTAGCACCAATCCGGCAAAGCGACCGGCCACTGCCAGATAATCACGCGCCGCCAGCGGCACCTCGCACAGGCTGGCAAAACTGACATATCCAATATCACCAGCCACCCGGTCAAAGATAATATCGCGGCCCGCAACCCGCACCGTATCGGTCCCGACCGGCCGATCGCCGGCAAGCTGGGCAAAGGCCGCATCAAGCGCCGTGTGACTGGTTTGCCCAAGCGGCACATACCATTGCGGCAAATCAGCCAACAGCCGGCCGCGCCAATCGGTGCCGTCATCAAGCAATACCATCATACAACGCGATTTCAACAAGGTGATAAATGGTAAAAACCGATCGCGATGAAGCCCGTCTTTGTAAAGATCATCAACCGGCCGGTTCGAGGTGGTGACAAGCACCGTACCACGATCGAGAAGGCCAGAAAAAAGACGCGCCAAAATCATCGCATCGGCAATGTCGCGCACTTCCATTTCGTCAAAACAAACCACCATGCCCCGGCCCGCGAGATCAGCCGCCGCCGTTTCGATCGGATCATCGGCACCGGCCTGACGGGCAGCATGGATCAGGTCTTGGGCCAGCACCATGAAATCATGAAAATGCAGCCGCCACACAAGGCCCGCCCCGCCCGCTTGCTGTAATGTCTGATAGACCATATCCATCAGCATGGTTTTGCCGCGGCCGACCCCACCGTGGATATATAGCCCCTTGACGTCGACAAAGGGGGCGCGGTTGAACAGCCATCCGCGTGCCCGTGACGCCCATGACTTGCGGCGCGATGCAGCGGCCAAGATATCGGTAACAAGCTGGTCAAGCTGCCGCGCGATCGCGGCTTGCGCCGCATCTGGCTGCAGTTTGCCGTCCGCCACCAGCGCCGCCAGCTGCCGGCTTGGTGTTGACGTCAGGTCTGGCTGGCCTGACCGCATGAAAG
>Ga0181579_10003114_pt1 | contig 13210 bp, 13 predicted proteins | sample 071ome_24_FD_132996 | JGI IMG/M metagenome (GOLD analysis project Ga0181579, IMG submission 132996) | Coastal salt marsh microbial communities from the Groves Creek Marsh, Skidaway Island, Georgia - 071402CT metaG (megahit assembly) | ecosystem: Environmental > Aquatic > Marine > Intertidal... | reverse complement strand
GGCCGCAGTTACCATGGACTGTCGCTCAATGCAGACATGGATCTCACCCCCTTTAGCGGCATTAACCCGTGCGGTCACGCCGGGCTCGACGTGACCTCTGTCGCCCGCGAGCTGGGGGAGGCGTGCTACCCATCAACGCCTGTTTTGGGAGAGGCCCTGCTGCAGCATCTGGGTCGGCTACTGCCTCAAGACGCCTGACGCCGCTCGCAATGGCTGGCATAATCGCGCGTCCTTTGAGGAGCCCCCATGTCTGAATTGCAGCGCGACATCGACGCCCGTCGCACGTTCGCCATCATCTCGCACCCTGACGCCGGTAAAACGACAATGACCGAGAAATTGTTGTTGCTGGGCCAGGCGATACAAGTCGCCGGTTCGGTCAAAGGCAAGCGAGGTCCGCACGCGACATCTGACTGGATGACGTTGGAGCAAGAGCGCGGAATCTCCGTGACCTCGTCGGTGATGCAATTCCCGTACCGGGACCGATGGTTCAATTTGCTGGACACGCCGGGACACGAGGACTTCTCGGAAGATACCTACCGCACCCTCACGGCCGTTGATTCGGCACTCATGGTGATCGATGGTGCCAAAGGCGTTGAAGATCGCACGATCAAATTAATGAATGTCTGCCGGCTGCGGGATACGCCGATCATGACCTTCGTCAACAAACTCGATCGTGACATTCGGGATCCGGTGGAGCTCGTCGATGAAGTCGAGCGGGTGCTTGGCATCGCAGGAGCGCCGGTCAACTGGCCTATCGGCATGGGGCGTGACTTCAGGGGTGTGTATAACCTGTATACCGACACCATTCATTGCTACACGCCGGGCACGGGTACTGTCCTCGCAGAGGAAAACGTCATTGTAGGGTTGGATTCTGATCCAGCGAGAGCGCTATTGGCCGAAGACTACGAGACATTTTTGGAGGAGATCGAGCTGGTTCGCGGCGCGTCACATCCGTTTGAGTTGGAAGCATTTTTGGCGGGGCAGTTGACGCCCGTGTTTTTCGGCACCGCGCTGGGAAATTTCGGTGTGCGTGAGATGCTTAACGACTTTGTTGAGTGGGCGCCGGGGCCACAGCCACGAACCGCAAGCGAGCGACTGGTTGACGCCTCCCAGCCAGACTTTACCGGCTTTGTTTTCAAGATTCAGGCAAATATGGATCCCAAGCATCGCGATCGAATCGCGTTTATGCGCATTTGTTCGGGCCGCTATGAAAAGGGCATGAAGATGCGGCATGTGCGAATTGAAAAGGATATCCGCATCGCCGATGCGGTCACCTTTCGAGCGGGAGATCGAACCCTGGTTGAGACGGCGGTGGCCGGCGATATTATCGGCTTGCACAACCATGGCACGATCCAGATCGGGGATACTTTTACCACCGGAGAGGCGATCCGCTTCACAGGAATTCCCCACTTTGCCCCAGAGCTTTTTCGCAGGATTCGGCTAAAGGACCCTATGAAAGCCAAAGCGCTGCAGAAGGGACTACAGCAGCTTTCCGAGGAGGGCTCAACGCAGGTGTTCTCGCCGTTGAACAGCAGCGATTTGATAGTGGGCGCTGTCGGCCAACTGCAATTCGATGTGGTCGCCTATCGGCTGGCCGATGAGTACAAGGTCGAGGCGCTATACGAGCCTGTTAACGTCTACACCGCCCGGTGGGTAGAGGCAGCAGATGCGCGCAAGCTCGAAGAGTTTCGCAAGAAGGCTGCCGAGCACTTGTCTGAAGACGGTGGCGGCTACCTGACCTATTTGGCCCCCACTCGCGTCAATTTGGCACTGATGGAAGAGCGCTGGCCCGACATCCGTTTCCGCGAAACGCGCGAGCACTGAGCCCTTGTTACAGCAAGGCTTCGATGTCCTGCGCGATCGCCTCGGGCTTCGTTGATGGCGCGTAGCGCTTGATCACTTCACCTTGCTGGTTAACGAGGAACTTAGTGAAGTTCCACTTGATGCCCTTGCTGCCGAGCACCCCGGGTGCCTGCTCCTTGAGATGAGTGAACAGGGGATGGCTCGCGGCACCATTGACCTCAATTTTGCTAAACAGTGGGAAGGTGGTCTGATAATTCATCTCGCAAAAGGACTGGATCTCCGACTCGGTTCCCGGTTCTTGCGCGCCGAACTGATTACAAGGAAAGGCAAGTACCGAGAAGCCTCTCGAACCGAACGTTTTTTGCAGTGACTCGAGGCCAGTGTATTGGGGAGTAAAACCGCATTTAGACGCGGTATTCACGATTAACAATACCTTGCCTTGATACGTCGCCAGTGAGGTTTCTTCCCCGTTGGCCAGCGTAGCTGAAAAGTCGTGCGCGGTGCTCATAGATCACTCCTTGAATGCGGTTGGGAAAGTAAGGGCCCTCGAGCGTTGCTCATCAGGCGGTAAGGTAGGTTTCCAGCTCAAAGTCAGTCACTCGTCGCTCAAACTCCATTAGCTCTTGCTGTTTGAGTTCAGCAAACGCCGTTTGAAAGGGCGCCGTTAAATAATCGCGGACGCTTTGTGAGCGAGAAAAACGCTGGATTGCATCTGCCATATGGCTTGGCAAGGCGCTGTTGTCGACGTCGTCCGTCCACGCGTTGCCGGCGATAGGTTCCGGTGGCGTCATCTTTTTCTCCAAGCCCATGAGGATGCCGGCCAAGAGTGCAGCGATGGCGAGGTAGGGGTTGCTGTCGGCGCCGGCGACGCGATGCTCTATTCGCGTTGCTGCGCTGGGACTGGCCGGGATTCGCAATGCCGTAGTGCGGTTGTCGTAACCCCAATTGGGCTGGGTGGGAGCGTGATTGCCCGGTTGGAAGCGGCGATAGGCGTTGTAGCTTGGGGCGAAGATAAGCTGGGTGTCGGGCATCATGGCGAGACAGCCAGCAACGGCTTGGTGCAGCAGGGGTGTTCCTTCTAGCGAGCCGCTGTCAAAGACGTTGCGGCCAGATTTATCCAGTAGGCTGCAATGCATGTGCATGCCATTGCCGGCCTGATTCTCCATCGGCTTCGGCATGAAACTTGCCATTGTGTCGAATCGTGCCGCAACTGCGCTAATACCGCGCTGCATTCTCACGACCTGATCGCAGTAGGCGAGCGCATCGTCAGAGTAAGCCACATTGATCTCATATTGCGCCGGTGCCGCCTCTTTCAAGACGCCCTCATAGGGGAGGTGCTGAACCGCGAACGTCTCTCGCAACACTTCCAGTAGCTCATCGTGCTCGTCTAGCGCACCCAAGCCATAGAGATTGCCTCCTGTGAGCGATTCCTCGGGTAAAGCGTCCCGGAGCGACTGTCCATCCTCGGGGCGATTAAAAAGGTTGAACTCCAATTCGATCGCGACACGAGGGTATAAGCCGCGGTCAGCCAGCGCGCTGACGACCCTGGCGAGCACTTGTCGGGGATCCCAGAAAGAGGGCTTACCGTCCTCCCGAAACATGGTCAGCACCACTTGCGCTTGATCGATTCCCCGGGCGCTAAGCGAGGGCGAGAGGGAGCCGTCGACAACGCGGCACCAGCCATCAATATCACCGTTTTCGAGGCAAATACTGGGCACATCTCGTCCCCACATATCCTGAGCAACGGCGGATTCGGGCAATTTGATGCCATCGCTAAGGAGCGATGACAGCTTATCGACGGGTAGCCATTTACCTCGTGCCGCGCCATTACAGTCGGTGATTAGCGCCTCGACCATCTCGATATCGGGGTACTCGGCCAGCAACTTTTTTGCGTCCGGATGCATGATGGGTCTCATTCTCGCGGTGTCGGAGTTTACCGCTGTAACAGCGTGCTCACCAGTCGAGCGGTGCTGTCCGCCAGCGGTTTTTCCACGCTTTGTGTACTTTTTCGGGGTAGCGGTTGCTCTCGAGTGAGCCGTTATAAGCGGCCAGCGCCCGGGTCAGGTCCTGTTCCTCCCGGTCCAGGTAAAAGCGCAATATGTGGCACCCGTATCGAAGGTTGGTGCGAGTATAAGTAAGGTTATCTCCCGGCCGGCCTATTTCATGTTTCCAAAATGGCATGACCTGCATGAGACCTTGGGCGCCGGCACGCGAAACCGCAAATCGATCAAAGTGACTTTCGACTTCGATCACAGACAGCACGAGCTCGGGCGGCAATCCAAGGCTCGACGCATGCGCATGGACTTGAGTCAGTAGATCCAAGCGATCTTCATGCTCAGGGACAAAGTCGGCGAGCCGTTGCTGCATGTCGATCAGCCACACCTCAGCAGCGAACCTGTCCTCAAAGCCATCTTCTGCTGACAGTGCTTGATTCAGGTATGCGGTTAAGGCGGTGTTATCTTCGTCGGCGAGACTCGGGTTAGCTGGTCCTCCGAACATCGACAGTGCCAGCGCCCAGATCAGGAGTAAGCTCTGCGGGCGGGCGTGCCTCATCTTTCCCGCAAGAATTGCCGGATCTGTTCAAGTGCCGTGTCTGGGCTGGCCATCTCGGTCTTGGCATCGGAGCGGCGTGTGACCTCGACTTGGCCTTCGGCGAGAGACCGTTCGCCGATGGTGACGCGCACAGGCATCCCCAGCAACTCCATTTCTGCGAACTTGACGCCGGGGCGCTCGGGTCGATCGTCCATGAACACCGACAGCCCCGCTACCGAGCAGGCTTCGTAGAGCGATTCGGTCGCATCGCGGACAGCCTCAGACTTGTCCATGCCCAGTGGCACAATAGCGACATCAAAGGGGGCCATGGCGGCCGGCCAGATAATGCCCTTCTCATCATGGTTTTGCTCGATTGCTGCGGCCACGATGCGTGTTACACCGATGCCGTAGCAGCCCATGACCATTGGCAGCTGCCGACCCTCGTCGTTTAGCACGGTCGCGTTCATGGCTTCGGAGTATTTTGTGCCCAGCTGAAATATATGGCCGACTTCGATGCCGCGCCGGATTTCCAGTGTGCCAGTGCCGCAGGGGCTCGGATCGCCACTGGTGACCTCCCGGATATCCGCCACCTCGTATTGAGGGACGTCGCGCTTCCATATTGCGCCCTTCAGATGGTGGTCGTCCTCGTTTGCACCACAGACGAACTCGGGCATAGCCGCCGCCGACTGATCTACGATAATTCTCAATGGCAAGCCTACCGGCCCCAGCGATCCAAAGCCTGCGCCTAATCGCGCTCTCACCGCGTCAGCATCTGCGAGCGCCAGTGGAGACATCAAGCCCGGGAGCTTCGCGACTTTGCTCGCATTCAGTCGGTGGTCACCACGTAGCACCAGAGCGATCAGCTCATTCTCGTGGCCGATGGCGAGTAGGGTTTTGACAGACTGGGTGGCGGGTATACCCAGCTGCTCAGCCAGGTCGTCAATCGTTCTCATCCCCGGGGTTGCGAACTTCTCCAGTCCCGATTCGCCGTTCGGGGCATCATGCTCACCCGGTAAGGCGGGTGCCAGCTCAACATTCGCCGCATAGTCGCTGGCTGTCGAAAAAGCGATTGCGTCTTCGCCGGACTCTGCCAATACGTGAAACTCATGGGAGTGGCTGCCGCCTATTGAGCCGGTGTCAGCCTCGACTGCACGAAAATCCAGCCCCAGTCGCGAAAAGATCGTCGAGTAAGCTTCGTGCATACGCCAATAGGTCTGTTCCTGTGACGCTTGATCTATATGAAATGAGTAGGCGTCCTTCATGATAAATTCGCGCGAGCGCATCACACCAAAGCGCGGCCTGATCTCGTCGCGGAACTTGGTTTGAATCTGAAACAAATTTACTGGCAGTTGTTTGTAACTTTTGATCTCGGTTCGCGCAATGTGAGTGATGATTTCCTCGTGGGTGGGACCCAGGCAAAAAGGGCGCTGATGCCGGTCCTCGAGACGGCAAAGCTCGGGCCCGTAAAGCTCCCAACGGCCGGATTCCTCCCACAGCTCCCCCGGTTGAACGACTGGCATTGACAGCTCGAGTGCCCCCGCGCGCTCCATCTCCTCCCGCACGATGCGCTCTACCTTGCGCAGCACTCTGAGACCCAATGGCATCCAGTTATAGATGCCCGCCGCCACCCGGCGGATTAATCCAGCGCGCAGCATCAATTGATGGCTGATGACCTCGGCATCAGAGGGGGTCTCTTTCAGTGTAGAAAGCAAGAATTCGCTGGCGCGCATGTCGGACTCCGAGTTGGTCTGCGTATTCTAATGTTCACCGGCGGCACCCGTACAGGCGCGCGCTCAAGCATAAGTTGGTGATTTAGTACGAATAGGTTGCCGTGAGGCTTGTCTTGTAACGATCAGTGGTGTTGAATCCCGCGCGGCTGACCTAAGCGTCAGTCATCTACGATTCCTTCACGATGTAAGAGGTGTACATCCAATGGCAAAAAAAGCTGCCCCAAAAGCGTCGGCTAAGATGAAAGCCGTCAAAGGCAAGATGACCAAGTCGCAGATGATTGCGGCACTGTCTGACGACAGTGGTCTGTCCAAGAAAGAAGTGACTTCGGTTCTCGGCTCGCTGGAGCGACTGATCGAAGCCAGTATCGGTAAGAAGGCAGCGGGTGAGTTTACCCTTCCTGGATTGATGAAAATCATTACCGTGCGCAAGCCTGCTGTGAAGGCACGCAAGGGCATCAACCCGTTTACCGGCGAAGAGACCATGTTTAAAGCGAAGCCCGCTAGTACGGCGGTCCGCATTCGGCCTCTCAAGAAAATGAAAGAGTTCGCCAACTGAGCACTCTATAAAAAGGCTCCCACTGCGGGGGCCTTTTTTCTTTAGCGTCCCACCTACGCAAGGGTTTTCCGGAGGTCTGCCCCGGGCTGTGCTTATCTCGCCGATATCTGAATGGTTTCCAATGGTGCCATTCCCTGCGCCCGTCCCCTCATTTGCGCCTGATTTTGGCGCCGTGCGGGAGCGATGAGCTAAATCCTCACACCCGCCGTAGCTTTCACTGCATCAGCGTTTACGGTACGCTCCGCGCCCTTGTAAAACGTTAGAAGTGACCTCATGTGCATGCCAATGTGATAGGGCATGGAATATGAGGAGGGATCACTATGCCAATCTATGAATATTGCTGTGTGGAGTGTGGTCATCGCCTCGAGGCGCTGCAGCGATTATCCGATGCGCCGCTTACCGACTGTCCTGCGTGCGCAAAGGCGGGCTTGAAGAAACAAGTCAGCGCACCGTCGTTTCGACTCTCTGGTGGGGGGTGGTATGAAACCGACTTCAAAACCGGCGACAAGAAAAATATCGCTGGCGAGCGCAGCGACAGTGCAAAGCCCAACACCGCAACATCCGACTCGGGTTCCAGCAAGGGCGATACTGAATCCAAGTCGAGTAAAAAACCCGAGTCGACCTCAAAAGGGGCGACGACTCAGGCGTGCTGAGTAAGGTTAGAAGAAATGGAGACGGCAATGCGCACCCATTACTGTGGTCTGGTCGATGAAAGTCTGATTGACGAAACCGTCACGCTGTGTGGTTGGGTCGACCGTCGTCGTGACCATGGTGGCGTCATCTTCCTAGATATGCGCGACCGAGAGGGCGTGGTACAGGTCGTATTCGACCCTGATACACACGAGCATTTCGAGCGCGCAGATAGTGTGCGTAGTGAGTATGTGCTGCAGATTACTGGGCGCGTGCGGGCGCGGACGCCGGACACGGTCAATCCCAACATGTCGTCCGGCAGTATTGAAGTGCTGGGTAAAACCCTCGAAGTGCTCAATACAGCAGTGACGCCGCCCTTCCCACTGGATGCGCATCACTCGGTCGGTGAAGACGTCAGATTGCGTTACCGCTATATGGATTTACGGCGCCCCGAGATGCAACGCAATTTGATAGCGCGCGCTAAGATTACCTCGAGCATTCGCCGCTATCTCGACGAACAGGGGTTTCTCGATATCGAGACGCCAATCCTGACCCGGGCTACGCCCGAGGGCGCCCGGGACTATCTGGTCCCCAGTCGGACTCAGCCAGGCGCATTTTTTGCTCTGCCGCAGTCACCGCAGCTTTTCAAGCAATTGTTGATGGTGTCGGGCTTCGACCGCTATTACCAGATTGCCCGCTGTTTCCGCGACGAGGATTTGCGCGCGGATCGTCAGCCAGAATTTACTCAGATTGATATCGAGACCTCGTTTCTAGACGCAGAAGCGGTAATGTCGATTACAGAAGGCATGGTTCGCTCATTGTTCCGCGAGCAGCTGGGCGTCGATCTCGGCACGTTTCCGAGGATGTCTTGGGCTGACGCGATGGAGCGATTTGGATCCGATAAACCGGACCTGCGCATCGACTGGGAGCTGGTCTCGATTGATGACCTGATGGCTAACGTCGACTTTAAAGTCTTCAGTGGCCCCGCCAAGGATCCCGATTCGCGTGTTGCTGCGCTCAGGGTGCCCGGTGGCGCGTCGCTTTCGCGAAAGGAAATCGATGATTACACCGATTACGTTGGGATTTATGGTGCCAAGGGCCTCGCTTGGATCAAGGTCAACGACGTAAGCGCCGGGTTGGAAGGGCTCCAGTCTCCCATCATCAAGTTCATGCCCGAAGACACTGTTTTAGCGATGGTAGATCGGATGGCAGCGCAGGATGGCGACATTCTGTTTTTCGGCGCAGACAAGCGAGGAATCGTTAACGAGTCGCTGGGGGCTCTGCGGCTCAAAATCGCCGCTGACCTTGATCGAGTGGCTGAGGGATGGGCACCGCTATGGGTGGTTGACTTCCCCATGTTTGAGCGCGATGACCGCGGCGGGTTGAGCGCCTTGCATCATCCCTTCACAGCGCCCTCTTGCACAGCACAGGCGTTACAGGATGACCCAGATGCGGCGCTGTCCCAAGCTTATGACATGGTGCTCAATGGCAGTGAAATAGGCGGTGGTTCCGTGCGTATTTACGATCAAACCATGCAAAAAACCGTCTTCAACTTATTGGGTATCGATGAGGCCGAGGCAGAGGCTAAATTCGGATTTTTGCTGGGCGCACTGCGTCACGGAGCGCCACCACACGCGGGTCTTGCGTTTGGCCTGGACCGCCTAGTGATGCTCATGGTCGGTGGTCAATCTATCCGCGAAGTGATTGCCTTCCCAAAAACCCAGAGCGCACAGTGTGTCATGACCGAGGCTCCCGGAGTGGTATCGGACCAGCAGTTGCGCGAGCTGTCACTGCGCCCTCGTCGCCCAGAGCCTGCGAAAGAAAGCTGAAGCTGTCATGGCGGGGCATAGCAAATGGGCCAATATCAAGCATCGCAAGGCGGCTCAGGACGCCAAGCGGGGTAAGCTCTTTACCAAATTGATCCGCGAACTGGTCGTGGCAGCCAAGGCAGGGGGCCCGATTGTCGAAGACAACCCGCGTCTGCGGGCGGCGGTGGATAAGGCCCTAGGCGCTAATATGAAGCGCGATACGATTGATAACGCGATTGCGCGGGGCGCAGGCACTGGCGAAGCCGATAATATGGAGGAGCTGACCTACGAGGGCTATGCCCCCGGCGGCGTCGCCGTTCTGGTAGAGGTCATGACGGATAATCGAAATCGCACGGTTGCCGAGGTGCGGCACGCGTTTACCAAGCGTGGCGGCAATCTGGGCACTGATGGATCCGTCGCCTATCTATTCTCAAGGACGGGCTTGATCCAGTTCGCGCAGGGCGCGGATGAAGAGGCGGTGATGGAAGCAGCACTCGAGGCGGGTGCGGATGACGTCGTTGCACGCGAAGACGGCAGTATCGACGTGATCACGCCGTGGGAGTCGATGTCTGACGTCCGCGACGCACTGGTAGCAGCGGGATTGGCACCCGAGCACGCCGAAGTCACCATGTTGCCAAGCACTGAAGTTGCGGTGGATGCGGACTCCGCGCCCAGCGTAGTCGGGTTGATCGACATGCTCGAGGATCTGGACGACGTGCAGAATGTTTACTCGAATGCTGATATTTCCGAGGAGATTCTCGCCAACCTGTAAATGACCTTTTGGCGCCAATCGGTCACACTAGATACTGGCTTCGGCGGGTTGCGATCATGACAGTGATCCTCGGTATTGACCCCGGTTCACGCAAAACAGGCTTTGGCGTCATTCAGGTCCATAAGCATCGGCCCCGCTACATTGCTAGCGGGACGATTCGGCTTCCTGTTAAAGAGGACTTGAGCGTACGCCTGCGCGTGTTATACGAATCGCTCACTGAGATTATTCACACCCACCAGCCCGAGGTGGCAGCGATAGAGCGCGTGTTTGTCTCTAAAAGCGCTGACTCCGCGCTGAAGCTCGGGCATGCCCGGGGCGCCGCCATGGTCGCCTGCGTGGTTAATGACATTGCCGTACACGAATATGCGGCCCGGCAGATCAAACAGTCTGTTGTGGGGACGGGGGCTGCCACCAAACACCAGGTGCAGTATATGGTGATGACGCTGCTTGGGTTATCCGCTGAGCCACCCGAGGATGCGGCTGACGGTCTGGCGGCTGCGATGTGCCACTGCCATGCCGACGGCTTAGCGGGTGCGCTAGCGGCTACCGGATTTAGAGCCGGCCGTTTGCGGTAAAGTGACGAGATGATAGGTCAGATTCGTGGCAAATTGATTGGGCGGCAAGTGCCGGAAATACTGCTTGATGTGGGTGGTATCGGTTATGAAGTGCAGGTGCCCATGACGACACTCTACCAACTCCCGGATTTGGGTCAGGAGGTGACGCTGCTGACGCATTTCGTTGTGCGCGAGGATGCACAGCAGCTGTTCGGTTTTATCGATGCGGCAGACCGTCGATTGTTTCGTGCCTTAATTAAGGTCAGCGGGGTGGGCCCGAGATTGGCGCTCACGCTGTTGTCCGGAATGAACGCCGTGGACTTTGCAAAGTGTCTGCAGCGCAATGACATTACCGCCTTGGTTGCATTGCCTGGTGTCGGTCGAAAAACCGCAGAAAGATTGCTCGTGGAGATGCGTGACAAGGCGTCGGACTGGCTTGAGGGGCTGGCGCCTGAATCGATCGCCGCCGCGTCCGACGGTGCGGTGACATCGCGCCCTGTCGATCATCAAATGGAAGCGGAGCAGGCGCTTGTTGCGTTGGGTTACAAGCTGACGGAGGCCTCCAAGCTGATAGCCAGTATTGAAGCGCCGGCCGACGCCTCTAGTGAAGAACTCATTCGCCTGGCATTGCGCTATGCAGGGAGTGGCAAAGCGTGATTAAGGTCAGAGGAGGTGTCATCCAGTGATCGAGACTGACAGGCTGATCGCGGCTGAACAGAATGATCAGCGGGATGAGGCCATGGATCGCGCGATCAGGCCAAAGCGACTCGCCGACTACATCGGTCAGCGTGTCGTCAAAGAGCAGATGGACATCTTTCTGTCGGCCGCCAAAGCGCGTGGTGAGCCTTTGGACCATACGCTGATCTTCGGTCCCCCCGGTCTGGGCAAAACCACGCTGGCGAGCATCATCGCCGAGGAGATGGGGGTCCAGCTCAAGACCACCAGTGGCCCCGTCCTTGAGAAAGCGGGGGATATTGCTGCGCTGATGACCAACCTCGAGCCGGGGGATGTCTTGTTCATCGATGAAATTCATCGGCTGAGTCCTTACGTTGAGGAGATCCTGTATCCCGCGATGGAGGACTATCAGCTCGACATCATGATTGGCGAGGGCCCTGCGGCCCGGTCGATCAAATTGGACCTACCTCCCTTTACGCTCGTGGGAGCCACTACCCGTGCCGGATTGCTGACGTCTCCATTGAGGGATCGTTTTGGCATTGTGCAGCGACTGGAATTCTATGACGCCGACGAGCTGGCCCAGATCGTTAATCGGTCAGCCAATATTCTGGGTATCTCGTCCGATCCCGACGGAGCAGTTGCTATCGCGCGACGGTCCCGCGGCACACCACGCATCGCCAATCGTCTGCTGCGGCGCGTGCGTGATTACGCCGAGGTCAAGGCAGACGGCGCGATCTCGGGGGCTATCGCAGAGGCGGCGCTCGATATGCTGAGCGTCGACGCGCAGGGTTTTGACCACCTCGACCGTAGACTGTTGCTCATGATGATCGAGAAGTTCGACGGCGGCCCCGTGGGTGTGGACAGCTTGGCGGCGGCATTATCCGAGGAGCGAGGCACGATCGAGGATGTCCTTGAACCCTTTTTGATTCAGCAGGGCTTTATGTTGCGTACGCCGCGCGGCCGCATCGCTACCCGGCACGCTTATGCGCATTTTGGCATCCCGTTTCAGGGGTCTGCCGCGGAGACACTGAGTCTCGACTTGGATAGCTCCGCGTGATGGCGGAATTTTCTCTGCCGATTCGTGTCTATATTGAAGATACCGATGCCGGTGGCATTGTGTATTACGTGAATTACCTCAAATACCTCGAGCGAGCGCGGACTGAGTTTATGCGTTCGCTGGGCGTCAATCGTGCAGCGGTATCAGAGGAGGGATGGATGTTCGTGGTCTCTGAGCTTTCAATCAACTACCGCGAACCTGCTCGATTGGACGATGAGTTGCAGGCCACGGTCGAGCCGCTGCGTGTCGGCGGTGCCACGATTGATTTTTTGCAAACCGTGCGTCGCGCCGATGCAATCCTTGCCGAGGGTCGGGTCCAAATCGCCTGCGTTGATCGCGAGTCAGGCGCTCCACGGCGATTGGATGCCGTTATAAGGAAAGGTGTTATGGGCACAATGGCGCATTCGGCGGAGCGAGGACTCATGCCATCACAGGAGACTCTATGACACAGGAACTCAGTTTGGTCGAGCTCATTCTGGGCGCGAGTGCGCTCGTTCAGATCGTGATGTTGATTCTGGTGCTGGCGTCACTTGTTTCCTGGTTTCTGATCGTTCAGCGCGTCATGCTTATGCGCCGGACTGACGACGAGCTACTGTCATTCGAAGAGCGATTCTGGTCGGGAATCGATCTGGCCCAGCTGTACAGAGAAGGCAACCAGGCGGTGGCAGAAGGTCAGCTCCCGACCGGCGTCGAGAGTTTATTTCGGGCCGGATTTAAAGAGTTTTCAAGGCTGTCGCAGCAAGCAGATATCGATGCTGACGCCATTCTGGAAGGGTCGCGCCGGGCAATGCGGGTTGCCTTGATGCGGGAGACAGACCGGATCGAGCAGCATCTGCCATTTTTGGCTTCGGTAGGATCCACGAGCCCCTACATCGGTTTATTGGGCACTGTTTGGGGCATCATGCATTCTTTTCGCGGATTGGCCAATGCGACTCAGGCCACGTTGGCGACGGTTGCGCCGGGCATCTCTGAGGCGCTGATTGCCACGGCTATGGGTCTGTTTGCCGCCATTCCCGCGGTGCTGGCGTACAACCGCTTGGCCGCGCGCAGCGACGCTTTACTGAATCGCTATGAAGCCTTCGTTGACGAGTTC
>Ga0181579_10003113_pt1 | contig 13211 bp, 8 predicted proteins | sample 071ome_24_FD_132996 | JGI IMG/M metagenome (GOLD analysis project Ga0181579, IMG submission 132996) | Coastal salt marsh microbial communities from the Groves Creek Marsh, Skidaway Island, Georgia - 071402CT metaG (megahit assembly) | ecosystem: Environmental > Aquatic > Marine > Intertidal zone... | reverse complement strand
GGGTTGGCGAGCGACGGCGTCGGCGAACCGTCGCAGGAACAGCTCGCCGGCTCCCCCGTCGCACCTGCTCGTCGTCGGCAAGTCATACGGACCGCCCGCGATGGACGCGATGGACGCGACGGATGTACGTACGTCGATGTCGCGCACGCGCGGGTCGTGCCACGGGGTCTTTGGGACGAGCGCGCGGTAGAGGTCGGGCGGGGTCAGCAGCCGGCCCGGGTGTCCCCTCCCCTCGTCCCACTGCTCCAGCGACGTTCCCACTAGACGCTCCATCTCTAAAACGACGATCTCTCTAACTCTTATCACTTACGACTCTCCCAACCTCCGCTTTAGACCGGCGTGAGAAGCTGCACGAGGCTGGGCTTGGGCGTGGTGTTCATGCCGATGATGATGATCGCGGGGATCATCGCGTAGTGCATCAGGTCCTGCGGTCGGGAGAGGCGAGCGGCGTCAGCTGTGGGTTGTTTTTTTAGGGTTGGCGCGTGCGACGCTAGCGTTTGAGATGCCCGCCGTACGGGAGGATCGGGGACGCACCGCCACGTTGTAGTCGTCGCAGAACTTGGCGACCGCGCCGACGGCCTTACCCACGGAGCCTACGAGACCCATGTCGGGGCTCGCGCGTGTACGTTGTGGAGGAGCGGTGCCACGATCGTTGGAGCGAAACGAGTTTTTGGAAAACCAGAGGCGCGCTACAGCGCTGATTTGCCCAACGATGTCACGAACAAGAAAACGCATCGATGTTACCCCCGCGTGATGTCACTCGCGCTCGAGCCGACGACTCCTCGAGATCATCGATCATGCCCGGAGCGCACATCCACCAGAACACCTTAGGGGATGGCCTCGTCCCCCTCATCAACAAGCTCCAGGACATCTTCACGCAAGCGGGCGTGGATAACGTCGGCGGCGACCTGGAGCTCCCCCAGATTGCGGTCGTGGGCTCGCAATCCTCGGGCAAGTCCTCCGTGCTCGAGGCGCTCGTCGGGCGGGATTTTCTCCCTCGCGGTCCCGACATCTGCACCAGGCGCCCGCTGGTGCTTCAGCTCGTGCACACGCCGTACCAGCATGCGTCCCACCACAACCAGGCCCCGATGGAGTGGGGAGAGTTCCTCCACCGCCCGGGCGAGATCTTCACCGAGTTTGAAGCCATCCGCGAGGAGATCGAGTGCGAGACCAACCGGGGCACCGGCACCAACAAGGGCGTCTCGGACAAGCAAATACGCCTCAAGATTTGCTCCCCGCACGTCCTCACCATGACCCTCGTGGACCTCCCGGGCATCACGCGCGTTCCCGTCGGCGACCAACCCGCCGACATCGAGAAGCGCATCCGCGACATGATCCTCTCCTACATCAAGCGCGAGTCGTGCCTCATCCTCGCCGTGTCGCCCGCCAACACCGACCTCGCCAACTCCGACGCGCTGACGCTATCCAGGCTCGTGGACCCCGACGGCAAGAGGACCATCGGGGTGGTCACCAAGCTCGACATCATGGACCGCGGCACCGACGCCGTGGCGTACCTTCGCGGCGAGGTGGTCCCGTTGCGGCTCGGATACATCGGCGTCGTGAACAGGTGCCAGCAGGACATCGCGCAGAGGAGGTCCATACGCGAGGCGCGCGCGTCCGAGGCTGAGTTCTTCCGCCATCACCCGGCGTACGCCGAGGTGATTGACAAGTGCGGCACCGAGGCCCTGGGGTGGACCGTGTCCCGAATCCTGGCCGATCACATCGCCGACCTTCTCCCCGCGCTCTCCGATAAGATCACCACGCGCAGATCCGAGGCGCAGCGCGAGCTCAAGTCCTTGGGCGAAGGTAGGCCCGAAGATCCGGGCAGGCAGAGCGCCATGGTGCTCGAGAAGCTGCACGGGTACGCCGCGGGTTTCACCAAATCAGTCGTCGGGAAGAGCGACGATCTCTCCACCTCGTCCCTCGAGGGCGGCGCCAGGATCCACTTCGTTCTTCAGGATATCTTCGTCAAGGGCTTGGAGTCCCTCGACCCGACGCGCGCGATGAGCGAGGAGGACATCAGGACCGCGATCCAGAACGCGGCAGGCACGAAGGCCGTGCTGCTCCTCCCCGACGACTCCTTCGAGGTTCTGGTCAAGCAGGCGATTCGCAAGATGTCGGATCCGTGCGTCAAGTGCGCGAGGATCGTTCACGACGAGCTCGGGCGGATCGCGCGGACGCTGATCAACCAACAGGATCTGCAGCGGTACCCACGCCTGGCGCAGAGCGTAGAGGACGCCACCCGGGACTTCCTGGTGGAGGGGCTGGTTCCCGCGGAGAGCATGATCAACTCGCTGGTGGAGTGCCAGCTCGCGCACATCAACACCTCCCACCCGGATTTTGTGGGCGGGTCCCAGGCGCTGAGGATGGCGCAGCAGGAGCTCAAGCGACGCAGGGGAGCGTCCGCGTCCGCCGGAACGGGAGCTGACGACGACGGGATGATGTCGGGAGACGAGAACGACTTTGGGGAGGATGTGCTGGCGGATGTCACTCAGAGAAACGCGTTGCAGCGGAAGCGCGACGCCAAGAACAAGGCCAAGACGGCGCTCGGCCGAAAGCTCTCCGGGGGTTCGTCCGTCGACGCGTCCATCGACAAGGTCAAGGACAAGGAGAACGACGTTAAGGCGTTGTACTCGCACGAGAACGGGGTCGTGTCTCTGAAGGAACCTCCGGGGAGGATTCAGGCGAGCGAGCCCGAGACTGACGAGGAGCTCCTCCAGGTGCTGGTGACCAGGATCCTCCTCGGCAGCTACTTCGCCATCTCCCGCGGCGTGCTCGCGGATACCGTGCCTAAGGCTGTGATGCACTTTCTCGTCAACAGCGTGCAGCGGGGGCTGCAGCAGCATCTCATTCAGTCCCTCTACCACCCCAACCTGGTACCCAGCTTGCTGACCGAGCACCCCGAGACGGAGGCGAAGAGGTTGGCGGCGAGGAACAAGTACAAGGCCTTGTCCGCGGCGGCGGCGGCCATCGGCGCCATGCCCGCGGACCTCGCGGCGGCGGGCGTCGGCGTCGGGGGCAGGCGATGATCGAGACACTGGGTGTGCGTAGCTATGTATCATACATCGTTATTTCATCAATAATCGAAAATAAACCATCTCGTGGCTATCCCACCTGTCGTCGATCCTCCTCGGGCTCCCTGACGGCCATCTCTACATCGGTCGGCGGCCCGCGCACGCGAACAAACTCTCCGTTCGTCGATTGCACGTGCGCATTCGTCTCAACGTCGTTGGACGGCGCCACCTGTGTGCCGCTGGGTGAATTCGGCCCGCGGCGTCCAAACAAAAAGTTCAACCCCTCGGGCGGATCAGCGGGCGGAGCGGGCGTCGCTGGGATCGTGAGCAAGCTGGCCCGGCAGTTGGGGCAGGTGCTGTGCTGCGCGAGCCATTCGTCGATGCAATCCTTGTGGAACACGTGCTGGCACGTCGGCATGGTCTTGATCACGTCCCTGTCCTCGAACTGCTCGATGCACACCGAGCAGCTCGGGTCCTCACCCGCCCACTTGCTCGCGTTCCAGTCAGCCTCGGTGAACTCCAACTGCGGGATGGCGTCTATAATCTCTCGCGGGCAGCCCGTCTGCTGCGCCGCCCTGCCACCCAAGCCGCCGTTCTGGTTCCAAGTCACGGTATCCTCGCGCCCGCGCATCCGCCGCCTGAGCACGTGCCCTTGCAGCATCCACTTGCACACGCTGAGAAGCAGGCACATGAACATCGCCATGATGATCACCAGCACCACCGACATGAACGACGGCGGCATCATGTCGTCGTCATGACCGTCGCTTTCGAGCGTGACGTGCCAGCTGCAGCTCGAGTCGCGATAGTACTGCATGTTAAAGACGCCGAGGACGTACGAGCCCGCGCCCTTGAGCTCGCTGGGTGAGATTCGCCACACCGCCTCCATCCCCAATTCCTCAGTCGTGCTCAACAAGTACGTGTTGTCCAATAAGCTCGGCCACCCGGACTTTTTCATCAAAACGATCGGGTGCCCGCCCTCGTGCCAGAACTTGATGGTGAGGCCCTTGCCCGCCGCGACGTTGTCGACGTCAAACTTGACGTACGCCCACTCGCCGGGGTTCAAGATCCCCGCCGCCACGCCCCCGTTCACCGTGGAACGGATCACGACCCCCTCGCACATGTCCCCGCCGTACCCGCTTTTACAATCGCACACGCCCACGCGCGATGAGACGCTGATGGCGTCCACCGCGGAGCCGTCCGATGGCTTGCACTCGCCCCTGTCCGGAGCGTTGCAGTCGGCGCGGCACAGCGGCGGATCCGGCGGGAGCACGCCGGGCTTTCCCGGCAACGCCACGGTCACCTCGACGTCGTACTTGGCCTCCTTCTGGAGGTACACGTTGTTGTTGAACACGGCGATGTAGTATTTGCCGGGTTTCGCGTCCGAGAGGAGTATCGAATGGTAGTTAATCCTCGTCCGGAAGCCTTGCGTGTCGGCGAACTGCGCGTAGTCCGAAACCGACGGAACCGCCCCCGTTCGCGGAATCTTCTTCACGAACAGCACCGGGTCGCCGCTCTCGCGCCGCAGCTCCGCGAGCATCGCGACTTTGGCGGTGACGTCGTACTGCTGCGGGAGGACAACCTCGAACTCGTAGTAGCTCCAGTCCCCGATCCCGGTGGTCCCCGTCGCAGCCGTCCCGCTGGACAGCGGCGCGAGCTTCTCGTTGCACCCCACGTCGCCAAACCCGGCGTTACACGTGCACACGCCCGTTGTGGCGTCCGCGTCGTAGGCACCGTTGTCGAGGGTGGCGTTGATGCACGTCCCCTTGCCGCCGCACACGTCGCCGTCCAGCGACCCGGGCCTCGGGCACGGCGGGGCGTTTTTCGCGAAGCACGTCGCCTTGACGTCGTACTGCAGCGTCAGCTTGAACCACCTGTCGACGTTCATGACGAGGATCTTGTAGGGTAAGACGCGCTTGGGTCCGGCGCAGTTTGACTTGCACCGGAGGTTACTCTGCGCGTCCGCGGCGTTCGGGTACTTTTCGTTGCACCGCACCGAGCAGTCCCTCATGTCCACCGAGACGTGATGGTACGACCGCAGGAGCTTGTGCCCGTCCTCGTCGACGTAGGTCTCGCTCGCGGGGGCCGGGCCGTACTTCCAGTCGTTATCCGCATCGTTGAAGCTCGCGGTGGGTACCGCACCGTTGCGCACCAACAGCATGGGGTCCGCCTTGAACGAGTTCTCGTCGTAACCCGGCGTCAAACGCACGCGGTCCCAGAGCTCGACGTGGAGGAAGCCATCGCAGGTGCTCGCGTCGTAGCTGTACGTCGCGCTCTTGCCCGCGTCCAGGAACATCTGTTTCTTCACCACGCCGTCGGTGAGGGTGATCTCCGCCGCGTCCACGAGAGGAGCCGCGCCTGAAGTCGAGGCGAGGACGAGTCGAAGGGATCGGGTCAGCGTCGGGCGGAGCGCGGGAAGGACCGGCGAGAAAACAGCCCGCATTGACCACGTTTTGCGAGCAACACGGAGGCGGAAGTCTACGCGGAATCGGAGGCGGGTTCGCTCACCGAGGACGACCACAAACAGAGCAGCCAGGACCGCCGTCGGCACGGCGCGTCCCATGTTGCGAAAGAGGGAGACGCGCGTCCCGAGGTCGCCTTTCGACCGGCTCGGACGCGCGTGTCCAATGCCGCCTCTTCGACGTCAGCAACCAACCAGGCTGGCGTGCGATCTCGCGAATCATCCATTCTGGCAGTCTGGCGGATTTCGGGGCTCTCGAACCGTCGTTGACGAGTTATTTCGCGGCACATAGTGCTACGTGCTACTTAGACCGTGCCTTCACGAGTCATTCGTCCCGTATCTCGCCTTCCATGCCGTCATTTCTCCCGATGCCCGCTCCATGTGGCTCCGTGTGACAAACTTCAAACTGTGACATCGTCGGTCCGTCGCCTCGTTCGCGCGAAACGCACGAAAACTCTCGTCTCCTTCCTCCCTCCTCCTCGTCGTCTCAGAAGCCCATCACCTTCGAAATCTTTCCGAAAAACGACGACGGCGTCCTTGTTCCACTCCCCGTTCCGCCGCCGCCTCGGCCTCGCGCGTCGCCCGGTCCTTCAGGAGCCTGGTCCCTCTCGCCGCCGCCGCCGCCGCCGTTCACCCACGGGTGCCTCGAGATGTCTGCGATCCTCGCGCGCCTCCTCGGGTCCGTCCTGCACATGCCCCCGATCAGGTCTCTCACCTCGACGCTCAGGCCGGGAGGCAGAGGGGTCATCCGACCGGCGCGCACGCGCATCAGCGTGGCGGTGACGACCCCGGGCTGCTTGGGGTCCTCGAAAGGGTACCGCCCCGTCAACATGAGGTACAGCATCACGCCCATGGCCCACACGTCGACAGCCTCGGGATCGTACGCCATCTTGGGAGCGCCCGGGTTGGAGGCTGCCATCAACATCTCGGGGGCCATGTAATCGGGCGTGCCGATGCCCAAGGTTCTCGCGGAGTCCAAGTGCTTGCTGAGGCCGAAGTCGATGATCTTGAGGACGCCGGTGGCTGTCTCGATCATGCAGTTCTCGGGTTTGATGTCCCTGTGGCAGAACCCGTTGTCGTGGACGCATGCGATGCCGGCGAGGAGCTGGCGGAAGAGGTGTCGCGCCTCGTCCTCGCCCACGTGCCCGCCGCGGTCGTTCAGGTAGGCGAGGACGTCGAGGCCCCTGACCAGCTCCCAGACGAGGATAAGCACGCCCTCCCCCTCCTGCACTACGTTGAGCAGGTGCACCACGTTGGCGTCCTCCCTCTGCTTGCTGGACTTCGCGATCTTCCGCGCATAGTTGATCTCGCGCCTCACACTCTCGAGTGGAACTGCGATCGTGCCCTCGGGTGTGACGTTCATCACCTGCGTTGCGGCGCGAAGGAGTTGGGCGGCGAAGGAAGCGGGTCAGCGTGGCGCGATACTTTTTCTTCGCACAGCTGTCCGCGAGACGGGGAAACAGGGGGAAGCACTGTGATGACGACGGGTCGGAGCACCTTGAGCGCCACCCTCATGCGCAGAGTGGAGTCGTAACCCTCGTAAACCACCGCGGTCCCCCCGCGGTTGATCTCCTGCCCGACCTCGTAGCGCCCGTTGGCCAGCTTGTAGCCCGCGGAGAACCTGACCTCAACGTTGTTCGACTCACCGGTGCCCGTCAGCTTGAGACCCACCTGCGCGCCGGCGGGCTGCTTCATGGCGCCCCTCGGGATATGCGCGCGAATGTATTTGCGCGGATGACGATGCGAGAGGGTGCGCGCGGGCCCCGGCGCGCGTGATGCGGCGCCTCGAGTGTCGACCAGCCCGTCTCCACCTCGGGGCGCACAAACTGAGGGCTGAAATTTCGCTCCCGTCACAAGCCCGCGAGCCGGGGAAAACGCTCGGGGGGGAACGATCTATCGGCGAGCTAGACTGCGCACAGACGAGGTCGCAGGGGCGCCTCATCGACCGCCGCGCGTCTCACAGCGCGTATCCACTCCTGGGACACCCCGATATCGATGGCCCTCGCCGACGCCACCAACGTCGTCGCGACAGACGCGCCCATCGCGACCGCGACCAAGACGATGAGCCAAGCATCGGATGTGCCCAACGCACCCAACGCCGAGAAGCTGGTCGCGGCGCTCGACGATGTCGCGAGCTTCGACGCCGCCAAACGCGACGCCGCGGCCGCTAAACTCGATGCCGCATCCGCTAAGGACGCCCCGGGGCTGTGCATCGCGCTCCTCCGCGTCGCATCGGACGACAAACACGGATCGGCCCGAAGGCTCGCGGCCGGCACGTTCGCGAGGAACCTCCTGCGCAAGGCGTTCTGGACCCCCGAGAAGGACGGCGCGTCGTTCCCGGACGCATATCGCGCCGCCGTCCGCGTCGCGGCGCTCGATGCGCTCTGTGCCGCGCCCGACGGGCCATCGCGCGCGCTCATCGCCGAGTGCCTCCGCCTCGCGGGCGCGGTCCCGGCGTCCGCCGTCGGATCCTCGCATACATTTATCCATCAGACGTCGTCGTCGTCGCCGGAAGACCCTTCGGAAGACCCGCGCGCGGACCTCGCGCTGGACGTCTGCGAACGCCTGGCTAAACACGGCTCGTCGTTCGTCGCGAGTCCCGGGTTCCTCCTCGCGACGCACGCCGCGGCTCGGCCGTTTCAGTACTTTCGAGTCGCGGCGACGGCGAGAGAGTCGGCTCCGGCGGCGCTGGAGACGCTCTGCGCGAATGTCATCGCGCCGCACGTGGTGCCGATGTGCGGAGTGGACGACGCGAGGGTGAGGCGGGTGGCGCTTAAGGTTGCGTTTCGCGCGGTTCGCGCGTACATGCCGGACGCTCTCCGCGGCGAAGCGATCCGATCAATCGTCGGATCGATTTCCCGATCGACGCTCACCCTTCGAAACGAAGGGACCGCGTCCAGTGAGGAGGACTGGATCGCCGCCAAGCGCGCGTTGCGATTGGCCAAGGCTCTCGTCACGCGCCACGCGTCGATGCTCGATTCGTCCGCGTTCCGTTCCATCGTGGGAGCGTGCGTCGGGGTGGCGGGCGTCGAGCCCGGGCTCGAGCCCGCCGCCGACGCCGCCGTCGCCGAAGCTTTCGCGTGCCTCGAGTCCGTTCTCTCCGCGACGAGGGAACCTAAACCCACGAGCGACGCCGCGTGGGCGGGGCTCACGGACGACGCGCGCGACGACGCCCAAAAAGCCGTCTCCGCGCTCAAGGATATCATCCTCGAGTGCGTGGTTCCCCACGCGAATTTGTCCGCCCGCGACGAGGACCGCCTGACGGAGGATCCGGAGGAGTACGCCCGCGTCAACGCGGTGGGCGACGTCGCCATCGCGGACGCCATCGAGGAGGCGCTCGCGGGAGACGGCGGCGGGTCGTCGTGTGGGATCACCGCGAGGGGCGCGGCGCTCGAATTTGCGCAGGCGCTGGTCGAGACCGAGGGACCGGCGGGTAACGGCGCGGAGCCCCCGGCTAAGAAGCGCAAGAAGGATACCAAGAAGGATACCAAGAAGGATGGCGAAGACGGCGAGGGTAAGGCACCGCCGCCCACGCCCGGGGAGTCCGCCCTGAAGGACGTCGTGGACGCCATCTTGGCGGAGGCGCCGAAGGAAAAGATCGAGAAGGTTGGTAAATCAGCCGCCGCCGCCGGAGCCGTCGCGACGTACGCCGCCCCCGTCGCCGAAGCCGCGCTCGGCGCTTCGAAATACTTTGGACTCTTCCAGCTCGCCGCCGCGCTCGCGTCCGCGCAGGCGCGAAGGGGTAGTGCGGCCGTGAAGGACAGCGCGATGAGGCAGTTTTGCCAGCGACACGCGTTCCCGGCGGCGGCGGCGGCTTATTCGCCGCACGTCGCCGCCGCCGCCGCCAAGTTCATCGCCGACGCCCTCGTCGTCGCTCCTGTGCGGACGAACTCCTCGGCGCCGCTTCTGAGGGAAGGCGTCGCCGCCCTCATCGCAGCCATCGAGCGCGAGTGGGACCGACCAAACCACGTCGACGACGACGACGACGATGATGACGACGATGGAGAGGATCCATCCGTCGACGAGGAAGGCATCGCGGTTGTCAAGGATATCGCGTCGTGGGCGGCCAAATCGGTGTTGGAGGATGCCCCCGCGGCGAGCGAGGCCTTCGGTACGCTCGCCGTCGGTGCGGTGGACGCGTCATGCGAGCGCCTGCTCGCCCTCGTCGAGGCGTCGCCGGCTCACTCGACGCCCGCGCTGAGGGTGCTGGGCGCGATGGCCGGGGTGGCATCCGGCGCGATGACGCCGACAGCCGCGGCGGGTCGGGTCGAACGGATCGTCGCCGCGTTCGCCCCCTTCGCTCCCTCCAACCCCGGGGAGGATTTCATTCACGGGGACGATTGCGACGTACCCTTGGACGCGTGGGAGGCTTCGGTGGACGCGTGCGCCGCGCTCGTGGAGGCTGCCACCGCGTGGGACGCTCCAGAGGGCGCATCCGATGAGGAGGCGAGGGAGGGCGAGACGGCGACGGCGGCGGCGGCGGCGGCGCACGTCGCGGCCTACTGGCGAGCCGCCGAGTCGCTCGAACCCTCGGCGGACGATGACGACGACGACGACGAGGCGGACGGCGACGAAACGGACGACCGCGCCCCTCCTCCCGCGCACGCCGCCGTCGCGTCTCTTCTCCGCGCCGCCGCGGAAGTTCTCGCGAGCCGCGTGTCGGACGAAAAATCCGCGACGGACGCAAAACCCGCAACCTTCGCCCGCCTCGCCGCGGACGTCCGGCGGGTCTGCGCGGAGTGGGCCCGCCACCTCCCCGCGTGGCGACGCCAGGGCGAGGCGGGACTCGTCGACGACGCCTCGCTCGACGACCTTCGCGATATCGTCGCCGCGGTGTCGACCGCCGCCGGGGACGAGGACGAGGCGGTCGCGGCCATGGCCGGCCCGGGCGCGGCGACAGCGGCGGCGGTCCTTGAGGACTCGGACGACGAAGCGACGCGAAGAGCCGCCGCCGGGGCGCTCGCCGCCTGCGTCTCCGCCCCGGGGTTCCGCGCCCGCGTACCCGAGTCGTCGCTCAATTTTTTCGGAGTCGCGATCGACAACGCGGAGGGGGCGACGACCGGAAGGAGGTCCGCGCGCGCCGCGCTGCACCTGCTCGCCGCCGTCTCCGCTTCATCTGGCTTCGCGGCTTCATCGGCGGGCGACGCGTTGAACTGGCTTCGCGTCCGCTGCGAGTGCGCGGGCGTCGCCGGATGGACCGTCGAGGGCGGGGATGACGCGTGTGTTAACGGGGCGTTACTCGGCGCGCACGTGGCGTCCCTGCACGCGGCCCTCGCCGCGCTCGCGGCGCCCGGCGCGCCTCAGCCGGACAAGAAAGTCTTCGGAGCCGCGCTCGGCGAGGCGGTTCGCGCCGCGGCGACGCTTCTCGCCTCCCCTGAGGACGGCGACGACGACGAGGAGGATGACGATTCGGTCGGCGAAGACGACTCAGACGACGAGGCCACGATTCGCGACGGCCTCGAGAACGAGACGGAGGAGGAGTTTTTGGAGCGGTACGCCGCCATCGCGCGAGACATGGCCGACGGCACCGCATTTAACGACGACGACGACGACGACGACGACGAGGGATGCGACGAGGAGGACTCCGCGTTTGACGCCGCGTTCGAGGCTACGAGGGGAGACGGCGCGAGGGATGCGACGGCGTTCGCGAGGTGGTTCGAGACGTGGCGAGCGGGCGACACCCGCGGTGTGCGAGTGTCGTCGGTCGTCGACGGCGTCGCGGCGAAGGCGCTGGCCAAGGCGGCGGCGAACCGATGACGGGCCGCGACGTACCGCTAAACCCTACCTTCTTATTACACGCGACTACTTATTACACGCGACTACTTATTACGCGCGTCATCGTCTATCCGCGCGAGAGTCATCGCTCATCGCAACCTGAGGTCAAGCACCAGCACGTCGTCCGTGGATCCGGCGCGCGTCACCGTCTCCCGCGTCTCGCGGACGAGCTCCATCCCGTGGTCGGATTTGACCCTCTCCAGAAACGCCGCCCGATTCTTCGGAGCTCGATCGGGCGGATCCGCCAGCATCCACCGCCCCCTCGGCGCCCCGTTCGTCAGCTTCGGGATCAGAGCCGACACCGGCGCCACCGCGTGGGATTCGTACAGCACGTCGCACGCCAAGACGAGGTCGAACGTGCGCTGATCGGCTCGCACCGCGTTCCAGTCGAAAACCTCCGCCGCGCAAACCGTTCCGTTCGAGTTCCAATCGTCGCCCCTCCCCTCGACGCCCCTCCCCGGCGTGTGTCCCTCCCCGACCGGCTCCACCGCCACCGTCAGCCCGTTCGCCTCCGCGCTGAGCAGGCAGCACTGCAGCGCGAGGGGTTCGCGGTCGTAGAACGCCACCGACTTTGCGCCGCGCTTCGCCGCCGCGAGCCCCGCGAGCCCGAGCCCCGAGCCCAAGTCGCAGACGCTCAAACCCGCCATCCGCGTCGAACCTTCACCGTCCATCGCGTCATCCATCGCGTCGCCTTTGCCCGCGTCGACGACGACGCCCGCGACGCCCCTGGCGAGCGCGACGGACGACGGCCACAGCGCGGCCCAGTACGGATCCGCGTCCTCCCTGCCAATCTCCACGTACATGTCGAGCACGTCGTCCTCTGATTTGGGGCGAACCAACTTGATGGTCCCGCACGCGCCGCCGATGTCCACCTCGTCCACGACCAGATCCAGGTCCCGAACCGTGAATCGACCGCCGGTCGTGATGGACATGAGGGGGTGGGTATCGAGGGCGCCGCCTGGGGGCGGTTCGTACGACGATGCGCCGGCGCGGACGCACCAGCCGAGGGGACTTCGGCGCATCGTTGGCCAAGTTCGCGTCGGCGGCGCTCCGTGCGCGCTCCTCCCGGACTCGTGATGCACCCGACGACTACGGATGCGGCGGCGGCGTGTCGACGCGACGACGGATGTCGCGCGGCGTATGAGCGACGCGGCGACCCCGAACGCGGACATCGTCGACGCGCGCGCTCGTGAGTGTCCGCCGCCCGCCGTTCGGCACCGATTAACACCCGTGTGTATCGCCACGTCAGATTCCGAGTCAACAACACAATCAGCGGGCGCTGGGTGACCGGAGACGCCATGTTCCGGCGGATCTTCGGCTCCTCGTCGAAGGCCGAGAAGCCCAGTCGCGGGTCCGAGCCGCGCGCGGGTGGACCGGGACCGGTCGAGGAGGATGCCCCGCCGGAGCCCGAGACCGTCGACACCGGTTCTGAGGATGATTTCGACGATGAGGACGCGACTGCCGAGCCCTCTGCGGACGCGTGCGCACCAGATCTGAGGGCTCTGTTCGACTCGAACCTCTTATCGGATCGTCACATTCATGCGGGCAGGATCTCAGCCCTCGCCGCGTCGCTCGAGGCCCATCCCGCGGTGCGCACCACCCGAAACCCCTCGCCGACGTAAATCCTCGAGCGAACCGCGAAATCAAAGCCGACGCACCCGAGTGTCGAGAGACGCTGACCGACGCCTCCCCTCGCTCCCCTTCCCTCCGCGGCGACGCAGCCCGTCCCGAAAGACCTCGCGCCGCGGGTCGTCGACGCCATCGCATCCGCGCTCAACGCATCCGCGCAGACGTCGCAAGTGAGTGCGCGAAACAGGGAGCAGTGCGCGCGCCTCGTCGCGTCCATCGCGTCGCATCCTTGGAACGTCGACGTCGCGCTCGAATGCCTTCGCCGATGCGACGCGGCGTTTGAGTTCGCGTTCGAGGGCGAGGAGCTCCACTCGGATGTAATAAGTAAGGGGGGC
>Ga0181579_10003110_pt1 | contig 13218 bp, 7 predicted proteins | sample 071ome_24_FD_132996 | JGI IMG/M metagenome (GOLD analysis project Ga0181579, IMG submission 132996) | Coastal salt marsh microbial communities from the Groves Creek Marsh, Skidaway Island, Georgia - 071402CT metaG (megahit assembly) | ecosystem: Environmental > Aquatic > Marine > Intertidal zone... | reverse complement strand
GTCGTCTCAAACGCGGGTCGGTTTCTTCCCCGTACCCGTGCGTCAAAGTGTCGCACCGCGCGCGCGCCTAGACCGATTCGACCCGACTGATGATTGCACCGATGGATTCGGTTCGGTTGCTCGCTCGCTCGCTCTCCCGCGCCGTATCGTCGTCGTCGGTTTCGAGTCACGATTCATACGATTCACGAGTCACGAGTCGTCGATTCACACACACACACACACGCACACGCACCCAGGGTGGATTCGGGTGGATTTGGATTTTATTCGTGGAGTGTACGAGTGGATTTCCCCCCGTGCGATGGTGCGTGCCCTCGCTTGGTTTCGTTCTTTTTGGATCGGGTGAAAATATCGATCGTTTCGGTTTCGGTTTCGGTTTCGGTTTCGGTTCAACGAGGACGACGATGAAGAACCGAACCGAACCGACGGACCTACCGAAGGTTGAATTTCGGTCGGCACTCAACAACGACGCGCGCGCGCGCACCGCGACGTGGGTACGTACGTCGGTCGTCGGGTGCGTCGATATCTCGACCGAACGAACGAAGGCGGTGTGTGTGCGTATTCGTGTGTGTGTATTCGTGTGTGTATCCGTACGCGCGCGGACGACGGGAGGGACCGCCGGAGGCGAAGAAGGAAGGGGAGCCGACTGGCGACGATTTCGTTTCGGTTGGATTGAAGAGTACCATGGGGTTTTTTGGATCGATGAAACGGAATAAATCTAAAAAGATGAAGGATGGGTCGACGAGGGAGACGACGACGAAGCGCCGCGTCGAGATTGATGACGACGACGCCGGGGAAGAGGGGGCGAGTGGGCAACTCCAAAGGGTGGTTGAAGAGTTTCCAGAGCGAATGGACTCGAAAGAGACAACGCCGCGGGGATTGAGCCATCACACGCAGCACGTGCGCAAAAGTCTTCGAGCGAAAACGATGGAGTTGCATGGATTCGCGATGTCGGATTCTAAAAGGGCGCTGGTTCTCGGGGCGGTTGAAGAGTTGCTCGACGATTACGACGAGGACGCCGGGTCGTCTTCGATATTGATGGACGAGCTTACCATCTACAGAACGACTTTTCGGACGTTGAGACGTTTGTTAGAGATGGAGCTGGCCAAGAAAAAGTCCGGGGTGCAGACGAATCACGAAGTTTGTATTAGTTCCGTTGAGAATGCTTTGAACCTCGCCAATGCGTTGATATTACAATTTCACGGGAGCGAGGCGAGCAAAGACGCGGTCAGTTTGTTGGATCCCGTCGCTCGAGGGTTCGTCGGTCAGTTTTACTCTAATAAAGAGTCCCTCTCTTCGACGCTTTTGGCTCAGAACATGGCAGAGCTCTCGCTCAGTATGCGACCTAACTCTTTCCCTCGCGAGGAGAGCTCTGGCGACCTTTCTGGGCAACTCTCTGGAGATTCTTCAGAACAGTTCAACTCGGCACGCGTATCGATCGACTTGAGGAGAGACGACCGCATTGTGAGTTGGTCATCGTTTGACGTCTTCAACTTTGCGAAAGACCCAAAGGTAAACGGCTATCCATTGAGGACGTTGGCGATGCAACTCTTTGAACACTTTCGGCTCTTTGACTCGCTTCCCCTCAAGGAAACTCGCGTCTCGGTTTTCTTAAAGGAAATTGAGAGTTTGTACAACCAAGTCGCGTACCACAATAACGTACACGCTACGGATGTGACGCAGGCGATGGCTTATTTCATCGATTCGGGCTTGATAGAACAGTTGGAACCAGTGCACGTTTTCACCTTGCTGTTGTCAACCGTCGTACACGACGTCGGCCACCCAGGATTTAACAATTCGTTTTTAGTCGATTCCAAATCAGAAGCCGCAGAGAGATGGAACAATTCGAGCGTAAATGAAAACGGACATTTGTTTACAACGTATGAATTGCTTGAAAAGCACAAGGTTCTCAAAGCCTTCGCCCCTGAAGAACAAAGTAAGATTACCTTTTGGTTGCGAAAAATCATACTTCACACAGACATGGAATTCCACGGCGAATTGTTGCAAAAGATGATAAAGGAAGTCGAGATGGAAGTCAATGAGCTCGGTGATCCCCGTCCGATCAAGGAGTGGAATAGTGTGTGGATTCCGTTGGCATTCATTGTGCATTGTGCGGACATCAGTAATCCAGCGAGACCTTATGAATTGGCGTTTCCATGGGCCACGATGATCACCGACGAATTCTACATTCAAGGAGACCGAACTCGCGATCTCATGATGAAAGTCGATTCGTTTTTGGACAGAAAGCTGGCAAAACCGGGAACTACACAAAATAATCAACTTGGGTTTATCAAGTTTGTCGTCAAGCCGACTTTGGCCATTCTCAAAGCGGTGTTGCCCAGCGTGGATTTACTCATAGAGATTTTGAATACAAACGTTCGTGCGTATGAGGAAGCTGTCGAGCCGGCTAAAACTTGATAGCACTAGAAGTTGTGTTAAAATAGAATCTACTGTACTGTATTTGGTTCTGACACCTTTCCTGGATGATTCCGAACTTTTCTGTGTCGTACTTGTTCTGGATCAAACCCACCCTCGTCAGATCCGTAAGTCGCCCAGCTAGGCGTCCGTTCCATGTAGTCCAACGCGGTGAATTTTTCACCACTCGCGACAAGATCTTGAAACTTGTCGTAGTTGATCCACGTGTACCATTCATCATCAATCTTGTATCTCTCGGTTCGGGCGAGGAGAATGCAGCACGAGTGCGCGTGCTCGCACGCGAGCCCGTATTCTTCTTCACCGTTCTCTCCCCTTCGTAGGTTGACAATGGCTTCGCCAAACTCGCACACATCCTTGTGATAAGGAACGTTCTTCATGGTTAAAGAAGACGCATCACTACTGCCACAGTACGTGACCCCCTTGATTTCGATGAAATCCGGTTTACCGAGATCAATCAGCTTGGCGTATGCGGCAACCTCCTCCATGTTCCAGCCAGAGACGAGAGTCAATCTGTAGACTGTTCGCTGTTGCTTATCCTTCAACGCCGTGAGAGAATCTATGAATCTATCCCAGTAATCTGAAAAGAGTGGACGATCGACCGCTTTGAGCGTCTCAGGGGTCGCTGCGTCCACTGAGACGTACAGTTGCGTGATGGGGGGCAAGTTTGAAATGGCTTCCGGAAACTGGGCATTCGTCACCAGAAAGGTGCTCATCTTTCGAGAGTGGAGCTCGTTGACAAAGGTGCCGATTTCTGGGTACATGATGGGCTCTCCGACGAGAGAAAGAGCACAGTGCCTTGGATTCATACCTTCGACGAGCTTTTCAGGTAAGACTCCAGGTACACCCTTCATCTGCTTGACCATTTTACGATGCTCTGACACCGCCGCCTCGACGAGTTCGAGCGGATCGTCCATCTGCCATCTCCATGATTTCCCAACAGGGTTCGTGTGATGTCTCCAACAGAAAGTGCATTTGTTGGCACACGCCAACGATGGAGTGGTCTCCATGCATCTGTGACTCTCAATCCCGTAGAACGTGTGCTTATAACAACCACCACGACCTCGAAGCATCGCCTTTGTCCATCTGCAAAGCTTCACTCCTGAATGAGACCCCAAAATTTTGTACCCTTGCTTAGTGAGTGCACCTCGAAGCGCGTCGGTAACCATTTCACGTTTTTCACCATTTTCGCTCTCTCCCATATCCTCCATGTCTTGACCATCCTCGCTCCCAGTTCCGTCGAGAGCTGCCGATGCGTCGTCCTCGCCTGCGCTCGCATACTCGCACTCTTCCTCCACTGGTGCCTCGCTCAATCCATCAGTCGTTTTCAAATCCACATCCACCACGGTAGACTTGTAAAGACGGCGTTCAACTTTACCGCTCCATTCCTCAAACTGTGTCTCCATTCGTCCGCCCGCCTCATCGCCGTCGCACCGCCTCGATATGCGTTCGGCACCCATCCGAGCGAGCTGCGCGTCAAGCTCGCGTCCCGCTCGATTGAAATTGTCGCCGTACTCCTTGTTACCACAACCAAACACCGCAAATCGCACGTTTTTAAGATACATCCAGCCCGTCCTTTCGTCATACGCCGCCTCTCTCGCCCATCGCGCGAACCAAGCGCTCGCGTCTGGCACCATTCCTCCCTCGTGCGTACTTACGACGAAAAGCGCGACGACTCGTCCACCATCAGGCGGCGTAAACATCTTCTCCGGATCCTCGACATCGCTCGCACTGACGAGTTCGAACGAACCCGAGGAGAAAGCGGAAGAAGACGCGGCTTCGCTCGCGTTCAACGCGTCTCTGAGCCTTGTCGCGAACCTCTTCGCCGTTCCGGTGAGTGACGCGTATACGACATACCTTCGCTCATCCACGCCACCTTCCCCAACCATCGTCCCCGATCCCCTTTCTAACACCCCGGTATCTTCCCGTGTCTTCCTACCGTCCCTCCGCGACGATTTACCGCCCCGTCCCGCCGTCGTTGTCGTCAATCTCTCCCACGCCGCCGCCCAACCGGTACCTCCCACCCTTTGTCCAGTCGCCCTCGCGACGACCAATCCAGTCGCCACCACGCACGCGCACGCCCACGCGCACCGCGCCGCGGTCGACGCGACTCCTCTTCCATCCTCCGACGTCGTCATTTCGTCCGTCGAACCTTTTGGTTGCGTTGGATTTCGTCCGTCGTCCGTGTTCGTCGTCAAGTGCACGAGTGGCGAAACTGAGAGGGCGAACGTTCTATTTATTCATCATAAGGTGATCAAACTCACTCGGACGATTTTTACTTTCAATCCCATGACATAATCGATAATTTCACCCTTTCGATTTTTGCGAAGCCGGGCTCGTCGCTTACTCAATCGAATAGAGACAAAACTGAATCGAGGAAAGTATTTTTCGTACCGAAAACGATCGATACGTGATTTTTATCGATACACACCGATGATCGATCGATTATTTTCATCGAATAATCTTCACGCGAGGTTCAACGCGACGACACTTCGAGGTCAACCCGGGTCTTTGGTAGTCGGTCGTCGTCAGAGCGTGACCGACGGACGACGAAGATGCGAAGACAGTCGGACGTCTTCTTCGGCGAACGCGAGAGCGGACAGGATGTTCGACAGACGAACGGTGCGTGGAGCGATGGAAAACGATGGAAAACGATGGACGTCGGGCGACGCGTGAGATTACTTTGAAGGATCTCTGCTGTTCACGCTCGCGTTTGACCGCGCGGTTGATGACGACCGATGGGTGATGAAGATGGAAAGGGTGAGACGGAATGCGGAATGAGTGACTGACGCCGAGCTTCCTTGTTTTGTTTTATGACGTGTCGTAGCGACGGCTGTGCAAGCGGTGGCGAACATCGTGAAGACCTCTCTGGGGCCGGTGGGTCTGGACAAGGTGCGTTGACTCTCGTAGGTTTCGCACGACGCGATTCGATTCGGTTTTTCTTCGGACTCGGTCAGAGTGATCGCGCGATGGGACGGTGACTGAATGTAATTGTGTGATGTACTACCGCGTTCTACCGCAGATGCTCGTCGATGATATCGGAGATGTCACCATTACGAATGACGGGGCGACGATTCTCAAGTTGCTCGAGGTGGAACACCCGGCGGCGAAGATTTTGGTTGAACTCGCCGAGCTTCAAGACCAAGAGGTCGGTGATGGTACGACATCTGTCGTTATCCTCGCCGCGGAGCTGCTTAAGCGCGCGAACGAGTTGGTGAGGAACAAAATCCATCCGACAAATATCATCGCAGGCTTTAGGTTGGCTATGCGCGAGAGCGTGAAGTACATTGAGAGAAAGTTGGCATCGCATGTTGAATCTCTCGGTAAAGATGCTCTTTTGCAGTGTGCGAAGACGAGCATGAGCTCGAAGATCATAGGCGCGGAGGAGGATTTCTTTGCCGCCTTAGTTGTTGACGCATGCATGAGCATCAAGACGTACAATGACATGGGCGACATCAAGTATCCGATCAAGGCGATCAACATTTTAAAAGCGCACGGTAAGAGCCTCAAGGAGTCATCCGTGATCCACGGCTACGCTCTCAACTTGGGTCGGGCGGCGGAAGGGATGCCAAAGTTAGTGAAGAACGCAAAGATTGCTTGCATTGACTTTAACTTGCAAAAGACAAAGATGTTGATGGGCGTCCAAGTGCTTGTGAATGACCCCAAGGAGCTCGAAAAGATTCGTGACCAAGAGTTTGAAATTACGGCAAAACGTATTCAGATGATTTTGGCTGCAGGTGCGAACGTCGTACTGTGCTCGAAGGGCATCGATGACATGGCTTTGAAGTATTTTGTGGAGGCGGGTGCGATTGCCTGCCGCCGAGTCAACCGCGATGATATGAGACGCATCGCCAAGGCTACGGGCGCTCAGGTGATGTTATCCTTGTCTGACATGGATGGTGGCGAAACTTTCGATGCGTCTATGCTTGGTACGGCCGGAGAGGTCGTCGAGCAACGCGTGGCGGATGATGACATGGTTGTCATCAAGGATTGCGCAAACTCACAGTCGTGCACCGTTTTGCTCCGAGGAGCTAACGATTACATGTTGGATGAGATTGATCGCTCGGTTCACGATGCCTTGTGCATTGTGAAGCGCACGCTGGAAAGCGGTAAGGTTGTCGCCGGAGGTGGTTCCGTTGAGGCTGCGCTGAGCATCTATTTGGAGAACATGGCAACTACGCTTGGTAGCCGTGAACAGCTCGCTATCGCTGAGTTTGCAAATGCTCTCTTGGTCATTCCCAAGGTTCTCGCCGTCAACGCCGCGAAGGATTCGACTGAACTCGTCGCCAAGTTAAGAGCGGTTCACCACCAAGCGCAGAGCCAGGAGGGTAAGGAGAGTCTCGCTGGTATGGGCTTGGATTTAGTCAAGGGTGAGCTTCGCGATAATCTCTCCAGCGGCATTTTAGAACCAGCTCTCAGCAAGATCAAAAGTATTCAGTTTGCCACAGAGGCGGCAATCACCATCCTTCGCATCGATGATTTGATTCGACTCGAACCGGAGTCGCAAGAAGGCCAATAGAAAAGTAGATGATGCGTTAGCACGGATCTCGTTAGCTGATTTTGCTATGTAGTGCTTCATGACGAAGAGTGTTTTTACCAGCCCACCGGCGCGCTCGAGTCAGACATTCGTTTCGTGTATACATAAAGAATAGTATTGACAAAGGAGACAGTCATCGTGTACAGTTGTGAGGTTAGGTGGAATATGCGACCAGGGGGGAAGGTATCTATCGGGTCTATGTGAGCTATGTCAGCCGCAGACTTTTAGGGGGGGTGAAATGACCACCTCTTCATTTCTGTACTATCTCCTCGAGTTTTTTCAGTTTCTGGCGGAGAATTTCAACTTCTTTTCTCATTTCTCCTAACTCTTTCATTAGTTGTTTATTTTCTTCAGTGAGCTGATCGTTCTTCTCCCCTAGGTCTTCCGTCTCAGCTCTCTTCCTGAGCCGACTGCGCCGGGCGCTCTCTCTGTTCGACTTCATGCGCTTCATCTTCTTCGAGTCCAATTCCTCCGCCTTTACCTCTATCTCTTTACTCCCGCTCGCCCCCGTCACGGACGGCATCGGAGGCATCGGACTATGTCCTCTCGACAACAGAGCCGCTTGCGCCCAGAGCGAAGCCATCGGATCCGGCATCATCAGTCCCGGCGGCCCAGCCATCATCGGCACCCCGTACCCTCCGTACGGTCCCACCATGTTGTTCGACCCAACCCCCTGGTACGGCGAAAACCCGAAAGGCACGTTCACCTTGGGCACCTCTCCAGTCCCCTCGCTCTGTTTTGCCCCTCGATCGTCCCTTCGTTTCTTTCCATCTCCCTCATCCTTCCGAGACTCTCCTTCCTCAGTCATGTTCCCCAAAAAGCCAACCCGAGCCAAGTCAGCCCAGCGAATCCAATGAAGTTGAAAGTAACCACCCAATGTGCAGCCCCTTTTTTCTTTCGTACGTATGACTAAACAGTGATGTGTAGGCCGACGAGCAACACGCCTACTCAGCACCGCCCCCCCCGTGCCGCCCGTCGACGGCTCTCGCGCCCCGAATGCCTCCTCACGACGCGTAACCGACGACGACGACGACGACGACGACGACGACGACGACGACGACGACGACTCCGCGTCAACGGAACGACGACGAACGCGTTCTCAGCCGTACCGAGACGTTCCCTTCGCCGTCCACGGCCGTTCAGTTCGGCCTCGGCTCCCCTCGGCTCGGTTCGTGCCGAGAGATTAAAGGTGCTCGAGATAGATTACGAAAAAAAACCACCCCGTGTCGGGAGTCAAACACGATGGATGCGTCTCCCCCGCGGACGTTTGTCTCTTCCCCCGCTCACCGTCGAGGCGCGACTACGAGATGTGAATCGCCCGGTCGTCCCCCCCCCCGGGCGCCCGGCGCGCGCGTTTCGTGCGTCGACGGCCGCGGCGATGGCGACGGCACGCTTTTTTGTGCGGATGGGACACATCGGCGGGAAAAAGGACACAACGCACGCGACGACGACGACCGTTCTTTTTCCCGGTCACTTTAGGGCGTCTTCGCTCAGTGTTTACCCACAGAGGTGTGATCTCGTGTATTCGGTGACAGATCTCTGGCGTCATCCAATCAAAAGTGAGAAACGTTCAACGTGAGGCGGAGATCGTGTGTGCGACAAGTGCTGACTCGGACGATGGTGCGATGCGGTGTGTGGTGGGTTTACTACACGAAGAGCGAGGGAATATGGGAGGGGCGGTGGTTTTATTACTGTATACGAATATGTGGATCTATTGATTAGAGATTTCATACAGCGCTGGTTTTTAAGCTATGTTTTAAGTGTGCGACCCGTTTTCCCGCCCTTCGTTTTCATGGGTACCGACCGCGCTGGATGGATGGAGTGGACTACGCGGCGTGGGGCCAGTGTCGACTTCCTCTGGGTGCGCCCGGCGCGTCGGCGACGCGCTGCCGGAAAGTCTCATACAGCACGCGGTCGCGTTTATCTTTGCTCCACTCAAACTCAAAGTTCCCAATCATGACGCGGTCGCCTTCGCCGGCGCCGGCGGCGTTGAGCGCGGCGTCGACGCCAGACATTTCGAGCACTCGACCAAAGCGCTTGTAAGACTCAAAGTAGTCCCAGTTTGTCATCTGGGTGAACCGTTCGATGGCTTCGCCCTCGACGACAAACGCGTACGGGGTGTCGGTGATGGTGAAATCTTGAATGGATTTACCGTCGGCGGCTCGAAGGCCCGTATCTGCGACTTCAGACTCCCACTCGTCGACGACAGCGGGGAGCGCACGAAGAGCCGCCTGAACGTCGGAAAGGAGCTCGTCCACGCCCTCACCCGTGACTGCAGATATGCAATGGGATTTGATTCCGGTGACGTCAAACTTTTCTTTCATTTGCAGCGCTCGTTCCGTCGCTTCGATGTCGTCAACCTTGTTGAGGGCAACAATTTCCGGCTTGGCCACAAGAGCGTCGTCAAAGAGTTCGAGCTCCGTTCTAATAGCGTCGTACGCGTTAAAACAGTCTTCGCTGGCGCAGTCGATGACGTGTATTAACACTCTCGTACGCTTCGTGTGACGCAAGAACTCAAAACCGAGGCCGATGCCTTCAGATGCCCCTTCGAGCAAACCAGGAATGTCGGCAAAAACCATCCGCTCGTAGTCTCGTTCAACCACCCCGAGGTTTGGAACAATGGTCGTAAACGGGTAGTCTGCAATCTTTGGCTTGGCCGCGCTCACGCTCGCGAGAAGAGTAGACTTGCCCGCGTTCGGAATGCCGATGATCCCCACGTCCGCCACGAGTTTTAGCTCCATTTCAGCCCAGAACTCGGCTCCCTGCTCACCCAATTCGGCAATCATCGGCGCTTTGTTCTTCGCCGTCTTGAAGGAGGCGTTCCCTCGTCCACCTCGTCCACCGGAGAGTAAAAGAACTCGCTGGTCAGCCTTGGTGACTTCGGCGAGTATCTTCTTACTACGAGAGTCTCGGATGATGGTTCCTGGTGGCACGTGAATCTCGTAATCGTTCCCATTACGACCGGCGCACTTCGACCCGACGCCTCGCTTTCCCGCTTCGGCGCGATGGTGTACCTTTTTCCGGAAACCATCGAGCGAAGTCATGTTCTTGTCCGCCACGATGTAGATTGATCCACCGATGCCACCGTTACCACCGGACGGCCCTCCCTGGGGGACAAACTTTTCCCGTCGGAACGCCACAGCGCCGTCTCCGCCGTCGCCCGCCTTAATGAAAATTTTCGCAGTGTCAAAGCACCGCATCTCCCTCGGTATACCTCGAGGACGCACCTCGCGTCCTCCCGGCTCAAAAATATCCATGTCATCATCAAAGTCCTCAAAGTCTTCAATAATCTCGTCATCTGGTCCCCAAACGTCTTCATCGTAGCCTTCCCCATCCGATCCAAACGCGATAAACTCTGCGTCTTCGCCCGCATCCACCTCAGTCTCTCCATCTTTGAGACCTCGAAACTGCCTCTTAGCGATCGACCCCGCCTCTGTGACCCACGTCGTATCGATGAGATCATCCTCCATCTCCTCCTCCCGTTCCATCTCGGCGAGTTCCGCCCCCATCTCTGCGCGTTTCCGATCCTTAGCCGCGTTGGCGTCGCGAACAGATGCGAGCGCGTCCATCCAGCTCCCCCCCGAGCTCTTCTTCTCCTCGGCGTCTCGCTCCGCCAGTGCGTCTCCAAGGGACCATCCGGGGGCGAGTGGCGCTGCCGTAGACGCAGAGTCTTTGGCATCCGTCGTCTGTCGGACGTACTTCGGCGAGGTGTCGCTTCCTTTACTTCCTCGTTTACGCGCCTGACACGTCACAGTCGTGCGGCGGCGGCGGCGGCTCCCCCGCGCGTTGGTCGACGTCGACCGCGTGGATGGCGCCGATGCGATGAGTGAGGCGACGGAACGCATCGCGAGAGTACCGCGGTCCGTTTGCGCGCGGTCGATGCGGTGGCGGCACGCCCGAGAGTCGCCGTGTGACGACGGCCGGGCGTGGACGCGTTTTCGCAATTATCTGCGTTACAGAGAGATTCCTTTATAAGCAAGGCGCGTGAAATGCTGGATTGAAAAGTGTTACATGCTGCTGGTGTGTCTCTGCGCGTGCGATGCGCGCTTGCGAATGAGTTTTAAAATTTATTGATTGGGATTGTGGAGCTTGCTCCCCGGAGGAGGCTTGATGGCGCGACCGGGAGCCCTCCCGATGGATTTTTTACCGGCGGTGGTCGCCGTTCCGTCGGCAGCTCGGGATCGAAGAGGGACAGAGAGCAACTGGGGGGAGTGGGATACGGCTTCGTCCCATCCGAAACTCGGTGATCGCTCCCACCAGCCTTCGCTGTCTTGCCAGGTGTCCCAACCGTCGGAACCGTCGGTGGTGGATCCCCACTTGTGCACGCGTCCGTCGTGCCAGTGTTCTTCGCCCCACGTCTTTTCAAACTTGTAACCGTCTCTGTCGTTCCAAGTGCTTCCGCTGCGGTTTCCTGCGCTGCCGTTATGCGCGAATGCACCCCAGCGCTCTTCCCAGCGCTCTCCCCACGCTCGTCCGCTTCCACCGTCCTCGCTCTGATCGCGATCTGCAAAGGAGTCAGTCCATTTCACGCACCCACCGTGGCCATCCCACTCCTCTCCCCATTTGTGCGTCCATCGGTTTCCATGACCGTCGTCCGGGTTCGTCCCGTCTGCGATTGCACCCTTTTTCGTGCATGTGCGCTTGACGCGTCCGTCACCCCAGTAGTTTTCGTCCCAAACCTCATGCCATTCCGCTCCGTCGGCTTGCTTGCCCCACTTGTTCGCCTCGCGAGAAATGTGCTTTGACGCGTTGGAGAAGCCAGATTTCGCGTCGTGCGTCATTTGTTCCCTCCAGCTCTCTTGCCAGACGTTTCCTTGGGCATCTCGGCCCGATTTAACGGCCCCGAGCTCGCGGTAGTTGAATGCGTCGCTCGTCTCCCACCACTTTTCTTCCCACTCGACGGAACCATCCGCCGAGGCACCTCGAACGAGCGTCCATCTGCAGAGCTTTCCACCCTCGAGCTCTTCCTCCCCAGACTCGCGCCACCATCGAGACCCGTTTTCGAGTATTCCTTCAGTCGTTCCGTCGGATCCAAGCTCACGAACTGCCGTGGCTGTTTCCTCGAGCTCCACCGTCGGAGTCTCTAGCGTCATTTCCGGCCCGGCCGCTTGCGTCTCAAACTCAATCGTGAGCTCCTTTGGTGCTTCCAAATCGCTCTGAAACGTGAGTTGCAACGATCCCTCGGGAGCTCTCTCCGCGAACGCCACGGCTGCGCTCACCCGCTTTTCCGTCTGCCTCTTGAGCTGTGGTGCCGCCCCGCCGCTCGGCGCCTCCGGAGGACTCCACTTCCAAAAATCACTCCCAGGCGTGAACGTCTCCGCCTTTGGCTTCCTCGCCGATGACGATCCAGACGACGACGATCCCAATGCCTGTTTCCCCGCGCTCTTCAAGCCCTCGCTTCCATTTCCACCAATCGATCCGGATCCCGCCCCAACGGCCGACGCGGACGCCGCCGACGCTCGCCCGACGTCCGACGCGGACCCCGACCCCCCGCTCTCCCCCGCGCGCCCCATCGCCCGAACCGCCGCCATCGCCGCATCCGCTCTCTCCGCCGCACCCATCGGCGTCGCCGCGCGCTCAAACAAGTCCACGACCGCCGCGCTACGAGCCGCCGCCCCCCCGTCGGTCCCATCGCTCGAGTCGGCACCACCAGTCGCGGTCGCTCGCCCCACCGTTACTCCGCCTCCGCCTCCACCGCGCCGTCTTCTCACCGTCCTCGGCGCGCGCGCGGATCCCACGACGACGCGACGACGACCCCGCGATCGTCCCGAGCTCACCGACGATCGGACGACGACGGCGACGACGACCGACGACGCAGAGGAAGAAGACGCGACTCTGGACGACATTTTTACGTCCCCGCGTCCCTCGCGTGCGCCGTTGTGCGGTGCCGCGTGAGTGGCTAGAACGCGCGAGTGTGTTCTCTTGACTCGGTTGGTTTTCCGCTTTCGCGTCGTTGTTTACACGTACGCGCGCGTGAAGAGCGTGAAGCGTGAAAAACTCCCCGGCGAGTCCGCTTGTTTCGCGCGCGACCGAGACGAACAGACGAGACGGACACCCGGACACCCGGACACCCAGACGCGGGGATTCGTGAAAATCGCCAAAAGTGCTTCGTCAATACGAGAAATCGCGCGAATCGGCGCGCGTGTTCGGTTTCGTGTTTAAAATCGGTTTCGGGGTTCAAAATCGGTTTCGTTAGACAACTCTCCATAGTGGAGACGCGTGATTTTTGACACCGTTGAAATATTAGTCGC
>Ga0181579_10003109_pt1 | contig 13219 bp, 9 predicted proteins | sample 071ome_24_FD_132996 | JGI IMG/M metagenome (GOLD analysis project Ga0181579, IMG submission 132996) | Coastal salt marsh microbial communities from the Groves Creek Marsh, Skidaway Island, Georgia - 071402CT metaG (megahit assembly) | ecosystem: Environmental > Aquatic > Marine > Intertidal zone... | reverse complement strand
CACAACCATCTTCATTCCCCAGTTTAGACCCAGTCAAATATGGACTGCCGCTTTTAGAAATGGACATTTGGAATGGCTTTATTTTTGTTAGGTTTCAACCTGGACCACAACCAAAGCCATCAAAAATCTTAAAAAAATTTGACAGTGAAGTTTCACAATATGAACTTGCTGATTTACAGGCCTCGGGAGATGGTTTCTGGACCGAAGAGGTTAATGCAAATTGGAAATGTGTTCGCGATGTTGACAATGAAGGCTATCACGTTCCTATGGCGCACCCGGGATTGCATGATCTGTTTGGAAAGAATTATCATGATGAGCCGCTGGAGGATGGGCTTTCTAGATCGGTGGGTTCTTTCAGTTCAGGCTTAGGTCGTCTTTGGAGCGTTAAAAATTATAAGAAGTTATTGCGTGCCAAGGATACTTTGGACGAATCGCACAAGAAATGTTGGCTTTATATCGGCGTTTTCCCGAATCTTGTTTTCGGTCTATACCCGGATTCTGTTATTTTTTATCAGGAATACCCAATCGAAAACGGGAAAACTATCCAGCGTGGGGGCAATTATAAATTTTCTGGCGAAGATAGAGAGATGAGAATCTCAAGATATCTAAGCATGAGAATTGATAGGCTAACCAGCAAGGAAGACGAACAGTTAATAGAATGGTCTTGGGAAGCAGCATTTTCTAGCGCGTACAAAGGTGTCATGTTATCTGATTTGGAATATGGTGTAAAATCATACCACGATACGTTGAGAAAATATTTTCCTGTTTTAATGGGTCCAGAACCAGAATTAGGTAAACTAATGCAGACAAACGAGAGACTTCTTGCAGAACGAGGATAAGAATAAATCAAAAACAGTATCACCGCTGTGTAGGCTGAGAGGACGTAAATTTGAAATCTATAAATTCTAATGAGCGAAAGGTAGTTAATATAAAAACTGCTACTTTCACTCAATACGATAAGGAAGCTACTGGAGAAACCGGAACATCTTACATAAAGCTTAACCCCGATATGGATCGAGATATCGGATTTTATATCTACAAAATGGAGCCAGGGGCGTCATCTACTCCTCACAGACACGGGGGTGCGGAAGAGTTTTATGTTATAGAGGGAGAACTCAAGGATAATGATGGCACCGTATATTCAGCTGGCGATGTAGTGTGGTTGGCGCCAGGTACGGAACATAACTCATACTCTGAAAATGGATGCACAGTTGCCGTCTTTTCGCAAGGCCCTGAAGAAACGCCAACCTGACGCAAAAAAGTATTATCGCATAATATTATCTATTTTTCTTGACTAAACAGTTAGCACCAGAATAGCCTTTGTAGGTGCATTAAATTCATAATGGATTTTTTAAAACCACCTATTGTCAATAATAAGCCAATACATCTAAACGGCTTAATTTTTAAAGAGGGAGAGACAAAGAATGCGAATAAATAATTATTCAAAGATATTTGCCAGCACTTTAATCATAAGCGGCTTTTTATCGAACGCAGCAGTTGCTGAAGATAGGGTCCTAAAAGTAACCAATTGGGAAGAGTATATTGGCGAGGAAACGATAGCCAATTTTGAAGCTGAGTATGGTATAAAGGTAATTTACGATGGTTATGACTCTGCTGAATCTATAGATGCTAAGCTTCTTGCGGGAAGTAGCGGTTATGACGTTGTCAGCCATTCTGGGAGCATGGTAGCTCGCTTGATAAAAGCTGGGATTGTCGCTCCTCTCGATAAATCCAAATTGGATAATATGAAAAATATGGACGCATCAGTATTGGAGCAACTAGCTAAAACTTGGGATCCAGGTAATAACCATATAATCCCCTATATGTGGGGAACTCATGGTGTCACCTACAACAAAGAGCTAGTTCTAGAAACCTATCCAGATGCTCCAATTGGTTCAATGGATATGATTTTTGATCCTAAACACATGAAAGAGTTGGCAAAGTGTGGAGTATCATTTTTGGACTCACCTCAAGATATCTTGCCAATGGCTTTGACACATCTAGGTCTTGATCCTGGGACAAGCAGCCAAGCTGACTACGATAAAGCAAGTGAAATGTTAGCTGCCATACGTCCATTTATTAAGACTTTTGACAACTATGCATATCAAAGGATGCCAGAAAAGGAATTTTGTGTGTCTGTAACATGGGGACCAGATGGTCTTTTAGCGATGTCAGGTGCAGCTGAAGCAAATACAGGTGTTGTCCTAGACTTTTTCCTTCCAGAGGGTAAAGGAAAAGCGAACTTATGGGTTGATGGATGGATTATCCCATCAGATGCTTCTAACGTAGAAGATGCCCACCTGTTTTTAAACTATATGATGAGACCAGAAGTTGCTGCTGGTGATAGTAACTACACTTGGTATGCAACCGCAAATCTAGCTGCAAAACCATTAATTGATGAGGAAGTAACCTCTAGTCCTGCAGCATTTCCAACCAGTGCTCAGGTATCAAACATGTATACAAACGTGTCGCTATCTCCAAAGATGCAACGTATTCAAACTAGAGCTTGGACTGACTTTAAAGCTGGAAATTAATTCAAATAGAGGTGAGATCAATCCATGGTCTCACCTCTATTTTTTATAAAATAAAAAAACTAATGAGGCTGTGATGGTCAACTCAAAGGCCACTTCAGGGAGTGCCGCTTTAACAGGCTCCAACGAATTTTCTAGGGATAGACCCCTTTTAGAAATCAAGGGCGTCTCAAAAAAATTTGGTGACTTTACAGCTGTAAATAACGTTGACCTTGATATTTACCAAGGGGAATTATTCTGTTTACTCGGCGGTTCAGGTTGTGGGAAAACGACACTGCTTCGAATGTTAGCAGGATTTGAAAACCCATCGTCAGGACAAATACTTATTGATGGCCAGGATATGTCGGAGGTTCCTCCATATAAACGGCCAACGAATATGATGTTCCAGAACTATGCCCTTTTCCCCCACATGACCGTTGAAAAGAATATCGCTTTTGGGTTGGAACAAGATGGTCTCGCTAAAACAGAAATATCAGAGAAAGTTGATAACATACTGAAGCTAGTAGAGCTTCAAGATTATAAAAAAAGGCGGCCACAACAATTATCTGGAGGCCAAAGACAACGAGTAGCACTAGCAAGAGCTCTCGTTAAAGAGCCTAAATTGCTTCTCTTGGACGAGCCTCTGGCCGCATTAGACAAGAAGCTTAGAGAGCAAACACAATTTGAACTGATGAATATTCAGGACAAAGTTGGAGTTACCTTTGTTGTGGTAACCCATGATCAAGAAGAGGCAATGACACTTTCCACAAGGATCGCTGTCATGGATAAAGGTCGATTTATTCAGACGGGTACACCGACGGAGATTTATGAATATCCAAATGATCGATTTGTGGCTGACTTTATTGGGTCTGCCAACATACTAGACGGGGAAGTGGTTTCAAACATTGAGGGTAAGGTTGAAGTAACCACATACTTAGGAAAATTTTCCTTCAAAAATACTTCTAATATAGCTAAAGGAAGTACTTTGTATGTAGGCCTTAGACCAGAAAAAATCAGCATAAGCAGGGCCACCTCAAAATCAAAAAATATAATTGGTTATATTGACGATATTGGATACTTTGGAAATACCTCGCGCTACAAAGTGAGGTTAGATAACGATCAAATAATCGACGTCACAGCTCAAAACCAAAAAAGACCAAAGGATGAAAAAGACAGACTAACCTACGAGGATAAAGTAAATTTAAGTTGGGACAACTCCAGTGCGATGTTGCTACTAAAATGAGCTCTGTCAAAAAAGAAAAAAAACCCAGCACAGACTTACGATATTACATAAGCTTAAGCGCAGATAAGTTACAGTCAAAGTGGAAAACAATTGTAATCTTTATTCCTTTTGCCTGGCTTTTATTATTTTTCCTAACACCCTTTTTTATTGTTGCAAAAATTAGTTTAGCCGAACTTGTCATCACGAGCCCACCCTTTAGTAAAATGATCGAATGGGTTGATGGCAGCGTAATTACGATACGATTAGTTTTTGATAATTTTATTTATATTTTTGATGACCCACTTTACGCTCGTACTTATTTAAATTCCGTAAAGATAGCTCTTGTATCTACATTTTTAGCATTGCTTATCGGGTATCCTATTGCTTATGCAATTGTGAGATCAAAACCAGTAACCAAACAGCTATTATTATTTGCAATAATTTTACCATTTTGGACGTCATTTTTATTGCGAGTATATGCTTGGATGGGTTTGCTTGCAGACCAAGGGACCATAAATAACATCCTCATTTATCTAGGAATTACAGAGACCCCCATTCGTTTATTGTATACTGAATTCGCGGTCTACATTGGTATTGTATATACATACCTTCCTTTTATGATTTTACCGCTTTATGCAAATATGGAAAAACTTGACAGCAGCTTAAATGAAGCAGCTGCAGATTTAGGCTCAGGCCCAATAAATACATTTTTTAAAATTACATTGCCATTAAGTATGCCAGGGATCATCGCAGGCTCGTTATTGGTTTTTATACCTGCAACAGGTGAATATGTCATACCAGACTTACTGGGTGGAGGAAACGTTCAGATGATTGGACGTCAACTATACAATGAATTCGCAAGAAATATAGACTGGCCTGTAGCATCCGCTGTCGCAATAGTATTACTTCTCCTATTGGTCCTGCCAATGGCAATTTATCAGCACTACCAAGCTAAAGCAGCTGAGGTTAAGTAAATGCATAATGAAAGATCCAGGTTTCTAACTTTCATGCTTTACGTTGGGCTTGCATTTTTATACATACCAATGGTTTTACTCGTAATTTATTCATTTAATTATTCAAAGCTCGTACCAGTTTGGGGTGGATGGTCTACACGCTGGTATAAAGTATTATTTGAATCACCGGAGGTTTGGGAAGCAGTATCTCTAAGTTTACAAATTGCCTTTATCAACGCAACTTTTGCCACCCTTCTCGGTGCTTTGGCAGGACTTGCAATGGTTCGGTTTGGGAAATTTAGGGGTAGGACAATCTTTGGAGGCATGCTGGTTGCCCCACTCGTAATGCCCGAGGTTATTACCGGCTTATCTCTTTTAATCTTTTTCATTTCTCTGAAAGAATTAATCGGATGGCCGCTAGAGCGTGGATTTACTACCATAACTATAGCTCACATTACATTTTCCCTTGCCTACGTAGCAGTAATTGTTCAGGCAAGGCTAACCGGAATGGGTATTTCATTAGAGGAAGCAGCCGCTGATTTAGGTGCAAAACCCTTTAAGGTAATGAGCGCTATAACTCTTCCCCGTCTTGCTCCAGGTCTTCTTTCTGGCTGGCTTTTAGCATTTTGCCTATCACTAGATGACTTGGTAATTGCAAGCTTTGTAACTGGTCCAGGATCAACAACCTTACCAATATTAATCTTTTCAAGAATTCGATTAGGTTTAAGGCCTGATATAAATGCACTCGCTACAATTATTATTATTTTCGTGGCCATCCTAGTCGCAATTGCAGCTTTCATAATGTTAAGGCAGCAAAAACGCGAATTGATTGACCAACAAATGGCAGCCAGAGGCGATGTGTAAAAATATGCGCGATCCACGGCATGATATTTTATTTGAACCAATAAATATTGGACCAGTGACTTCAAAAAATCGCTTCTATCAAGTGCCTCATTGCTCTGGTATGGGGTGGCGACGTCCCAACACACTTGCAGCCATGCGCGGGGTAAAAGCCGAAGGTGGATGGGGAGTAGTTAATACGGAATACTGTTCTATTCATCCAACATCAGATAATGACGCATTCCCCTACTGTGCGCTATGGGACAATGAAGACATTATTTCCCATAGAAAAATGACTGATGAAGTGCACAAACATGGAGCGCTAGCAGGAGTTGAACTGTGGATCGGTGGCTCCTTAATAGTAAATTTGGGCACCAGATTACCTCCACTCGGGTTACGAAATCACCCTCAACAAGACACATCCGTTTATCATCCTGGTCAAACACGCTGTATGGATAAAAATGATATAAAAAATATACGCAAATGGCATAGGGATGCTGCAAAACGGGCCCTAGAAGCAGGCTTCGACATTGTTTATGTTTACGCCACTCACGGTTATTTACTGTCTGAATTTTTAAATCCAGAAACAAATATAAGAAGTGATGAATATGGTGGGCCATTAGAAAACCGTGTGCGTTTTATCAAAGAGTTAATCGAGGATACTCGTGAAATTGTAGATGGCAAAGCTGCAGTCGCGACGCGCTTTAGTGTTGGCTTAAACGACTCAGAAAGTTACGATGCCTTCGCACTCTTGGCAGATCTACCTGACCTTTGGGACCTAACAGTACCAGACTACAGCGTAGAGATGGGAAACTCCAGATTTATAAAAGAGGCAGCACTTAAGGATTCAGTTTTAAAAGCAAGGCAACTCACCTCAAAACCGGTTGTTTCGGTCGGTCGATTAACATCCCCGGATACAATGGTACAACTTCTTAGGGAAAATGTTCAGGATCTTATTGGTGCCGCGCGACCCTCAATCGCAGACCCTTTTTTACCAAATAAGATTTCTACTGGAAATCTGGAGGATATCCGAGAGTGTATTGGCTGTAATGTTTGCTACGCGCATGACAGTCTTGGTGTGCCCATCAGATGTACGCAAAATCCTACCATGGGTGAAGAATGGCGTAACGGCTGGCATCCAGAAAAAATACTCACAACTAAGAAGAGAAAAAGGGTACTGGTGGTTGGCTCTGGCCCAGCTGGCTTAGAGGCAAGTAGGGTCCTTGGAGAAATGGGCCACAAAGTGGCACTAGCTGAAAAATCGCGTGAACTTGGTGGGAGAATTATTACCGAAGCAAAACTACCCGGACTATCGGAATGGATAAGAGTAAGGGATTGGAGAATTACCCAAATCAATAAATGCCAAAATATAGAAGTTTTTCCAGAAAGTTTTATGACTTCTGAGAGCGTGTTGGAGTTAGGATACGAAAACGTCATAATTGCGACCGGCGCTAGATGGGCGAAAGACTCGATCGGAAGACACAGCAATTGCGACTTTAGAGAAGCAGATATAGGAATGATAATTTCTGGCGATGAAGTGCTTGAAAAGCCTGTAAAATCTAAATCAAAATTTGTAGTATATGATGACGACCACTACTATTTTGGATCAGTCCTTGCACTAGAATTGAAAAGACAAGGACATCAGGTGACTTTAGTTTGTCCAGCTGGGCGAATATGTAGCTGGGGTGAATTTACTGATGAACAAACAAGGTCAAACACGGAGGTAATTCAGGCTGGAATTAAAGTAATTAATAATTACAAGATTGAAGCCGTTACAAATGGAATCGCGGAACTTTCATGTGTTTTTTCTGGAGAGACAAAAGAAATTTTTTGTGACTTCGTAATCCCTATTACCCGTAAGATACCAATAACGGATCTGTATGACGATCTATGCTCAAAGAAACAAGAGTTTAGAGATAACGGTATCGAAAAGATAATGAAAATAGGCGATGCCGAAGCCCCATCGATTATTGCTGCTGCTGTTCACAGCGGTTACAAATCTGCTATCGAAATAGACAATCCAGCATCAAAAGCGCTGAATTTTGCGAAGAGAGAACATCCACTAATTAAATAAACATAATTATGAGGATTTCGAAACTTTCTCCAACGCTTTTTCAAGAATATCAAACATGTCGTCGATTTGAGAAAGGTTTATGACCAACGGTGGAGAAAAGACCGCCATATTTATTAGCGGCCTTACTAAAAGGCCCATTTCTTCACAGGCCCCATCAAGGAGTGCGCCAAGTTTTCTCTCTTCGGCCAATGTATAACCTTCTTGGTCTGGTTTACCTTCTATACAGCCAAGTAAACCCATTCCTCTTATGTCACCCACTATCGGGTATTGGTAAAGCCGTTGAAGTCTCTCCTGAAAGTGAGGTGTAATTTTTTGAACGTTTGCTAAAATGTTCTCTTCCTCAAATATTTCAATATTCTTCAACGCTGCTGCACAGCAAACTGGATGGGCCGAATACGTATAACCATTGGAGAACAAAACAGCTTCATCTGGGCTTTCCATCCGTTTCATAACATTATCCGATATTATACAAGCACCTAATGGTAAGTATCCTGATGTTAGACCTTTGGCACATGTTATTATATCCGGCTGGATCCCAAATACATCACTAGATGCAAACCAATGACCGAGCCTCCCAAAACCTGTCACGACTTCATCTGAAATATAAAGTACATCGTATTTTCGACAAATTTCTAACGTACGCTTATGATATCCATCAGGTGGAATGATCACGCCCCCCGAACAAAGAATTGGCTCAGCAATAAATGCCCCAACTTTATCAGGTCCAATTTTTTTGATAGCATTCTCTAAATCTGCAACTTTTTGATCACACCAAGCTTCAACTGACATTTTTTCAGGCCGATGATAAGGATTAACGTCTGGCAAAAAGTGAACCAAGCGGTTCTCAATATCAAAACGAGATTTATCTCGTTCCTTACCTGTGACTGTCGAAGCTAAATATGTTGAACCATGATAACCTTTCTCTCGGGCTAAAACGATTTTTTTATCTGTCCTTCCCAATCTATTATTCATGAAATGCATCGTTCTTATAGCCGTATCAACCGCAGTCGAACCACCCGTTGTAAAAAATACATTATTAAGATCACCAGGGGCCAACTCAGCAATTTTTTTTGCGAGAATAGAGGATGGCTCAGTAACCGTGGTCCACGGTGAAGCATATGGCAGTTTCATGGCTTGCTTGGCAATTGCATCGGCCATCTCTTGCCTTCCATAGCCAATCTGGACACACCACATCCCACCTGGGCCATCTATGAATTTCTTACCTGAGGCATCCCATAAATAAATTCCCTCAGCATTTTCCACCAGCATGTGATCATACTCGCGCCAAGCGTCCATTGCTGCCCAAGGATGCAATTGGTGTTGCCTATCCCAGGAATGTAAAGAATCCGTAGATGGTTCATTGGTATTTACAAAATTTGAATTTCCAATTTTCATGAAAAACCCCGTATGGAATAGTTCTTATGCAGTAACAATTTACACAAAATTTTAGGAATTAATATTTGTTTTTTCTTCTAATTGTTTCAGATATCCAGCATGAAACGCTTTTATACCCCATTCCATATTCGATAATGGGCCAGGCACATAGTGATTAGAATTAACCCCTTTTTGATTAAGAGCAATAATGCGTTCATCATCCTGAGATGTGCAGTGCCATAACCAAGTCAGATCTTCTAAGTTATAATCTTTCCCTTCTTCCGCATCCTCTCTCACCATCCAAATTACTTCAATATCCGTTATTTGAAGAGACCTTGGTATAAAACGGTAACCAATAACATGATCGGAGTAAGATAAGAAGTTGTTCAAAATGCCTATTTGTATATCACTTGTCCCACCATCAAAATCTTTAAGCCTACCTAACAATGGTGCTAATTTTTCCCCTGATTTACTACCAGTTTTGTACCCTTGAAAGAGAGGATAACGAGAAAAATAGAAGTCCATTTCTACATTATTTGACTCCAAAAGATTTATATGTAGCTCTTCTCCAGATAACCCCACATCCATACTTTTCTTAAGCATACAATTTTTCAATTCGATATTGGCGCTTGATGGATCTTTTAGACTGTGCGAGCGAGAATACTCCAAATGAGCAGGCGCACAATGGTAGCATTCCATATAATTTTCTAAAGCCAATTTCCAATTCGCAGCTACCGGGTAATTTGCGCTATGCACAATTTTTAAATTCTCAAATTCAAAAGGTTCAACTAATGGTTCCAGTTGAAGTAAGCCTTCATCTATATTAGGCGGATTATCTGCTACGCAAATAAAAATGAGCCCGTGAAAAATTCGGAGATTGACTTTTTTTAATGAATATTCTGCTGTGTTGAAGTCATCCTCCATTTCGCGTGCAGCACGCAGGCTTCCATTAAGTTCGTAAGTCCATGCATGATAGGGGCATACAAATAGCCGAGTATTTCCACTCTTTTCAATACATACCCTTGAACCTCTGTGGCGGCATACATTTAAGAACGCATTTACACTATCATTTTTGTCACGAGCAATTATCACCGACTCATAACCATAATCGAATAATAAAAAGTCCCCAACATTTGGGATTTGATTTATATGCCCAACCCAAATCCAACTATGGTTCCAATAATGCTGGATATCCATCTTATAAACAGTCTCAGACGTATAAAATTGGCGAGGGAGACTCTGAGACCCTTGGTACTTCGAAATAAGTTCCTTAAATCCCTCTTCCACTCTTTGACCTCCAACCTAAAACTATTAGAAACAACTATTTTAAAGAAATAATTTCTCTAATATAGAATTCTTTTTCCACTTCACCATCGTCGCGTTCAAAATTACGCGCCGCTAAGTGACCATCAAAAACTGCATCAGCGATTAAACCTGGTGCAGCTGCATCACCAACTAATTTTAGAAAAAATTTCTGGCTATCTTTCTCTGAAACTAACTTCATTAGATCTTCATATAGACTGATTTCACGGTGTCTTTCAGTAACTAGCAAAACAGATTGGGTGGTCACATCTAGTTTTTTCCCAGTGTAATTACATTCAAACTCTACTCTATCTTCACTAATCTCACTGATTACGTAACCAAACTTTAAATCAATATTCTTATTTATAAGACTTCTCTGAATTCTGTGCTGCTCTAGCGTATTCTCACACCATGGCGAAACATTATTTGCGGGGGTTACAAAGACTATGTCAAATCCCAGATCACTGAGATGATCTGCGAGGACACCACCAAGATATATTTGATCATCATCATAAATTACAAGCTGACCATCTTTGGGTAAGGCGCCTCCCATAATATCATCGGGAGTAAAAATATTTTTTGCTGGCTGAACTCTCAGCGTCTTACGATTGCTTCGGCCAACTCCATCAGATCGCCACTTAGATCCTGTTGCTAAAAATACATTTTTTACTCCAAGCTCGAGCACATTTTCAGCAGTTAGTCTACTATCTAAAAAAAGATCTACATTGGCTGACTGCTGTAAGTATCTAATACGATAATCTGCCACTCTTCGCCAAGCATTTAGTCCTTTTAACCTAGACTCAGACAGTACTCTCCCACCATACTCTTCATTGGCTTCAGCCAGTGTAACTTTATAGCCACGTCGCTCCAATTGCATTGCACATTCAAGTCCTGCTGGCCCTGATCCTACAACCAAAGCTGACTCTTCACTTCCTTTACGCTGAATTTTTTCAGGATGCCAACCACGCCTCCACTCCTCACCCATAGTTGGGTTTTGAGTGCATCTTATTGGGATTGCCAAGTTATCAGAGGCAACGCATATATTGCATCCAATACACTCGCGAATATCTTCAAAACGTCCTTCTTTAATTTTCATAGGCAAAAATGGATCAGCAATCGAAGGTCGGGCCGCCCCAATAAAATCGACAATACCTTTATTTACAAGACTCGCCATTAGGTCAGGTGAAGTAAATCTACCAACTGCAACTACTGGTTTGGAGGTGACGCTTTTAACAAAATCAATATAAGAAGTTTGATAGCCCTCGTTGGGTTCAAACCTTGAGGTGACAGAATCGTTTGACCAATCAGAAACATTCACGTCCCATAAATCGGGAAGTTCTGCTAGCATCTCAACAACTGCCCGACCTTCTTCCCGAGCCTGCATACCATCAGCGCCCTTGACTTCATCTACAGCAAACCTGAAGGCTACTGCACACTTATCACCTACTTCTTCTTTTGTTTCTTCGATTAGCTCTTTTATTAGTCTAACCCGGTTCTCTAATTTTCCGCCGTATTCATCCATTCTATCGTTTACGTTTGGCAATAAAAATTGGTGGGCTAGGGTCATATGATGACCGGCATACGCATAAACAATATCAAATCCGGCTTCCTTTGCACGCCGTGCAGCCATCCGATGCCAGTAGCGCAGATTTTTGATATCACTTTTGTCCATTTGCCGAGCTTGACGAGGAGTTAAGATATCAGCGCTCATCTCATTTACTCCAAGAATGGGAGCCCGAGTTAATTGGTTGATTGCATGATTTCCATTATGCGCAAGCTCAATCGCTGCAAGAGAACCGTGTTTATGCACAGAATCGGTGACTAGTCTCAAAGCTGGAATATCGCGCTCATCCCAAATTCTTTGTTCAGGGTAAGGGGTTAAATCTGAACTAGGATGAATTTCTGTCTCCTGCGTTGAAACTACGCCCCATCCCCCTTCTGCTTTTATCGCTCGCGTGGCAGCATCAGCCTTTGGTCTCAAATGTCCCATTCCTGTACAATGAGGAACTTGGAAAAAACGATTAGGTGCTGTTACTGGTCCAATTTTAACGGGTGTAAATAATGTCTCATATTTATTTGACACTTGAGTGCTCTCCACAGACCTGAGAGAGTATTCTAAGCAGTATACAGTTCTGGCTGTCAAGCCTTTGAATTACAGAATAGCCAGGTGGATTCAACAATCATTTTACTGTAGCGTGTATGCATACAGAATATAAAGAAATTAGATGAATATTTGATGTTAGGAAGTGGAAACTACACGTACACGCCAGTAGAAGATTGGGGGAATTTCCCAGATGAAGTCATTTTGGGAGATGTTGCAGGAATTGCAATAGACGCCAATGATCAGGTGTATTTATTCAATAGAGGACAGCATCCCGTAATAGTTCTATGTCAAAACGGGGAAGTACTACGCACCTGGGGTCACGGTATTTTCACAAATCCACATGGAGCCTCGATAGGACCAGACCAATGTATCTATCTTACCGATAATTTTGATCATACCGTACGGAAATTTTCCCTAACTGGTGAACTACTCATGGAACTTGGCACTCCAGGCATAAGTTCTGGATTTATGAGTGGAAAACCATTCTGTAAATGTACACATTCCACAATATCGCCCTCAGGGGATATTTTTGTTTCCGATGGATATAATAATGCCTGTATCCATCACTATAACCCCAAGGGAAAACACATGAAAAGCTGGGGGCAAGCTGGAGCTGGACCTGGTCAGTTCAATCTACCTCATAATATATGTTGCGATACGGATGGATGGATATATGTGGCAGATCGTGAGAATTCTCGCATACAGATTTTTGATGGATTAGGTAATTTTGAAACCCAAATTAATAATATGCACCGGCCTAGCGGTTTAGCGATAACTGAAGGCTCTTCGCCCGATTTCATTGTTGGTGAGTTAGCTTCTTACCTTGAGGTAAATAAGGAT
>Ga0181579_10003107_pt1 | contig 13224 bp, 8 predicted proteins | sample 071ome_24_FD_132996 | JGI IMG/M metagenome (GOLD analysis project Ga0181579, IMG submission 132996) | Coastal salt marsh microbial communities from the Groves Creek Marsh, Skidaway Island, Georgia - 071402CT metaG (megahit assembly) | ecosystem: Environmental > Aquatic > Marine > Intertidal zone... | reverse complement strand
GTGCGGCGTTCGGCGCGCGTTATATCTATTGTGGTTCACGCTGATGGTGTCTTGCGGAGGGGCAGATAGTGGGCTCGCCACCGATTCGCAGCCGGTCCCTCCGGTTTCCGCCGAGCAACAGCGACTGGAGGATTTTTTCGCCCGCACCTGGGAAGAAGACCTCGTGCGATATCCCGCTAGCGCCAGTTACCTCGGCGTGACTGACTACCAAGATCAATGGAACAACGCTTCAGAGGCCTTTCAGCTTGAGTCTCTGGAGATCACGCGCCAGCGCCTGGTGTTTTTGGAGGGTATCGATACGGCAGCTCTCTCACCGGAGCGACTTTTATCGTATCGGTTATACCGGCTTGATTTGGAGCGCACATTGGCCGGTGCGCCATTCCGGCATCATCGTTACGTCATTCATCAGCATCGGGGGCCTCATACCAGCGCGGTGAGTCTGCTGATCAATGTTCACGCCATAAAAACAGAAGAAGACGCCAGAGATTACATCGCGCGTCTCACTAATTTGCCTGAGTATTTTGACGGCGTGATCGAGCAACTTCAGATCCGCGCTGACAAGGGATTTTATCTCGTGGATTGGATGATCCCCAAAATTACCGATGCGGCAAGTAACGTATTGCGGGGGGCGCCTTTTGACGACGATGCTCAGCTATCAGTCATTTGGGCGGACTTCACGAGCAAGATCGAGCAGCTGTCGCTCGAGCCTGCTGTCTCTGACGCGTTGCGAGCGGCGGCGCGGGCCGCCTTACTCGATGCTGTGCGACCCGCTTATCAGCGTCTGATCGCCGCCATTGAGTCACATCGCGAGGGCGCCACATCCGAGGATGGAGTTTGGCGTTTTCCGGAGGGAGATGCCTTCTACGCCAGCCGCTTGCGCGCCTTCACGACGACCCCACTCACCGCCGAGGAAATCCATCAGGCGGGGCTGGCTAATGTCGAGCGGCTTCATGGCGAGATGCGCGCAGTGATGGCTGAGTTGGGAGAGACCGGTGCCCTGGGCGATTTTTTTGAGCGTGTGCGCGCGGACGAGACGTTGCGGTACCCCAACACTGAGGCCGGGCGAGAGGCCTATTTGTCAGCTGCGCGCGCGGCCATCGAAGCCATGACAGCACGCCTGCCAGATTACTTCGGCGTGTTGCCCCAGTCGGCGTTGGTGGTGAAGCGTGTTGAGGCCTATCGAGAGCGATCAGCAGGTAAGGCGTTTTATCAAAGTCCGCCACCTGATGGTTCTCGTCCCGGTATTTACTATGCCAACCTGTATGACATGAACTCCATGCCCACGACTGATCTCGAGGCGCTGGCATTTCATGAGGGGTTGCCAGGCCACCATTTGCAGCGTGCGATCTCTGCCGAATTGAGAGATGTCCCTGATTTTCAACGGCATACGAGCTTCACGGCGTTTACTGAAGGTTGGGGACTCTACTCGGAGTATTTAGCGCGAGAGATGGGTTTTTATGAGGATCCCTACTCAAACTTCGGGCGGTTGGCGATGGAGTTGTGGCGCGCCGCGCGGCTGGTCGTCGACACCGGCCTGCACTACAAAAAATGGAGTCGCGAGCAGGCGGTCGCCTATCTCGTCGCCAATACGCCCAATTCCGAATATGACTGTCAGCGTGCCATAGAGCGGTATGTCGCGATGCCGGGTCAGGCGACGGCTTACATGATTGGCAAGCTCAGAATTATGGCGCTGCGTGACATGGCTCAGGCGGCGCTGGGAGCGGATTTTGATATCCGGGCGTTCCACGACGTGGTGTTGGGCTCGGGGGCTGTGCCGTTAGACCAACTCGAGGCGAATATTCAGGAATTCGTGCAGGCGGTTGCCGTTGGCCCTTGAGGCGCTCACCTGCCAGAATTGTCTTCTGGCGTGCGCTGACAGAGGCGGTATTTCTGTGATTTAGGCCCGGTGATCGGAAAAACCGATCGCTTTTGGCGAAACAATCAAGTTGTCAGCACGCTCCTCGAGTCACTACAGTGCACCGGTGAAGACTTACACCTTTTGTGAGGAGAGGTAAATGAAAACAATGTTGATGAAGACCGCCATCGCGCACACCGCGCTGGCGGCGGCACTGATTGCGGCACCGGTCATGGATTCAATGGCCCGCAGTACCCCCAAGAGCACACAAGCGTGGTGGCCCGCGAGCCTCGATCTGACGCCCCTGCGGCAGAACGAGCGTAGCGCCAATCCCGTGGGCGATGACTTCGACTACGCCGCGGAATTTGCCAAGCTCGATCTCGAGGCACTGAAAGCCGATATCGACCAGACGCTGACCACTTCGCAGCCCTGGTGGCCCGCCGATTACGGCAACTATGGCCCTTTCTTCGTGCGGATGGCCTGGCATAGCGCGGGCACCTATCGCACGGCGGATGGCCGTGGTGGCGCCGACGGTGGCCAGCAACGATTCGAGCCCCTGAACAGCTGGCCCGATAACGGCAATCTGGATAAGGCGCGTCGCTTGCTGTGGCCGATCAAACAAAAGTACGGCAATCAGATTTCCTGGGCCGACCTGATGGTGTTGGCGGGTAATGTTGCTATGGAAAACATGGGCTTCAAAACCTTCGGGTTTGCCGGTGGCCGCACCGACGACTGGGAGCCCGAGTGGGTTTACTGGGGACCCGAAGCGAAGATGCTGGCCGACGAGCGCTACAGCGATGGACGGCAGTTGCGCAAAGGGTTGGCCGCGGTGCAAATGGGCCTCATCTATGTGAATCCCGAGGGACCCAACGGCAATCCTGATCCGGTCCTGGCGGCGCATGATATTCGCGAGACCTTTGGCCGTATGGCGATGAATGACGAAGAGACCGTGGCGCTCATCGCGGGCGGACATTCCTTTGGTAAAGCTCACGGTGCGCACAAGCCGGATACCTGTGTGGGACCCGAGCCCACTGGCGAGGCGATCGTCGAGCAGGGCTTTGGTTGGAAAAATACCTGTGGCAAGGGTAACGCGGAGGACACCGTAACGTCGGGTTTGGAGGGCGCCTGGACCGCGACGCCAACGCAGTGGTCGATGATGTATCTGGCCAATTTGTTTGCCTATGAGTGGGAGCAGACCCGCAGCCCGGCAGGCGCATTGCAATGGCAGCCCAAGGATGGAGCGGCGGCAGGTACGGTACCGGATGCGCATCTCGAGGGTGTGGCGCATGCGCCGGTGATGTTCACCACCGACTTGTCATTGAAGTTTGACCCAAGTTATCGCGAGATCTCACAGCGCTTTTTGGCCAACCCCGAGGAATTTGAGCTGGCTTTTGCTAAGGCCTGGTTCAAGTTAACCCATCGGGATATGGGGCCGAGAAACCGGTATCTGGGTGATGATGTCCCCGCTGAAGTGCTCGCTTGGCAGGATCCCTTGCCGGCGCGTGACTACAAAGTGATCAGTGATCGCGATATCAGCAAGTTGAAGGACGCGATTGCCGACGCGGGTCTTAGCAATACGCAGCTGGTCAGCACGGCTTGGGCATCGGCGTCCACCTTCCGCGGCAGTGATATGCGCGGCGGTGCCAATGGTGCGCGCATCCGTCTGGCGCCCCAGAATCAATGGGCGATCAACGACCCCGATGCCTTGGGTGAAGTGATTGCGGTTTTGGAGGAGGTGCAGGGTGACTTCAACAGCGGTTTGTCTCGCGGCAAGCAAGTGTCTCTGGCGGACGTCATTGTATTGGCGGGTAATGTCGGAGTAGAGCAAGCCGCAGCTGAGTTCGGGGTGGACGTGTCGATTCCTTTCACCGCCGGGCGTGTCGATGCGACGGAGGGAATGGCAGATGTCGACTCGATGGCGGTACTCGAGCCGCGTCATGACGGATTCCGCAATTACATGGCGGATCTTGGCTTCATGACCCCTGCGCAAGCGCTGATCGATAAAGCCGACCTACTTAATCTGACCGTGTCCGAAATGACGGTGCTGCTGGGGGGCATGCGCGCGATGAACGCCAACGCCGCTGGTAGTGACCACGGCGTGATGACGGATCGTCCGGGGGTATTGAGTAATGACTTTTTTATCAACCTCTTGGATATGAATACCGCCTGGGCGCCGACTGAAGAGCCTTACATCTTCGAAGGTCGTGATCGTCAGAGCGGAGAGTTGAAGTGGACCGCGACGGAGTTTGATCTGGTATTTGGATCTAACTCAGAGCTGCGGGCGGTGGTGGAGTTTTATGCCTTTGACGAAAGTCGTCAGCGATTTATCAAGGATTTCGCTAGCGCTTGGACGAAGGTCATGGATGCTGACCGCTTTGATATTGATGAATCTGGCGCGGTGGTCGTTAGTGTGTCGCAGTAATCATCGTTGTAATGAAAAAGCCCCGCTCAAGCGGGGCTTTTTTTTGAGCTACTTCTCTTGGTCCTATCGCGAACGGCGATAGCGGAGTGAATGCGCTTATATCGAAGATTGACGGGTAATCTCTGTATTGAGGTGCACGGTGGCAGTGAGCGAGTTAGTAATAAGACAGCTCTCCTCGGCTTTTTTCAGAACGCGCAGGATTTTCTCCTCCTCCATATCATCGGGAACGCTGATACGAACCGTGAGATGAATGTGAGTAAATTGAGGCGTTCGATCAACGCGCTCCAGCGTACCTGTTGCGTCGCAATCCAGCGCGTGCCAAACCACTCTCGACGGAGCGGCGATAGCTCTGAAAGTCAGCACAAAGCAGTCAGCCACCGCTGCAATAAGCAGAGCTTCGGGAGACCATTGATCGCCCGGGCCGCCGAATTCCTTGGGTACATCGGTAATGAGATCGGTGAGCCCTGAGCTGGCGATCTGGACCTGGGATTGATCCGCGTTGGCGGTTGCAACACAGCGGTAGTGGTGTGGAAAATCCTGCATGAGTTTCTCAGCCTCATCAAAAGCGGGCGCAAGGATAGCGGCTATACCGCAAATGTGCCAATCCGAGGCGAATCGCCCGTTGTATGGGGTATTCGGGGCGCTACTCAAGCAGAAGGTCTAAAGTCAAAAGCCGGTTGAGGTACTTCGGGTTGTTCTAGGAAAGACCACGCAGTCACTGCCGGTTGTAGTGAATCGTCGCACGGTAGGGGAATAGTGGAACTTTGGCGGCCGCCCCGTTGTTTGAGAATCTTTATTTGGCGATAGCCATCCAGTTGTATTTTCAAGCTGGCGGGGGAGGGTTGCGACAGCGCGTCAGTGGAGCGAAAAAGTACCGCTAACGTGCCGTGACTGGCGGCGGCTAGTTGGATCTTTCGTAGCTCGGCATAGCGGTAATCGGTAGCACCGAGCCAGACAAAGACCACGCCGCAGGTTGTACTGCGTAAAGCCTGCTCTGTTGACCAGAGTAATTCCTCGCGATTGCGGGGGTGCACCAACATGATTTCTTGTAAATCAATGCCTTCTCCAGCCAGTAAAGGTGCGTAGGGGGTATAAGGTGGGTCGATGAAGACTTGCCAGCGCCCTTGGCCGGACAGTTTTTTCATTGTTGGCATGAAAACACCCATCGCATCGAGTCCGCATTGTTCGCTAATGACTTCAATGCTGCCCCCTAATGGCCACCCTCTGTTGTAAAGTTGCGCATCCAACGCGTCAAAACCGGTTTCGACGCTGTGCAAAAGCGGGATGTCACCATTCGCGGACGGTACGCTGGGATGTATGACAGCGTGCGGATGCTGGCCAATCCCACGCCAGGTATCGGCACGGCGGAAAATATCTTCGAGTAAATAATTCATGATGCACTCCCTTCTCACACTGTTGTACCGGCGGCGCTTCTTGTGCGGTTATGCGGCGCCAATCAGGCAACAGTAAAAATACTGTATAAATAGACAGTATTTGAGCATGACTGAAAAAGCAAGCGGGGATTTTCCCGAGTGTCGTGAAAAGCGACAGGTGCATCGGTCTGCGCTCGCTGACCCCCGCTTTCGCCGCTATTACCCGGCCAGCTGGTTCTCGAGTTTGGGCGCTTGGATCCTGCGGTTTTTATTAGGTTGGAGCGCCTGGGAACTCACTCATTCGGCCACTTGGGTAGGCATTGTCGGTGCGCTCATGCTGGCGCCGGCGCTGCTGTTTTCGCCCTGGTTCGGCATTCTTTCTGATCGACTGTGCCCTCGCCAGGGGCTGCGTTTGTCCATGGCGATCCATGGTTTGATTGCCTTGGCGGGTGCGATTACCACAGGGCTTGGTGTTTATGATCGCATTGCGCTGACGCTACTCTCTGCCGCGCTAGGCATGGCGACTTCCCTTCATTCCCCCATGCGCCTGGCGCTAGTGCCCTTGTTAGTTTCCCGGGAAGCATTGCCGAGTGCCGTCGGCTATTCGGCCATGTCTTTTAATATCGCGCGAATGATTGGCCCCGCGATCGGTGCCGCCTTGGTCGCTCGCCTCGAGGTCAGTATTGCCTGGATCGTGTCGATGCTGATGTTCACGGTTTCTTACTGGCGCCTGACCCAGCTCGACGTCGGACGCGATGAGCAGCCAACACGATCTAACTCTTACCGGCAGGAATTCATGGCCGGACTCCGGCATCTCGCGCAGCGTGCGGACTTGAAATTACTCCTCGCCATGACCGCACTGAATGGGTTGCTGGGTCGGACATTGGTCGAGTTACTGCCGGCTTTATCGGGCGCCTTACTGCAGGGTGGCTCGTCAGAGCTGGCAATATTGGTGGCGATGGCAGGGCTGGGCTCTGTTTTCGGGGGGCTACTTGTCAGTCGGCAGTCCGCGCATGTGAGCCGTTTGCTGTTACTGGTTTGTGCGGCTATCGCGCTGGCCGCTGCGACTCTGGTCTGTTTGCGTTGGTTCTCCGGCTTGTTGGCCATGGGTGTCTGGGTAGCTGCGCTGAGCGTTGTGACCACGATAGCGGGCACCGGCTGCCAGACCCTGATTCAACTCTCTGCGGATCCATGCTTTAGAGGGCGTGTCATGAGTCTCTGGACGATGTTGGCCATGGGTGCGCCGGCGCTGGGTGCCGCGGTGCTGGGCTTCGGGGTCGATCGCTTTGGTTTTGTGCTGGTCTCGGGTGTTGCGGGATGCGCCGGTCTTGGGCTGTTGGTTGTCTGCTATGCCCGTCGCTCGGTCATTTTGGCAGGTGCGCCACCCTGAGCGAGCAGTACTACGAGGTTCTCCAGTACGTCCCATGCGTCTCCCAGTAAAAAACCTTTACTGGTGCCGTCAGCCTCGAAACTCAATGCTTGCAACTCAGCGAGATCGCGGCCGGAGAGTCGCTGCAAGGCCGCCTGCACCAGCGGCTGGCGATTGCGCCAAACCCCGTGTTGATTCATGGCGCTGCTGGCCGCGCCACCGGTCGCCATGTCTCTTTTGATATCGGTCAACAGGCGGACTTCCCGTGCGATTGCCCAGAGGAGCACAGGCGGCTGAACTGCCTCGGCTCGCAGTCCGCGAAGTGTCCTCAGTGCGCTGCGTGCGTCCCCTGACAGCGCAACGTCGACCAGCCTGAAAGCGTCGTACCGCGCATTATCCGAGACGGTATCGGCCACTTGCGCAGCGGAGAGAGTTTGCTCCGGATGCAACAATCTGAGCTTCTCGATTTCTTGCGCCGCGGCAAGCAAGTTGCCCTCGACCCGTTCGGCTAGCAACGCGATTGCCTCTGCGTCAGCTTTCATCCCCGCGCGACGCATGCGCTGTCCAATCCATCCTGGCAGTTCAGTCGGGCTGACGGGCCAGACGGGAATCACCGCACCGACGCGATCCATCGCCGTATACCACTTGCTTTTCTGAGATTGCTTGTCGATGCGCCCGCTGATGACAAGCAGCACATCTCCGGTGGGTTCACTCTCGAGATGCTCCATTAGCGCTCGACTACCCTCGGTTCCGGGCTTGCCGCTGGGAAGCAGTATCTCGATGAGTTTGCGTTCGGCGAATAAGGAGAGGGCGCCTGCGATATGCCCTAACTCCAGCCAGTCGTCTTTACCGGATATCGAGATACGCTGCCGCTCAGTGCAACCCGCCTCCCGTGCCTTGCGGCGAATCGCGTCCGCGCATTCGCTGACGATCAGCGGCTCATCCCCGCTTACCAGATAACAAGAAGCCAGCGTGTTGGCGAGATGATCCTCAAGTTGCGCCGGTTTGAGCTGCACTAGCCGGTAATGCCGTAGCTAATCCGACGCACGATTTGCGCGGCAAGATCGCGCCGCATTTCTTCTCTCAGCAGCCGAAGCTCTTCGGTTTTGCCGACGACATTACGCGGATCATTGAGCATCTGCCGGCTAACCACCGCACGCGCATCGACGGGATCCTGCTCGCCTTGTGTTAGCGTGAACGCAGCAGACAAAGTGAGCTCTAGCTCTGCCGCCCGCGCCTGTGCAGTGAGCGATACGTTTCGCTGCGTGAACTGCTCGGCCTCCAAGATCAGAGTGATGGCAGCGTCCGCGTCATCAACCAACGACGTGCCACTATGGGTCAGTTCACGGGTGACTTCCCGGGTCAGTTCGGATCGCGGTTGCGCACTCACCAGGCGGACCGTCATACCCGCGAGCTCCGGGGCGCCGGTTTGACCCGAGCCCTTTAGCTGGAAGCCGCATCCCACCAGTACGATGCACATGACCGCCAGCGAGAGCCGGATGACGGCGCGAGCGGTGGGTTTAACGTCTGGCAGTTTCATTGCGCAACTATATTCACCAGCTTCTGCGGAACCACAATCACTTTTCTGATCGTCGCATCGGCGAGGAACCGCTGAACATTTTCGTGTGTTTTGGCCAATGCTTCGATCTCCGCGTTATCCGCCGAGGCAGGAACCATCATCTTGCCTCGCACTTTACCATTGACCTGAACCACGATTTCCAGCGCATCGCGACTCAGCGCGCTCTCATCCACGAGTGGCCAATCATGCTCCTGAAACTCGTCGCCCGTCATGGCCTGCCACAGAAATTCGCTCAAATGCGGGGTGATTGGCCACAGCATGCGCAGCACCGCGCGCAGCCCCTCCTGCACCACTGCGCGATCGATTTCCGCGTCAAGCGGATGCCGACCCAATTCGTTGCAGAGCTCCATGATCGCCGCAACCGCTGTGTTGAAGGTTTGCCGCCGACCATAGTCATCGGTGACCTTGGCGATCGTCTCATGGGTCTTTCGGCGCAGGTCTTTTTGGGCGGGGGAAAGCGCGTCCGTCAGCGGCAAGTGTGGCTCGTTGCCAAAGTCATGAACCAGGCGCCAGAGGCGTTTGATAAAGCGGTGTGCTCCCTCGACGCCTGAATCTGACCACTCCAGTGACTGATCTGGCGGTGCTGCGAACATGCTGAACAACCGCACGGTATCCGCGCCATAGCGGTCTATGAGGGCCTGCGGGTCGACGGTGTTGCCCCGAGATTTGGACATCTTGGCGCCGTCTTTGAGCACCATGCCTTGGGTCAGGAGCCGTTTAAAGGGTTCGTTGGTCGAGACCAGCCCGGCATCACGCATTAACTTGTGGAAGAAGCGAGAGTAGAGCAGGTGCAAAATAGCGTGCTCGATGCCGCCGACGTATTGATCGACCTCGAGCCAATAGTTGGCCTCTTCGTCCAGCATGCGGCTGTTATTGCTCGCGCTGGCGTAACGCGCGTAGTACCACGAGGACTCCATAAATGTATCGAAGGTATCAGTCTCTCGCGTCGCGGGCGCTTCGCAGCGTGGGCAGGTGGTTTGGTAAAAGTCGGGCATGTCCTTGATGGGCGATCCAACGCCCTGAAAAGCCACATCGGTTGGCAGGACAACGGGCAGCTGCTCGTCAGGGACGGGCACCGCGCCGCAGGCGTCACAGTTGATGACCGGAATTGGCGCTCCCCAATACCGTTGCCTGGAGACTCCCCAGTCGCGCAGCCGGAAATTCACCGATCTGTGCCCGAGCTGTCGCGCTTCCAAGGCGCCCACAATGGCATCAAAGGCGGCGTCAAAATCGAGGCCATCAAACTCGGCGGAGTTCATGAGGGGCGCGCGCTCGACGTGGGCGCTGACCGAGAGATTGGCAGTGTTTTCGGGGGTATCACTGACCACTTGGACGATCGGTAGACCATATTTGGTCGCGAATTCCCAATCGCGTTGGTCATGCGCGGGAACCGACATGACCGCCCCCGACCCGTAGCCCATGAGTACAAAGTTGGCGACCCAGATGGGTACGGGTTCCCCGGTCAGGGGGTGCGTCGCCCGCAGGCCGGTATCCATGCCGAGCTTTTCCATGGTGGCCATGTCAGCCTCGGCCACCTTGGTGGTGCTGATTTGATCGCAAAACGCCGCGAGTTCGCTGCTCTCTCCGGCAGCGCGCTGCACCAGTGGATGCTGTGGTGCCAATGCGAGATAAGTGGCTCCCATCAGCGTATCGGGGCGCGTGGTGTAGACCTCGATGGCGTCATCCTCAAAGGGGAAACGTACGGTGGCACCCTCGGACCGACCAATCCAGTTGCGTTGCATCGTGCGCACCTGATCGGGCCATTCGGTCAGCGTATCGAGGTCATCGAGGAGTTCCTGCGCATACGCTGTGATTTTAATGAACCATTGGTTAATGGCTTTTCTTTCGACCGGGTTATCGCAGCGCCAGCATTTGCCATCGACCACTTGCTCGTTGGCCAACACAGTCTGGTCTGTCTCGCACCAGTTCACATCCGCTTCTTTTTTGTAGGCGAGTCCGCGTTCCATAAGCCGCGTGAAGAACCACTGTTCCCAGCGGTAGTATTCGGGGGTGCAGGTCGCGAGCTCGCGATTCCAGTCGTAGGCAAACCCCAGCCGCGCCAGCTGCTGCCGCATTTCGGCGATATTGACCAACGTCCACTCTGCAGGCGGTACCTGGTTCTGTATGGCGGCGTTTTCGGCGGGCAGGCCGAACGCATCCCAGCCCATCGGTTGCAACACATTTTTTCCCAGCATGCGCTGATACCGTGCGATAACGTCGGCAATGGTGTAGTTGCGCACATGCCCCATATGCAGCTTGCCGCTGGGGTAGGGGAACATCGCCAGGCAGTAAAACTTCTCCCGTGTGTCATCGGGGTAAACGGCATAGCGCTGCGTGTCGGCCCACTGGGCTTGCAGTTCACGCTCTAGCGCTTGCGGTTCGTAGTCCTGACTCATGTCTGTCGCGGTCCTTAGTACGATGACCCTATCCGTCCAGCCGGCGATTACAGTGACATCACAGGCACTGACAAGCCTCGCGGGCGGCGCAGAGTTTAACAGTATTACGGCCTATCCCGGCCCAATAACAGGATCATCAGCGATAAAACCCACACGGGCAGACTCCCGGTGCTGGCAAAAGGGGTTGTGCCGACGCGCGGCTGTACCTCGCCACTGACAACGGCCTCAGTGAACTGGGTTGCCGTCGCCTTGACGGTGCCGTCGGCGGCGATCAGCGCTGAGACGCCATCGTTAGTGCCGCGGATCAGATCACGGCCCAATTCAACCGCGCGAAAGCGAGCCATTTGAAAATGCTGCCAAGGGCCCGCACTGTTGCCGAACCAGGTGTCATTACTGATCGTTACCAAGAGTGCGGCGTCGCGACTGTGATGCGCCACGAAGTCCGGATAGACCACTTCGTAGCAGATGAAGGGTGCGATCACGGTGGAGTGGGCCAAGAGCGGGGCTTGGTCCGGGCTCCCCGCGCTGAAGGCCGACATGGGCAGGTCGAAAAAGCCGATCAGGCCTCGTAGCCATGTCTCCAGGGGCACATATTCCCCAAAAGGCACTAGTTTTTGCTTGTGGTAGAGACCGCTGCCGGCGCCGAACGCGGTAATGCTGTTATAGCTGCCGGTGGCGTCGCGCGTCAGCACACCGGTGATCAACGTGGCACCCTCCTTTGCGGCTGTCGTTGTCAGTACGTCGATGGTGGGTTCTAGCTGATCTAGGTAACCCGGCAGTGCCGATTCTGGCCAGACGAGCAGATCGTGGGCGGCAGACAGTGCTGTTGTCTGGTCCATCGTTTGACGCAGGATGACCGACCGCTGGTTGCGGTTCCATTTGTCTTGCAGCGAAATATTGGGCTGAACCACGGCCACGCGAAGCGGCTCACCTTGGGTGTGGGTCCACTCGATCACACTCCACCCCATGCCCGCTGCTATCGCAACGATGGCGCTTAAGCCGCCAGTCACCCAATAATGGCGGGCACCGCGGTTACGTATGATTTCCGCGCCGACGGCTCCGAGCGCCACCAGCAGCCAGGAACAACCGAAAACGCCCACGAGGGGGATCCAGCCAGACAACGGGGAGTCGAGCGCACCGTATCCCGCATACGCCCAGGGGAAGCCGGTCAGTAGCCAGCTACGGAGCCATTCAAACAGCACCCATAGCGAGGCGAATTGCGCGACGCGCCATGCCCAGTGGCGGCTTTTGAGCCGCCAAAAGAGGCTGGCCTGGCAACTGAACAACAGCGCCAGCCCGCCACAAAATACCGCGGTCAGTAACACTGCCAGCGACACGGGCGTATTGCCGTAGATATGGATGCTGACGTAAACCCAGGAAACGCCCGCGCCAAATAGCCCGAGGCCATAGGCCCAACCGATCGACCAGAGCCGCGATGTGCCCGATGTTGTCAGCGCTGCATAAAGACACCCGGCACTTACGGGGATGAGCGGCCAGATATTGAACGGCGCCAGACCGAGTGGAAACAGGAGCCCTGAGAGCAGCGCAAAGCCCAGCGCGGTGGAATGGGATCGCATCAATCAGGAGAGTCGACGGGGTCTGCCACCTTGACGCGCAGACTGGTCAGTCGCCGCTCGTCGGATTCCAGCACCTTAAAGTCGTAGCGGTCCAGACGGATGGACTGATTTTGCTTGGGCAATTGTCCGAACGCATTGACGACCAGACCGCCGATGGTATCGAACTCCTCGTCGCTAAAGGAGGTGTCAAAAAATTCGTTGAAGTCTTCGATGGGTGTGAGGGCTTCGACGTGAAATCGATTCTCTCCCAGAGGACGAATGGCTTCAGCTTCCTCGACGTCGGTCTCGTCCTCGATTTCCCCGACGATTTCTTCTAGGACGTCCTCGATCGTGATGAGCCCGGCGATGCCGCCATATTCGTCGATCACAATCGCCATATGGTTTCGGTTCTGACGGAACTCCCTGAGGAGGACGTTGAGCCGTTTACTCTCGGGAACAGCAATGAAGGGGCGCATCAGCTCGCGCATGGCGGGAGCCTCGCCCTCACGATGAATCAGTGGCAGCAAGTCCTTGGCCAGCAGGATGCCAATGACATCGTCAATGCCGTCGCCAATGACCGGATAACGTGAGTGTCCCGCCTCGATAATCTTGGCCAGCGCTTCCTGCAGGCTTTCGTCTGAATCGATGACCACCATCTGGGCGCGCGGAATCAT
>Ga0181579_10003104_pt1 | contig 13231 bp, 12 predicted proteins | sample 071ome_24_FD_132996 | JGI IMG/M metagenome (GOLD analysis project Ga0181579, IMG submission 132996) | Coastal salt marsh microbial communities from the Groves Creek Marsh, Skidaway Island, Georgia - 071402CT metaG (megahit assembly) | ecosystem: Environmental > Aquatic > Marine > Intertidal... | reverse complement strand
TGTATCACGCCGGCAAATGGAAATTGGCGGGGCAATGGGAATTTGCTGTCAAAAAGTTTCCGAAGCCGAAGTGTTTGCCAGAGCCGGCTTTGATAATATCTTGATCACCAACCAGATTATTGACACAAGAAAAATCAATCGAATGGTGTCCTTTTGCGCGCCTGGCCGTCGGGTGATTTGCTGTGTGGATGATATGGCCAATCTGGCTGATTTATCCGTAGCAGCAAGCTGCAAGGGAGTTATTCTGGAATGTCTGGTAGAGCTGGAATGCGGCTCGCAGCGATGCGGGGTGAGTGATCTGGCAAAGCTGGTAGAGATAGCGCGTGCCATTGAAGATGCAGAGGGGCTGAAATTTAGCGGCATACAATCCTATAATGGCCGGGTACAGCATCACCAGAGCTTTGCCGAACGCCAGGCAGTGGAAAGAAAAGTGGCGGCTGTCACCGGGCAAGCTGTTGATGCGCTAAAAAAGGCTGGCTTGGGGTGCGAGATTGTTAGCGGCGGCGGGACAGGCTCTTTTGCCTTTGAGGCAGAATCAGGGGTATTTAACGAGATTCAATGCGGCTCCTATGCCTTTATGGACGCTGATTACGGGCGTATTGAAAATGAGAGTGGCCAGCGTTTTGACCAGGCAGAATGGCAAAATGCCCTGTTTTTGCTGACCAGCATTGTCAGTACCGCACAGGATGGCCGGGCTGTATGTGATGCCGGGCTAAAGGTGCAGTCTGTCGATAGTGGCTTGCCGGTGATTTATGGGCGCAAGGATGTGCGTTATATCCAATGTTCAGATGAACATGGCGTTATTGAGGATAAAAATAAATGTCTATCGCTAAAAGACAGGCTGATGCTGGTACCCGGGCATTGCGATCCAACCTGTAATTTGCATGACTGGTATGTCGGGGTGCGCGGCGGCAAGGTTGAAGCCTTATGGCCTGTCTCGGCACGTGGCAAGGCCTGGTAGCTTTTTTAGTCGGCCGGCATTAATTTAGACTGCCTATCCCGGCTTAAAATCCATAACACAATGCCCAGATTTAGCGCATTCCAAGCAATACCATTGATAAAGGCGGCCTGATAGGAACCGGTTAGCTCGTAAATCCAGCCAGACATCCAGCCGCCCAGTGCCATACCGATAATGGTCATCATAATGACAAAGCCAATACGCGCTCCGGCTTCTTTAGGTGGCAGGAATTCGCGTACCACCAGCGCATAGCTGGGTACAATCCCGCCTTGCGAGAGGCCAAAAATCAGACTGACCACATAGAGTGAGGCCATCCCGTCAAAGGGCAAATACATCACCAGTGCTATCCCTTGTGCAAAAGAGCCAAGTAAAAGCGTGCGAATACCGCCAATACGGTCAGCTATCAACCCTGAGGCTATCCGGCTTACCACCCCGCCAAACAGCATAAGCGATAACATCTCTGCCCCCACTGCAGGGCCATAGCCCAACCCCACGCAATAGGAAACAATATGGACTTGCGGCATCGACATCGCCACACAACAGGCAACCCCGGCAATGCTGAGCAATATTTGCAACCGCAAAGGCGAGATGCGCGTCTTTTGAATGTTTTGTGTTACCTGCCGGGCAGCAATTTCATGACCGGCTTCGGGCAGTCTGCGCCGCAATAGCAATGCCAGCGGCAGGATGATGCATAAGGTGACAACAGACAGGCTAAGATAGGCTGCCCGCCAGCCATCTTCGGCCAGAATATCGGATAAAAATAGCGGCCAGATACCCCCTGCCAGATAATTACCGCTGGCGATTAATGCCACCGCAATACCGCGCTGTTTTAAAAACCAGTGGGAAATATCGGTAATCAGGGGGCCAAATCCGGCTGCTGTGCCAAAACCCAGTAATAAATGTATGGCTGCCAGCAGGTAAATATCGCCTGCCAGCGTGGCCAGAAAAAAGGCCGAAGCCGAGCAGATGGCCGCCGCCATCACCGACAGGGTCACCCCGAAACGGTCAATAATCTGGCCGATGACCAGATTGCCCACTGCAAAACCTATCATATTCATGGTAAAGGGCAGGGACGTCACTGCACGGCTGGTCACAAATTCAGCTTCCAGAGCCGGCATAATCGTGATGACCGCCCACATACCGGTATTGGCAAATATCGCGATAATCAGCGTAATTAACAGCCTGAACCAGGCATAGGGCGTATCATGGATTTGAGGCATATAGCGCGGCGTTCTTGAAAAAAAGGATGTGGGCGTTCTATGGCCAGTTAGCGGCCTGTCTTGCCTGTGAAAAACTGACTTCATCATGGCGAAATATATGCCGTCTGGTCAAATGATTTAAATGCCCCGAATAGCGATAATGTCAAAAGCCTGTCTCAAAAAAAACATCTGGCGCGATTTTTGCATCTTTTATGTAGTGCATAAAATTTCAAGGAGGCGATAATGGCAGAAGGTTTGGGCTCTGAAGATATTGTCGATGTTATTGAAGCAACGGTTCGCGTGCTGGTCGCAACCGGCCTGAGCCGGGAACAGGCCTTGCAGGTAATGCTCAGCCAGATTGCCGTGCAATTACCCCCGGATATAATGAAACTGGCGGTAAAGGTCAGCGAGAAATATGCCGATGCCTTTAATCACGCAGACTGGGAAGCAGAAAATACACAAAAAATTGCCCAGTGTGGGTCTGTTGAACATCCCTTTGCCCAGCTATAAAAACTGACAAACGGAAATTGGCTGTTTTACGCCAGGGTAAACAAGATCACCTATTGACAGGGTAATCCTGCAGGCGCCACCCTCTTTTTTGAGGATGATATGTATGTCACTTGAAAATGAGGGGAAAAGATAATGGCGCCGATAAAAGCTCTGTTATTTGATGTTTTTGGAACAGTGGTGGATTGGCGCCGCTGTGTCAGCGCTGAAATTGACGCTCTGGCCAAAAAATATGGCATAGAGGTAGATGCCGCTGAAATGGCCGATGCCTGGCGGGCAGAATATCAGCCGGCAATGGAAGAAATCCGCGCCGAAAGACGCCCCTTTGATATTCTGGATATTTTGCATCGGGAAAATCTGGATCGTGTCCTTGCCCGATTTAACCTTGACCAGATCAGTACAGAAGACAGAGATGAGCTTAATCTTGCCTGGCATCGCTTGCAAGGCTGGCCAGATAGCGCAGAAGGGCTGAAAGCCCTGAAACGCCGATTTATCCTTGCCACCCAGTCCAATGTAAATATCGCGCTGATAGTGAATATGGCAAAGGGGGCGGATTTGGCCTGGGATGTGGTGTTGGGGGCTGAGGTAACCGGCTATTATAAACCGCGCCCCGAAGCCTATGACAGGGCCTGTGCTACCCTTGGCCTGCCTAATGAGGCCTGTATGATGGTCGCTGCCCATAATGATGATTTATTTGCCGCACGCCAGCAGGGGATGCGTACCGCCTTTGTCTGCCGGCCGGTTGAACATGGCCCTGGTCAGACAAAAGACCTTAGCCCTGAGGCAGACTGGGACTATGTCGCCGCAAGCTTTACCGATCTTGCCGCTCAATTAAAATGTTAAAAAGTTAATTTTACTGACTGTAATATATAATAAAAACTATATTATTATTGCAGCCTTGAAAAATTTGCTTGCCACTGACCTGCATTTGGCCTTTGCTAATATTATCTCATAAAGGCACAAAATAGGAGTGCAGGGATGATATCGGTATTTTTACAAAATCTTGCGGTTATTCTGGCTAGTCTGCTGGTTCTGGGTAATCACCGTGCAGATTACACGCTTTATATCGCGATTGCGGCGATTATTTTAACCAGTATTCGGCTGATATTTGTAAAGGGTTCAGGCAATCTGAAGATTTCATTATTTCTTGTTCAGGGTTTTATTTTTGCGTTTGCCATGTGGTATATCTTGTTCCCTGAGCGGTTTATCGACATTCTAAAAGCGTTTTAGGATAGCAGGATTTAAAGGCAGGTAAAAAGATGAGTTTATGGAAAGGTCAGGCATTTAATGTCAGCCATGCAGATGGAACAGGCACATCCAAAGGCGGTTTTGAAGGCGGTTTGCGTGCTTTTTTTGAATATCGTGATTTAGGGATTAAAGATGCCACAAAGGGCCAATTTGTTGCCCATGTAATCCGCGCGATACCTGGCCGTCATGCAGAACCCCAATGGCATACCCATGATCTGGATTTTCAGATGGTCTATATCCTGAAAGGCTGGGTAGTCTTTGAATATGAAGGCCAGGGCGAGATTACCTTGCGCGAAGGCTCGTCTGTCTTGCAACCGCCTGGCATCAAACATCGCGAGGTTACCCATAGCGATGATCTGGAATTAATCGAGATTTGCTCGCCTGCCAGTTTTGAAACAGAGCTGACAGACGCGCCGGCTACAGAGTAAAGCTGGCCGGGGCAAGGCTGCAGACCAGCAAGCCTGCCATCGTGAAATTGAATATTCGCAAATGCTGGCGGTTTTTTAATAGCTGGCCAAACAGGCTGCCTGCATAAGCCCATAACAGGGTTGAGGTGATGGTCACAAACGCAAAAATCAGCGTGATAAAAGATGTTGCGATAAACAGGTTTTCTGCCTGGCTGGCATAGGTTGTAACAGAAGAGATGATAACTATAACCGCCTTTGGATTGATGGTCTGAAACATCATGGCTTGGGTAAAGCTGATTGGGCTACCGCTCGCCTCTACCCCTTCCGGGGGTGCGGCTGTGGCAATTTTATAGGCAAGAAAAAGCAGAAATAATAAAGAAAACCATCTGGCCGCTTCCATGACATTCGGCAGCGCAGCAAACAGGCTGGCCAGCCCGAAACAGGCCAGTAGCACCAGCAGTAAAAACCCTGTTGTTATCCCGAAAATATGAGGCAAGGTGCGGTTCAGACCAAAATTAGCCCCCGAAGCGGCCAGCATCAGATTATTTGGGCCAGGCGTAAAGGCCGCGATGGTGGCAAACAGGCTAAATCCAAGAATTGAGGCAATATCCATCGGCTTTTAAACGCTCACCCTTATATGGGACATGGGCGCGCAAGCTTGCCTGAACACCACTCCCCTTTAAAATGCGAGACAAAAACTAACTGCTATAACGGACTTTTACAATACAGCTAATATCATGAGGCCATAAAAGGGTGCAAATTTCCTGTGCCAGCGTGGCCTTGGCAAGACTATCTGTTTGCAATCGATAGGCAGGTGCTGTGGCCGGCTTGTCTGGCTGGATATCCTGATCTGGTAAATCATGGGCAGTAATGCGCAGCTGATACGCGGCAAATAGCCTGGCAAAGCGTTTTTCCAGTCGGTTTTTTTGTTTTTCAGCTGCGGCAATATCGAGATAATCACCAAAGCTGACATAGATTTCAGCCCTTTGGTTCTCTCCTTCCGGCAGGACAGGCAGAGCCAAGCTGACCGGCAGGATAAGCGGCGTTGCCTGTTGCTGGGCAAGGCTTAATTCAGGAGCGCGTGGCACTGGCTTTTGTGGTGGGACGGCTTTCGGCTTCATATCTGCCATAGATAGTTGCGTGGCTGGCTTTGCTGCCGGGGTAGGGGTTGGTTTTTCACGGGCTGGCTTGGCTGGAGTTAAGAGGGCCGGAGAAGATTTGGCCGGAGAAGATTTGGCCGGAGAAGATTTAATGGGCGCTATCGTTTCTGTAATTTTGGGGTTTGTCGGCCGTTTAGGCGGCGCAACAGGGGCAGGGGCATTTTTTGCAGGCTTGGCAGAAGCGCGCGGCATATTGGCAGAAAAGCTAATCCCGCCACCAAGGGCAAGGGTAATGGTTTTATTCTCTGATAGGTCTGGCTGCGTGTCGTCTTGTGTATTTGATTGCGGTCTGCGGCTGGGTTGCGGGGCATCTGCTTTTTTGGTCACTGGTGCAGGCTTTGGCGCATTAGCCACAATTTGGCTTGCCTGCTCTTTCGGGGCTGTTTGCCGGGCAGGATTTGTCCCGGGCTGGACAGGGCTTGCCTTGGGCGCGATAAGATAGGCCAGTTCGGGGAATTTCTGGCGGATTTGCTCATCGCCCTGTTTAAACAGCATCGCACATTGTGTTTTAATCAGATTGGCAATTTTTTCCTGACCAAGGGCAAGGCTGTTTTGGGGACGTTCTGATGGCTGGCCATCCGAACTCATCAAGGCGGCCAGTACCCAATCGCGGTAACCGGCAATAAAGGCCTCAATATCTTCAGCGGCAATCTTTTTATTAAATTCCAGCATCACCGCCTTGTGAATGACCGCTCCGGAAAATTTCCGGCGCTCCTGCCAGAGCCGGCCCATATCCGGATTCAGCACACTCTGGGCTTCCATCAGGGTAGAAAAGCTGGCACAAATCGCGCCCTGTTCAGCCAGATTTGCGTAGCTTTTCCATGTTTTCAGGTCAATATTTGCCTGTGCGGATACACCCCAAAGCGACATACCAGCAACCAGAACCACCTTTAACCATTTGTTTTTCATGATAAAAAACCTATCAAAGCGCGTCAGCTTTAATCTAAAGCATCTGTTTTTTTGCAAGAGTGATGCCTGTTTGGCGTTATGTTAGCTGAACTGCAAGGCATCTGCGGCTGCCCGAACCAGGGCGCGTGCTTTATTCTGGCATTCTTCAAATTCGGATTGCGGAACAGAATCATATACAATGCCTGCCCCGGCTTGAATATGCATCTTGTCGCCTTTTAGCACGGCCGTGCGAAGGGCGATACAGGTATCCATCTCGCCTGTTGCCGAAAGATAGCCAAGTGCCCCTGCATAAATGCCGCGCCTGTCCGGCTCCAGCTCGTCAATAATTTCCATTGCCCGAATTTTTGGTGCGCCCGATACCGTGCCAGCAGGAAATCCGGCAACCAGCGCATCCAGCATATCACATTCCGGCCGAATCCTGCCGCGCACTTCCGAAGCGATATGCATCACATGGCTGTAAAGCTCAATCTGGAAATTGGATACCACCCGAACAGAGCCGGGTTTGGATACCCGGCCAACATCATTTCGCCCCAAATCCAACAGCATCAGATGTTCAGAACGTTCCTTGATATCCGCCATCAGGTTTTGTGCATTGGCAGCATCTTCTGCTTCATTTGCCCCTCTCGGGCGGGTGCCGGCAATTGGCCGGATGGTCACTTCCTCATCACGCAACCGCACCAGAATTTCCGGACTAGAGCCAACGATTGCCAGATCGTCCAGCTTGAAGTGGAACAGGAAAGGCGAGGGGTTCAAACGGCGCAAACTGCGATAGAGCGCCAGAGAGGGCAGGTTGAAAGGAATCGTAAAACGCTGGGACAGAACCACCTGAAAAATATCGCCAGCACTGATATATTCCTTTGCGCGGTTCACCATCTCGAAAAATCGTTCTTTTGACAGATTGCTTTTCGGCTCTGGCAATTCAGATTGCGCCGGAAGAGAGACAGGAGAGGGTAAATCGCCTCGCAAACAGGCTTCTGTTTCATCCAGGGCAGTTTGCGCGGCCTTCCAGCCTTCTTCTGCTGCATCAAACGCATTTGCCCGAATTTGATAGGCAAGGGTGATGGTATCTTTCAAACGGTCAAAAATCGCTACCACAGAGGGGCGCATCATCGTGCTGTCATAAACATCCAGCTGATCAGGGTTATTGTCGGGCAGTTTTTCCATATGCCGGATCATGTCATATCCCAGATAGCCAAACAGCCCGGCTGCCATTGGCGGCAAGGGGGCGGTATTGGGCATGGCGCTTTCTTGCAAAAGCGTACGCAGGCTATCCAGCGGATTGACATCGCCTTGCCGGATAAACGCCTCAGGGGCATTTTCTGGCTGGCGATTGATAAAGACATCACGTCCACGCGAACGCCAAATCAAATCCGGCTTTATCCCGATAACCGAAAAACGGCCGCGTACTTCCCCTCCTTCTACTGATTCCAGTAAGCAATGATGGGTCTGGCCTTCTGCCAGTTTCAGCATTGCGCCCACAGCTGTCTGGGTATCGGCAACAAAGCTGCGATAGATGATTTGGTTCTGCTGGTCTGCAAATAGCTGCTTGCATCTTTGCAACTCATTATGGGCAAGCACTAAATCGGGGCTGGTCATGGATATTTTCATCCCTTTAAAAGGGGGGTAGCGCCCCCTGATTAGCGTGATGTCTGGCCAATCAAAAGCTGTTCTACCCCTGCTGTGTTGATCTCCAGCGCATGGGTTTCTGACAAGGTGATAATCAGCGCAGAGGTTAAGTCATTCTGCACCAGATTATCGAGTGTAGCCGATATTTGTGCCTGAAGCGTATCACGGGCTTCACTATCGGCAGTCAAAATTTCATCAGTTTGCACCAGAATAACTGCCTCGCCTGTCTCTACTAATACCGCTTCCCCCTTATTTTGGGCAAAGGCGGCATCGGCGATCAGGCTGGCCGCTTCATTATCCAGACCCGCGCCTGTACGGCTAAATGCCGGGGTAGGGGAGATATTTGCCAATGTTGTCTGGACATTTTGCAAGCCATTATCGGCGGCCGCTTTTGCCGTGGCCAGGGCTTGTATCTTTGTCCAGTCAGCAATCAGGCGGGCGCGCACCTCTTCTATGCCGCGCGGACGTGCCAGCTTTTCCTCTATAGGCTGCAGCACAAAAAAGCTGTCCTCTGCACTGGCGATAACCTGGCTAATTTCTTCTGTCTCCAGCTGCCAGCCCTGTGCTAGAAATTGGCTGTCACTGGCCAGATCAGCAAAAGCATCTTCCATCAAATTGCCATCAATATCCCGGCCATTTGCATCTATATCTGTAATAATATTTACCGATAAATTTATGCTGGCGGCTGCTTCGGCCAATGTTGCGCCTGTGCCAAGCATATCTTCCAGCTGATTGACCAGGTCATAGACAAGGTCTATGGCTTTTTCATTGCGCAAGGTTTCTTCTATCTGCGGGCGGACATCGCCAAGGGTTAATTCTTCGCCTGGCTGAATTTCTTCTACCAGCAATAAATGATAGCCAAAGACAGAGGCAACAGGCCGGTTGATGCTGTCTTTATCAGCATTAAAAGCTGTATTGGCCAGCTCGCCATCCAGATCCTCTTTTGTTACCAGCCCCAGATTGGTGTCATCCTCATTCCAGCCAAGTGTGGCCTGGGCAACCTCTGCAAAGCTCTTGCCGGATTGCAGCTGGTCATAGGCGGCATTGGCCGCTGCTTCTTCGCCAAAAACCATTTGCCGGATTTGCCGGCGCTCAGGCGTGATGAATTCATTCCGGCGCAGATCAAAGGCTTGTGAAACCTCATCTTCTGACAGGCTGACCTGATCCATCACCTGTTCGGGGCTGACCAGAACCACCTTGAAGCTGCGCAAATCAGGCGCATCATAGCCTGTTTTCACCGTTTCATAAAAACTGGCCAGTTCAGCTTCGGAAGGCGGAGTAATTTTTTCCGGCTGAGCGGGATAGATTTTCATCCGGGCAATGCGTTGTTCCAGCTGATGCTCGGCAATAATCTGCGCCAGATGATTGCCACCCTTTGCCCCGCCAGCAATCGCAGCTTCGATTTGTTCCTGCATCAGGATAAAATTTAAACGGCGCAGATAATCTTCTTCTGACAAGCCAGATTGCGCGAGTGTTTGTACAAACCGGCCTTGCGAGAATTGACCGACCTCGTCTTTAAAGGCTTGTGTATTGGCAATTGCGCGGCGCTGCATCTCTCTGGTAGCGGTTACGCCCAGCTTGTCGGCTTCGGCGGCAAACAGGGTGCGACGTGCCAATGCGCCCATTACTTCATTTAACAAACCTGCCTCGATAGCTTCGCCGGCTGATAAATTCAGCCCCAGCCCGCGGCGCGAACGCTCAAATTCGGTGGCGGCTTCTGCCAAAGGCACAGACCGTTCGGATGCTTCGATTGCTTTATTGCCCGAAGAAAACAGGCCGGTAGAGACATCGCCAATCCCCCAAAGCGCAAACCCCCCTGCCAAAAATAGCAGGAAAAATTTCATTACCGGCTTTTTTGCCCCTTCACGCATTGAACGTAGCATATCTTATCCCTTATGACATGGTCTGTTGAACAATCTGATAATCCGTCTATCATCAAATTTGTTCCATTGTTCGAAAATCAGCCACACTATAGAGAATAGAACAGGCGAACTGCAAATCAAAAACGAAGAAAAAGCGGGATATTTTATGATTATTGCCGGGAATTGGAAAATGAACCCAAATCATGCGGCTGCCATTGCCTTGCTAGAGGCATTTGCAGCGCAAAAGGATATATTTCAAAAAGGCTGTCAGGCTGTGTGTTTTCCCCCGGCATCCTATCACGCAATCGCCGCACAAAAACTGGCAGGCTCGGATATGGAATGGGGCGCGCAAACTTGCCATCAGGAACTGGCTGGTGCCTATACAGGCGAGATATCGCCGCAGATGATAGCAGATATGGGCGGCAGATGGGTGATAATTGGCCATTCCGAGCGACGGCAATATTTTGGTGAGACAGATAGTCTGATTACGGAAAAAATCGATGCCGCGCTGGCAGCTGGCTTGCGGCCTGTCTTGTGTGTGGGCGAGCCAGAAGAAGTGCGCCAGATGGGGGGGCAGGATGATTTTGTGCAAGGCCAGATGTCAGCCGGTCTTAAAAATATTGCAAACATGGCTCTGTCAGATCAGAAATCAGCCCTTGGCCAGCTTGTTATTGCCTATGAGCCGGTCTGGGCAATTGGTACAGGCAAGGTGGCCAGCTTGCAAAATATCGCTGAGATGCATCAGGGGCTTTGCGATAAATTAATCGCTCTGTTTGGCAGCGCCCTGCCAGAAAAAAATGTGCCAATTTTATATGGCGGGTCGGTAAACAGGGATAATGCCACAGAAATTCTGGCGATAGACCATGTATCTGGTGCGCTGGTGGGCGGGGCATCGCTGGAAGCGGAGGGATTTTTGGCCATTTATCGGGCGGCAACAGAAAATCACGCCAATTAGCAAATGATTGCATTTTTTTCTTTACCAGCAGGGGCGCAATTTGCTAGTTAAAGCCATCTGGTCGCAAGGCTGGGTCAATCTTTAAATTTCAAACAGACGATAGCGTTATGACAACCATCTTGCTGACGATACATATTATTATAGCTGTTGCCTTGGTCGGGACAGTGTTATTGCAGCGCAATGAAGGCGGGGGTCTTGGCATTGGTGGCTCGGCTGGCGGCGGCTTTATGACAGCCAGAGGCACGGCTAATTTGCTGACCAGAACAACCGCTATCCTTGCCGCGCTGTTTTTTGCGACCTCTATCGGTCTGGCTATTATTGCTGGTGCGGGCAGCAAACCTACCTCTATCGTGGATGAGGTGTTAAGCACAACACCAGCGCCTGTGACTGCGCCTTCTGGCCCAGCTGTCCCAACAGGGAATTAGAAATTTTCATGTCGATGCTGTTCTGCCCCCACACCGACCAACGTTTTGAGGGGTAGCGGTGACTCGTTTTATCTTTATTACTGGTGGGGTTGTGTCGTCTCTTGGCAAAGGGCTGGGGTCTGCTGCGCTCGGGGCGTTGCTACAGGCGCGCGGCTATAAGGTGCGTCTTCGCAAGCTCGACCCCTATTTAAATGTCGATCCCGGTACCATGTCACCGACCCAGCATGGTGAGGTTTTTGTCACTGATGACGGGGCAGAAACCGACCTTGACCTCGGCCATTATGAGCGTTTTACCGCCGTTCATACCCGCAAAACAGATAATGTGACCACGGGACGAATTTATTCTGATGTGCTGGCAAGAGAGCGGCGCGGCGATTATTTAGGCGCTACCATTCAGGTAATTCCCCATGTTACCGATGCAATCAAGGCGTTTGTTACCAATGATTTGGATGATGAAGATTTCGTTTTATGCGAGATTGGCGGCACGGTCGGGGATATTGAATCACTGCCTTTTCTGGAAGCTATTCGCCAATTGGGGAACGAGATGGGCCGCGATAAGACCTGTTTTGTTCATGTTACCCTGATCCCCTACATCAAGGCAGCAGGCGAGCTGAAAACAAAACCCACCCAGCATTCGGTCAAGGAATTGCAGTCAGTGGGTATCCAGCCTGATATTTTACTGTGTCGTACCGAGCATGAACTGCCAAAGGAACAGCGCGATAAAATTGGCCTGTTCTGTAATGTGCGCCCCGAGGCGGTGATATTGGCAGAAGATGTCAATAATATCTATGAAGTGCCGCTGGCCTATCATGAACAGGGGCTGGATAGCCAGGTCTGCACTCATTTCGGCTTGCAAGGCAAGACCCCTGATTTAAGCGCATGGCGCGATATTGCCCATAATGTTTCCAATCCCGAAGGCGAGGTCACCATTGCGATTGTGGGCAAATATACCTCGCTGCAGGATAGCTATAAATCGCTTGGCGAGGCGCTGGCACATGGCGGCATTGCCAACCGGGTAAAGGTCAATATCAAATGGCTGGATTCCGAACTTTTTGAAGTGGCAGATAAAAAAAGCTATCTGCATCATCTGGATAATGTGTCTGCTATTCTGGTGCCGGGCGGGTTTGGCCAGCGCGGCTCGGAAGGCAAGATAGAGGCTATCCGTTTTGCGCGCGAGCAAAAGTTGCCTTATTTTGGCATTTGTTTTGGTATGCAAATGGCGGTACTGGAAACAGCGCGCTCTCTGGCCGGGTTAAGTGCTGCCAGCTCTACCGAATTTGGCCCTTCTTCTGAACCGGTTGTTGGATTAATGACCGAATGGGTGTCTGGTAATGAGGTCAAAACCCGTTCCGATGACGATGATTTGGGCGGGACGATGCGATTGGGTGCCTATCCCTGTACATTGGCAGAAGGATCGCTTGCTAAATCCCTTTATGGCGAGGAACATATTGAAGAGCGGCATCGTCACCGCTATGAGGTGAATATCGCCTATCGCGAAAAGCTGGAAGCTGCCGGATTGAAAATGTCCGGCCTGTCACCGGACGGGTTGTTGCCAGAGATTGTCGAGCGCGAAGATCATCCATGGTTTGTTGCAGTGCAGTTCCATCCGGAATTGAAATCAAAGCCATTTAGCCCGCACCCGCTTTTTGTCGGGTTTGTGGCCGCTGCCAGAGAAAAATCACGCCTTGTCTAAAGACAGGCTATCGCGTTAGATAAACGCCTATCGAATCCTGTCGGATATCATCCTATTGGGGGGGGCATGAATATGGAAGATGTTACCATCAGAAAGGTTGTAGCCGGGGCAGATGCGCCCTTGTTGCTAATCGCCGGCCCCTGCCAGATTGAGGGGCGCGATCATGCGTTGATGCACGCCGAAAAACTGGCGCAAGCCGCAATGCAAGCCGGATTTGGCTTTGTGTATAAATCCTCTTTTGACAAGGCCAATCGAACCTCGCTTGGCGCCCAGCGCGGGGTC
>Ga0181579_10003101_pt1 | contig 13238 bp, 7 predicted proteins | sample 071ome_24_FD_132996 | JGI IMG/M metagenome (GOLD analysis project Ga0181579, IMG submission 132996) | Coastal salt marsh microbial communities from the Groves Creek Marsh, Skidaway Island, Georgia - 071402CT metaG (megahit assembly) | ecosystem: Environmental > Aquatic > Marine > Intertidal zone... | reverse complement strand
GTTTTATTCCGGAACGAACGAGCGAGCGATCGAGCGAGATCGATCGACCGCGGTGGTTGCGCTTCGTTTTCCGCTCCAGCGTGGCAAAAACAGACGGGGCGTGGGTTCGCGCCGAATCGCGGTCTCGAGCGCGTCGAGGGTGAGAGCGATCGCGCGAGAGCGCCGAAAGGGGACGTAAAGAAATCATGCCGCGTCGTTTGGTGTCCCAAGGGATGCTCCCGGACGTGTTTCAGCAGTACATCATGAAGTACTTGGACGACACGGATTGCAACATTTTGTCGAGGGTGTCGCACGGGTGCCTGGACGCCGTCATCGAGGCTGGTCGGGATCCGGTGTGCACGATGCGAGTGAGCAAGTTTGTGAAAACTCCGAGCATGTTACGGTGGGCGAAAGAGCAAGGGGTTCCGTGGGATTGGAGGCTGTGCCGAGCGGCGGCGGCGAGCGGAAAGTTGGAATCTTTGCAGTGGCTGCGCGAGCAGGCGTTCTACAGCGGGCCAAAGGAGGGCGAGTGGGGCTACCGAGACGGGTGTCCGTGGACGGCGGAGACGTGCGTGGCCGCGGCGCGAGGTGGACACTTGGATATGCTCAAGTGGGCGCACGCGCACGGGTGTCCGCTGAATTCAGCCGTGTTTGCCAACGCGGCTAACGGGGGCCATTTCGAGATGATGAAGTGGCTGTACGAACAGGGGTGCGCGTGGGATGACATGACGCCGATTTGCGCCGCGCGTGGGGGGCACTTGGAGATTTTAAGATGGTTAAAGGCGATGGGATGCCCTTGGGGCAGCGCGGTGTGCGCCAAGGCTGCGAAGAATGGTCAGCTTGCCGTGTTGAAGTGGTTGAAGAGGCACAACTTTCACTGGCACTCGAGCGCGATTCAGTACGCCGCCGAAGGGGGGCACTTGGAGGCACTCAAGTGGTTGCGGGCGGAAGGGGAGAGTTGGGACGAACAAGCGGTGTGGGACGCCGCCAAGGGTGGGCACTTACACGTGCTGAAGTGGTTGCGCGAGCAAAGCTGCCCCTGGCCCCACTCGGCGGGGGACGTCGCGGCGCGCTTTGGGCACCTCGACTGCCTCAAGTTTTTGCACGACCAGGGAGGCGTTCTTCACGACTGGACGTGCCAAGAGGCTGCTGTAGGTGGACATTTAGACATGTTGAAGTGGTTGCGCGTGCAAGGTTGCCCGTGGAACTCCATGACTGCCGTACAAGCGGCCCGTCACGGCCACCTCGAGGTGCTCAAATGGGCCCACAAACAGGGGTGTCCGGTGGACGCCAGCGTGTGCGCAGCTGCCGCTTATGGTGGCCACGTCGAACTCTTAGAGTATCTCCGAGCGGAAGAAGTGCCATGGGACGAACAAACATGCGCGCTCGCCGCGCTCGGGGGTCACTTGAGCGTGCTCCAGTGGGCGAGAGCCAGAGGGTGCCCGTGGAACATGTACACGTGCGAGTACAGCGCGTGGGAGGGTAACCTTCACGTGTTGAAGTGGGCGAGACAGCACGGCTGCTTGTGGAACTCGAGAACATGCGCCTTTGCCGCGCTCGGCGGACACCTCGACGTTCTCAAATGGCTCCGCCAGCACGGCTGCCCGTGGGATGGATGGACCATTCAAAAGGCTGCCGAGGAGGGCAACTTTGAGTTGCGCGATTGGGCCATCAAGAATGGCTGCACGACAACCTCGGCGTCGACCGAGTTCCAGCTGTCAAACAGCCCGAACGATGAGTTCTTGCGTGTATTGGACAACTAGTTTTAGAGCCCGCTTCGACAAAGGCATCGCCGACGACTTTGTATTACATACAACCAAAACTTTTCACAACGTCATCATCTCCAAAGCCTTTGTCGCCGTGTCGACGACGACGCCAACCTTCGAGATGGACTTGACTTTTTCAAAACATTCTTTCGCCATCGCTAAGCTATCATCTACAGTTTCACCCGCTAGTTTATACGCGTTCCCGAGTTGTAAGAGGACGCGCGCTTCGTCCTCCGCCCCCGCCTCCCTCGCCTTGCCGAGTGCTTGTCCCTTGTGTAAATTGAACGTCGACTGATCACCCGCGAGCAAGAAGGCGCTCGCCACGTTGCCGTGCGCTTGTGCCAATATCGATGTAGTCACAGACTCGTCCGATTCCAACGTTTTCAATTCGCGTAGCCAACAGCGAGCCGCCTGGTCTGGCCGTCCTAAACGAAACAACGCAGATCCGGCGCGATTGTACGCGCGGCTCGCATCCACCTTTCGATCCAACTTCTCCATCGCTTCACCCGCCGTACTTAAAATAGGCGCACACTTTTCCCAATCGCCGATATCGTGCAAGATGAGACCCGCCTCGAGTAGAGATTCGCCTTGCTTTGACTCGCTCGTCGATTCGCTCGCGCAGTCGAGCGCCGCCGTCAACTCCTTCCTGCACTGTTCTTTCTCACCCTTGAGACTCCGTGCGCGAGCTGCGAGCAAATGCACGCTCGCGCTCTCTTCCCCGCCTTCTCTCCGCGCGTGCTCGAGCTCGGGCGTGAGATAATGCACGCATTCGTCCAAGCGTCGCGCGCACAGGTAGGCTTTCGACAACGTCAACCGCACCTCTCGAGACAGCTCCGCATCCTCCTCACCGATCGCAAACACGATGGCGTCCTCCAAAGCTTCGATAATGTCTTCGAATTCACGACCGACGCCTTGATTCGCGTGTAACCCGCCGCCGCCGAGCAACGCGTCGCACGCCGCTCGAGCCTTCGGCAGCGTGTCCTCTTCAATCTTCTTCTTCTCGTTCGCCTTTGCCGCCTCCTTCTCCGCCGCCGTCGGCATCCTCGGCGGCTCTGGAGCCTTTGGACGCTCCTTTGCGTTCGGATCCTTGACGCAGTTGGGCGAGTGTTCCGCCCAGACGGCGCGCTGGCACGCCGCGTTGCAAAAGTAGACGGCGCGGCATCGGCTGCACTTTTTGAGCTCGGCGAAAGACGCGCCGCAGTTGAGACACTTTGGTTGCGAGTCGCCAACGCGGTCTGCGCCCGTCGCGGTATCGTCCTCTGAATCGCTGAGGGCGTACTTTGGATCGATGACTATGGATGACATGACTGATGCGTGTCGCAGAGTGAAGGGCGAGGTTGGCTGCAAACTCGAGTTCCAACGCCGCGCGAGTTAGAACGGTTTGTGTGAAATGTAAATGTGTGACGGTTGCCCCTCAAAACTTAGCTAGGTCGGTGTAAGATTCAATATTACAGCGATTCTTACATGAGACTGACTGACGCGTCGCGATTGATGCCGAGCGAGGGTCGACCGCGAGGCTCTATGAAGCGCGCGATGAAACGCGTGAGGTTGCTCTCCAGAACATCCGGTTCCTGTTCGTACAAACTCATGACGCCGCTCATGACAAGCGCGAATAGATATGATTCAAAATTTGGAATGTGTGGCAGCATACCCTTCTGCACGAGAACGAGGACGAGGGAATCCAACGCCCTCGGGACGATCCACAGAGTCAGGTCCGTGCGCCTCGACTCGTTTTCGACGTATAGAGCGCCCGAAGCAACAATGCCGGCGAGATAGTACAGAGACCTGTGATCGCGAACTCCAGAGTTTCTGTGAAGACAGACGGTACCCATGTACAGGCCGACATACGTGGAGAGCATCGCCGAGCTCCGAGCCGTCGCCTTGGTTGCTCTGTACAACGTGTTGATTGGACGTTTCACAGCCTTCGTCAGGTTCAACACGACGTACGGAACGTAATGTATTGAAAAGTAGAATGGAAAACACTTCTTGAACGTGGACACGGCGGAGGACATCGCGTGTGACGTGCACCAAAGATGTCCCGTGCTGCGATGCGTGTGATCGCATCCGACGATGGCGTTCTGAGAAGTTCCGGCTAGAACTGAGTTGCGCACCAGACCGAGCGTCTCCTTGTCAATCGGACCCGCCCTGACGATGAATTCCCAGAAACCACGATCGAGGGTGTCCGGTCGCATGACGTACGCGTACATAATCTGCGCCGAAGATAGAGAAAAGAGCGCAAAGTTTGCGTGGCGCCACGATCCAGGCCCTTGATTTAACCACGGATGATCCTTTTTAGAGCTCTCAAACTGCGCCTGCGCGAGTTTTGCCATGAGATACAACGCAAAGGCTCTTCGGTACTTCTTTTTCAAAAAGAAGACGGAGAGACCCGCCATCCCGCCTGCGATCGACGCCGCGGTCTCTGGCGTGAACGGTTCTTTGACCAAGCGTGCGATGGCGGGCACGTGCGCGGTGTCTGCAAACGGCGCGTCGGATATTTTTGGCTTCTCCGCGCCTCGCTGCAGAGATTTCGCCGCCGTGGCGTAACACAGCCAGCATCGCGTCGCAGAGTATCCACCCACGAAAAAGCTAGTGAATAAGCCGAAACGCACCGCGTCTTCTCTGTATTTCAGCGAGGACTCACCGACAAGATGGTTGAGATTGAAGACTCGTCTGGGCGTCCCTCCGCGCAACGTCCTCACAAGGTGCGCAGCGAGACTAATCCCAGCGCGAGTCATGTACGCCGTCGTGAACCCACGCCACGCCAACGACATGGCGTGAGACACACAGCTTATCTCTCCGCTCGCGTCCAGGTCGTATTCGACCACATCTCCGTCATCATCAGAGACTCCGCTCGCGCGCTGCCGCCGCCGCGATTCTGCCCTCCAGCGCTGTGCGTGTTCGCACGGACACCTATACAACCAATCTCCGAACCCCTGATTTCCGTAATACTTTAAATTCTCTGGTACTGAACACGCCAGCGTCGGCAGCGCTTCCATTCCGTACACGATCGGACTTCCAGTCTTTCCCCGAAGCTCCGTCGCCTCTTTTACGAGTTGCTCTATTTGCCCTTCTGGCGACCGCGTCGACGGCGTTTCATCCTCACCACCATCCGAATCGCTCTCCTCATCGCGCGCCTGCGCGTCAAACGCCCTCAACACATCCCGAACCTCCCTCGGTGATGCCGTTTCGTCCTCATCAAAGCCTCCGTCGTCCTTTTCGCTTCCGCCGCCTTCGCGTTGGCGTTTGCGTCCGCAGACGAAGACGACTTCTTCTTTGACTTTTTCTTCGTCGGCATCTTCACGTTCTTTCCAATACTAAATGGCAACCCCGCCCGCTTAAACTAGTTAAACACAACACGCGTCTCAACCTCTCGTCGCGTTCGATCAAACCGCTCCACGCGCGTCGGGGTGTCGATGCGAAGAGAATTACAGTTGGTTAACAACCAATCCTCGCGGTGAAACCCGACGCGAATCCCTCTCACCCAACGTTCTCTACGCGCGTGGAAACTCAGCGTCGACGCGAGAATACGCGTGGCGTCGATGAATGCGCGCGTCGCCTCGTCTTCGATCCGCCGGCGCGCGCGCGTGAATGACGACCGGGTGCGAAAGTCACGAGAAAAAACACATAGATCTATGGGTAAACAGTACAATTCTTTTAGAAAAGGCTACCCTAAGCCCACGCCCCGCGCGTCTGCATACGCCGACGCGACGTCCGAGCGACGCGCGCCCGCAAACCGAACACCTCCGCGCGCGAAAGCATCGTCATCATGCGCTCCGCATCGGTGACGCCGACGGCGATGACGCAGAGACCGACGACGTCTCTGTCGGTTCAAAGACGACGACGCGAACGGTCAAACGCGACCACGTTCCGACGCGCGTCCACGACGCACACGCGCGCGACGGGCGACGACGGCGATGGCGCCGCGGGAGACGTGCGTGATTATTTTTTCACCATCGTTCTCGACGGTGTGAAACGCGACGCGCGCGACGCGGACGCGGGACGCGACGCGTGATGATTGTTGTGATGACGTGTACACGCGAACGACTGACAGAAGAGCACGGGCTACGTTATCGACGCGATGCGCAGGACGTCGCGCCGGCTTTGGAGACGGACTGGCGGGAGTTTCGAGCGAGATTACTCGCGCAGGAAAAATCCGTGTCGTCCGAGGAGTACGAGGAGCGGAGTCGACGCGCGAGCGGTGAAAACTTGAAGGTATTGGAGAGTCAAAATCCGCGCTTGGCTGCGGCGGCGCCGTGGGCGCACGTCATCGCGGCTCCGGAGAAAGGGTGTTTGTTAGTCGCGGCGAATCATGAGTTTACCACGGCGCAACAGTATTTTCATCAGGCGGTGATCTTGGTGCTCGAGCATCACGAGAACGGTTCGATGGGGGTGATTTTAAACAGACCGACGCAATACAATATGGGGTACGTGAGCGGCGACGAGGAGGGTCCTTTCGCGCAAAACGCGCTTTATTTTGGAGGAGACGTCGGCGACGGTACCGTGAGCTTTTTGCACGGGAGAGCCGATGTCGAGGGGAGCGTTGAGGTGTTGCCTGGGGTCTATCTCGGTGGTTATGATAGCGCCTGCGAGCTCGTCAAGCAGGATGCCGAAGCATGCGGTCCGGATGAGTTCAAGTTTTTCGCGCGATACTGCGGCTGGGCCCCAGGTCAGCTGGAGAGCGAGTGCGAACGCGGCGTGTGGTATCCCATCGCTGCGGCGAAAGAGCTCGCGCTGAAACAAGTGATCAAGCTGCCCAAGCCGTTGTGGCGAGAGATTCTTGAATTATGCGGAGGCGAACTCGAGTCGATGGCAATCGAGGCGTACTCTCGTGGAGACGCTGAAATGCGCTCCATTCGAGTCGATAACTTGGATAACGAAGACGCAGACGGGGAAGAGGCGTAAATGAATAATTGAATGAATATGCTTTGCTTGCTTGACACTTATTAAATGAGGGATTCTTCCACAGTACGAGTTGAATATACGCGCTATACCTTGATCTCAAGATTTGTAACTTTATGATGCATTTTAACAATACTTGGCTCGTGTCACCACGACTCTTCTTCCCGCCTCGGACGGCGCAGCACATCCTCGCTCGCGCGGTGTATTTTCTGCGCGATGAATCCAGTGAGGTCAAAGTCCAGGTTGTTGGCGTACAAGGCTTCGATTTCAGCTTTTTTCCCCAACTCCTTCATGACGTGGAGCTCGTGACCGTACGCTCGAATCGGCCAGGGTGGGTTCTTGCGAGAGAGAGCGCTGTCTATCATGTTCACGTCTCGACTGGATAAGTTTTGCAAGCCGCACTCGGGAACACGTACCAAGTCTTCCTTGCGCAAACCAAGCCATTCCAGAGGTACGGTGAATTTAGAGGCGTCTGTTGCCGAAGCATCACAGCCGACCGAATACGTTGATAGTATCCATAAACCGTGCGGGTTCCAGTCGACCAAGCCGAAGAATTTAGCTGAGGTGCCCGAGTCTTCCAAAGATGACTTGAGCGAATATAAGAATTTTCGAGTCGCGATGTCGGGAAACCCCCTCGCTGTGACGAGAACGGCGGGAAGTCTCTCAAAAAGTTTCTCGTTAACTAAACGTTCAAACACGGCATCCTTCTCGATGACGAGCACGTAGAGCGCGTCGCTAAAAATCTTCATCGCGTCGAGTTCGAAAAGATCACCGCTGATTGGGCATCCACCATTACCGACTGACGTGCAATCTATGCGTAATCCTGTCGCGAGCTCCAAATGACATCGTCCAGCCACTTGGCCTTTGGACACCGCGCTCAGTCCCAATGTACACCTCGGTGCGCCCAACGCCGCAGAGATTTTACGCAACGTCGCTCGAATGACACCATCGTTAATCACCGTGCCGCCTGTGTCATTGATCGTCGTGGCATCTGTGCCGCGTCTATTCTGATTACTCCTTGAGAGAAGAATGTAGTAGAGTTCGCGAAGCATCATTTGAGACGAGCACTCGGCGCGTCGAGCCGAAGAGACGAGAACTTCCAACACCTCCCAAAAACGTTCATACGCCTCACCGTCTCCCCGGTAACGACACGCGACGTCGTACGTATCGATCGATTCGAATCGTTCACTTCTGTCCACGACCGAATCGGCATCGACATCGCTCATTGGAATTGCCGCGTCCTCGGCTCGCTGTCCCGCTCGCTGTGCGTCGATATCGGTTCCCGAGAGCGCTCCCTTTGCGCAATAAATCTTTGGCGGAAGTTCCGTCGTGTGCGACGCCGCCTCGACGTCAGAGACGAATTTACACGCGAGCAACTCCATGCGCTGCAGAGCGCGACGGCGCGTTTCCGTTTGCGCGCTGAAGAGATTATCAAACGGTGCCGAGATTGCATCACATTCGAGCTCGGCGAACGACTGCGCGACGGCGTCGTCGTCGCCGATCGGTGCTTCATCTTCCTCGCAAGGGTGAAACAACGAGGCGTCTCGGTGTGAGGACGACATGGAATGTCGCGGTGTTTCGTAAAGATTTGTCGGCGAGTTTCCACGGGCGTCTGTGAGTGAAGGATGAGAAATTATTTTGCGTGTTTGCGATGTTTGTCGCTCGGCTAAAGTATTTCAATTCTTTTCTTTTTTCTACGTTTATGTTTTGTAATGTGGCTGTTGGTACGTTGATGTCGTCGCGTTTGTGTTTGTTTTTGTTAATTCCATCCACCGTTGTCGCGCACCAAAGCGTCGTATCCAGGTGGTGGTTTGGCGCAGTTGACCTTGAAGTACGCGAGCATTCTATCCACCGACGGGAATTCCATCTTTCGAAATCTAAAACCGGCGGGGTTGATTTGAATGTACTCGTGGTGCACGTTTCCGCTCGAGCTGAGGATGAAAGAGATGCAGAACAAACCAGGGTTATCGTGCGAGACTCCCAGGGCGTAAGGTCGCACGTTGGGTTGACGAGCGAGCTGTTGCTGGAGGGCGGCGTCGATTTCATCCTTGCGGCCGCGCATGAACTTTCTGTGTCTCAGCATGTGCCTGATGTGAGAAATCATCGGTTCAATGTATCTAGCGACGACTTCATCCAAGTCTTCGTACTCTTCACCGTCGATGATGAGCGGAGTACCGAGCGCCAGGTTGTTGACGCTACCAGTCTTTGTCTCTTTGATGTCAATGTGTCTGCACACCTCGTCGTACACCTTCATCGTGCACGACAAATTCTTGGTGCCCTTGCCGCTCGGACGAATGATAAAGTCTCCAATTTCAGCAGTTTCGAGCTTTTCCTTGGCGGAGAGGAATCCAATGTTCTCAAAGTTCGGGTGGTCAATGTTGCGCGGAATGAACTCTGGACGCTTGTCCTTCTTCTTCTTCTTCTTTTCGCGAACTTCGCCCGGCTGAACATCCATCGAGTAGTAGGCGTTCGTCTCGGTGGCGTGCAGGTGTTGCTCCCACGCGCGCGTCTCCTGCTCGCTCAACACAGAACCCTTGCAAGAAAGCTGAACGGTAAAGTTGTAAACGTCGATACCGTCCGGCTTGATGCGAGCGGTGATGACTTGACCTGGGGCAACCTTTTCTTCGATTCGGTCGAATTGCGTGTCGTCGCTAATGTCGTACTTGTCGACGTAACCGACGAGACCACTGTCAAGAGTACAGACAGCGCGTGCGCCTCTTCCATCTCTCGGCCCTTCAACCTTCTTGACGGTGCACTGGATCAATTTACCCGCGCTGAGCGTTTGCGTCGACTCACCGCTGAGCAACGCAAACTCTTCCTCGGCGCTCAGCGCGCGCCACGGCTGACGCAACTCCTCAAACGGATATCTGAACTCGACGCGAATCTCCCGAAGCACCTCCAAAAGCTTGCCCGCACCAACACTTTGCAAGTAGTCGGCGTACTCTTCCAGAATGAGAGGCGCAACCTTGAGTTCCCACGTTTTCGGTTCGAAAACCTTGGAGAGAATCTTCTCACGCTCGTACTTTTCCATCTCCATCATTTGTTCTTGAATATCGAGCGCATTGACGACAATCGCAATGGCGTGATCGTAATTCTCCGGGTGGCAACGAATGGAATCCAACATATCAGCGTCGGTGATGCGAATGGACGCAGCCGCGTTTTTGAAGACAATGTCACCCATAACACCCTTCAAGTCGGCTCGAGAATCAACCACTCCACCGTCATTGGCTCGAACCGCGTTGAGCACGTTGGTCGCCTTGCGTGGACCCAAACCGCCAATGTATCGGACGAGAACATGGCACCACGGATGGGCGCTCACCATGTTGATGTCGACACCAACTTGGTTCACCAAGGTGACGAGCTGTTGCTCGACAATGGCGATGCGGTCATCCTTGCTCAAAACAGACTCTTGCATGGGGCACATCGGAAGCGCGGCGATTTCGCCGCCGCTTACGAGCGAAGCAACCACAGCCGCCGGGTTTTGAACAGTGCGACCCAACGCGACAGCTCTCAAAACAGAGGGCTGTTGTTCGGGCATCTCGGCCTTGGTTGCCGTGGCCTGCTCGCAGAGTTTGGCGACGGCGTCGTCAACAAAGTGCACGGCAATCTCAGAGACTTCCTCCGGAATGGCGCGCGGTTGTTCTTCGAGAATGCGACCGACGACGAGGTTCATCGTTTCCTTGACGCGCTTCGAGTCCATGCCGCTACCGCCGACGACGCACACGTGCGGGCGATGATGAACTACAAAGTCCATCAACGCTTGAATCTCATCCTGCTGGTTCATCATTTGTTGTCCGCCACCTGCGCGTGGACCGCCCAAGCTGCGACCGATGGTGTGGCACTGAATGAAATCCATGAGCTCACCAGTTGAATCGAGGGCAACAAACGTCGCCGGCGAACCCGAAACGGCTGCGATGACGCGAACTTCAATATCGTTGGCCTCCATGTTCGCCGGGCGCCAGGGAGCAGAGTTGATAAAGTTCCAGGCGCCTTCAGCACAATAGCGCGCGATCGCGTCTCTCGCGTCCAAGCCGAGCGAACGGCCCGTCTCGCGGGTGAGCGCCGGCAGCAAGTGTTCATCCAAGGCGGACTGGATCACCTTGCGGCGCACGTCGTTCCAAGCTTCACCGAGTTCGCTCACGTTTTCGCTGAGGTATGATTTTTCCATCTTTTCGACGACGGCCTTGCGATGCTCGTCAGACAAACCGATTTCAACCTTGAGCAAACCTCTGCGCTTGCCCTCCAAAATGTACGCAAACTGTTCACCAGTCAAAACGTACACTGGGATGTGCGCGAGACGCTTGACAGAGGCAAGCTGATGCCAGGGGTCGATGATATCCGTGCCCTCAGGAGTCGGCTGCGTGCTGATGGTGGCGTGACCCAAGAATTGCTCGCGGAACCAACTGCGAACAGCCGGCTCAGCGGCGATTTCAGTCGCAGCGACGTTGACAAACGCTGCAATCACCTCGTCGGTAGTGCTGTACCCTTCGCTCAAGTAAACCTTGGCGGACTCTTCAGGCGTGAGAGAAGCCAAGATTTCGCTCGGCGTCTCGTTCGCGAGGTCCTCACCAAAGGTCGCCGCCGTCGGACCAGAGTGCTGGATGAGGTCGCGCAATCCCTTCTTCACGTGCGTATCATACGCGGTTCGGCGACCGGGGCGTCTTTTGTTGCCATCAGCAGAGTTATCGGCGAACAAGAGGGCTTTCGCTTCGGCGTCGTCGATGTGCCTTTCGAGGTACGCTCTACTAACCAAGTCGGAGCATTGGCGAGCGACGAGTCCTTCGACACGTTCACCCTTTGCCGCGACAATCGCCTCAAGCGTGCTCATCACTCTAGACTTGCGCTGCTCGAGCTTGACATAGCGTCTATCCCAGTCGATGACTGCGTTGAGAATGTCGAAACGTCTCAAGAGACGCTTGTAATTTTCACCCTCCGCCGTCATCTCCGGTCGCGCCTCCTCGCCTCGCCCGCGAAGCAACGGAAGCATGTCGTCTCTGCGCTGCGACACAATGTACGGCACTTCAAGGTGGTCTTCAAACGTGAGCTTCAAGAAGAGCGCGATGCAACCGACGACTTCAGTTTCTTCTTCAATCGTGAGCGCGTCGTTGAGCGCCTGAACGGAAGCTTCCCGTTCGGCGTGCGCGTTCTCAGACTCGTAATCCGCCCATCCATACAGCAAAAGGTAACCCTCTGGCGTAGGCTTTTGCTGAATCGAATCTCTACCCATCATGCGATCGAAAATCCACCCCGCTTCGGCGTTCCAGTCCGTTGGCGCATCCTCGGGACGGGGGTTAAGCTGCTGACGCTCGGGCAAATCGGACTTGCGAATCGCATCGTCTCTTTGCGTGAGCATCTGCTCCTTGACCACAGAGGGTTCAAAGGCGTGCGTCGCCCAGCCATCGCCGACGACACCGCTCTTGGATTTTCTACGTTCCGCCTTGGCAGCCTTGGCAGCTTTACGCGCATCTCTCGCCTCGCGCGCGCGCTCGAGATCTTCTTGGGTGGCGTTGTCGTTTTCAATAAAGTCATCCATGGCGTCCTCCTCGGCGTCGCTGCTCTCGTCGCCGCTCAACTCCTCGGGCGTGCTCTCTTGCTGTTGCGACTGTCCACGCGCGCGACGGGCAAACATACGATGCAAGTCTTCGGTATCACCGAAAATATCCGCCGCGTCTTGAATCTGATCCCGTCTCAAGCCCGGAATGGACGATTTGTACCGTCTCGCGCGTTCCTCCTTGGTTTCGCGGGGGCCGTCAGTTTCGTCGCGAACGATGAAATCATCCATCTCATCCTCGGAATCGCTGTACCCGGTCACTTGACGCTGTTGCTGCGCTGACTCCACCGCTGTTGTCGTTTGTTCGGGCTCTTTCGGGGTGACGTCGTCGCCTTCAGCCTGCCCTTTTTCTGCTTCTTCTTCTTCGTCGTCGTCGTCTCCAAACAAACCTCGCTCGAGATCCTCAATCGTCCCCGGAGCCTTTGCCGCCGCACCCGCCGCCGCACTCTCACGCTCAGCCGCCGTCTGCAAACGTTTCTTCTTTTCCTTCCGCTTAAACCCGGTCACCTGGTTATCCTCGAGCAATTCGTAATCCTCTTCGTCGAGTCGCATGGCGCGTTTCCGACGGCGTCTTCGAATGCCCGCCTCTTCGTCGTCTTCATCCTCATCCTCCTTACCCGCCTCATCGTCATCGGCACCACCGCCGCCCGCGCTCGGCGCGACATCACCCCCAACCGCGACATCGTCCCCTACCGCGGTATCCTCCGCGCCGGCGTCGACATCCTTCGCGGTTTCCGTCCCGACGGCTTCCGTCGGCTCACCACCATCCGTCGTCGTCGTCGGTCCACCATCCGTCGTCGTCGTCGTCACCGCGTCCCCGCCGTTCGCCTCGACGTCTTCCTCGCGGTCTTCATCTTCCGCCATCTCGTCGTCCAGTCAACTCGCGCGACGCTTCCGACGACAACGGACGTTTGAAGATTACGATCGAGATCGGATCTCTGTTCCAACCCTCGGTGTGTTGTCCGATCGATCGATCTCGCGATCCTTTCCTTTGCGCGTCCCGTCCGTTCGAACAGGGTTTTAAACGCGCTTCCGACGACGAC
>Ga0181579_10003095_pt1 | contig 13250 bp, 14 predicted proteins | sample 071ome_24_FD_132996 | JGI IMG/M metagenome (GOLD analysis project Ga0181579, IMG submission 132996) | Coastal salt marsh microbial communities from the Groves Creek Marsh, Skidaway Island, Georgia - 071402CT metaG (megahit assembly) | ecosystem: Environmental > Aquatic > Marine > Intertidal... | reverse complement strand
TTCATCCAGCTCATGGTTTTCAAGTAATCGGATTCGGGCCATGGTTTCTCCTGTACGAGCGTGTCTGTGCGCCCTAACTGCAGCGGTCATGCTATTGGTTTTGTCCACGCCAGCATTGTCTACACCAACCGTGCTGACTTAGACGTTAAAGCCCAAGTGCGACGAGCACAAGTTTAGGGTTCACCAGACAGGCCTTGCTATCCCTGAACAAAGACTGCGAACGCAGCACCGGACAACGGCATCTCCCGCCGGCAACAATCGTGAGACTTTATTTATCAGCATTGTTTTCACCCTATCAATCGGGAGCGCTTTTCGTCTGAAGCGGAGGTTTTGGAGCCGTGACACCCAGATTGCGGCCGCTTTCCCGTCGCCCCCACTGCCCGGCGCCTGCCTTGGCCTCGGACCAAAAGGTGTCTACGCGCAGCAATGTACCCAGAGGATTTGTACCGAGGGGATTTCTGCAAAGAACCAAGCTTGGTAGGGTGTTTCTTTTGCCACGCAGTACCTCACTATGACCGACTTGATCCTTCACCAGTACGCGGCCTCGCCTTTTTCAGAAAAAGTCCGCTGCCTGCTCGGCTACAAACAGCAGACTTACAAAACCGTCGAAATTCCAGTCATCATGCCCAAGCCAGATCTTATGGCGTTAACCGGCGGCTACCGAAAGACCCCTGTGCTTCAGCATGGTTCCAACGTTTATTGCGATACCGCCCTTATTTGCCAGTACATCGACCGACTGTATCCGACAAATTCAATCTATCCTGACGAGCACATTGCCCAGCTTACGGCCGCCGCGCACTGGACCGACACCTTTTTATTCAAGGCCAGCGTTGCCGTAGCCTTTCAACCCAAGGCACTGGCGGGAAGCGATTTGTTTAGCGACCCCACCGCTGCCGAGGCGTTCATGAAGGATCGAGCAGACTTTAGCAAAGGCTCTACCGAACTCGGCATGGACCTGAGCGTTGCCCTGCCCCACTGGCTACAGCATATGGGCAGACTGGAGACGCAGTTGTCCTCTGCCGAGTTCATTGGCGGCAGCGCCCCTACCATTGTGGATTTTTCCACCTATCACTGCTGCTGGTTTGTTTATAAAAACGAGGTGCTCCAGAGTGATTTGGCGGAGCTACCGGCGCTCACCCGCTGGATGGAACGCATGGCAGCTTTCGGGCATGGACAGCCAGACAGCATCAGCGGCGATGCCGCGGTGGCCGTTGCGCAAAACAGCAACCCGGCGACCATCGACGCAGACAACAGCGTAGCATCTGAACCCTTTGACATAGGCGCGCAGGTTGAAGTCGTAGCTATCGACTACGGATTTCAACCCACCCGTGGCGAATTGATACGAGCATCCGCAAACGAACTGGTAGTGAAACGGGTCGACCAGCGGGCTGGCGAGGTGTTCGTGCATTTTCCCCGTCTGGGTTTTCGCATGAACGGGGTCCAATAACGGCATTTCAACTGGGGTCGCGCCGGCGGGGCATTTACCCTTTCCTGTGGCGCGAGCTACGGTTGCTCGGCCTCGACAGGCAGGGGTTTTGCGGGATGCAGATGCTATGCGCCTTTGGTAGCGTTAGGCTCCCGATCTCGAGGCCCTATCTATGCTGAGCCAGCAAAAATACGCATCCATTGGCACCAAAAAACACAACGGCAGTTGGGTTTGGACGCCGGTTTGGATGGCCTGTCTGGAATCTAAAAACGCTTTCTACCTGTTTTCGGCCGGCGCCGCAGGCAAGGTGAAGCGCGTGCGCAATTACGCAGAGATACAGGTTGCCCCCTGTACGGTGTCGGGAAAAATCACCGGCCCAGCGGCCCCGGCGACAGCGTGGCTCGAAGACGACGCCGACGTCAGTGCCAAGGCGTATCAGGCATTGCGCGCCAAATATGGGTGGCAAATGGCGGTATTGGATTTTTTCAGCAAGCTCAGCGGCAACTTCAACAAACGGCAATTGATCGGCTTTTCGTTGTCCAACTCGGATGGCGCCGAGGCCGAGGCCAGCCCTTAGCTGAGCTCCGGGCGGAGCCGCTGCTTGCGATACCCCGCTAATCCGATCAGTGCGCACCACAGGGTCAGCCAAGCCAAGTACACGGCCACATCGTCCAAGGGATTATGGATCTGCAGCAGGAATGCGGTGCGGGCAACAATCCAGACTGCCCAAAAGACGACTAAGCGCGGAATTTGCTCCAAGCCGAGGAAGAACCAGCCGATGGTTCCCGTAATGCCAAGCGCCATCAGTTGAGCCAGCGGTACCGTGAAGACCCAAAACAGTTCTCCGGTTAGGTCTAAAGAAATCGGCGCATAGGGCACGATTACAAAAACGAACAACAAATCCTCCAAAATGCCGTTCACCAGACCCAGAAACACCAAACCCAGCCACATTAGGCTATTGCGTAAGTCGTGCATAAAGCCCCTCCCAATCTGTGGACGGCTAGCTGCCGCCCACGATGGCCCGAACCTCACTGAAAACGGTTTGCCAGTCAGCCCTTGATCGGTAACCGGCTTCCGCCCACTTTGCCAGAATTTCCCCCTCTGGCGACACGAGCACCACGCCAGGGTGAGGTATGCCGTAGGCAAATGTGCCGGGGCCGTATTCCTCGTTTCGAATACCCCAAGCGTCTACGTGTTGGCCGTCTACATCACGCAACAGCGGATACGCGAGCCCCCACTTGGCATGAAATTGTTGAATGGTTTCGGCTTGGTCATAGGTCATGCCGCCGACATTGACCCCAATAGCTTTGAACTTATCTTGAATATCACTCAGTTTCACGAACTGACGCATGCAAAATGGTCACCAATCCACTGAACGATTAAAAACGAATAACAGTCCTTTCGATCCCATCAAGGTATCTAGGTTTTGCAGCTCGCCGTTTTGGTCACTGGCAGACAGCAGCGGCACGGTAGCGCCGACGCTTGGACCCCAAGCGGCAGCGTATTCAGATTCAGCGAAGCTGAACTGGGCCATAGCAGCCAGCAGCGCGACCAATGCAGACTTTCTTGATGCGGCGAGCCATGTTGCACAGCTAACAATTAAGCGCATTGTCATTCTCCTTAGCTTTCAAGCTCTTAAACGCTACCACCTTTGCTCACAAAGTTGAAAAGGACAATTGCCCCATTGCGCCCGCCTAGGCAGGTATTCTAGGCAGGTATTTGCAAAACGCCCCAACCCTGAGTCAGCCACCCGCGCCGAAGAAAACTCGCTTCATCACAAAAATCTGCGGTCACACCGTGGGACACAACATCAAAGCGATGTGATCGGATAGTTACCAATATGCGCCAGCATATCGGCAACCAAAAAAGGAACGACGTCGTCCGGTAAGTTGTGGCCCATGTTTTCGTAAACTTTAAACTTTGCGCCAGTTATGGTCGCCGCTGTGTGTTGACCATGCTCCGGAACCAACAATTGATCTTGCGCACCGTGCAATACGAGCGTCGGCGCGCTGATCTGACTCACTCGCTCGGTTCTATCACCCGCGTTGAGAATCGCCGTGACCTGATTCGGCAGGGCACTGGTGTAGAAACCCATTTGCGCCAAGCGGGCGGCCTCCTCTGCGGAACTTTCATTCATTTGCGAGATACCGTCTCGCTGCGCTCGCCCGGGTGGCGGCAGGTGCGATGCCCAAGTCGTCGACATGATGGACACCAACGACTGTGTTCGTTGAGGGTGATCGTAGGCAATGATTTGAGCAATCATGCCGCCCATGGAGGCACCAATAATATGAGCGCGCTGAATATCGAGTTCGTCTAGCACCGCTATTGCATCGTCCGCCATCGCTGTCAGCGGATAAGGTGATTTCACTTTCCAGCCAACCTGATATTTCAGCAGCTGCCAGCCCAGCCACAGCCTGCCTCGAGTGGGAATTCTTGAGGATTCACCCACGTCCCGGTTATCCAGCAAAATCACACGGTAACCGCCGTCTATAAGGCCTTCAATTATTTCAGGATTCCACACCCGGTGGGAGGCGGAAAGCCCCATGATGATCAATATGGGATCTGCGTCAGGATCGCCGACGACGCGATAGGCGATTTCCACCTCGCCGTTTGTGGTTCGGGACATTGAACCTTCGCGGTCATAGCCCGCCAGGCCCGGCCCACTGAAGATCAGCAGCAGCGACACCAGACACAGCCGCAGGCCCATGCCAGAGCGCCAACAAAACTTGCCCATGCGCATCCCCGTCAGTAAAAAGAGTGGCAGGTTTCACTGATTACACCAAAGATGCAAGCCGGAAAATGAGACCAAGGCCGCCAACGACGCGTTAGTGCTGGCTTCCTAGGCGAGTCCAGCACCAAGCGTCCTCTCAACAAACATCGGTCCTCCCATCTCAGCGTGCACGATGACTGCCATTGTAGATGAGACGCACTTGTCGTAGCCTCCGCGGAGAGGCTTTCAATATGCAAGTTATATGCGAGCTTGCCAGCATTGAACGCAAACCTAAGTCAAAATAAGGAAAATAAAGATGAAAAGGTTATTTGCTCTTCTATCCGCGTCTCTGTTGGCATTCGCCACCACCACTGTTCACGCCGACGACCACGCCGCGCCGGCAAACATTGTGGGCTTTGTTTACAACTTTAATGTCAGTAATCCAGCCGGCGTCGTCGAGGCCCTGACGGAATACTGGAATTCACCCACGGGCAAGAAAAATCCTGCTACGGCCATCCTGCGCCAGCACGTTAGCAACGGCGATGATCCCAGCACCCACTCCATCGCCTTGGTTTACACCTCGGTGGCCCAAATCGACGAGGCCAATGCTTTGAACAATGGCTCCGAAGCTGGCCGGAAATTTTTGGCCAAAATGCAGGCCTCCGCGTCCTTGGTCTCTGAGGCGATGTTTTTCAGCACGGGCATAACCTCCGGCAATCCTGCGATCGTTCCCGCGCCGGGCAGATACACCCTCAACACAGGAATCGCCGTATCGGATGCTGCGGCCTACGTAAGCGCTTGGCAGGAATACATTGGTGCCTTGGACAGCAACAGTGCGGCGACCAATCTGTTTGTTCTGAACGGTATGGGTGACCAACCCGCCACCCACGCTGTCACCATTTCGGCCAACAGTATGGCGGAGCTGTTTCCGCAGAACCCGACCGGGCAAGAGGCTTACGCCAAGTTGATCGACGATGTGAAGGACATTCGCAGCGTTGAAAACCGCTCGATTTACGTCGACCTGGCAGTTTTTGGCAACTGATGCCCCACCACTGCTGTTAACGAGGCGACAGCCGTGAGCCTGTCGTCTGTTTCCCGGCCAGCGCATAAGCCAAAGCCGGTTTGAAAGGAAAAATAATGAAAAGATTACTGATTGCTCTTGCCTGCTTGATTCCCCTTAACGCCGTCGCCGACAACCCGGCCCCGGTGATCGCGGAGATTTACGAATGCACGTTAAATGAGGGCGTTAGCGCCGCTGATCTCGTTGCCTTTGGCAGCGATGAAGTTGGTAGGTTCACCCGCAAGAATGACGTTCAAATGCACGCCTATCTGTGGGAGGCAGTTGCCGTCAACGAGCCCTATCAAGATGCTGATGTCCGCTGGGTCAACTACTACCCCACGTGGAACGATTACTACGCCTCCAACGACGCGTTTAATAGCAAAGGCTCCAAGCTCGTCGAAAAGTTCTACTCCATGGTTACCTGCAATAAACCGGTCATTTTGGGGTCTCAGGTTCTGACTTCTGAGCTTGTGGTTGCCCAACAAAAGCCCATGGTTGCCTCGGTTTGCAATCTCAACGATGACAAGACCGTCGCTGACGGTGCGGCATTCGTCAGTCAGTTGATTGGTCTGGCAAACAGTCAACAGGACAGCAATATCGGCGCCAGTGTGATGACACCGGTGTTTGGCATTTCGGGCTTCGACTACGTGTCGACAATTTATGGCACTACCGATGACATGGCGGGAATGATGGATTCTGTTCGAGATCGAACCATGCCCGCCGCCATGCGGTCCGCTGGCATGGCCCCCGTTGCAGACTGTGTGAACGACCTACACGTATCTCATCTGATGATTCAGTTAGGCCAGTAGTTCGAGATTGAACTTGTTTTATTCGGGCCGGCCCAACAGCCGGCCTTGCTATTCCCGACTTGTGATTGCAGCCGCTAATCCAGAAAGTCCAAGCACCCGGTTTCCTGCAACAGCTCACGAAGCGCCGATCCGGGCGCCTCTTGCAGCAGCGACCTCAAACGCTGGAAACACTTCACCTGATATTTAAACGTCGGTTGCGCAAAGGCTCTGCCGGCCAACTCGACCTGAAACTCGGCGTCCCCGGAATCAGCAGCAATGGCATTGGCCTGCAAAAAAGGCAGGTAATACTTGGCCGTGAATTTCAGCAGATCGGTCACCGCCGGTCGCGTGTCGTCAAAGGCGTGCCATTGGCCTTCGATACCGCTACTGTCCTCGAGTCGGCGCACCCAGTCGTATACGCTGGGCACGGTGTTGCGCATGATCAGCATGGGCGTGTGATCACTGGCGAGGGTCTTGAGCTGACCAAACAAACCAAAGTCTGCCAGCGACGGGCGTGTACCGAAAAGGTATTCGTCACGGGTTGCGAAGGTATCCAATATCGCCAGCAACTCGTGAAAGCTTTGCTCAATAGTGGGCTTGTTCTGAGGCGTACAGCCCACCAAGGGCATGCGCCCCACCTGACGCTGACGGATGGCTTCTGCAGCCTTGGCAAGCGCTTCGCCGCGCAGCCCCGGCGTATTATCGCTGATGATCTGACGCGAACTGTACTGCTGGTCAATTTCCAGATCCCAGCGGTAGTGGAACATCATCTTCGTTACCCACTCGTCGGCCATGTCTTCAATCAGATAAGACAAGAATGCAACGGCTGGGTCATCGGGAATAATCGAGCGTTGGCTGTGTCGCTGCTCAAGCATTAATGCCAAGGGCGTAGAGTCGACGTGCAGGCTGCCGTCTTCGGGAAGCTGCAAAATCGGAATCACCGGAGGGCCGTCATGCTTTATCTGGGCACGGATATCCGGCGTGATTTGCACCCAATCAAAAGCCAGCCGCCGGTAGTGGAGAATGCCTCGCATCTTCTGCGAATAAGGTGAGCCTCCACCGCCATAAAGTCGATATCGAGTCATCGCGTCTGCAACCTCAAGCTGTTCAAATTAAGCGTGGCACTTGCTGGGTAGATCCAACGTTGGATTACGATCAAAGAAACCGACGGGGATCAGGTGAAAACCGGTGTATTCCACCGGCATCACCGGCCAATCTTCCGGCCGCGGCACGTGGGTTAATGCCACGGTATGCCACATAACCAGATCACATTCTGCGATGTCTCGATCGTTTTTGGTGTACTCAGGCAAGCCGCCACCGTCGTGCATCACCGTATGCGCACCCGCCGCACTGAACTCACCCTCGGTATAGGGTGTTGCCCACAAATGATGCTTGCCGAAAGCGCCCCGCCGAGCCACGGCGGAGTCATCGGCGGCTAACAGTGACGGTGAACCAGCGGGCAGCAGCTTATACGACACCGGCTTGCCCAAGCCGTTCAGCGATGTTGGATTCACAACCTTCCAGTGGCGGCTTCGCTGCGGGGCAATATTGCGCTTTGCTGAGGATTCATCGGTCAGGTGGCGGGAAACGGACTGAAATTGGGTTCCGTCGGGGTTGCTATCGCTAACAGGTAAAACCTCGATCTGGCTCTCAAACAACGAATTCGCCCCACCGTCTAAATCCCAATCCAGGCGGAAACAAAAAACGTGCTGGTGCACCGGTGAGGCCAATCCCTCAGCGATCAACGGCGATTGACTGGGGTTGTGCGTTTCCGCCGTCACCGCACTGACGCCGACGATACCCGTTAGCTTGATTTCCATTTGAATGGTGCCATCGAGGTACAGATACCAGTAAAAGCCATAGTCGTAATTACCGATGGTAAAGATCGAGCTAATGACCAAGCGCCGGGAACGCCGTACCTCACTGGTTTGGGATTCACTGTCGTAATGTTTCCATTGAATGCCGTAGTCTTCCTCGTGCATGCAGATGGCGTTTTCCACTGACTTGACCTTGCCTTCCCAAGTCACCTGATGCACATCGAAGTAAAAGATCTCACCCAAACAATCGCAGCCCAGCTTCAGGGAATTGACCAGCATGCCCATGTTGTATTCGGAAGCGTCCAGCACGTGTTTCCACGAATGCATGCTGTCGTTATCCCCATAAGGCACGATCATTTCCGATAGCGCTGCTCGATACAAAAGCGGTCGATCCTGAAGCGACAGCTGATGCAGCACCAAACCGTGAACAGGGTGCATGGACACAGAAAACTCGTAGCCCTGCCATTTCACTCGGTAACCGTCCACCTCGAAGCTGGGGCCTTCGGGCTGCACAATTTCCAAATCTTTTAAATCCGTCCGGGTGCTTTGCTGATGAGCCGCATCGAAACGCCCGGAGTTCGGCGGCATGGGTATGACGCCGGAGTCCTCAACGTACACCACCTTTTGATCGGTCACATCCACATGGCAAATCAGGCCATGGATCGGACGAGCGTAGCCATTGTCAGTGGCGTCTTCGCGCACAAAGGCGATACAGCGGACCGCACGATGCCCCTTTGGCACCTGCGCCACCGGGTACCCCCCGGCAGGCCAAGGATCGATTTGAATGCGCTTAAGGTCCTCCTCGGTGTCACAGGGAACCCCTCGGGCTTTTACTGCAGCCAGCCATTCGGGATGACTTTTGGTCAACTGAATCGCCACACCAAGATCTAGATAACCGTAAGGAGCTTGAGCCTCATTGGGCAATCGATCCAGTCGATCCACCTGTTGCTTCGAAAGATTAACTAGGGCTTCGAATCCGCCGTCAGACCCGCTGTCGGTGCCCAAAAAACGCACCACTCGGTCCACTGCCTTGCCAGCTTTTACGTCGCTTTTGGCCGGTTCTTCGAGGCCCGATGAACAAAACACCGCCTTTTCATCGTTATGGGCTTTGCGAAAAATCGCCACGGCTTCCTGTATTTCCGATGCCGAAAGCGGCTGAAAAGGATTAGACATACCATCGCTCCTCATTTGATGTCTGTGTTGCAGATTACTTGCGCTCTATTTAGCCTGTTTCACGCCAGCATCGCCAGCTTGCCAAGCGAGATCGGGATATCTCGGCTGCCAGCGTTGCAGCCAGCGAGGTTCGGTCAAAAGGGTTACTCGCTCGTCCACTGGATAAGCTGCAGGATAAACACCCTCAGACCCCAAGATCCCCGCTTGAATGCGCTGCAGCGTTTGCTGCAGCAGCACAACGGTGTCTAGGGTCAACTCCGGTAGCCCGATAGCCGCGTCCCTGTGTGCGCCAAAAATACGTAGCTTCCGGCCACTGGCGGCCTGCACCGTTTGGGTAGCCTGCAAGTAATCGCCAAGATTGCTGTTTGGTAAAAACCCGTAAAGCTCCCCCGGATACAAAAAATCACCGGCAAACAAATACCCGGCCTCAGGGTCGTACAGCGAAATTGAGTCGTCGGTATGACCCGGGGTGAAAAGCACAAGAACCGATCGCTTACCCAAGTCGAGCCGCTCATTGGGTTTCAACCACTCGCTGATACTCAAGGTAGGCAGGTCGTATCCCTCAACCTTTCCAAGATGCTCAGGGCCTTTGAGCGGCAGTCTGTTATCCACCACCCGCGCCCTGAGATGGGGCAAATCCACAAGGGCTGTATTTTCAAAAACAACGTTGTTGCCAATGTGATCGTAGTGCAGATGCGACGGCACAAAGGTCACGGGCAAGTCGGTCAGGCTCTCGACAACATGCCGGATATCACGCTGACCGGTGCCGGCATCGAAGAGCACGGCCCGTGTCTCTCCAACAAGCAGGTAGTTAAAGTTTTTCTGGTAATACCGTGGCTCGCCAATGGCGAAGGTGCGCTCATCGATGGTATGCACGGTGTAATAGTCGTCGAACCACAGGACGTTATCACCCTCGTGCTGACGCGGCAGCAAGGGCGGCGGCTCGTCTTGCGTTACGGCATAAACAAATAAATTGGTTCGCTGGTCAATCACCACAAGGACTAAGACCACCAGTCCTAATATTGTCAGAACACCGCGTTGCATCAGCGAACCGCTACCCGTCGCTCCCCCAGCCGTTGCCTTTTCGTCCCCCATACCTGTCACCGCCGCTCTCAGACCATGTGCCGGTCTGCGCAGAAACGCCCAACAGACCCCTGACCTGATCATGCGTTACAAAGGGATTTTGACGCAACACAGGGGTCGATGACCCGGTCGGCTATGGGCGATGGGCCTAACCTTGGATGTGCGGGCGAATCAGTTCCTCGGTGATCTCCCAGAGCCGCTGCGCGTTTGCTAAGTCAAGGGCGTATTCCCGAACTCCGCCGCGAAAATTCGGATCGTCGGATACCTGTAGCGCGATCCCGCAGTCCTCCAGATATACACCGCCCTTACCGGACAGCTCTGATGCCGTTGCCGCATAACAGGACGTGGCGGCGCCCTGTTCCACACTTTTGATGCCGCTGCGTTCCACGTCCTCGGGATTATTGGCCGATGTTTTGTTGGCATCTATTAGCGCCTGAATTTCTTCTTCCCCAAGATGACGGCCGAGCGGAGTCGCAATGGCGCCGGGATGTACAGCAAAGGCCTCAACACCTTGGTCTGCATATCGTTCATTAAGACCTACGGCAAACAGTATGTTGGCGGTTTTCGACTGACCGTAGGCCTGCCACTTTTCATAAGGACGGTGCTGATACTGAATGTCATCAAACACGACCGGCGACATGCGATGGGCCATAGAGCTCAGGGCAACAACCCGAGCGGAATCGGCCTTTAACAGTGCGGGCATCAGCTTTTGTGTGAAATAAAAGTGGCCTATGTGGTTGGAACCGAACTGGAGTTCAAAGCCATCTTCGGTCTGTCCCTGCGGACAGGCCATGATGCCGGCGTTGTTGATTAACACATCCAAACTTTCATAGCGGGCCAAAAACTCGGCAGCTGATGCTCCGATTTTTGCCAGAGAACCAAGCTCCAAAAACAAAATATCAATGTTCTGGTTGCCCGTGGCTGCCACAACCGAAGCTTTCACTTGTCCCGCATTTTCCAAGTTGCGGGCTGCAATGATGACCTGCGCACCCTTTGCTGCCATGGCGCGGACGGTTTCAGCACCTATGCCAGACGCTCCCCCGGTCACCAGAACACGTTTACCCGACAAATCCATTCCTGCCAGCACATCATCGGCGGTGGATTGATGATCGAAATCAGTAGCCATAAAAACCTCGCATAAAAATAACAAACGCGATGCGGTTACTCGGCACGCTGGACTTGGGGCGGGCAAGTCAGAATTTAACGAGACGCATCGTCTCGTATTAGGATAACAAGATTGGGCCTACAAAAGTAGCGCTAAGCGGACTCAAGGGCTTGGGCCACCAACTTACTCACGTAGGGCTTGGTCACTTTCTCAAAACGGATTAAGGCTTTGTACCAAACGGCGCCGTACAGGGTGTCGATCAGCAGATCGATCTTGAACCGCCCGGGGAACAATCCCTGCTGCTGAGCGCGCCCCAGCGCCTCACCAATCAACTTAATTCTTGGGGCGTAAATTGCTTCTTCCATCCGCCGATACAGTTTGGTGTCCCGGTGAGCCTCAGCCAGCACGCAGATGGCCGCCTGCCGGCAGTCGTTTCGGCTAATCAGACGCCCAAAGGACAGTAACGAAGACTCCAAGTACTCTCGCGGTGAGCTACCGCCATCATAAGGAGCCAGCGGCGGCAGTAACCGGTCGCGCCAAACCTCCAGCACCAAGTCGGCCCGGGTGGGCCACCAGCGATAAATAGTCTGTTTCCCGACACCCGCCTGACTGGCAACTTTTTCGATGGAAAAGTCCACGTAACCCGAAGACCCGAGTAACGTCACGGTAGCGTCGATAATGGCCTTATGGGAACGCGAGCTGCGTCGTTTGACTTCAGTGCGAGGTGGCATGTAGCTATTGGTCCGTGTTGCGATCGACCAATTGTCGCACCGCTCGCCGCCCTTTTTCAAAGCGCGCGGCTATTACTGGCTCTGGTAATCGTAAATCACACCTCGAGCCACATGAGGCAGCGTTAAGGCACTGGAACGCTTGTGATCCGGATCGGCGTTGTAGGCCTGCAACGCAGCTTCATCCTTAAACGTCATGGTAAAAGCAACGCTGAAACCGTCGTCTACCACGTCACGATCACTCATGATCGGTGTACCGACATACACCGCCTCAACCATTGGCAGATCTTCCATCGACTGCACAGAGGCGAGGATCGCATCCAGCGTGGTCTGAGGCGTATCCGGTTTTAGCCAGAACACCACAGTGTGGTATACCGCAGCGCCGGACGCCTGCACGGTAGACACACAAAAGACCAGCAAGAGCAGGATCCCAAGTACCAGTTTGGCGTGAGCCAGAGGATTCATTGTCATTGTTAAATTCCTTAGCGTGAGATTTGGCCGCTGAACGAGTCGCCGGCTTTAAACCTGTTGGGTGTCAGCGAACGAAATGGGCAGGCGCAGCGCCCGATAGCCACAGGCATTACGAATGGCGTTGGCGATGGCCGCGGGAACCGCGATCAACGCCACTTCTCCGGCGCCAGCAGGCGGCATGTCGGGCTGATCTATCACCAGCGTATCGACGCTGGGCATGTCGGACATGCGAGGCACGGTATAGTTATCAAAGTTTGAGCTTTGAATGGTGTTATCTGCTACTTCGAAACGCTCCATGAGCGCCATGCCGATACCCCAGCTCAAATTGCTTTCCATCTGCGCCCGCAGCTGGTCCGGATTCACAGCCATACCAACATCCTGAGCACAACATATGTGCACCACCTTGATTTGCTGGGTTATCTGATCCACGTGCACGTCCGCGCTAACCGCCACATAGCAGCGACCATCGTAGGTGCCGCAGGCGTAGCCCCGGCCAAAGCCGTTGCCGGCGGGTAGCTCGTGTTTCTGGCTGAGCTTACGCACCTGCTGCAAACAGTTGGACAGCCGCGGCCAGTCGTCGCTCATTTGAGACACCTTGAAGTCAACGGGATGTACACCTTGGCGCACCGCCAGTTCATCCATCGCAGATTCTCTGGCGAATACAGCGGGGGCACAGTTGAGTGAACGCCAAACGCCCAGATCGATAGGCAAATCCACGTCCTTACACTCAATTCGCCGGTGTACTGCCCGGTAAGGCGAAAGCGCTCCCTTGGTAACGCCAAAGTCTTCGCTCAAGCGAGCGATTGGCAACAGCCAGTCCGGCAGCCGTTCCCGGGATAAAACCACGTGACCCGTGACGTAACCGTGCCACCAGTCCTGTAAGTTCCCC
>Ga0181579_10003092_pt1 | contig 13259 bp, 14 predicted proteins | sample 071ome_24_FD_132996 | JGI IMG/M metagenome (GOLD analysis project Ga0181579, IMG submission 132996) | Coastal salt marsh microbial communities from the Groves Creek Marsh, Skidaway Island, Georgia - 071402CT metaG (megahit assembly) | ecosystem: Environmental > Aquatic > Marine > Intertidal... | reverse complement strand
TAGCTCGCGATGCAAGCGGCGGTAGAGCTAAACGAGAACCAGCTGGCTAGAACGACGACGATGATTCGCCTGCCCGATCTTGAAAGTGTCATAGGTTAAACCGTTTTGCGGATGTCGCAGGGTGTGTCAATGTGAATTTTATTATACAAAAAATTAAGTTTGAATTATCAAAATAAAAGCTGGTGACGCGTTTGAAGACCTATGGCAGCAAGCGAGCTTCCTATAAAATAGATCGGCGTACTTCGGTTAATTTGACATCAATGCGCGACCATCGGAGTGTGATTGCTCCGGCAGTGTATAATCTAAATTAACTGTTACATCGAACCGATGTACCGGATCATCACGACTACATCGACTTGCGGGCAATGTATAGATAGCTGATCCAGGCATCGCCAGCGGCGGGGAATGATTGGACATCGACGACTTCCAGATGGCACTGAGAATCTAAAAAACGGATAATCTTTTTTTTGGGGATAGCGTTCATCTCGAAGTAGGAATCACCGCCGATGAATGGGAGCCATCGGGCCAGCTTCTGCTTCAAACTTTTGGCTCGGTAGAAGGCTCGTTTTCGAAACATTCTCAGCGGTTTCTGGTTGGCGGAAGCACTCGGATTCAGATGGCTCGGAAGCTGGAAGGCAAGAATACCGCCCTTGCTTAGGACTCGAGAGAATTCCCGCAAATAGCTGAAGGTGTAGCGGGGAGCAATGTGCTGGAGAACGATTGCTGTATAGATAAAGTCGATACTGTTATTTTCAAAGCTATCCAATCGATCGGACGTATTGGCAAAGAATCGGCAATTAGTCCCTCTTTTGCTCTGGCTTTGAGCGTAATCGATCATGCTTTGGGAAATATCTATCCCGTAGCATTCACGGAATCGTTGGCCCAGGGGGAATGTCAGTCGGCCAACGCCACAGCCGAAATCGATGGCTGACGAGCCGTGGAGCGACAGCCCCGCTCTTTCGAGACGCCCGCCGAGATCTTCGATAACGGATTCCCCAGTGGCATAGAATTCTTCGATATCCCACCGGCCACCCTTTTTTGAATTGTCTGACAGCACGGTCCAAAGCGGATCTTTGGAAGCCAGTGATTCAAAGTTCTCTCGGAGCTGCTTGATATCCACGGCTATTGAGAGCGTTGGCGAACGGCTTCGAAAAGAGTAATCAACGTAGCCATGGCTACGTTGAGCGAGTCCGCTTGGCCAGCCATAGGGATTCTCACTTTAGTTGAACAAGCGTCCAGCCAGGTATCGGACAGCCCGAACTGCTCGCTACCCATTACGACAGCGAGGGGACCGTGCAGGTCCGCTTGGGTATGCAAATCGATAGCGTGAGGCGTTGTCGCCACAGAGCGAATACATTTGCTTTTCAGCCAGCTAATCGCCTTGCCCGTGCTAGTCGTAATGGCGGGCATTGTAAAGAGGACTCCGGTCGATGAGCGAACGACGTTGGGATTGAAAAGGTCTGTGATCGGATCACAGCAAATGACAGCGTCAACTCCGGCGGCATCCGCGGACCTGAGTATGGTTCCCAGATTTCCGGGCTTTTCAATGGACTCGACGATAAGGAGGAAAGGCGTTTCAGAAAGCGGAATATCCTCAAGGCCATAGTTCCATTGTTTGAATACACCTAGGATTCCTTCGGGGCGATCGCGATAAGCGACTTTTTCGAATACGGGCCTGCTTAGCTCGAAAATATCAGCCCCTACCTCGCGCGTCTTTTTGAGGAGCAGCATCTCGTTTTCGCCAAGGAAACAGTCGGGGCAAAAGTACACTGACTCTGGGGCAATCCCGCTTTCCAGCGCTCGGCTAACGGCCCGGTAGCCTTCAGCGATGAAGACACCTTGTCGATCCCGAGGCCGTCGGTTGCGCAGCTTAACCAAGTTTTTGATGCGGGCGTTTTGGAGACTGGTTATGGTTTCGGCGTCTAGCATAAGCGGGCCCAAGACGGGTGAGGAATAGACGTATTTTTGGGTGCTCTTTGAAGATCAAGAGGCGAACAGGTCAAGCAAGGCAGAACATCGGTAGTCAGGCGAGAAATGTTGGTGTTTAGGGATTGCGGCAGAATTTTGGGGATAATTGTGTAAAAAGTCTGTATAAGCCCCTTGGAACTGGCTGCTTAGGTAAAGGTGCGGCTATCTGTAAACGTCTGAATAACTAGTGTGTTAGTGTCCCTACTATGCTAGTCATAGGAGTAGCCCTGCTGGCCGCGTATTTCGTGTTAAATCAGAAAAACGAGAAGCAGGAGCGGGAGGGCGCGGTCAAAGAGGTCCTCAATAAGGATGCTTTTTTTATAGAGTTCGGCGACCGCAGGTCGAATGTCGTCCGCTTCACGGTTTGAGAATGGCTTCGAAGCGGGAAATGCTCGACGACCAGAATTTTGAGTTTCTCTATTCCCAGATTCGGGGTAAGCGGGTTCGCGTGAAGCCGAATAGGGTAGAGAGTGGGGACATTCTTATCGCTGAGATTTATTCGATGGCAGACGATTATCTGAACGCGATCCTGGTTCGGCAGGGCTACGGCCGTTGGTGCCGGTCTGAGGCGGCCAGCGACAAGCGAATTTCCGATGCTCAAGAGACCCTCAGCTTCATCAGCAGGGTGTTTGGAATCCAATTGTGCGGCAGCTAGCCGCTGGTGGCGGCTCCCGAAGTGCTGATTCCGAAGAGGCAATCAGGCGTCAAGAACCCTCCGTTGGTTCGGAGAAGCAAAGCGAGTCGAACAAAGCAACGAGCTCAGTGCGGGGTTCTCAGCAAGCAACAAAAAGCCCGGTTGGGGTCGCTGGCGCGCAGCAAGTCAACCAAGAGTCCAACTTCAAGCCCGTTTTGGCCTAAGCCGTCTGGTACTGCGGCTAAAGAGTCGCTTTCGGAAAATGGCGAAGATCACGAGGCCGACGCCCAAGGCGACCAAGGTCAGTCCTTTTGAAGGATACTGGGCCATTTGCGCTGTAAGGCCTGAGTCGCTTCCCTCTGAACCACGAACAAACGGTAGCAGCCACACTGCCGCCAACAGGATTATCAAGCCGTGTCGTAGCCCGTTTAGTTGGTGTGCTTCTCGCCTCAGCGCGTTCATTGGAATTACAATAGCAACTTGCGCTCCAACTTTTCCTGACGAGACGGTGACATGCCTATCTCTCTGACAGGGAAAATCTTAGGTATTGGGGAAATTTTGACTGAAAGATTAAGCGTAACAGGCGAGCATCTTAGATTGTAAGCCAGCCTTACAATCGTCGGATATCTTTACAGTTGATGTTGTCGCTCAAGCGCTTGGCCGTCGGACAGATGGGGCTAAGGTCTGTCAATTTCCTCTAGACCGGTAAATTGATGGATACCTCAGACTGTTGTTGCCACAAATGAGTCGTGATAGTCATCTTCAACAACGGAATGAAAGGTTTAGGCACCAGAATATGGTTTATGGTCGCATTCATCAGCTGGGCGCTTCCCAATTCGGTAGTCGCGTCTCGTGAGAAGCCGAATATCCTTCTGATTCTCACCGATGACCAGGGATACGGCGACGCCAGCTGCTATTGGTCGGCAACGGACTTGAAGACGCCCGTTATGGATCGAATCGCCGCCCGCGGAATTCGGTTCGATCAGTTTCGAGTGAATCCGCTCTGTGCTCCGACCCGAGCCAGTATTATGACGGGGACTTATAGCATTTATAATGGCATGTGGCGTGGCCCACCGCGGCCGAAAACGGATGAAGCGAACGGAAAGGTCATTAAACCGGAGACTCGTGTGGTCCATGATGATGTGCGTATGTTGCCGGAGTATCTAAAACGGGCGGGGTATGCCACGGGACTGTTTGGAAAGTGGCACTTGGGATACGACGAAGACAATGTTCCGAACTCTAGGGGGTTCGACGAATTTGTTGGCTTTCTTGGTGGGGCTCACCCCTATCGCTGGACTAAAAATTCCCAGATTGAGCGAAATGGACAACCTTTTAAGTCGGATAAGCACTTCACCGATCTGTTTGCGGACGAGGCGATCAAGTTTATAGAGGAAAACAGCAATCGGCCATTTTTCTGCTACTTGGCTTTCAATGCCGTTCATGGCCCCTTGAGATCGGAAAAACGGGATGTGGACTCGGCTCGATCGGATTGGCTGAAGCATTATGAAGCTGCTGGCGTCGAACAGCCGAGACGCGATTACAATGCCGTGATGAGCCATGCGGATGATCGTGTAGGCGATATATTGGATACGCTTGGAAAACTAGAGTTAACGGAAGACACGCTGGTCATCTATCTTTCTGACAATGGAGGGATCACCCACACCTACCCGAGTAATAACGGTCCCTTGAGAGGAGGGAAGGGCGAAGCCTGGGAGGGAGGAATTCGCGTGCCCGCAGTTATGCAGTGGCCGGGCACGATACCAGCGAGAACGGTCTCGCGGGCTGATGCCGTTCATTTCGATCTTTTCGCCACGATTTTAGATGTCGCCGGCATGCCGATGCCAAATAAAAATGGCAGATTGTCGATGGATGGAATCAGCTTGTTGGAGCATCTAACAACGGGGGCGGCTGCATCGATTCCGGACCGCTACCTATACTGGGATCTTTTCGGCAAGCAGGGCGCGCTCCATGGTCCCTGGAAGATCGTCGCTGACACGGAAAATCACCATGGCGATTTTCTTAAAGCGGCTAGGAACGCAGAGTCGGCGGAATTTACGTTAGTCAATCTTGAAAACGATCTCGGAGAGGCGACGAACCTAGCATTGGAGTATCCAGAAATCTACTCGGATCTTAAAAAACGGCTAGTCGAATGGCTCCGCGGGGCTGAAGCGCACCAGTAGACGGGTGAACTAGTGGGCCCGGAGGGATTTGTTCACGAGGCGCTAGCCGAGAAGGCCTGAGACCTACGACCAACCCCGATGAAGTCGGGGCTGCTTTAGCCGAAAGCCACTTTGAAAGTTGGTGGGCCCGGAGGGATTTGAACCCACGACCAAGGGATTATGAGTCCCCTGCTCTAACCGCTGAGCTACAGGCCCATTCAGCGTAGAAGGACGGAAATCAAAGCCAGCACGACTCCCTTTGCAAGCTCTCTCTTGAAGGATTCTGCAAGCTATAGACCTACCCCTTAACTCTAGAAAATCTGGACAAGGCGGAAAACAGAGGACCCCCCTTCGGTTGATAGTATCGCGGGAATTCGCTACCGTTGCCGAGGCCCCAAAAACCGAACCGCATTCCGGGCGCATCCAACAAAATCGAAATGTAAATCGAATCTTGTAAACCATAACGTTACAGTTAATGGTTTACCTATGAATTTTGAAAGATTAGTTAGGAAAAAAGCGGAACTCGATTCTTATCGCCCTCTTCCAAGCGATTTGGTCGTCAACTTGGAGGAGTGGTTTCGCATCGAGCTTACCTACACGAGCAACGCGATTGAGGGCAATACGCTCACCCGCCGTGAAACCGCCCTCGTTGTCGAGAAAGGGATTACCATTGGCGGCAAGTCGTTGGCGGAGCACCTGGAAGCTAGAAATCATGCGGAAGCCTTGGACTGGGTTAAGACGCAGATCGAACGGAAGCCCCAGCAGATTATGGTAAACGACTTTCTGCATATCCACAGCATCATCCTCAACGGCATAGACGATGCTCACGCAGGGCACTTGTGCAGCGTGCCCGTTCGGGTTTCCGGCTCGACCGTTATCTTTCCCAATCCGAGCAAGGTTCCCGAACTGATAGATGAGTTTCGCGAATGGCTCAGCGAAAAGCCAAAGCTTCATCCCGTCGAACTCGCGGCTGAGGCTCACTATCGGCTCGTTACCATACATCCATTGGTCGACGGCAATGGCGGAACAGCTCGCCTTCTCATGAACTGGATCCTCATGATGCTCGGCTACCCGCCTGCCATCATCCGCAAACGGGACAGGCTCAGTTACATCGGCGCTTTGGAAAAGGCGCAGACAGGCGGCTCCAAAGACGACTATATCAAAATCATCGCCAAAGCGGTTGAGCGGTCATTGGACATTTATCTCAAAGCCGTTGGCGGAAACGATGAAAGGCCCGAACAGGACAGCGATGTGCTTCTGAAGATTGGCGAGCTGGCGAAACGCGTTGGCGTACCCAACTCAACAATACGGCACTGGACGAAAGAGGGACTTCTCGATGTAGCAGAGACAACGGCTTCGGGCTATCAGATGTACAGTGCCGATATGGTTGAACGCATCAAGGCCATTGAAGCGTTGAAAGCTAAGCGCCTCACTCTCGAAGAAATTAAAGAGAAGCTGTAGCTAGAGCGGGTTTAAAAAAATCGAACTTACCCAATTTCCCAATGCAGGTTGACCGTTTTCATCTAAAATTCGTTGCGGGTTGCTGGTGGCGTGGCACAGTGACGGTTGTGCCGAAAATAAGCGTATCTTTTCTCATCGCCTGCGTTCTCCTCTGCACCCCGCTGGGAGTCGCTAACCCTAAGCTAGCATTTTGGGACGAGCAGCGAAAGGGGGCCAATGGCGGGGCTGAGGATGGCACCGATGGGTGGTTTCGGGCAGCGGCGGATTTTGGTATCGAGTACATCCGCTTAGCCCCCAATACTATCAAATCCGACAGCCGCGATTTCCTGTTGGGCGACGCCGACAAGTTTTTCGGCATTGCAGAAGGGGATTTGCAAAAGCTGATGGCGGTGCTTGATCGAGCGGACAAGCATGGGGTCAAAATCGTTTTGACCACTTTCAGTCTTCCGGGGCGGAGATGGCGGCAGCAAAACGACATGAAATTCGACTTTCGTTTGTGGAACGACCATGGCTACCAGGATCAGGCGATGGCATTCTGGCAGGAGTTGGCTTTCGAGCTGAAAGACCATCCAGCCATTGTGGGCTACAACATTGTCAATGAGCCGCACCCGGAGCGGGAGGCGGGCTTTCAAGCGGATATAACCGAAGGTTTCGACGAGTGGTTGAAGAAAAACGAGGGTGGGGTCGCTGACTTGAATCGATTCTATGTTCAAATGCTAGCGGCTATTCGTAGCGTTGACAAGGAGACGCCAGTATTTGTCGACAGCCGTTTCCATTCGAATCCAGAGGGTTTCAAGACGCTGAAGCCTATCAATGATCCTGCGGTACTGTATTCGTTTCATTTCTACGAGCCTTGGATATTTACGACCTTTCGAATCAATAATGGGCGCTTTGCTTATCCGGATCGAATGCCCACTGGAAATGGCGATGAAACGGAAGCGTGGTCGATCGCCGACCTATCCGCCCGCATGCAGCCCGTGCGAGATTGGGCTGAGAAGCATGGTATCCCGAAAAACCGGATACATTTCGCTGAGTTTGGTTGCGGGCGGAAAGTAGAAGGCTCGACGCAGTATTTATCGGATGTGATCAAGCTGGCTAACAAGGCCGGATGGCACTGGGCCTTCTATTCGTTTCGTGCTGGTGGATGGGATAGCATGAATTACGAGCTGGGTACGGAAAAACTCGGCTGGAAGGCCTGGCAGGAAATCGAGGCGGGAACGAAAGGGTACAGCGATTTTATCGTCGAGGGCGAAAACCCGCTATGGGAGATATTCGAGAGCGAGTTCCGGGACATTAAATTAAGGTAGGGCTGCTTGTCCCTAAGCAGTCGGATCGAGATGGTACTGTGGCGGCTGCTTGAGGACAAGCAGCCCCACCATCGGCGAGCTATTCCTTGGAGCCAATTGTGTATAAGTTTTTATGGGTTCGAAGAAATAGCTGGCCATCGACGAAGGCGATGGTGGAGTTGCCCCGATCCTCTTTTGTCAATGAATTTTTGGATACTAGTTCAAACCGGTCTCCTGGTCTGAAGATTCGAGTGATCCCCGCCTGGTCAGTCACATAGAGTAGTCCTTGAGCTAGATTAATTGCGCTCCAAACTTGCTCCCGCAAATCTTCTCTCCAAAGTATCTCGCCCGTGCGAATATCGCCGCATTTCAGAGGTCCTTTGCGACCGGTGACATAGTATCTGCCATCCAAAATAAGGCCGGAGCCAACGCGTTGTTCCACGGCATCATTGATCCAAATACGATGTGAATCGGTTAGATCCCCTTTTTCGGTGGGCGAAGGCGCTCGCATTCCCAGAGAAGGCCCTTTGTATCCGCTGAAGGCTAGAATCATGCCTTCGCCGACCATGGCATCGGTATAAGTGAGATTGCCAAGACCGTGGCAGCGCCAGATTTCCTCTCCGCTGTGGGGATCGAAGCTGGCCAAGTAATTAGGGAGGGGTATGAGCATTTCCGGCCTATCGCCGTTTTGCCAAATAAAGGGCGTGACGAACGATCCTTTCAACTCCGTCGGCGGGGAGCCTAGGTGGCTTAAATTAGTTTCCCAAACCGTTTCGCCAGTGGCTTTGTCGAGGGCAGTCAGGATCACGCGGGGTCCGGGGCTGCCGAAAATGATGACGGTGTCTTCGAATAGCCTAGGGCTCGACGAGTGCCCCCACTGGTGGACGAAGTCGCCCAGATCGCGTTCCCAGATGAGAGAGCCATCGATGGCCCGGTAGGCTTTGGCTCCCGCTGACCCGTTCCAGACAAACACGGTTTGGCCGTCCGTTGCCGGCGAAGGAGCGCACCAGGGATTGGTGGGATGAGTGGGGTCTGGCTCGGGATGGGGCTTCGTCTGCTTCCAAATCAGCTCTCCATTGTCGCGATTGAAGGCCATAAGCGACCTCTCTGTGCCATCGTCGTTGGCGCACGTCACGTAGACTCGATCCCCAAATACGACGGGGGAAGAGTTTCCGGGAGCCGGCAGCGGGGAACTCCAAAGAATATTTTGATCAGACGACCAATTTACAGGAAATCTAGTTTCGGTACTGATTCCATCCCCTTTGGGTCCTCTCCATTCTGGCCAGCCAACGGAGTTCGATTCTTTAACTAGGGACAGGATCAGGCAGATTAACAATAGCTGTCGTAAGCGCATGGCGGTAAGTGGTAAGGAGGCTTTTTGAAAAACAATTCAACTCGGTCTTTCAAAGATGGATTGTGGTTTGAGAATGGGTTATGGACAATTAAAGTAGGTTTTCGGTGAGAGATTTTTCAGTAGATCGACAGCTTTATAGCTCGGTTGGGCTACTCGCTTGTCTCGGCGCAACAGAGTGAAAGCGGAGGCGATGTTCATATTCCATAGGCGCTTGTGGGAACTGATCGCTTGATTGGGAGAGTCCGGTCATTAATCTGTCGAATCATGTCTAATCTCAGTTCGATCGCTACCCGCATTCAGACGACCGTCCTATTTCTTGTTTCTGCTGTGTTCGCATCTGAGGCGGAAAAGCCAAACGTGCTCCTGCTTTTAGTTGACGATTTGAAGCCGACTTTGGGATGCTATGGAGACGAGGTCGCCGTAAGCCCGAATATCGACCGCCTAGCGGAAATGGGGACGCGATTCGAACTGGCCTACTGCAACCAAGCTGTTTGTATGGCCTCGCGCTACAACTTGCTGCTTGGCAGTCGTTCGACGTCAACCGGGTTCTATTCGTTCGGCACGGAGTTTCGAGAGGTCTACCCCGATGCGGTTACGCTACCACAGCATTTTCGGAACAATGGCTACGTCGCCCACTCGATGGGGAAGGTCTTTCACATCGGCCATGGGAACACGAATGACAACGCATCCTGGAGCGTTCCCCATTTAAGGGACAAGGTTATCGAGTACTTGGTCCCTGAAAGCAATCATCGCCAGCTGACCCGCGAGGAAGCGCTGTTTACCAACGAGTTCAGTCGTCCGATTCGCAGTCTGCCCCGCGGAGCGGCTTGGGAGAGTCCAGATGTGCTCGATGAAGCGTATGCGGACGGACGTATAGCGACGCACGCCGTGGATCGGCTTCGTGAGTTTGCTGCAGATCCGGATCAACCCTTCTTTTTGGCTGTCGGGTTTGTTCGACCTCATTTGCCATTCTCCGCTCCGAAGAAGTATTGGGATATGTATGACAGGGATAAATTGCCCATGCCCGAGTTCGAAGACCCGCCTGAAGGGGCGCCTGCCTACGCGGGAAAGCGAGGAGGCGAGATTAACGCCTTCAAGCCTGTGCCTACGGGAAACGGCATCTATGAGGATGACCTGAAGCGGGACCTAATCCACGGGTACTACGCGAGTGTGAGCTATATGGATAATCAACTGGGAAGGGTGCTCGACGAGGTCGAGAAACTAAGTCTGGACGAGAATACGATCATCGTTCTTTGGGGAGACCATGGCTGGCATTTGGGCGATCACGGAACTTGGACCAAGCACACGAATTACGAGCAGGCCAACCGCATCCCGATTATAGTCTACGCCCCCGGCGTGACTAAAGCCGGATCGAGCTCCCGCCAAATAGCCGAAACCGTCGATCTCTACACCACACTATCGTCACTGGCGGGCTTGCCTGAACCGAAGGGTCCTCAGCCGATCGACGGGGTGGATCTGACCCCCGCTTTGGCCGACCCGAACGTGAAAGTAGACGAGTACGCCTACCACGCGTACGACAAGCGTGGCTATTTCGGGCGGGCTATCCGAACCGAGCGCTACCGCATGGTGGAGTGGACGACGACGGAAGGAGCGCTTGAGTATGAACTCTACGACTACAAGGAGGATCCGCTTGAAAGGAAGAATCATGCGGATTCGAAACCAAAGGTATTGAAAGGCATGATCGAACTATTGGCCCAAGAACCGCCAGCCAAAAAACAGGTGTCTCGACCGGGAAGGTAACGGTGTCGCGCAGCTGCGAAACGGGATCAAGCAAGCGGGTTTAACTAGCCCATCCTGCTATGTATAAACCCATCGTCTCGCAGGGACACCCATTCCTGCGTCAGCAGGACAAGCGATAGCGTTGTTAACATCGGCCCTCCGGGACCTTGTGTCTTCGCGTCGCGAGGACAAGGGGGTCCGGTGCGCGAATATGAGTTTTTGAGATGGGAGCTGTCTGCTAATGTAACGAACGCCTATTTTTGAGCGTAGCGACGTATCTGAAATTCGGATTCGTCTCGGATGACTTCTGCCAGCTCAAAGCTAACTTCGAAATCTGGAAAGAAAGCGTCGCCTTCAACCTGCCGTTTGACGAGCGTCAAATAGAGTTCCTGGCATTTGGGCAGGGCTTGGCGGTAGATTTCCGCTCCCCCGCAGATCCATATCTGGTCCTGATAGTTTCTTGAGTCAACGGCCTCCAGACTATCCAGCAGGTCGACGCCCTCGGGAAGGTCGGGATGCGATCGGCTGACGACTGCGGTTTTCCTGCCGGGGAGTGGACGACCGATGCTATCCCAGGTTTTACGTCCCATTACCAGGACGCCGCCCATGGTGGTTGCTTTGAACCATTTGAAATCCTCAGGGATGCGCCAGGGAATGTCGTTCCCGTTGCCGATAACACGGTTTTCGCTCAAAGCGGCGATAGCTTTCCAAGGTGGGGGTTCTGACATAAAAGTCGTTACTTCGTAGGGCTGTCGCTCGCGACAAGCCGATATTTAATTGTAGTTTCGTTGGCTTTCGCGGTCGCCGCTAGCGACGACCGTAAAGATAGGCTAGACGGATATGGGCGCCTTGATCGTAGGGTGGGGATCGTAGTCGATCAATTCGAAGTCGTCGAAGGTGAAGGCATTTATCGCCTTCACGTTAGGGTTGATGCGCATGCTAGGAAGCGCTCTGGGTTCTCGAGTCAACTGTAGTTTCGCTTGTTCGATATGGTTCGCGTAGAGGTGAAGATCCCCGAAGGTATGGACAAACTCGCCGGGTTTCAGGTCACAGACTTGAGCGACCATCATAGTTAGGAGGGCGTAGCTGGCGATATTGAAGGGTACGCCCAGGAAAAGGTCGGCGCTGCGCTGGTATAATTGGCAAGAGAGCTCGCCGCGTTCAGTGTTTACGTAGAATTGGAACAAGCTATGGCAGGGAGGCAGAGCCATCAGATGGAGTTCCCCAGGATTCCATGCGCTAACCATCAGTCGCCGACTGGTCGGATTGTTTTTGATCTGTTCGATTACCTGTTCGATTTGGTTGATGCTGCCGCCTTCGGGAGTTTTCCAATCGGTCCATTGGGCTCCATAGACGCGCCCGAGATCTCCGTTTTCATCCGCCCACTCGTCCCAGATGGTAACTCGGTTTTCGTTTAGGTATTTGATGTTGGTGTCCCCATGGAGAAACCAGAGAAGCTCATGTATGATGGAACGGAGATGCAGCTTCTTGGTGGTCAGGCAGGGAAACCCGTTTCGCAGGTCGAATCGTTGCTGGGCGCCGAATACGGAATAGGTTCCGGTTCCCGTGCGATCGCCCCGGAATTGGCCGTTGTCGATTACGTGTTGGAGCAGGTCGAGGTATTGCTTCATGCGATTGTTGGTGAGCTTTTCCTTTCGTCGCCCTGCCGTCGATTAAAAACTCGAGCAGAGGGAAGAGTCGCGTCTTTTTGCAGGAACAAAGATATTTCGGCGGTTAGAACATCGGTCCCGTTGGGACCTAGTGTCCTCGTGTTGCCAGGCCAATGGAATTCGCTTTGCGAATATGGGTCTTTGTTTTTGGAAGGTCGCGTACAAATGAAGTCAATCCCACAGTCGCGCATTTGCGCTAGCTTTAATAGGTAGCGTTGTCGGAAGCTCGCTTGCGAGTGAATCGTTGAGAGTCCAACACAGTGAAGCAATCGCTCGCAAGCGAGCTTCCTACGCAAAACGATCGCCCATTTTGGATAGGTCGCGCGTATTCGCAATTGCAGGGTCAGCCCTTCCATCGGCATTAGCTAAACGACGGGCGCTTCTTTCTAAGCTGTCGGACCTAGTACTTGATAGGTCTCCCCGTTGAATTCGATAGAGTCGCCTTGGACGAGCTTGCGGCGTTTGCGCGATTCCGTTTCCCCGTTGACCTTTACCAAGCCGTTGCTGATGGTCTGCTTGGCTTCGCCTCCACTGGGAACCAGGCCTTCGAATTTAAGCAGCTGGCTGAGCTCGATGGTGTCCGAGTGGATCGTGATAGTGTGACGAGAATCAGAAGTCATGAGCTCCTTGAAAAACGTCGCTCGCCTGTGTGTCGACGGTTTTTCTACTTACGAACCTAATTGCCAGGCGAATTCATCAACCTCGGGTCAACTGGATCCTTGAGTTTGGAGCCTAATCGCGCTTCATCTTTACGGGTCCATTGCCAAGTTACATTGCCCAATTTTTAATTATGAAACGCTTTATCCCGATAATCCTGATTCTTTTTCTAACTACTGTATTGCGGGCAGAGAAACCGAATATAGTTTGGATTAGCTGCGAAGACATTAGCCCGCATATCGCCTGCTTTGGGGATTCACACGCCATCACGCCTAACTTGGATCGCCTGGCTAGCGAGGGTGTGCGCTACACTCACGCATTTACCACGGC
>Ga0181579_10003079_pt1 | contig 13281 bp, 18 predicted proteins | sample 071ome_24_FD_132996 | JGI IMG/M metagenome (GOLD analysis project Ga0181579, IMG submission 132996) | Coastal salt marsh microbial communities from the Groves Creek Marsh, Skidaway Island, Georgia - 071402CT metaG (megahit assembly) | ecosystem: Environmental > Aquatic > Marine > Intertidal... | reverse complement strand
TGTAACACATCCGCATTTCGTGCGATGACCTCGTCGGGTCCACGACTCAGTGGACTCCATGAACAGAGGAGACATCATGAATCGCTTGATCGTTCGAGCTCTCAACCGCCTCTCGGCCCCGACTCCGGAGGCTGACCAGGGTGGCGTGGCCGCCGAATACGGCGTCCTTCTGGCCGGCATCGTCGGTGTCGTGGCCATTGCCGCTGCCGCTCTCGGTGGCCGCATCGGCGGACTCTTCGACTCGATTCTTCCCTGAGTCGATGCGGCGACCCAGGACGACGGACGACGGAGTGGCGGCAGTCGAGTTCGCGCTCGTTCTGCCACTCCTCGTCGTTCTGTTGTTCGTGATCGTCAACGGTGGAATGGTCTTTCTCGATCAGCTCCACTTGCAGTCAGCGGCTCGCGATGCGGCACGTGTCGCTTCGGTCGAGCCGATGCAAGCCTGCCCGACAGCTCTCGACGGGTTGTCGGGGAACGATGTCGGAACGACGTCGTGCGAGCTCGTACAGGACTGCTCGAACGGAACAGCCGAGGTTCGACTGACTGCCGTGCAGAACGTGTCGATCCCGGTGATCGGTAGCAGGACGGTGAATCTCGATGCGTCGTCGACGTTCGTCTGCGTCCCGTGATGTCACCGATCGTGGATCGGTCGCAGTCATCGTGGCAGCCGCTTTCGTTCCGCTGACCATGGCCATGGCCGTAGTCGCCGATGGAGGACGAGTCTGGATGGAGAAGCAGAAGTTGCAGAACGACGTGGAGGCCTCGGCTCTGGCCGTGGCTCAGTCGTCGGCTCTGGGTGGCACGACCTGCGCGCCGTCGGCTCTGTCGCTCGTGCCGTCCGGTGCCACGTGTTCGACGACCACCACGGCCAACGGTTCGGTGGCGACGGTGGCGGCATCCGACGACGTGAACCTGCACTTTGCACAACTCTTCGGCCGCGACTCGGCCGGAATTGCGGCATCGGCATCGGTCCGCATCGGCCCGACATCCACGATGACCGGCCTGCGCCCGACGGCGATGTGCGTGGCCAATGAAGCTCTTCGAGCTTGGTTGGACTCCGGAAAGTCGTCGACGACCACCTACACGATCGGGATCGACGCGGAGTCCGACGAGTGCGGAACCGAGGTTCCGGGCAATTGGGGAATCCTCGACTTCGACGGCGGAGCCAATTCGATGAGCGATGCTCAGAGTTGGATCGTGAATGGCTACCCAGGCTCGGTATCGGTGGCAGAGAGTTACGACGGTGACCCGGGTATCCCGTCTCCGGCATTGAACCTCGACGAAGTGGTCGGACAGTCGGTAGTTCTGCCTGTGTTCGCCAATCCTCGTCTCGAGGGAGCGAAAGCCACCTACGACGTGGTCGGTTTCGTGAAAGTTCGCATCGTCGAGGTGAATCTGACCGGTGCGGCGAGCAATCGCAACGTGAAAGTGGTCTTCGAGCAGGGGACCGTGAAGGGGGCACCAGGTGACGTCGCAGTCGAAGACTTCGGCGTCTCGTCATGGGCAGTGTGCTCGTTCGATGGAAGAGGTGTTTGTTCATGAAGAATCCCCAGGCACTAAAACGCTTCGTTCCGGCCGCGTTGGCTTTCGTACTCGTGGCCTTCGGAACGTTGATGGTGCTTCCCAAGAACGACGAGGCGGCGAACGCTGATGAGCGTCAGCCCACTTTGGTCGTGACGCGTGAGGTCGAGGCAGGAACGTCGGCCTCAGATCTGGTGACGAGTGTCGAGGTCAAGATGTTGGAAGCCGACGCCCGAGCGACGGGTGTGCTGTCCTCGGTCGAAGATCTCCCCGAGGGTGTGCTCATCTCCGATCACGTGGCTGGTGAGCAACTGCTCGCTTCGTCATTCGCTGCCAACGTGGTGGAAGGGCTCGGAGTCGGTTTCGTCGCTGTCTCGGTTCGACTCGACGCGCAGCGTTGGGTCGGTCCGCTCGTCACCACCGGTGACGTGGTCGACATTTACGACATCGGCGCGGACGTTGCGTTGCCGATTGCCAAGGATGCGGTGGTTCTCGAGGCTCCGTCACCCAACGAACTTGGGCCGAGAGACGAGGCCGTGATCTCGCTCGGAGTCCCTCGGTCGTCGCTATCGGCAGTGCTCGTGGCCGCGAACGACAATCGCATCTGGTTGGTGGGCGCATGAGTACTCGCAAGGCCCCTGTCGTTGCCGTTGTGTCCCCGAAGGGTGGCAATGGAAAGACCACCGTGTCATCGAGTCTGGCCGTGGCCCTGGGTCGCCGCCACCAGACCGTTCTGGTCGATCTCGACGTTCACTTTGGTGACGTCGAATACGCTCTGCGATTTCATCCCATTCATCGGCTCGACGATGCGGTTCGTCGCCTTCAGGAGAACTCGAAGGTCGATCTGTCATCGTTGCTCGCCACCCATCCGACGGGAGTCGAGGCGCTGTGTGCGCCGAGTAATCCGGTCGAAGCCGATCGCATCGAGCCGGCCGAAGCTTTCGCCGTGGTCGATCGACTCATCGAGCTCGGGCGTCCGGTGGTGCTCGACACTGCAGGCGGAATCAGTGACTACACCCTCGGAGCTCTCGATCGCGCGACCCACATCGTTCTCGTCAGTGGCACCGATGTCCCGTCGGTACAGGCTGGACGCAAACTGATCGACACCATGACGCAGCTCGAGATGTCGGTGTCGAAAGTTCACCTCGTCGTCAATCGATCGACTACCCGGGTGGGTTTGTCGGTGAAGGACGTCGAGGCAGTCCTCGGAATGTCGGCGGTGCTGGAAGTCCCCGAGCACCCGAGTGTGGCTGCCGCCATGAATCAGGGCTCGCCGGTCACCGAGTCGTCACCTCAAGGACCGATCGCGCGTGCTTTCTTCGACTTCAGCGATCGCATCCTCGGAGTTGATGACGTGGTAGTTCGACGACGATTCGCCTTCGGTGGTAAGTCGTGAGTCTCGCCGCCCGCGCCGATCGGGTCACATCGAACGTCACGCCGATCAGACCCCTCGAATCGGAGGAATCCGAATTCCGGTTGCCGTCACGAGCCGAGTTCGGTGACATCGTGAGCAGAGTTCGCGACCGATTGTCGGAGGTGCCCGACCGAGCCACCATGTCCGACGATCGACTGCGGGTTCTCGTCGAGTCGCATGTGTCGTCGGTGATGGCGCTTCCGGAGGTGTCGTCGTCGATCGGCGATCCAGTACGGGTTCGGGCGGCCGTTCTCGACGAATTGCTCGGCTTCGGTCCGCTCCAGGATCTGCTCGACGACCCAAAGGTCTCCGAGATCATGGTCAATGGTCTCGATGCCGTGTTCGTCGAGTCGAACGGGATCCTTCGTCGTACGAATCGTTCGTTCGATTCGAACGAACAATTGCTGAGAGTGATCGATCGTATGGTTCGTACGTCGGGCCGCCGGGTCGACCAATCGTCTCCGATGGTCGATGCTCGACTGCCTGACGGATCGCGTCTCAATGTGGTGCTTCCTCCGCTCGCTGTCGACGGAGCGTCGATCACCATCAGAAAATTCACAGCTGGAAAGCTTTCCACCGACGATCTGGTCGAGCGAGGATCGCTGTCGGCTGAAGCCGCCGATTTCTTGAAGGGTGCTGTCGCATCGAAGGCCAACGTGCTGGTGAGTGGTGGTACCGGTACGGGTAAGACGACGATCTTGAACATCTTGTCGTCGTACATCGCTCGGCACGAACGAGTCGTCACGGTCGAAGACGCCGTGGAGTTGTCACTCGATCTGCCGAACCTCATCCGTCTCGAGACTCGTCCGGCAAACTCAGAAGGAGCCGGTGAGATCTCGATTCGCGACCTCGTGCGTAACTCGCTGCGTATGCGACCCGATCGAATCGTCGTCGGCGAAGTTCGTGGATCTGAAGCACTCGACATGTTGCAGGCCATGAACACCGGGCACGAAGGATCACTGTCGACTCTTCATGCCAATTCTCCGCGTGATGCTCTCCGACGTCTGGAGACGATGGTTCTTCTCGGTGGTGTGGAACTTCCTCTGCGCGCCATCCGTGAGCAGATCGCCTCGGCGATCGACGTCATCGTGCAGTTGACTCGCGACGCTGCGGGCCGACGATTCGTGTCGTCGATCACCGAGGTGGTCGGAATGGAAGGGGAGGTCGTGTCGACGGCCGACCTCTTCGTGCGTACTGGCAACGATATGGATTCACCTCTCCTGTCGACAGGTGTGTCGGCCCATCGCTTCATGGGGTTGCGCACGTGAGCTCGACCGTTTCCGCTCTGGCTTTCGGTTGCGCGGCCGTTCTGGCCGTCGTCGAGATCAGCCGTTCGCGCGATCGACGTCTCATCGTTCTGCGGGCTCGACAGCAGGTGGGCCTGGCTCGGGAAGATGACGGTCGACGCGGTCGACGTCTGTCGCGAACGGCAGTCAACCTTGGGGTACTCGGAGGTCTCTGCGCCGTGCTCGGCATCGTGGCGGTCGGTCCGGCGGGCGCGCTGGCCGGAGTGCTTCCGGTCATGACCTGGCGGTCGTGGAACGGGCGTCGGGATCGTAAACGCCGTGAGCAGTTCGCCGACCAGTTGGCCCCTGCTCTTCAATTGGTCGTGGGACACCTACGTATCGGACGCAATGTGATGGCGGCGTTTGCTGAAGTCGCCGAGGACACGCCGGCACCGCTCGGCGACGTACTTCGTGAAGTCGTGTCCGAAGTTCGGCTCGGCTCGGCCGTCGACGAAGTGCTTCAAACCGTTGCCGATCGCGAGCAGGATCGACACCTCGGTGTGGTTGCCTCGGCGATCGGGCTACAGAGTCGTCACGGTGGATCGCTCGTCGAAATTCTGGAGACGGTGGTCGAGACGATCGAGGAGGAGGACCGACTGCGACGCGATATTCGCAGTCTCACCGCCGACGGTCGCTTGAGTGCTCAGGTTCTCCTCGCCATGCCCCCGGCCATGCTCGTGATCGTCTCGCTCTTGAGTCCGGGTTACACCGCACCGCTCGTCGAGACCTCGCTCGGTCGGTCGATGTCGATGGCCGGTCTGTTCCTCGGCTTCGTCGGTTGGCGCTGGTTGCGTTCACTCGGAACACCAAAGGTGGTGGCGTGATGGTCGCGTCGCTCATGTTCGCGTCGGCCGCCGCACTTCTTGTGCATCGCCTGCCGTCGTCTTGGAGGGTGCGCACTGGCCGATCATTGAGTCGGCATCGGCGAGACACTCTGCTCGAAGCGGTCGGGCTCGTGCGGGGAACCGACGACGGACTCGCCTCGGTGGCCAAGGCTCAGGTGGTCGGATCACTCTTGATGGCTGTTTTCGCTCTTCTGGTCGTCATGTCACAGCCATCAGCACTGAATCTGCTGGCGAGTGGATTCTTGGTGGCAGCCGGCTGGCAGGTTCCGCTCATGTTGGCCCGCTCGAAAGAGAAGAAACGTCGCCTGGGTGTCGAGCTCGAGTTGAGTGACGCCCTCGGTGAACTTGTCATGGGTGTGGAAGCCGGACTGACGCTCGAGGCAGTGATGGGTCAGTACGCGAATCGTCATCGCACGGCCCTTGCCGACGAATTCACGTTCGTTCTCGACCGAGTGGGGGTCGGAGTACCGCGAACAACAGCTCTCGATCAGATGCGTGAGCGCACACCTACCCCAGGTGTATCGATGTTCGTCTCGGCCGTTCAACAGAACCAGAAATTGGGAACGCCCTTGGCAGGAGTACTTCGTCAACAAGGTGAGACGGCTCGACGTCGCCGTCGTCAGGCCGTCGAAGAGCATGCGGCCAAGTTGTCGTTGAAGATGATCTTCCCGACCGTGTTCTGTGTACTTCCGACGCTTCTCGTCGTCATCGTGGGGCCGGCGATCGTCCGATTGGTCGAGTCACTGCCGGGCTGATCGTCTGCCGTGGATGATGTGAATCCCACTGCGATACTGGGGGAGCATGTGGGCGGTACCTTTGTTCGTCGCCACGACGTGGTGGTCGTGGAGCAGGTTGTCGTCGCGAATCACGGGTCTGTCGCCTCGCCTCGTCACCTGGTGGGTGATGGGCGCCCTCGTCATCGGAAGCTCGCTCGTCGTGGCCACGGAACGAACGACGGACGAGTCGTGGCTCTCGCCGGTGTGGGCGGTGTGGGGACTCGTCGTCGGAGTGATCGCCGTATTGGTAGCGATCGACATCGATGTTCAGCTGTTACCGCGTGAAGTAAGTCTCCCGACTTTCGCCGTCGTCGTCGTGGTGCTGTCGATCTTCGAAGGTCCGGCCGAGTTGGGGCGTTGGGGTCCATTGTTCGGCGCGGTTGTGATGACCGCCGTAACGTTGGTTCTGCGCTTGGTGTCACGCGGGTCGCTCGGAATGGGCGATGTTCTGGTGTCGCCGCTCCTCGGCGCAATTCTCGGCTGGTTCGATCCCTGGGCGACTCTCGCGGCCTGGTTTGTGGCCGCTGTGGCGGGAGGTTCGGTGGCGGCGATCAGCTTGTGGCGAGGTGCTCCTCGACAACGCTTGGTCGCCTACGGCCCTTTTCTCTTTCTGGGAACTGCTCTTGCCCTCGTCGGAACGGCACTCTGATGGCGATACGCCGACCGTCGATCGCTGACCTGAAGCGCGGTGATCCCCGGGCCTGGCGCTGGTTCGTCAACGAGTTCGGTTCAGCTGTGACGGGCTACGCAAGAAAATTCGGACATCCCGACCCCGAAGAAGTAACAGGTTCGACCCTCGAGGCGATAGCCAGACGGATCGCCACTTTCGAAGGCGGTCACGCTGAACTGAGGAGTTTCGTGTTTTCCATCGCCCACGCTCGAATCGTCGATGACGTTCGCAAGCGCAGTCGTCGTCAGCAGGTCGACGTCGACTGGGCGAGTCAGCCGTCCCTCGAGACGACCGACATGGGAATCGAGTCATCCGATCCCGATCTGGTCGCCGCGCTCGACCAGATGCCCGACGAGTTGAAGCACATGCTTCACCTTCGTTACGTGGAGGGCCTGTCGACCAAGGAAACCGCTCGGGCCATTGGTAAGTCAGAAGTAGCCACTCGTGTCGCATTGAGTCGAGGTATGGCGAAGTTGCGCGCAGTTCTCGAGTCGTCGAGTTCTCACGAGGAGGTGGAGTCATGAGTCGCATTTCGCGTCGTTCACTGACTGCTCGCCTCGAGGCCCTGCGAGTCGAAACGCCGCTGGACGATGCGTTTGCCGACGATCTGGCTGCTCGCTTGCAATCGTTGGCTATTGCTGCGTCCTTCGAAGCAGGAGTGAAGAAGGGACGTCTGCGCCGGAAGTTCGTGGCAGTCATCGGATCGGTCGGTGTGATCGGCTGGATCGGTGTGACTGGAGCAGCGGCGAGTGTCGGATTGGCCGCCACGGGGAATCTCCCTGCACCCATCCAAGATGTGGTGTCGAATGTGTTCGATGTGGTGGGAATCGATGTTCCGGCATCTGACGACGACGTCGAGCAAGTTCCCGTCGAGCCTGATGTCGAGTCCCCCGCGATCGACGACGAGGACGTCGCTGTGGAGACCACAGTGCCGATCGAGACCACTGTGCCGATCGACGAGGAAGTTCCGGTCGAGACGACCCTCCCCGACGACGGCACCGATTCCCTAGAAGCAGATGGAGAAGAGACCCCGACGCCTTCGACGCGCCCGGGTAATTCGGGCAATACGCCTGCTGTCACTGCGCCGGGTCAGGTGGGTAGTCCGGGCAATTCGGGGAATACGCCGGCGGTGACGGCGCCGGGTCAGGTGGGTAGTCCGGGCAATTCGGGCAATACGCCTGCTGTCACTGCGCCGGGTCAGGACGGAACTCCGGGCAACTCGGGTACTGGGAATGCCGGTAACGGCAATTCGGGTAACGGCAATTCGGGCAATACGCCTGCTGTCACTGCGCCGGGTCAGGTGGGTACTCCGGGCAACTCGGGTACTGGGAATGCCGGTAACGGAAATTCGGGTAACGGCAATTCGGGGAATACGCCGTCGGTGTCGGCGCCGGGTCAGGTGGGTGCTTCGGGCAACTCGGGTACTGGGAATGCCGGTAACGGAAATTCTGGTAACGGGAACTCCGGAACCAACGGTCGGGGAAATGGCCGCGGCAACAATCCGTGACCTCGGTTCCGTGTCACACCCCTTCGCTACGTTCGAATCGTGGTCTCGAACAGCGGACTCATCTCTCCCCACACCATCGACGATCGCGTCGAAGCCTTGTCGTGCCCTCGTGAGGCAGCCGAACTTCTCCTCGAACTCGAAACTCTGAAGCGCAAGATCGACGCCTCGATCGCCAAGATCGTGGCCACGGTCGACCACAACATCTGGTTCAGCGACGATGGGCACCTCACTGCGTCCACATGGGTGCGAGGCATCATCAATGTGACGGTGTCCGAGGCCAAGCGGGTCGGCAAGGTGGCCGACTTGGCGCAGCGATATCCAGCGATTGTCGAACGAGAAGCCAACGGAACACTCGGCGTCGCTCAGATCACTCGTTTGGCTGGTCTGCACGCCAACCGTCGCGTCACCGATCGACTTCCCGACTTCATCGACATGCTCGTGAGGTACGCCGAGTCACTGCCGTACGACGACTTCAACACCGTCGCCACCCGCTGGGAGCAACTCGCCGATGCCGACGGCGCCCATCGTGACCATGCCGAGGTGCACGAAGGCCGCGACTTCCACGTCTCCACGGCCGGCACGGCCACCTATGTCGACGGCCGATTCGGTAATGCGCAAGGCGCTCTGATCGCCGAGGTATTCGAACGTTTTGTTCAGGCCGAGCTCCAAAAAGACATCTCCTTGCGAGATGCCCTGGGTGATCCACCCACCATGTTGCCTCGCACCACCAAACAGCGCCGGGCCGATGCGGCGTACGCCATCTTCGCAGCAGCCGCTCGCCAGTTCCCGGCTGCTCCCGAACCCTTGGTGAGCATCATGATCGATCAAGCCACCTACGAGCGCACCTTGGCCGCCCTCGAGAAGGGGGAGAGGCTGCCGTCCCTCGTGCAGCCGGGCGACAACCTGCTCGACACGCGCTGCGAAACCACGGGTGGTGTGCACCTTGATCCGGTCGACGTGGTCGGTGCATCGCTCGTGGGGCGAGTACGGCGTGTCGTGATGAACGCGGCCGGTGTTCCGATCGACATGAGTCGTCGGGCCCGAGTGTTCACCGGTCCTGGTCGGGCCGCGGTTCTTGTTCGTCGACGCCGCTGCATCTGGCCGGGCTGCAATCTGCTGTCGTGCGAACTCGACCATCGTGTTCCGTGGGCCGAGGGCGGTGCTACCGACGTCGCCAATGGTGATCCGCTATGCCGGCGTCACAATCGCACGAAGATCCGGGGATTTCTCACTCGCTACGACGAATGCACCCGTACCACCTATGTCATTCGGCCTGACGGGCATCCGATGGTGCCCATCTAGTGGCCGTCAGGGACTCTTCCCACTACCGTTGACTGCGTGAAGTACGCGACCGTGTTGCGCTCTTGGACGCCGACACAATGGCTCGTCGCGTTCCTCGGCGGACTCACGACTTTCTTGGCCCTCGGCCTTCCTACCGATGTGATCGACAATCCGGTGTTCGGTCGTGCCATCGATGAGACACCGTGGGCGATGCCGGTTCTTCTCGTCACCTCAGTGTTGGCCGGTCTTCTGCTCGGCACGTATGTGAATGCCCGACCCTTCGATCGGGCCGCCACATCAGGATCGTTCGGCGGATTGTTGGCCTACTTCGCCATCGGTTGTCCGGTCTGCAACAAGTTGGTGCTGCTGGCCCTTGGCACCACCGGAGCGGTGAACTATTTCGAACCGGTCCAGCCCTACCTGGCGGCGCTTGGCATCGTGGCCTTGGCGTACGCCTTCCACAAACGAGTCACGATGTCGAGCGTGTGCCTCGTTGTTTCCTCGGATCCCAGATGACCGGATCACCGGGGCGGTGAATCTCGTGAGCTCGTCGCCATTGGGCGAACGCTTGCAAGATATGAGGAGGATCCCCGTGGATTTCGGTGAATCCCCCGTTCACGGAACGGGTATCGAAGTACGAGGCGTGAACTCCATCGGCGAAGAGTTCGCACGCGGGTGTGAATCCGAGATCGACGAGGCGCTGACGCTCGGCCGCGAAGTCACTCACGAGATACGCACAGTGGTGGTATCCGTATTCGCCTGACGCGTACATGTCTCGATAAATCGACGGGGTGTCATCGTGCTGAACGATGAGCTGGATCATCGTGTCGCCGAGGTAACCGAAGGCGTACGACACATCAGCCTGTGCCGATGTGTTGCGGTAGGTGAATTCGTCGCATCGATGATGCCGAGCGACGACGAAAGGTCCGGCCCCGTAGACCTGATTCCAGTCTTGGGCCGATCGTTCGAGATCGTCGACCAGGTAAGCCTCTTGAAAGATTCGGTATGGAGTTCCGAGGGCAGCCATCAGATCATCGATTCATGAAGGCGTCGACGGCAACGCCGATCGCCGCTGCCACTCGCATGTCGAGGGCTTCGTCCTCCACGCGAATTTCATAAGTGTCCTTGATCTTCATGTTGGCCCGATTCACGTGGCCGACCTGGTTCCCGGATGCATCGAGAATCTGGAACTGCACGCGGAACAGCCATGGCAGGTCGGTGACCACGCCAACCACGCGACGGGCGATGGCTTTACCTTTGCTCGTTTCGGTGATGGTCCACTGGCCTGATGGCGTCTCCACTCGATAGGTGGATCGACCGAGTGACGCGCGAAAATCCTTGGTCATGGTGCCGAGTGAGGCCCCGGTTCCGTCGGCGATGTCGTAGGTGGCGGCCAGTTCGACCACATTGCGTGCCTTGATGCCGAACCAGATACTTCCGGCTGGGTCGGTGCACTTCACCTCTTCCTTCAGCTTCATCCGTGCTTGCTCGATCGTGCCGAGGGGAGTGGGCTCTCCGTCGATACGAGACAGGTGCCAGATGTTCTTCATGACCGTCAGCTTTTGTGCCAATTCGAGTGTGTAGGCCATGGTCGAAGTGTATGGGAACGACTGTTGTTGCCTGGTTTGGCGCAAAAGGGTCTATGGTCGACTCATGGCCTCCGAATCTTCGCTCTTGTTCGAACTCGAGGGTGAGGTCGAGAGTCTTCTCGAACGCCACCTTCAGAAGACGAAGGAGTGGTTTCCTCACGAAGTGGTTCCGTACGAGCGCGGCCGGGCACATCAGGCCCACGAGTGGTCGCCGTCGGACGCCGACCTCGATGGTGCAGTTCTCGATGACGCGGTGCGGTCGTCGCTCATCGTCAATCTGCTGACAGAGGACAACCTCCCGTATTACTTCCGTACAGTCGAGACGGTTCTGGGTGCCGATGGTGCGTGGGGCGAATGGGTGCGTCGCTGGACCGCCGAAGAGGGTCGTCATTCGATGGCGATCTACGGGTATCTCATGACCACCCGAGCCGTCGACCCGGTGTCGCTCGAACGAGATCGTATGGCACAGGTGTCAGGTGGCAAGGTTCCCGCGCCGTCAACCGTCCACGATGCTCTCGTGTACTTGTCGTTACAGGAGTTGGCGACGCGCATCGCGCATCGATCGACTGGTGTGATGATCGGCGATCCAGCTGGTGAACGAGTCATGTCGCGGGTCGCAGCCGACGAGAATCTGCACCACCTCTTCTACCGTGATCTGGCAACGGCGGCTTTTGCCGTCGAGCCTGACGAGATGATGGCAGCCGTTCAACGCCAAGTGGCCGGTTTCGAAATGCCCGGCGTCGGCATCCCCGGCTTCGCTGCGCATGCGCGTCGTATCGCCGCAGCCGGCATCTACGACTTGGCTGTGCACTATCAGCAAATCCTCGTTCCAGTGGTGATTCGCCAATGGGCGGTCGAGACCATGTCGGGTCTGGGCGAGTTGGGCAATCGGGCACGTGAGGCGCTGATGCGCCGGATGGAGAAGAGCGCGCGGGTGGCCGAGCGCCTGCTCGACCGTCGCGCTTCAGCCATCGCGACCGCCTGAGTCACTGCATTCGTCACTCAGGCGTGATTGGCGATTGCGTCCAGAATCTGGGCGACGCGGATCGAATCCTCGGGCGAGACCAGCCAGCCCTCGTCGCCCTCGATGACTCGACTGACGTTCTCGACCATCTCGACGAATGCATTCGTGGTAGCGAATTCTTCGAGTAGGCCGTTGACCCGTAGAGAACATTCTTCGTTCCAGGTCGTGAAGGACTCACCGGCCTCGGTGCTGACTTGACCACCAGATCCTCGAACCACGATCTGCTGTTGACTCGGCATGTCGAACGAACTGACCGAACGGGCGGTGACCACATCATCGATGCGAACCGAGACGTCGGTCGTCAGGTCGACGCCCGTCGGTCCGATGAGTCGTGATAGTTCGCAGATCTCGAGATCTTTGGCACCGCCGGTGAGTGCGACCCAGAGATGGGCTTGATAGCAGCCGACATCGAGGAGGGCTCCTCCACCCATCGATGGATTCAGGCGGTAATTGTCGCTCATCTCCGAGGTGAAGGTGAACGCTGTTTCGATGTGCTCGAGATCCCCGATGCCACCGGTGGCGACCACGTCGATGAGGCGCTGATAACGCGGATGCCACCTGTTCCACACCGCTTCGACGAGAAGACGGCCGTTGCGGGAGGCGCAGTCGAACATTGCCTGGGTTTCCGAAGTGTTCAGACCCAGCGGCTTCTCACAGAGAACGTGCTTGCCGGCGTCGAGTGCTTTCGTGACCCATTCGAGGTGCTGCACGTTCGACAAACTGATGTAGACGGCGTCGACTCGTTCGTCGGCTAGGAGATCGTCGTACGAGGCGTGAACACGTTGCGGTTCGAGGGTGGCCGACCGTGCTTGGTCGCGACTCGCCACGGCGTAGAGGGTCGCGCCGCGAGAGAGATGAACGGCCGGAGCGAGACCGCGACTGGCGACGAAACCGGCGCCGAGAAAGCCCCAGTTCACCGACATTCAGGCGCGCCGTGGAATCGCCGGGACGACGGGCTGGGCATTCTGTTCAGCCGACTGTTCGGCTGCTTGCATGATCGCCACGACGTCACGAGATTGCGCCGCCTCGACTTCCATGGGTGTTCCGTCATTGATGAAGGCGACGACGGATCGATGAAAGCTGTAGGGAGGAGGCGACTGCAATGGCACGATCCGTGACGACCCGTCAGCCAATTGAACGGTCAGGATCGCCGGCAGGTCGGCGACTGCTGGTTCGGCCGCCGGGTCCCAGTCGCCGATGATCGCTCCCTTGGTTCCGAGAACGTAGAACTTCGGCTTTCGCAGGGCGGCGAGATCAGAATGGACGAAAGTCGCCTGCTTGCCGGTCGCAAAGGTGACCGTGACGTGGGAGTGGTCGGCGTTCGTGGCGTGGGTCCAGACGCGCTTGTGATTCATCCCGCTCACATGG
>Ga0181579_10003078_pt1 | contig 13283 bp, 12 predicted proteins | sample 071ome_24_FD_132996 | JGI IMG/M metagenome (GOLD analysis project Ga0181579, IMG submission 132996) | Coastal salt marsh microbial communities from the Groves Creek Marsh, Skidaway Island, Georgia - 071402CT metaG (megahit assembly) | ecosystem: Environmental > Aquatic > Marine > Intertidal... | reverse complement strand
TCAGGGTGGTCTTGCCGCTGTCGTGCCAGCCGACGATGCCGGCGATCCGCATCATCCGGCCTCCGCGCGCAGGTGCGGCGCGGCCGAGCGTAGATAGTCGAAGCCGGTGATCAGGGTCAGGGCGGTGGCGATCCACCACACCGCGGAGATGGCGATCGCCTGTCCCGGATCGGCGAGGGGCGCGAGAATCAGCAGCGCCAGCGCTACGAGCTGCACCGTCGTCTTCCACTTGGCGAGCCGCGTCACTGGCAGCGGCAGTCCACGCTGAGCGAGAAATTCGCGCAGGCCCGACACCAGGAACTCGCGGGCCAGGATCAGGAGCGCCGCCGCGACATCCCAGCCGGCGATGTCGCCGCGCGCGAGCAGGCCCGCGATCAGCGCGGCCACCAGCACCTTGTCGGCGATCGGGTCCATCAGAGCCCCCAGTGCGCTCGCCTGGTCCAGCACACGGGCCAGGTAGCCGTCGAGGTAGTCGGTCACGGCGATGACGGCGAACAGGCCGAACACCCACCAGCGCATGGCCGGATCGTCCGCCCACAGCAGCACCACCACGACCGGGATCAGGGCAATGCGGGCGAGGGTCAGAATGTTGGGTATGGTCATCGCGTCGGGATCGCCTTGCGGACGCCGCTATTCGTTGGTGTTGAAGAAATCATAGATGCGCTGCGCCACCGTGTCGCTGATGCCGTCGACCCGCTCCAGGTCCTGCAGGCCGGCGCGCGCGACCGCCCGGGCCGAGCCGAAATGGTTGAGCAGGGCGCGCTTGCGCTTCGCGCCGATGCCCGGCACCTCGTCGAGCGGGTTGGCCGCGATCGCCTTCGATCGCTTCTGCCGGTGGGCGCCGATGACGAAACGGTGGGATTCGTCGCGCAGCCGCTGCAGGTAGTAGAGCACCGGGTCGTCATGGGGCAGCTGGAAGCCGTCCGGATCGCCGTCGGCGACGAAGAAATGCTCCCGGCCCGCGTCCCGGTCGGGACCCTTGGCAATAGCGACCGTCGGCACGTCCTCGATGCCCAGCTCCTGCATCACCTCCATGGTCGCCGAGAGCTGGCCCTTGCCGCCGTCGATCAGGATCAGGTCCGGCCACTGGCCGCGGCTGCGCTCCGGGTCCTCCTTGAGTGCGCGTGAGAAGCGCCGGGTCAGCACCTCGCGCATCATCGCGTAGTCGTCGCCCCGCGCGTATCCGTCATCGGCGTCCTTGCCGCTCGCCGCGCCCTTGATGTTGAACCGGCGGTAGGCCGACTTCATGAAGCCGTCCGGCCCGGCGACGATCATCGCGCCCGTCGCGTGCGCGCCACGGATGTGGGAGTTGTCGTACACCTCGATCCGGTTCGGCGGCGCGTCGAGGCCGAACAGTTCGGCCACCCCTGCCAGCAGGTCCCGGTTGGTGGCGGATTCGGCGAGCCGGCGGCCGAGCGCGTCACGCGCATTCGTCCGCGCGAGGTCCACAAGCTTCCGCTTGGCGCCGCGCTGGGGCACCGTGATCGCGACCTTGCGCTCCGCGCGCACGCCGAGCGCCTCGGCGATCAGCTCGATCTCCGACGGCTTGTGGCTCAACAGGATCGCAGGGGGCGCCGGCTTGTTCTCGTAGAACTGGCCGAGGAACGCGCCGAGGACGTCGGGCAGCGGCACCGCCTTGTCGTGGCGCGGGTAATAGGCGCGGTTGCCATAGTTGCGGCCGGCCCGGAAGAAGAAGACTTGGATGCAGGTGCGCCCGCCGTCCTGTTCGGCCGCTACGATGTCGGCGTCGCGGAGGTCGAGATTCTCGATGTTGATGTCCTGGTTCGACTGGATCTGGGTCATCGCCCGGATGCGGTCGCGGAAGCGCGCCGCCGCCTCGAACTCCGTCTTCTCCGACGCCTCCTGCATCGCCGCGGCGAGCTCGTCCTGCACCTCGCGCGAGCGGCCGGTCAGGAAGCCGCGGGCCTGGTCGAGCAGGGTCGTGTAGTCCGCCGCGCTGACATGGCCGACGCAGGGCGCGGCGCAGCGCTTGAGCTGGTACTTCAGGCAGGGCCGCGAGCGGCCCGAGAAGACCGCGTCGGAGCAGCTGCGCAGCAGGAAGGCGCGCTCGAGCGCGTTGAGGGTCCGGTTCACGGCCCCGGCGGAGGCAAACGGCCCGAAATACTCGCCGGGAAGCGTGCGCGCGCCGCGATACTTGGTCACCCCGGGCCAGTCCGCCGGGTCGGGGCCGGTTCGGCTCTGGCGGCGCGTCTTGAGGGTCGCGCGCGCCTTGCGCGCGTCGGGATCCGCGCCGGTCTTGGTTGTCTGCCGGTCCACGTGCCGGGTGATGAGGATGTAGGGGAAGCTCTTGTCGTCGCGCAGCAGCACGTTGTAGCGCGGCGCGAGCCGCTTGATGAGGTTGGACTCGAGCAGGAGCGCCTCGGCCTCGGTGTGGGTCGTGACCACCTCGAGTTCGACCGTTTCCGCCACCATGCGTTGCAGCCGGTAGGGCAGGCGCGCCACCTGGGTGTAGTTGGTGACCCGGCGGCGCAGGCTGCGGGCCTTGCCCACATAGAGCGCGTCCCCGTCCGCGTTGAGCATCCGGTAAACGCCGGGCCCGTGGGGCAGGGTCGCGAGCCTGTCGCGGATGACATCGACGCCGCGAAGGGAATCCCCCGCCGCGTCGGCCTCGCTCCTGTCGGCTTGTTCGCTCATCGGACCTGCTAAATACCCGCGCGGCGGTGCGCACGACAAGCCGCGTGCGCCCGGCCGGTCAGCCGATCATCGAGCGGACGCTTTCGAACTGGAAGGCCAGGTAGGCGATGTAGAGCAGCAGCAGCAGGCCGCCCTCGGCGCGGCTCAGGCCGCCCTTGGTCAGCATCAGGGGCATCAGCAGCACCGTCACCCCGAGCAGCACCCAGATGTCGAAGGACAGGAGGATGTCCGGTACCGGCAGGGGAGCGACCAGCGCGACCGCGCCGGTGATGCCCAGGAGGTTGAAGATGTTGCTGCCGAGCACGTTGCCCAGGGCCACCTCGGAATGCCCGCGCATGCTGGCGACGATGACGATCGCGAGCTCGGGCAGGCTGGTGCCGATGGCGACCAGGGTCAGGCCGATGATGGCCTTCGACACGCCGAGGGATTCGGCCACCGTCACGCCGCCGTCGACCAGCAGCTTCGCGCCGAGCACCGTGCCTGCGAGGCCGCCGAGGAGGAACACCGTGCCGACCCAGACCCGTTCGGGCACGCCCGAGACGTCGTCGGCCTCGTGGCCGTGCAGCCCGTCGCCCGCGCTTTTCTTCTCGGCCCGGTAGGTCAGGTAGAGATAGGTCAGGAGGCCGGCCAGCAGGACGATCCCGTGCCACAGCATGAAGATTCCGGTGAAGGCGATGGCGACGAACAGCGCAGTCGCGCCGAGCACCATCGTGCCGTCGCGCGCGATCACGCGCGGCTCGCACGCGATGGGCTTGAGCAGCGCGGCCACGCCGAGGATCAGAAGCATGTTCGCAAGGTTGCTGCCCACGACATTGCCAAGCGCCAGGTCGGGCGCGCCCTCGAGGGTCGCAGTCAGGGTGGTGACGAGTTCGGGGGCCGAGGTGCCTATCGCGATCACGGAGAGGCCGATGATCAGCGGCGATATGCCGATCCGCCGGGCCAGCCCCACGGCGCCGCGGACCATGAAGTCCGCCGAGAACAGGAGGAGCGCCAGGCCTGCGGCCGCCAGTAGAAAACCTGTGTAGCTGATCTTGGGCCTCCCGGGGTCTGCGCCCCGTTCGCGTCGGGCGGCACCGACGAGCGTCGGCAAAAGCGTACATCGCGATCCACGGCGCGCGTTTCAAGCAGTTTGTCGCGATTTCGGACGATGGAACGCCGGATTGGTGGATACAGTGGATGGTAAGCCCGACTTTTTGGCGATAGGTTCGGGGCTGGCGCGCCCCGATCGGCCGCCGAGAACGAGGATTGCAGCATGGAAGAAACCGTCGAAACCCAGCTCCAGCACGTGAGCGCCATCATCGAGATCGCGGCCGAGTTCGCGATCGCCTACGGGCTGCAGATCATCGGCGCGCTGGTGATCCTGTTCATCGGGCTGAAGTTCGCGGCCTTCGTAGGCCGCCGGATCACGGGCATGTGCGAGCGCAAGGAGATCGACGTCACCCTGTCGCGCTTCGCCGGCAACGCGGTGAAGATCCTGCTGGTGGGCGTGGTCGTCATCATCACCCTCAGCAACTTCGGCATCGATATCGCGCCGCTGGTCGCACTCGGCGGCGCCGCGGCCCTGGGTCTCTCGTTCGCCATCCAGGGGCCGGTGTCGAACTACGGCGCCGGGCTGGTGATCATCCTCACCCGGCCCTTCGTCGTCGGCGACACGATCCAGGTGCAGGACGTCAGCGGCGTGGTCGAGGAGGTGAGCCTGTCCGCGACGACCCTCATCGGCGAGGACCAGGAGCGCATCACCATCCCCAACCGCAAGGTTGTCGGCGAGATTCTCGTCAACTCCGACACCCACCGGATCGTCGAATCCCAGATCGTGATTGCCGCCGACAGCGACCCCGAGGCCGCGATTGCCGCGATCTCCGCGGCGCCCGACGGCTTCCCCAACCTCGCCGAGGGCGGCGAGCCCCAGGTCGGCATTCACGACTTCAGCTACGGCGCAATCATCCTCGGCCTGCGCTACTGGGTGCCCAGCTCGCGCTACTTCCGCTCGCGCTTCGAGGTGAACCGGGCGGCCTATTCGGCGCTCAAGGGCGCCGGCATCGAGCTGATGAGCGGCGGTCGGGTGGCGGTCCTCGCCGAATCGCCCACGGCCGGCGCCTAGCTCGGAGCCCGCGTCATGAGCCCCCGGCACGTCGCTCTCGCCACCTTCGGCGCCGGCTGCTTCTGGCAGCCCCAGCAGATCTTCGACCAGGTCGAGGGCGTCCTCGGCACCTGGGTCGGCTACACCGGCGGCACCAAGAAGAACCCGACCTATGAGGAGGTGTGCCACACCAACACCGGCCATGCCGAGGTCGTGCACATGGAGTTCGACCCGACGGTCGTCACCTACGAGACGCTGCTCGACATCTTCTGGCAGATCCACGACCCGACCCAGCTCAACCGCCAGGGCCACGACGTCGGAACCCAGTACCGGTCCGCCATCTTCACCCATGACGAATACCAGGCGCGGGTCGCGCGGGAGTCCAAGGCGGAGAAGGAGGCGTCGGGCAAGTTTCCCGCGCCGATCGTCACGACGATCGAGCCGGCGCCGACCTTCTGGGAGGCCGAGGACTATCACCAGAAATACATGGAGCGCCTCGACGCCCGGAGCTGGATCTCCGGCCTGTTCGGCAAGAAGTAGCCGCCATGTCCGCCGACGAAAACCGGCGCCTCGTCGAGACCTTCTTCAACGTCATGTGGAATACGTGGGACGACGCAACCATGCGTTCGATCCTCGATCCCGCGATCGATTTCCGCGGCTCCATCGGCCTGCACGTGACCGGCCATGACGGGTTCGCGGGCTACATGCAGACCATCCGCGACGCGTTCTCCGACTTCCACAACCGGATCGACGACCTCGTCGCCACCGACGACCGCGCGGTCGCGCGGCTGACCTACACGGGCACCCATGACGGCCCGCTGTTCGACCACGCCGCGACGGGCAACCGCATCGAGTATGCCGGGGTGGCCATGTTCACCATGGCCGGCGGCCGGATCACGAAAGTGTGGGTGCTGGGCGACCGGCTGGCGCTGCTGCGCCAGATCGGGGCGATCCCGACCGGAGACTAGGCTCTACGGCCCCCGCCGCGCGCGGCGCTTGCGGCGGCCCTTGCCCGAAGATGAGCCACGCTTGGTGAGGTTCGCCCTGGTACGTTCCGCGCGCTGGGCGGCGAGGATCGCGCCGGCGCTCTCGCCGTTGCCGTCTTCCGCGTCGCGCCAGGGCGAGCCGTCCAGATCCTCGCCCATGGCCGCCAGTTCCTGGGCCTCGAGCCGCTTGATCTCGTCGCGCAGCCGTGCGGCCTCCTCGAACTCCAGGTCGGCCGCGGCGGTCTGCATGCGCTGCTCCAACTCGGCGAGATGGGTCTGCAGGTCCTTGCCGACCAGATGTTCGGTCTCGTCGTCCTCGATCTCGACGGTCACCCGGTCGCGCTCGAACACGCTGGTCAGGATGTCGGCGATGTTGGTGCGGATCGATTCCGGCGTGATGCCGTTGGCCTCGTTGTAGGCCTCCTGCTTGGCACGCCGCCGGGCGGTCTCGTCGAGCGCGGCCTTCAGGCTGTCGGTCATCTCGTCGGCATAGAGGATCACCCGGCCGTCCACGTTGCGCGCGGCGCGGCCGATGGTCTGCACCAGCGAGGTCTTGGAGCGCAGGTAGCCCTCCTTATCCGCGTCGAGGATGGCGACGAGGGCGCATTCGGGAATGTCGAGCCCCTCGCGCAGGAGGTTGATGCCGACCAGGATGTCGAACGCGCCGAGCCGCAGGTCGCGGAGAATCTCGATGCGCTCGAGCGTCTCGACATCGGAATGCATGTAGCGTACCCGCAGCCCCTGTTCGTGCATGTATTCGGTCAGGTCCTCGGCCATGCGCTTGGTCAGCGTCGTCACCAGCACCCGGTACCCTTTCGCCGTCACCTCCTGGCACTCGGCGATCAGGTCGTCCACCTGGGTCTCGACCGGGCGGATGATGCAGGTGGGGTCGGTCAGGCCGGTGGGCCGCACCACCTGTTCGGCGAACACGCCGCCGGTCTGTTCCATCTCCCAATCGCCGGGGGTGGCGGAGACATATACCGTCTGCGGCCGCAGCTCGAACCATTCCTCGAACTTGAGCGGCCGGTTGTCCACGCAGGAGGGCAGGCGGAAGCCGTATTCGGCCAGGTTTCCCTTGCGCGACAGGTCGCCCCGGAACATGCCGCCGAGCTGGGGCACGGTGATGTGGGACTCGTCCACGAACAGCAGCGCGTCGGTCGGCAGATACTCGAACAGGGTCGGCGGCGGCTCGCCCGGCTTGCGGCCCGTCAGGTGACGGGAATAGTTCTCGATCCCGGCGCAGGAGCCGGTCGCGGCGATCATCTCGAGATCGAAGGTCGTGCGCTGTTCCAGCCGCTGCGCCTCCAGCAGCTTGCCCTCGTCGGTGAGCTGCTTCAGCCGCGCCTGGAGCTCGTCCTTGATGGTCTTTCCGGCCTGGGCCAGCGTCGGCTTCGGCGTGATGTAGTGGGAGTTGGCAAAGACCGTCACCTTCTCCAGCTCGCCCGTGGTCGTCCCGGTCAGCGGGTCGAACTCGCGGATCGCCTCGATCTCGTCGCCGAACAGCGACAGCCGCCAGGCCCGGTCCTCGAGATGGGCGGGGAAGATCTCGACCGTGTCGCCGCGCGAACGCAGCGTACCCCGGAAGAAGGCGGAATCGTTCCGCCGGTACTGCAGCTCCGTCAGGTCGCGCAGGATCTGGGTGCGGTCCACCCGGTCGCCCACCTGGTAGGGCTTGGTCATCTTCAGATAGGACTCGGCGTCGCCGATGCCGTAGATGCACGAGACCGAGGCGACGATCACGACATCGCGCCGCTCGAACAGCGCGCGGGTGGCGGCATGGCGCATCCGGTCGATCTGCTCGTTGATCGAGGATTCCTTCTCGATATATGTGTCCGAGCGGGCGACGTAGGCCTCGGGCTGGTAGTAGTCGTAGTAGGAGACGAAATACTCGACCGCGTTGTTCGGGAAGAAGCTCCGCATCTCTGCGAAGAGCTGGGCGGCCAGCGTCTTGTTGGGCGCCAGGATCAGCGCCGGCCGGTCGGTCTGGGCGATGACATGGGCCATGGTGAAGGTCTTGCCCGAGCCTGTGACGCCCAGCAGCACCTGGTCCATCTCCTCGCGCCTGAGCCCGTCCACGAGGTCGGCGATCGCCCGGGGCTGGTCGCCGGACGGCGTGTAGTCCGAGACCAGCTCGAAGCCGGCCGGCCCGGTGCCTGCAGGATGGTCGTCCAGGAACTGCCGCTCGGGCAGCGCCTGCGCCATGGGCAGGTACTTGGCCTGGATTTCCGCGAGATCAGCCATGCCGTCTATATAGGTCGCGGGGGCGGGGGATGGCCAGTGCGCGGGCCGCGGACGTCGGTGGAGAAGTTGATCCAGATCAATGCGGCGGCCGTTCGCCGGCGGCACATTGGCGAAAATTCATTCAAGGAGTTTCGCCATGCCCATCGAAAACATGATCGTCCTCGGAATTGTCCTCGTCGGTGCCGCCGCGTTCAGCGCCGTTGCCGGCTGGCTGACCTGGGAAAGCGGCAAGCAGCGAAAGATCGATCGGCTCCCGGCCGCGGCGGAGTAACCTCCCGGAACCCACCGCTACCCCCATGGTGGCCGGTATGCCGCTTCGGCGCGGGCTCGTCCCGCGCCGAACTGCGTTCTGGGGATGACTTTCGCGCGGATCGGCTTGCGCGGAGTCGGGGCGGGGATTAGACGTATTCCGTCATTCAACCCCGAGACGGACCCAATCCGATGGCCCTCCTTGCCGAACGTTTGAGCAGCATCAAGCCCTCGCCGACGATCGCGATCAACACCCTGTCCCAGGAGCTCAAGGCCCAGGGGCGCGACGTGATCGGCCTCGCGGCGGGCGAGCCCGATTTCGACACGCCGCAGAACATCAAGGACGCGGCGGCCCGGGCCATGGCCGAGGGCAAGACCAAGTATGTCGCGCCGGCCGGGATTCCGGAGCTGCGCGAGGCGATCTGCGACAAGCTCAAGACCGACAACAACCTCGACTACACGCCGGCCCAGATCCATGTGGGCTGCGGCGGCAAGCAGACCATCTACAATGCCCTGTTCGCGACCCTGGACGAGGGCGACGAGGTGATCGTGGCTGCGCCCTACTGGGTGTCCTATACCGACATCACGCTCCTGTGCGGTGGCGTGCCGGTGGTCGTGAACACCACCCAGGAGACGGGCTTCAAGATCACGCCCGAGGCGCTCGAGGCGGCAATCACGCCGAAGACAAAGTGGCTGATGATGAACTCGCCCTGCAACCCGTCGGGCGCGGCCTATACGGCGGAGGAGCTGAAGGCGCTGGGCGAGGTGCTGCTGCGCCACCCGCATGTGTGGATCATGCCCGACGATATGTACGAGAAGATCGTCTATGACGACTTCGTCTTCACGACCATCGCCGAGGTGGTGCCCGAGCTCTACGACCGGACGCTCACCCTGAACGGCATGTCCAAGGCCTTCTGCATGACCGGCTGGCGGGTCGGCTACGCGGCAGGCGCGCCGGACCTCATCAAGGCGATGAACATGATCGCGTCCCAGTCGACGACGTCGACCTCTACCATCTCCCAGTGGGCGGCGGTCGAGGCGCTGCGCGGGCCGCAGGACTTCATCGCGGAGCACAACGAGGTCTTCAAGGAACGCCGGGACCTGGTCGTCTCGATGCTCAACCAGGCGAACGGGATTGAGTGCGCGACACCGGAGGGCGCGTTCTACGTGTACCCGTCGGCCGCGGGGATGCTCGGCAAGAAGACGCCGGACGGGGTTGTGCTGAACTCCGACGAGGATGTGGCGCGCTACCTGCTCGAGTCCGAGGGGGTCGCGGTGGTGCATGGTGAGGCGTTCGGCCTGTCGCCGCATTTCCGCATTTCCTACGCGACCGCGACCGACCTCCTGGAAGAAGCCTGCACCCGCATCCAGCGGGCTTGCGCCGCACTCGGCTAGCCTTTCCTCGCGCCGCGTTGTGTTGGCGTGATGGGGGAATCGAAGTAGCCTCTCGGGGCCTGCGCCTGACGCGGCACTGTGGGGAATCTTGTCGGTACGTGCCCGGTCCCTCGGGATCATCGCCTTCTGCACCATCGCCACGATGGCGTTGTGGTTCTCGGCCTCGGCCGTGGTTCCGGCGTTGCGTGAATCGGTTGACCTGCCGCCACTGACCGCCTCGCTCTTTACCAGCGCGGTCCAGGCCGGTTTCGTGGTCGGGACGATCCTGAGCGCACTGTTCAACCTCGCCGACAGATTTGATGCGCGGCGATTCTTCATGGCCTCCGCCCTGGCAGCCGCTGCGGCGAATGCGCTGATCCTGGCGTTCGAGCCTGCGTCCGTCGCCGTCATTGGTTTGCGCTTCGTGACCGGTGTCTGCATGGCCGGCATCTATCCCGTCGGCATGAAGCTGGCGGCCGGCTGGGCGCGGGGCAACATGGGGCTGATGCTCGGCGGCCTCGTCGGCGGGCTCACCCTCGGCTCCGCGATCCCGCACATCTTCAATGCGCTCGGCGGGATCGACTGGGAGTTCACGATCGCCGCATCCTCGGTCTCGGCCGCGGTCGCCGCCCTCGCCATGATGTGGGTGGAGGAAGGGCCGAACACCGCGAAGCGTCCGCCGTTCCGCCTCGGCGCGGCGTTCCGAGCCTGGACGGAACGCGGGCTGCGACTGGCGAACATCGGTTATCTCGGCCATATGTGGGAGCTCTACGCCATGTGGGCGTGGATCGGTGTCTTTCTGGACGCCAGCTTCCGGCTAACCATGAGTGACGATGCCAACACCGCTGCGTTTGCCGCGATGGTGACGTTCGTGGTCATGGGAGCGGGGGCAATTGGCTGCCTCGGCGGCGGTGTTCTGTCGGACAGGTTCGGACGGACCACCGTCACGATCATGGCCATGGGCGTCAGCGGATTTTGTGCCCTGACCGTGGGCTTCCTTTTCGGAGGTGCGGTCTGGCCGCTGATCTTCGTTTGCATCGTTTGGGGCGCCACGGTTGTGGCGGATTCGCCCCAGTTCTCCGCCAGTATCGCTGAGTTGTCGGAACCCGCCTATGTGGGGACGATGCTTACAGTGCAGACCAGCGCCGGCTTCCTGCTCACCCTGATCACCATTCACATGGTCCCCTTGGTGGTCGATCTCGTGGGCTGGCAGTTCGCGTTCGCCATCCTTGCGCCGGGACCGTTGGTCGGGATCGTCGCCATGTGGCGTCTTCGACACAGTCCCGACGCTGCGCGTCTCGCGGGCGGGAAGGGGTGACACAATAAAATTTGGCTGACCCCCCTGAAACCTCGCGCACTATGCCCATATTTAGAAACGTTCTAAACAATGTACGAGACACAGGAGTTGGCCATGTCAGACAATCCCGGCCAGATCGGCGTAAATATCGGAATTCCCGAGGACCAGCGGCGCGAAATCGCGGACGGCCTGTCCCGCCTGCTCGCGGACACCTACACGCTCTACCTCAAGACTCACAATTTCCACTGGAACGTCACCGGCCCGATGTTCAACACGCTGCACACCATGTTCGAGGGGCAGTACAACGAGCTGGCGCTGGCGGTGGACGAGATCGCCGAACGGATTCGCGCCCTGGGCTTCCCGGCACCGGGCAGCTACGCGGCCTACTCCGAACTCTCGTCGATCCCCGAGGCCGAGGGCGTCCCGGCCGCGAATGACATGATCTCTCAGCTCGCCGAGGGCCAGGAGACGGTCGCCCGGACGGCCCGCGAGGTCTTCGACGGCGCCAACGACCAGCCGACGGCGGACCTGCTGACCCAGCGGATGAATCTGCATGAGAAGAACGCCTGGATGCTGCGGAGCTTCCTCGCCTGACGGCGAAGTCCCCCATCGCGTTCGAGTCGGGCATCCCGCTCACCGGGGTGCCCGGCTTGTTTTTGTCTGTGGTCTTGCTGCCCTCGTCATGCGGGGTTGGCTATAGTCGGGCAATGAACGACGGATCCGTACATGCGGTCGGGCTTCTCGCCCCTGACGAGTCGCCCGCCTTCGAGATCGTCAATCCCGACGCGACCGGACGGGTGCTGCTGGTCTGCGACCATGCCAGCCATGCGGTCCCCCGCTCGCTCGACAATCTCGGCCTGGAACCGATCGAGCTGTTGCGCCACATCGGGTGGGACATTGGCGCCGCGGACGTGACCCGGCGGCTTGCCGAGGCGCTCGATGCGCCTGCGGTGCTCGGTGGCTACTCGCGTCTGGTCATCGACTGCAACCGCGATCTCGATCATCCGGGTCTGTTGCTGGCCGAAAGCGATGGCACGCCGGTCCCGGCCAATGCGGCTCTCGATGCTGCCGGCCGGGCGGCCCGTATTGACGGGGTGCATGCGCCCTTCCACGCGGCCATCGAGGGCGAGATCGTGCGGCTCCGCGCGGCCAACGGCCCGGACAAACGGCCGGTCGTAATTTCGATCCACAGCTTCACGCCGATCATGGACGGGATCGAGCGGCCCTGGGAGATCGGTATTCTCTGGAACCGCGATGCCCGGCTGCCGGAGCCGCTGATCGCGCGGCTGCGCGAGGAGGCCGACCTCACGGTCGGCGACAACGAGCCCTATTCGGCGCGCCTCGGTTATGGCTACACGCTCGAGCGTCATGGCGACGGGATCGGTCTCGCCAATGCGCTGGTCGAGATTCGCCAGGACCTGATCGATACCCCGGCCGGCGTCGCCGAGTGGTCGGACCGGTTGCTGGTGGCGTTAAACGATGTGCTTGGGCGCGATGACATCTACACGCCGGAAACGCCGGATGGCTGAGGCGGTTGAGACCTGCACCCTCGGCATCGAGGAGGAGTATCTCCTGGTCGATCCGGAGACACGGGCGCTTGCAGAGGATCCGCCCGCCGACCTGCTGCGTGACTGCGAGGCGCTGATTCCGGCCGATGTCGGCACGGTCTCGCCGGAGTTCCTCAAGGCCCAGATCGAGGTGGGGACGTCCGTCTGCGCGAACATGGCCGAGGCGCGCGAGCGGCTCGCGGCTCTGCGCCGCGCCGTGATCGAGGCCGCCGGGGGCCATGGCTTCGGCGTGATCGCCGCCTCGACCCATCCGATCGCCGACTGGCATGACACCCAGCATACGGACAAGGCGCGCTACAACGAACTCGCCGCGGATCTCCAGACGGTCGCCCGGCGGCTCCTGATATGCGGGATGCACGTTCATGTCGGAGTCGATGACGACGAGCGCCGGATCGACGTCATGAACCAGGTCAGCTACTTCCTGCCGCACCTGCTCGCGCTCTCGACGTCGTCGCCCTTCTGGCAGGCCCAGGACACGGGCCTGCTGAGCTACCGGCTGAGCGTCTTCGACGAGCTGCCGCGCACGGGGCTGCCCGAGCGTTTCGAGAGCTGGGGCGAGTATTCCCGCCACGTGAACGCGCTGGTCGATGCGGGCCTGATCGAGGATGCGTCCAAGATCTGGTGGGACGCGCGGCCCAGTGCCCGCTTCCCCACCGTCGAGATGCGGATCACCGACGTCTGCACGACGATGGAGGACAGCCTCACCATCGCCGCGCTCTACACCTGCTTCGTCGCGATGATTACGCGGCTGCGGCGCGCGAACCAGCGCTGGCGGGTCTATTCCAACATGCTGATCAACGAGAATCGCTGGCGCGGCCAGCGCTATGGCCTGT
>Ga0181579_10003074_pt1 | contig 13288 bp, 10 predicted proteins | sample 071ome_24_FD_132996 | JGI IMG/M metagenome (GOLD analysis project Ga0181579, IMG submission 132996) | Coastal salt marsh microbial communities from the Groves Creek Marsh, Skidaway Island, Georgia - 071402CT metaG (megahit assembly) | ecosystem: Environmental > Aquatic > Marine > Intertidal... | reverse complement strand
CTTCTCCACACAGGCTCTGCGGGATTGGCTCATCACCACGGCACTGGGTCGTTAGCCCTGACGTCGTGTCGACCACTGCATGGTCTGAGTGAGCACCTCATCCAGGGGCCCAATCTCGAACGTTGCCTCTACAAACTCTCCGGCCAAGGCTCTGGGTAACCACAGAGCCGCATCGGACCACATACGGTTCACCGGAAGATCCTTCAGGGGCCACCAGGTTGCCTCGATTTCAGAGCTAGCCCGCACGTCTCCACTCCACACCCGGGTGACGAAAGCATGCGAGCGCTGGGAGAGTTCCCCCCGCCCCACAAAGGGGTAGGTAACCCGAGCCAGGGGAAAAAGGGCCTCTGCCTCGAGCGTGAGCCCAACTTCTTCGCACACTTCGCGCAGCGCGGTCTCGACAGGAGACTCGCCAGGTTCTTGTTTTCCCCCAGGGCCCACAATCTTGCCAATCCCTAGACCGGTGAGCTTCTCCCCCAAGAGGACCTCGTCTCCCTCGGCGCCCTCTCGCAGGATGTAGACGACGGAGACCTCAAACATGGCCCTCAGGCTATCCCGTGTCAGTGGTCGGTGGGATGGTCTCTGTATTCACGTCCAGGCCGGAGGACACATGCCACAACTCTTTGATGACACACCCCCAGAGTGTCCAGAGTGTCGAGAAAGAACCGCCACTCCCATCATCTACGGGGATCCAAGCTCCGAGATGGTCCAAGCCTCACGGCTCGGAGAGATTGTTCTCGGTGGCGTGGCCGCGGAGGGTGACATGCCTGCATGGCTGTGTTCCTGCGGCACCCGCTACGAAGACTGACGCTTTTCGAGCTCAGCTCTCAGCAAAGCGATGAGGGCTGCTACCTGCATGGTGCCCTCGATCCCGGCTTCAACCTCTTGACCATCCAGGGCACGCGCGGAAAGACCTGACTTCTGATCAATCAGTTCGGCGATTCTCTGGTCCACGGTCTGAGCCGCCACAATGCGCCACGCAGTGACCGGAAGTTCCTGACCAATGCGGTGAACGCGGTCGATGGCTTGGGTCTGCTCAGCACTCGTCCAGGAGAGCTCTGCCAACACGACGTTGGAGGCTGCCTGCAAGTTCACACCCACTCCAGCGGCGAGCAGGGAACAGACGATGACCTGAACGTCATCATCGTTGGTGAAAGCATCGATCGCTGACTGTCGCGCAGTCGTGGACTGGTCTCCCCTAATCGAGGTTGTCTTTATCCCGACAGACTCAAAGTGCTTTTCCGCCTGGTTGAGCACGTCAATGTGCTTCGCGAAGAACACCACCTTGCCGACGTTTCTGGCCAATTGGGCGGTGTAATCGGCCGCCATGACAGCTTTCGCCGAACCAATCTTTCGCACCAGTGTGAAGACGTTATCTCCGGAATCATCCTGCTTGGTTTCCTCGATCTCTGAGGCACACACCAGTCTGACCAAATCGTCGTCCAGCACGCTCGGGTCAGCATCGCCCCTGGCCGAGATGACTCGGTCATAGCGCTCCAGCAAACGCTGCACGAGGGCGCGCTCCGCATCCATAATCGAGCGGGCAGCTTCGGTGTCGAGCTCGATCGGAATATCCGCAATGCGGCGAGCAGGAATGTCTTTGGCGACGTCTTGTTTACGCCTGCGCACAATTCCCATGGAAATAACCGCTTTACGGGCCGCCGGGAAGAAACCGGGATCAGCTGGCGTGAGACCCGCCGCCTCGAGCTTCGCCATCAGCTGGCCCAGAGGTTTCCTGTCATCAATCCAGCCGAGGAACTGCCAAATCATGCGGAAGTCTTCAATTTGGTTGATCAAGGGTGTTCCCGTGAGGGCAATCAGGAGTGGGTGTTGCAAGCGCGCCCGAATGGTCCTCGCCACCGCCTGAACGTGCTTGGAGCGCTGTGAATCCTTGTTCTTGATGAAGTGGGCTTCGTCAACGACCATGCCCCGGAAGTCAAACTTGGAAAGCCATCCGACGTGACGATCGAGAATGTCGTAGTTCACTATGAACACGTCACTGAAGGCGTTGAGCTCTAAACCATCACCGTGAACGACCGTGGGGCGTCGTTTGGGAAGCCACTGGTGAACTTCTCGAAGCCAGTTGGTCTTCACCACATTGGGAACCACCACCAACAGAGGGAAAGCGCCTGCCGTTTCTGCGGCTATAAGGGCCTGAGCCGTCTTGCCAAGTCCAGGCTCATCTGCGAGCAAAAAGCTTCGGTGGCCGCTGCGCACTGCCTCCACAAACTCAGATTGGTGGACCATAAGGTCCAACCCACCTGGCGTGGACAAGTTTGCCGCTGCGGGCAGTTCCATGCTGGCCACGCCACCGCCCGAGCCTTGCTCAAAGGATCGGAAGAGCGGCTCCATCAGCTCCCAGTTCAGAAGGCGCCCCTCCACCGCAGCTTGGGGCTTTTGATAGGCAGCAAAATCGGGGGCCATAAAAGGGTTGGCAAGCTGTGCTTGGCGCACCGAGGCAGGAACGACCTGTTTCGCCGTTTCAAGACTCACCTCCGGGGCTTCATCCACGATGATGAGGTCATCAGGAGCCAGTTGTTGCCCCGAGGCAACAAGGTAGTCACGACGCAGTTTCTTGGCTGCTTCCGAGACCTTTGCATCGGGCGCGAGCAACTGAATCAAGCTGGTGTCTCGCGCCGCTGTTTTCGCCATGATGGAAGCAAGCCCATCCAGACGCTTCAGCGTTTCTTGACGCTCAGCCACCGAGAGTGAACCGTCTTCCTTTGCTCGCGCTCGTTCCTCGCGCACCAAAAGAGCCGTGACTTGAAACTTGACCCTGTTCCCTGCCGTCACTTTTCCGCGACCCGCAGCAGACTCCACTTCCCGCACAGCCCGCGCCAGGATCGGAATGATGCCCTCATCATCAATGGGCTTCTTCCGTCCCCGCTTAGCGCCCTGTGGGCGCGACCGGGTGCGCGAGGGGCCTGTCTGGGCCATTCTTCTCCTTGAGACAACCTAGGGATGTGTGAAAAACGAAGACCTTGTCACCGTGACCACACATTGCCTCGCCCGTGATGCGAGGCCGACACAAACAATCAGACCTGAACGTGAACCGTTTCAGTGATCGAGGTGCCCTTTCAGTGTAACGCCTATGAGGCCGTAACCGATACCCGGTCAGCGAAATGCTGTTCCGCAGCTTTGCCCATGGACCTGGCCATTCCTGCGAAAACAATTCCATGCAGTGGTGTCACAGCAAACCAATACAACCGACCCCCGAGCCCCTGAGGGAAAAAGATTGCGCGCTGGCTCAAGGTGCTGTGGTCTTCGCTCACCGGTGTCACGGTGAACTCCAACCAGGCAAGGCCAGGAAGTTTCATTTCGGCTCTCAGACGCAAGAACGTGCCACGCTCAATCTTTTCGACCCGCCAAAAATCGAGAGCATCCCCGGTGACGAGCTTGTTGGGGTCGCGTCGTCCCCGACGAAGGCCCACCCCTCCGACGAGTTTGTCGAGAAGGCCCCTCGCTGCCCACGCCACCGGAAGGGAATACCACCCGTTGTCTCCTCCGATACTTTCCACTACTTTCCAAAGCTCATCGGAGGGAGCAGCCACAGTCACCTCGCGCGAGTCGGTGTAGACCGTGTGACCGGCCCACTCTGGGTCGCTCGGTAGAGGGTCTGAGGGCGCTCCGATGACTTCCGTGTTTCTCCACGAGGTTTCCACCTCTCCTGAGCGCATCCGCACCAGGGCAAGTTCAACGGATCGGCGAAAACCGGTTAAGCCCTCTGCGGGTGGGGGAATGACGTCGTCGATGTCGTGGTTCTTCATCACCGCATCGTGCAACAGAGACTCAATAATCGGGACAGCAAGACTCCTGGGAATGGGGGTCACCAGATTGACCCACTGTGACGCCAACCAGGGAGAGAGCACGGGGAGCGCAAGAATCAGCCGCTCTTTCAGGCCTGCTTCCTTGGCGTACCCGTTCATGAGCTCGAAATAGCGGAACACGTCGGGCCCGCCAATATCGAGGGCTCGATTGATCTCAGGAGGAAGCTCTGCCGACTTCACCAGATAGTGCAGCACATCCCGGATAGCGATGGGTTGAATCTTGTTGCGCACCCATTTTGGGGCAGGCATGGCCGGGAGTATTTCCGTGAGATGCCGGATCATCTCAAAGCTTGCAGAGCCAGACCCAATGATGACTCCGGCCTGAAGCGCAATGGTGGGGACCCCCGAGGCGAGCAGAATTTCCCCGACTTCTTTTCTCGAACCGAGGTGCCGCGATAGTTTCCCTTTCGGGTGGAGACCTCCGAGGTAGACGATGCGCTTCACCTGAGCAGACTTAGCCTCCTCGGCAACCAGGGTCGCCACTCGGCGCTCAATCACTTCAAAGTCACCCGCACTCGACATCGAGTGAACGAGATAGTAGACGACGTCGACCGCGGAAACCGCTCGAGCAACGTCGGATCGCACCTGAAGGTCACCTTGGATGATCTCAACATCGTCGTGCCACGGGACGCCATCAAGTCGGTGGGGCTCACGTGCCAGAACACGAACTGAATACCCCTGTTCCAGGAGTTTGGGCACAAGGCGACCACCGACGTACCCGGTGGCGCCCGTGACTAAGACCTTCATGCGGACAGAGTATGTCCCTCGTCTGGGAAACACCAGTTGATGGCTATACCGTGGCACCGTGGATATTGCGACTCTGAACCAGTGGTTTGCGCGGCATCAGCGTCCGCTGCCCTGGCGTGAGCAGAGCTGCTCACCGTGGGGTGTCATGGTTTCAGAGGTCATGCTTCAACAAACACCGGTGGCGCGGGTTGAGCCTGTATGGCATCAATGGATGGAGCGCTGGCCAACCCCGACCGACCTCGCGAGCTCGTCCCGGGCGGACGCCGTCATTGCCTGGGGGCGTCTCGGCTACCCGCGGCGAGCGCTCCGTCTGCACCAGGCAGCTTGCCAGATAACATCTGAGCACGGCGGTGAGGTCCCATCTGATCTCGATGTTTTGCTCGGCCTTCCGGGAATTGGTGATTACACCGCCCGAGCGATTCGAACTTTCGCCTTTGGGGTTCCCGAGCCCGTCGTTGATACCAACGTGCGACGGGTTATGGCTCGAGTTGTCCAGGGTCAGGGTGAGGCTGGGCCACCTCGAATAACCGCAGATCGGACTGCTCTCTGGGCCGTTCTGGAACCCGAGAAGCCCCCGGCTCAAGTGCAAGCCGCAAAAGCGATCATGGAGCTCGGCGCAGTGGTCTGTACTGCGAGGAGCCCTCGATGCGAGGAATGCCCTTTGCAGTCCTCCTGCGCATGGCGCAGGTCTGGCTACCCGGAATATCTCGGTGCCACAGGGCCCAAACAAGGGAAGTTCGAAGGAAGTGATCGACAAGTGAGAGGAATAATCCTGCGCGAGCTTCGCCATAGCGATATTCCTGTGCCGGAGGACTTCTTGCTCACTCTCTGGCACGATGAGGTTCAGCTTCGGCGCGCGCTAGAGTCCCTCGTTGCCGATGGGCTCGCAACGCGAGACGAAGGTGCTCTTCGTCTGGCTACTTAGACGCCTTGTCCCGGCGAATAATCTCGCGCATTCCCTCAATCGCCACCGGAAGCAGGTGCTCAACCTTCGAGGCATCCCACTCTTCGGGGCTCATCGGAGACTGATCGGGGTGACCCATCACCATCATCAGTCCGCTTGCGCGAACACGCAGCACTGACGCCACGATGTAGAGCGACGCAGCTTCCATCTCGGAGCAAATTGCTCCTCCGCCCATCCACGCTGTCCAGCGCTCCGCGAGTCGACTAGCGACGGGCATGCGCTCGGGAGAGTGCTGCCCATAGAAGGAATCTTTGGACTGCGAGACACCAACATGGACGGTTTTGGCCATCCCCCGCGCAGCGTCGGAAAGGGCTTGCGTGAGCTCAACATCAGCCACCGCAGGGAACTCGATGGGGAGATAGTGCAGGCTCGTTCCCTCGTCGCGGATAGCCGCGGACACAATGGCAATATCGCCCGGCTTGATGTGCTCCTGCATGGAACCCGATGTCCCCACGCGGACAAACGTGTCAGAGCCAATAGCAACGAGCTCTTCAAGCGCGATGGCGGCGGAAGGGCCACCAATACCGGTGGAGGTCACCGAGACTTTTTCGCCCTCCAAATAGCCAGTCCAGGTCTCATATTCACGGTGAGATGCGACTTTCTGGGGGTCGTCAAAGTAGGAGGCAATCAGCTCACACCGGCCCGGATCACCGGGGAGGAATACGTAACGTCCCACATCGCCTTCAGCAAGGGCAATGTGGTACTGACGGGGATCGTCGCGCTCCATGGACATACGGTGCTCCTTCGCGTCGTGTGACTACTCGGCTGACTTGGGGACCTTGTAGGGGTCCTCATCGCCAGCGTATTGTGCGGTGGCCTTCTGGCGCTCAATCTCCGCGTCGCGCTCACGCGCTTCCTGCAACAGACTTTCAATCGCCGCGGCGTTCTCCGGAATACCATCGGGCACAAACTCCAGAGAGGGGGTAAGCCTCGCCGTAATGTTCTTCCCGACTTCGGTGCGCAACATACCGGTCGCAGCTTTCAGAGCTGCGTGAGTGTCGGCGCGCTCGGTGTCATCCCCCAGCACCGTGTAAAACACGGAAGCGTGCTGCAAGTCGCCGGTCACATGAACATCGGTGATGGTGACATATCCCATTCGAGGGTCGCGCAAGCCCTTTTGGAGGCGCTCAGCCAGAATCTGACGGATCAAGTCCGCCATCTTCCTAGCGCGGGGCGAGTTACTACTCACGGATCTTTTCTTTCATCTCGATGGTTTCAATCTCGTCACCAATCTGGAGGTCCTTGAGCTTGCCTAGCCCGATACCACATTCGAAGTCAGTCTTGACCTCGGTGACATCGTCCTTGAAGCGTCGCAGGGACTCGATGGTCAGGTTGTCTGCGAGGACCACACCATCGCGAATAACACGGGCTTTCGCGTTCCTCGTGATGGTTCCCGAGCGGACGATACATCCGGCAATGGTTCCAGCCTTGGAAGACTTGAACACTTCGCGAACCTCGGCAACACCGGACTGAACCTCTTCGAACTCGGGCTTGAGCATTCCCTTAAGGGAGCTCTCAATCTCTTCCAGAGCGTTGTAGATGACGGAGTAGAACCGAACGTCGACACCTTCTCGCTGAGCACGCTCTCGCGCCTTGGAGTCGGGTCGGACGTTGAATCCCACGATGATGGCATTGTCGATGGTCGCCAGGTTGACATCGCTCTCGGTAATCGCACCCACACCGCGGTGAATGATGCGCAACTGAACGGAATCATCCACCTCAATCTTGAGCAGCGACTCTTCCAGGGCTTCCACTGCACCCGAGACATCACCCTTGAGGATGAGGTTAAGGGCTTCGATCTTGCCATCCTCGAGAGCCTTGGTGAAGTCCTCGAGGCTGATGCGCTTGCGTGCCTTAGCTAGCTGAGCGTTACGCTCCGCTGCTTCACGCTTCTCAGCGATCTGGCGGGCAGTGCGGTCATCGTCCGTGACGATGAACGTGTCACCCGCGCGCGGAACGCTCGAGAGACCTTGAACAGCAACGGGTCGTGAGGGGTAGGCCTCTTCGACCGATTCTCCGTTCTCATCAATCATGGCGCGCACGCGACCGTACGCGGTTCCCGCCACGATGGCTTCTCCCACTCGGAGCGTTCCAGATTCGATCAAGACCGTAGCGACAGCACCGCGTCCCTTGTCCAGACGGGCTTCAATCGCCACACCACGCGCGGTGCGATTCGGGTTGGCCCGAAGGTCCAATCCAGCATCCGCGGTCAGCAATACAGCATCGAGCAGCTCCGTGATTCCCTCGCCCTTGAGCGCTGAGACCTTGACCGCCTGGGTGTCTCCGCCGTATTCCTCGGCAACAAGCCCAAACTCGGTGAGTTGTTGCAGGACTTTGTCCGCTTTGGCGCCTGGGGCATCCATCTTGTTGATGGCCACGACAATCGGAACGTTCGCTGCTTGAGCGTGGTTCAAGGCCTCAATGGTCTGAGGCATGATTCCATCATCCGCAGCGACAACGAGAATGGCGATGTCAGTTACCTGAGCACCACGGGCACGCATAGCGGTAAACGCCTCGTGACCAGGTGTATCGATGAAGGTGATAGCCCGCTCGATACCTTCGTGCTCAGTCCAGACTTGGTATGCACCGATGTGCTGGGTAATTCCACCCGCTTCACCGGCGACAACATTCGCGCTCCGGATAGCGTCCAAAAGCTTCGTCTTACCGTGGTCAACGTGACCCATAACGGTGACGACAGGGGGTCGGATGACGAGGTCTTCTTCGTTTTCTTCCTCATCCAGGTCGATATCAAAGCTCTCCAGGAGCTCTTTGTCTTCGTCTTCTGGCGAGACGATCTGAACCTTGTACCCCAGCTCTGCGCCCAACACCTCAAACGTCGCGGCATCGAGGGACTCGGTGGCGGTCGCCATTTCCCCCAACTGGAAGAGAACCGTCACCAGGTTCCCTGGAGGAACGGGGAAGCCGGTCAAGTTCTCAATCTTGTCGGCAAAATCGCTCATTGAAGCGCCTTGACGCAAACGAATGATGGTGGAGCCATCCCCACGGGGGATAGTGACGCCGCCTAAGCTCGGGGCTTCCCGCATTTCAAATTCTTGACGCTTCGTCCGCTTTGACTTGCGAGACTTGCTCTTCCCGCCACCACGACCGAACGCTCCTGCGGTTCCACCACCGGGTCCGCGACCACGTCCTCCAGCACCGGGACGACCGCCACCTGGGCGAGCTCCGGGACCGCCACCAGGGGCGCCTCCACCGGGGCCACCGAAACCGGGACCACCGGGGCGACCACCGGGACTACCGGTGCGGCCCTGGAAGGGAGGCCTAGCCCCACCTTCACGATCAAGCGGACGACGAGGCGTTGCACCCTGCCCTGGACGGCCAGGAGCGGAACGTCCCATTCCTTGCGCTGAGGCAAAAGGATTGTTTCCAGGACGAGGAATACCGGGACGAGCCATTCCCTGTGACGAGGCAAAGGGGTTGTTTCCAGGACGAGGAATACTGCTTGATGAAGGCTTTGTTGCGGGAGGCGCTGAAGGGCTCTCCGCGGCCGGCGCTGGAGCCTCAGGGGCTGAGCTCTCCGGGGCTGGGCTTTCTGGAGACGCTTCAGGGGTTGGGGCCGGTGCTGGCTTGGCAGCGGGCTTGGGTTCAGGCTTCTCTTCTACAGGAACGGGAACGATGCCCTCTTCGGCGAACGCAGCTTTGAGCTTGCGCACCACGGGAGGTTCCACCGTCGACGAAGGTCCCTTGACGAACTCGCCGATTTCCTTCAGCTTCTCCAAGGTGCGTTTTGAGTCGATACCCAATTCCGCGGCAATTTCGTGCACGCGAGCTTTTGCAGCCACAATTCTCCTGTCTGGGCACACCCAGCCAGGGCGTGCCTCTACCTACAAACGAGGCTCATTTCGAGCCACTCATGAGGATTCCATTAGCCATTCAGCCTTGTCTTAGCGAGGTCGGGTGACCTACTGAGGTTATCCAATGCGGAGCAATCTAGCGAGGCTCCGCTTTTGAGAGCCCTGCTCCATGCCCGCCGTTGAAGAGAGCGAGAGAGACACTCCTGGTTCCGATGCACCCACGCACCTCGACCAGGTTCTCTTTCTTTCTCATCCACGACGACCCGGTTATCTCGCACCACACACCGCAGAAGATCTTCTGTGCTGTCCGACTCGTGACAACCCAGGCACCGCCTGGAAACTCCCATTCTAGTCCCCTCTAGCGTCTCCAGCACGCCCCAGCGTGGTGAGGGCTAAGAATCCATGACGGAATCGGGCTGAATATCAATCTTTGCCCCCGTCAATTTTGCGGCAAGCCGTGCGTTTTGGCCTTCTTTTCCGATAGCCAGCGAGAGCTGATAGTCGGGAACGAGCGCTCGGACCTGTGTCGCGGCCTCATCCAGGACAAAGGCGCTCGACACCTTTGCCGGAGAGAGCGCATTGGCCACAAACTGGGCAATGTCCTCAGAAAAATCAACGATGTCGATCTTCTCTTCACCCAGCTCCGCCTGGACAGCCCGAACGCGTTGCCCCAGCTCTCCAATGCACGCGCCCTTGGCGTTGATGCCTGGCTCCATGGCTTTCACCGCGATCTTGGTGCGGTGACCTGCTTCGCGGGCAATCGAGGCAATATCGACGAGCCCTTGGTGGATTTCAGGAACCTCCATGGCGAAGAGCTTTCGCACCAAACCGGGGTGAGTCCGGCTCACCGTGATGGAAGGACCCTTCGTGCCCTTTTCTACTTTGGTGACATAAACCCGTAGGCGGGATCCGTGCTCGTAAGTTTCTCCAGGGACCTGCTCCTCAGGAGGCAAGATCGCTTCCACTTCACCCAAGTTGATGTGAATCATGCGGGGGTTTGGGCCCTGCTGGACGATTCCCGACACAATGTCGCCGTCTTTCCCGCGGTATTCGCCGAGGATTCGGTCATCGCCGATGTCGCGAAGGCGCTGGTTGATCACCTGTTTCGCGGCATGAGCGGCGATACGACCAAAGTCTTCGGGACTGTCGACCTCTTCGCCGACCTTCTCCCCTTCCTCGTTGAGGATCGGGGTGAAAACAGTGACGTGACCGGTCTTGCGATCGAGCTCAACACGGGCCCTGGGAGCATCTGGCTCAGCGCGCTGACCGCGGTAGTCAGCAATACCTAGGTGCTTTTCATAGGCGGTGAGAATTGCTTGCTCGATGATGATGACGAGCTCATCAAACGGGATTTCACGCTCGGACTCCATGAGCTTGAGCACACTCAGATCAATATCCATGAGAGGCCCTCCTATTCGATTGTGGACGCGACATATCGTGTCCGTCCCACCAGAGTACAAGTGGGGTGACGTTTCGGCTACTTAGCCTTGGAGGTCGAGCACTCCTGGCACCTCAGCGAGCGGCATCTCGGTGCGCTCACCACTGCGTCGATCCCAATACTCGACAATTCCCTCGGCAGCACCCCGACCCACAATCACAATGTGGGGAACGCCCAAGATTTCCGCATCAGCAAACTTCACCCCGGGGGAAAGCTTGGGGCGATCGTCATAGAGAACGTCGAGCCCCGCGCCCTCGAGCGTTGACGCTAGTCCGGCCGCAACGTCGAAAATCGCTTCGTCTTTTCCGGCCGCCACGATGTGCACATCAAAAGGCGCCACGGCTTCGGGCCAGATCAATCCTTTGTCATCGTGGTTCGCCTCAGCGAGGACGGCAACCAAACGAGTCACCCCGATGCCATAAGAACCCATCGTGACGGTCACGAGCGACCCGTTCTCATCCAAGACCTGGAGACCCAACGCTTCGGCATATTTCCGACCTAATTGGAAAACGTGCCCAATCTCCATGCCCCGGGCTGCTTTGAGGGGCCCTGAACCATCGGGGGCTTCATCTCCTTCGCGAACGGAAGCGATATCGGCCACTCCATCGGGTGTGAAGTCTCGCCCACACACCAGATTGAAGACATGCTTTTCGTGAACATTTGCTCCGGTAACCCAGCTGGTCCCCTCCACCACCCGGGGATCCACCAGGAAACGAATACCACTGGTCGATGTCTCCCCCAGGGCGGGCCCCGTTTCAGACCATGGACCGATGTATCCCTTCACGAGAGACGGGTGCTTGAGGAAGTCAGCGTCCTCGGCTTGTTCGACGAGTGCGGGGCCAAAGAATGCTTCCGCGCGCTTCATGTCAACGTCCCGGTCACCGGGAATGCCGACAATTACCAGTTCTGACGAGCCATCTGGCTGGATGAGTTTCAGCACCACGTTCTTAAGCGTGTCAGCAGACTCCCAGGGGGCTCCCTCTCGAGGGTGCCGCTCGTTAGCCAAGGCGACCAGAGTGTCAATGGTGGGCGTATCCGGTGAATCGAACACCACCGGAGCAGGAGTCTGGTCATAGGCAAGTGGAGGCGGCGGTGTCACCCGATAGGCCTCAACGTTGGCCGCATAGCCTCCATCGGTGCGAACAAAAGTGTCCTCCCCCACCTCGGTGGGGTGGAGGAACTCTTCACTGCGAGAGCCCCCCATTGCACCCGCGTCAGCCTGGACAATCACATACTCGAGCCCTAGGCGCTGGAAAATCCGCTCATAGGCGTCGCGCTGCGCCTGGTAGGACTTCTCCAAACCCTCATCGGTGTAATCAAACGAGTAGGCATCTTTCATGGAAAACTCGCGCCCGCGTAAGAGGCCAGCCCGTGGCCTGGCCTCATCCCGGTACTTGTCCTGGATTTGGTAAATCATCAAGGGCAGGTCTTTGTAACTCGAGTAGAGGTCTTTGACCGTCAGGGTGAATACTTCCTCGTGGGTCGGCGCTAGAAGATAGTCAGCGCCTTTGCGATCCTTGAGACGAAAAATTCCATCGCCATACTCATCCCAGCGTCCCGTGGCTTCATAGGGCTCCTTAGGCAGAAGTGCAGGGAAGTGCACGTGTTGCGCTCCGGCGGCCTGCATCTCCTCGTGGACAATGCGCTCGACGTTCTGTCGAACCCGAAGACCGAGCGGAAGCCAGGCAAAGATGCCAGGTGCCTGTCGACGGATATACCCAGCCCTCACCAGCCATTTATGGCTGGCAACGTCCGCATCACTGGGGTCTTCGCGGAGCGTTCGGACGAAGAGCTGGGAGAGAAGTGTGGGCACCCGAACAGACTACCCGGGCTTAGACCGTGACGACCTCGGGTGAGCCCTGCGGGGCGTCAGGCATTTCGGCCGCTAGACGGTTGGCTTCCTCAATCAACGTCTGGACGATTTCAGACTCAGGAACCGTCTTGATGACTTCGCCCTTCACAAAGATCTGGCCCTTGCCGTTACCGCTGGCAACACCCAGGTCAGCTTCCCTGGCTTCACCCGGTCCATTCACCACACACCCCATGACGGCAACGCGCAGCGGAACGGTCATACCTTCGAGACCCTTGGTGACGTCTTCTGCGAGCGTGTAGACATCAACCTGAGCCCGACCACAACTGGGGCAGGACACAATCTCAAGCTTGCGTTCACGAAGGTTCAAAGACTCGAGGATCTTCAGCCCCACCTTGACCTCTTCGGCGGGAGGAGCGGAGAGTGACACGCGAATGGTGTCACCGATGCCCTCCCCGAGCAGAATCCCAAAGGCGACTGAGGACTTTATCGTTCCCTGGAAAGCGGGCCCCGCTTCGGTAACGCCAAGGTGCAACGGCCAGTCCCCCCGCTCGGCGAGCTGACGGTAGGCCTTCACCATCACGATGGGGTCGTTGTGCTTGACCGAAATCTTGAAATCGTGGAAGTCATGCTCCTCGAAGAGACTCGCCTCCCACACGGCACTCTCCACGAGGGCTTCTGCCGTCGGCT
>Ga0181579_10003071_pt1 | contig 13300 bp, 12 predicted proteins | sample 071ome_24_FD_132996 | JGI IMG/M metagenome (GOLD analysis project Ga0181579, IMG submission 132996) | Coastal salt marsh microbial communities from the Groves Creek Marsh, Skidaway Island, Georgia - 071402CT metaG (megahit assembly) | ecosystem: Environmental > Aquatic > Marine > Intertidal... | reverse complement strand
CTGACCGCCGAACACCGTGTCCGCGCCGCCGGCGGCGAGAATGCTGTCCGAGCCCTGGTTGCCGTAAACCAGGTCAGCACCACCAAGCGCGCTGATCGTATCCGCGCCGGTCAGGCCGGTGATTTCCTCGGCGTTACCCGTGCCAGTGAGATTGTCGGAAGAAGTCGTTCCGGTGATTGATGCCATTGAAAATTTCCAATCCTGTGACGCATGGGTTCAGGGTACGCGTTTCCTCGCGAGGTGAAATCTACCGAAATTCCCACGACACGCAACCACTCTTAACAAAGAATGGGGAATACCCGAGAAAACGGCGGTTTTTCACGACTCGCGCTAACTTGATAAATACAACATGTCGATGATTCCGATGTCTCGCGCGAATCAGCGGAAAACGGCGTAAGTTTTTTCGACACGCGAAATCGGTATCGTTTCAGCTCTACTCCGCCGCTTTTGCCTGTTCCGGGTCGGGTCGTTTGTCCCGCATGGTGACGAACTCCTCGGCCGCTGTCGGATGAATTCCAACCGTGGCGTCGAAGTCGGCTTTCGTGGCCTTCATCTTCACCGCGATCCCGATTCCCTGAATGATCTCGGCCGCGTCGACCCCAACCATGTGCGCCCCGACCACCCGCTGGCTGGCACGATCGACGATCAGTTTCTGCAGGCCCCGCTCGGTGTTTTCCGTCAGGGTGTACTTCATGGGGCGGAACCCGGCGACATAGACATCGACTTCGCCGTATTTCTCCCGTGCCTCGTGCTCGGGCAGGCCGACGGAACCGATGGGCGGCTGGCTGAAAACCGCGCTGGGCACGTCATCGTGATCCGCGGACATCGGATTGTTGTTATACGTCGTCTCGGCAAAGGCCCTGCCCTCGGCGATGGCGACGGGGGTGAGGTTGATCCGGTCGGTGACGTCGCCCACCGCGTAAATACTCGGAACGCTCGACTGGCTCCATTCGTCGACCTTGATCGCGCCGTTGCGGGTCAACTCGACACCCGCCTCCTCCAACCCCAGCCCGGCGGTGTTAGGCGCGCGCCCCGTGGCATACATGATCTCGTCCGCGTCGATCACGGAACCGTCGTTCATGTGAACCCGGACCCCGGAGGCGGTCTTCTCGATCCGCTCCGGCAAGGTCTTGGCGACGATGTTGATCCCTTTCTTCGCCATCTCGTCCGTCAGGGTGTCGCGCACGTCCTCGTCGAAGCCGCGTAGGACCTTGTCGGCCCGGAACACCAGATCCACCTTCGAACCATAGCCTTTGTAGATCCCCGCGAATTCCACGGCGATATAGCCGGATCCCACCACGACAATGCGCTCCGGCCGCGTCCGCAGCTCCAGCGCCTCGTTCGAGGTGATCGCGTGCTCGATCCCAGGCACCTCCGGCATGGTCGGCCAGCCGCCGACGGCCACCAGAATACGCTCGGCGGTCAATCGCTTGTCGCCGACCGCCACGGTATGCGCGTCCACGATGGTGCCGCGACCGTGATATCGGTCGACATTGGCGTTCTCCAGCAACTTCACGTAGATCCCGTGCAAGCGGTCAAGCTCTCGGTTCTTGGCGTCGATCAACGCCCCCCAGTCATGGGAAAGCCCGTCGACCTTCCAGCCGTAGCCCGCCGCGTCCTCGATCTCCTCCGGCACATGGCTCCCATAGACCAGGAGTTTCTTTGGGACACAGCCGCGCAGGACGCATGTCCCGCCTTCCCTGACCTCCTCGATCACCGCGACCTTCGCGCCGTAGCTTCCCGCCATCCGAGAGGCGCGAACGCCACCCGAGCCGGCGCCGATCGTTATCAGGTCATAGTCGTAGCTCGCCATCTCATGGCTCCGTGATAGTCAAAAGTCCGATGATCCAAACCGGTCCTAGATGGGGCTTGCCGACCGCAGGCCAAGCCCCGATCACGGAACCGTCATCCCGGTGGATTGTCGACCGCCGTTTAGCAAGCCGCCTCGTCAGGCGCCGAGCCCGCCCATCAGGATGTATTTCAGCTCCGTATACTCATCCATCCCGTATTTCGAGCCTTCGCGCCCCAGGCCGGATTCCTTGGTGCCGCCGAAGGGCGCGACCTCGGTCGACAGAACCCCTTCGTTCACCGCGACCATGCCGTATTCCAAGGCCTCGGCGACCCGCCAGACCCGCCCGAGATCATTCGCGTAGAAATAGGAAGCCAGACCGAACTCGGTATCGTTGGCCATCTCGATCACGTCAGCCTCGTCCTTGAAACGGAACAAGGGCGCGACGGGGCCGAAGGTCTCTTCCTTGAAGATCGCCATGTCGCGCGTCGCGTCCGTAAGCACCGTGGGCGTGTAGAACAGCTCTCCCGCGGCATGCCGGCTGCCGCCGACCGCCACCGACGCGCCCTTGGCGACAGCGTCCTGGACATGCTCCTCGGCCTTGTCCACGGCGGAGGCCTCGACCATCGGGCCGATCATGATGCCTTGGTCGAAACCGTTACCGATCGGCATCGCGGCGGTCGCGGCGGCGAACTTCTTGGCGAATTCGTCGTAGATGCCGTCCTGCACGAAGATCCGGTTGGCGCAGACGCAGGTCTGGCCGGCGTTGCGGAACTTGCAGGCGATGGCGCCCGCGACCGCGGCATCGATATCGGCGTCATCGAAAACGATCAGCGGCGCGTTGCCGCCGAGCTCGAGCGAGACCTTCTTCACCGTGCTGGCGCATTGTTGCATCAGCATCTTGCCGATCCCGGTGGAGCCGGTGAAGGTCACCTTGCGGACGATCGGGCTTTCGGTCATCTCGGTGCCGATCTCGCCCGATTTCGAGCCGGTGACGACATTGAAGACCCCGGCCGGGATCCCCGCGCGGGTCGCGAGTTCACCCATGGCAAGCGCCGAGAACGGGGTGAGCTTGGCCGGCTTGATCACGATCGGACAGCCCGCCGCCAGGGCCGGGGCGGCCTTGCGGGTGATCATGGCGTTAGGAAAGTTCCACGGAGTAATCGCCGCCACGACACCGACGGGCTGGCGGATCACGACGATCCGCGTGCCGAGCTTGGTCTCGGGGATGACATCGCCGTAGGAGCGCTTGGCCTCCTCGGAGAACCAGTCGATGAACGAAGCGCCATACATCACCTCGCCCGCCGCCTCGGCAAGCGGCTTGCCCTGTTCGGCGGTCATGATCGCGGCAAGGTCGTCCTTATGCTCCATCATCAGATCGTACCAACGCCGAAGGATGTTGCCGCGCTCCTTGGCGGTTTTCGCGCGCCATGCCGGCCAGGCCGCGTTCGCGGCCTCGATCGCGGCGCGCGTCTCGGCGCCCCCCATGTCCGGAACCGTGCCGATATTCTTTCCGGTCGCCGGATCGGAAACCGGCACGGTGCCACCGCTATCGGCGTCTATCCAATCACCGTTCACATAGGCTTGCTGCCGAAACAGGGCGGGGTCGGAAAGTCTGCTGGCGAGATCCATGTCAGGCTCCAAACTGAGGGTCGGCGCGGCCAAACGCGGACGCCGCGCTTGAGTTGCGGGAACGTTGAACGATAGTATCCCTATGCGGCGATATTGGGAAGGGCGCGAGAGAGCCGCCCTCGACTAGATCCGCTCGGATTGGTCCGCCCAATAAGGCTCCCGAAGCAAACGCTTCTTCAGTTTTCCCGAGGCCTCGCGCGGCATGTCCTCGCGAAAGTCGATGCTCTTCGGACACTTGTAAGCGGCTATCCGCTCGCGACACCAAGAGATCAGCGCGGCCTCGTCGATCAAGGAGCCCGGCACCCGCTGGATCACCGCCTTGACCTGCTCGCCCCATTCCGGGTCCGGAACGCCGAAGACCGCGCAATCCGCCACCTCGAGATGGGCGGAGAGCGCCGCCTCGACCTCGGCGGGATAGATGTTCGCGCCGCCGGAAATGATCATGTCGATCTTGCGATCCGACAAGAAGACGAAGCCCTCTTCATCAATCCAACCGACATCCCCGACGGTAAAGCGTCCGTCCGGCAATTGGCTTTCCGCGGTCTTCTCCGGCGCGTTGTGATAGGTCGGCGGCGGGCGGCCGATGCGCCGGAAATAGAACGTGCCGACCGCGCCCGGCGGCAGATCCTCGCCATCCTCGCCGACCACGGTGATCTCGATCTCCGGCGGACAGCGCCCGACCGTCCCGGGTTTGGCAAGCCAGGTCTCGCTGGTGGCGATCACCGGCCCGGCGCCTTCACTGGAGGCGAAATACTCGATGATCACCGGCCCGAACCAGTCGATCATCGCGCGCTTCACCCAAGGCGGACAGGGCGCCGCGCCGTGGAAGACCTGGGTCAGCGAGGACAGATCATGGGCGGCCCGCGCCGCCTCGGGCAACCGCAGCAAGCGGATCATCTGGGTCGGCACGATATGACAGGTATTGATCCCGTACCGCTCCACATCGGCCAGAAAACCCTCGGGATCGAACCTGGGCTGAACATAAATGGTCTGGCCATGCGCGAGCGCGAACATGATGCAGGCATAGGGCGCGGCGTGATACATCGGGGTCGAGACCAGATGCCGGCCCGGCCCGTCGAAGCCCCACATGCCGCCGGCCTCGTGCCAATTGTCCAGCGCCTCGGTGGTCGAGATCTGATAGGTCGGACGCCAGACACCCTTGGGCCGCCCGGTGGTGCCGGAGGTATAGAACATCGGCCCGCCGGCGCGCTCGTTGCCAGGCTCTTCCAAGGGTTGCGCGTCCCGCCAGGCCTCGTAGCCGTCGTCAAAAACCTGGACCGATGTCACGCCGGCATCCTTGGCGGCTTCACGCAAAATCGCCGCGTTGGCGCCGTCGGCGAAAGCCATGCGGGCGGCGCTGTCGGTCAGGATATAGGTGGCCTCGGCCTGGGTCAGATGCCAGTTGATCGGAACCAGCATCACCCCCGCGCGCATGCAGCCGGCCATGAGCTCGACGAATTGCGGGATATTGCCGGCCATCACCGCGATCCGGTCCTCGGGTCCGAGCCCGGCGGCCGCCAAGCCGTTCGCTACCCGCGCCACCCGATCCTCGAACACCCGCCAGGAAATCGATCCGCCTGGCCAAACCAGGGCCGCCTCGTCCTCGTGCCCAGGGGTGCGTGGGAAATACGGCTTCAACGACATGCGCTGCTCTCCTAGATCCTTGCCCGAACAACCGGGGAAATCATTGCCAGAGGATCGGTGGCGTGCGAATGGACATCGCGCAACCACGTCGCGCCCCCGAATTTCCATATTCGACGGTTCTACGCCCCAAGCCTTGCCATCAATACGCTGGTAAAACAATGCACCGCGTCATCCTGATCGTCCTCGCCGTTCTGACGGGACTCGTCTCGCCGCTTTCCGCCCGCGCGGCGGAACGCGGCGTGGTGCTGGTGAATATCGGCTGGCATGTCGGCATCGTGTTGCCGATCGACGAGACCCTGCGGCGCGCGATGCCGGAACTCGCCGCCTTCCCGGACGCCGATCACGTTGAAATCGGTTGGGGTGATCGGGACTTTTACCAAGCCGAGAGCCCCGGCCCGCTAACCACCTTGTTGGCGGCGCTGGTCCCGACCGACGCGGTTATCCATCTGCATGGGTTTTCGGGCCCGGTGAAGGATCGCTTCAGTGCCTCGGAATTGCTCGAAGTGCCGCTGTCGGACCAGGAATTCGCCGGACTATTCGGTCATATCCACGCCAGTTTCGATCGCGGCGACGGGGTCGAGTCCAAGCCCTTGGGCCCGGGCCTGTATGAAGGTTCAAGCTGGTTCTACAAGGCCAATGGAGAGTTCTCCCTGGCCCGGACCTGCAACACCTGGATCGCCGAGGCCTTGACGGCGGCGGGCCTGGACATCGAGCCCTCGGGCATCATCACCGCGTCCGGCGTGATGGACGCGGCGCGGACGGCTCTCGAAAAACGCGCTGGCGCGCAGTGACGTCACCCGGCCTTTGTCGAAGCGAGCCATCCCGTTAAGATCGAGGAAACAGCCGCGCGAGGACGAGCCCATGAGAACCGATCCGGATTGCATCTTCTGCAAGATCATCGCGGGAGACATCCCAAGCCTGAAGCTGCTCGAGACCGACAAGGTTCTGTCCTTCATGGATATCAATCCGTTCAATGACGGCCACTGCCTGGTCATTCCGAAGGCGCATAGCGAGAATCTTTTCGCCGCCAAGAACGAGGATCTCGCGGCCTGCATCCAAACGGCCAAAACCGTCGCGACCGCCGTCGACAAGGCGCTGTCGCCCGCCGGCATCAACATCATGCAGGCCAATGGCACGGCGGCCGGTCAATCGGTGTTCCACTTCCACATGCATATCTTCCCTCGGGTAGCCGACGACGGCGCGACCTTCAATTGGGGTTACAAGCCCGGCGACATGGAACGCCTAAAGTAGATACAAGCGAAAATCCTCGCGGCGATGGATTGACGTCCCGGACCGGCGGGTTCGACAGAAAAAACAGGAGCTCTTGGCATGAAACTCGGACTATCGATCGGCTATTCCGGCGCGCATCTGGACTTGCCCGTCGAGCGCGTGAAGCGGGCGGAAAAGCTCGGCTATGACTCGGTCTGGACGGCGGAGGCCTACGGCTCGGACGCGATCACGCCGCTGGCCTATCTGGCGGCGGTAACCTCGCGGATCAAACTCGGCACCGGCATCATCCAGGTCTCGGCCCGCTCCGCCGCCAATGCCGCGATGAGCGCCGGAACGGTGGACGCCGTGGCCGGCGGCGGGCGTTTCATCGCCGGACTCGGCGTCTCGGGACCGCAGATCGTCGAGGGCTGGTACGGTCAGCCCTGGGGCAAGCCGTATTACTGGCTGAAGGACTATACGGAGATCATGCGCAAGGTCTGGCGCCGCGAGGAAGGCCTCGTCCATGACGGCAAGCAGATCCAGTTGCCGACCACCGCCGAGGGCTCCATGGGCGTCGGCAAGCCGCTGAAATCCATCCTGCACATGAACCCGGATATTCCGATCTATTTCGGCGCCGGCAACGAGGCGACGGTCCGGCTCTGTGGCGAGATCGCGGATGGCTGGTTGCCCCTCGGCCTGGTTCCCGGCACGTTCGATGAATACAAGCCCTGGCTGGAGCAAGGCTTCGAGCGCGCCGGAAACGGCAAGAGCTTCGATAATTTCGAAATCCAGGCGAGTGTCTTTGTCGATATTGACGACGATGTGCAAGCCGCCCTCGACCGCCTGAAACCGCGCGAGGCGCTGTATATCGGCGGCATGGGCCATCGGAACAAGAACTACCACAAGGATATGATGATCCGGCGCGGCTTCGGCGACGCCGCCGAGCGGATTCAGGAGCTTTATCTTGACGGCCGCAAGGACGAGGCGGCGGCGGCGGTGCCCGACGAATGGGTCGACGCAAAATCTCTCTGCGGCCCGCCGGCCCGGATCCGGCAACGCTATGCCCCCTGGGAGACCTGCGGCGCCACCTCCGTGACCGTGCGCACCTCCCAGGACCCGGCGGTCGACCTGATGGCCGAAATCGCCCGCCTCAACCCGCCCAGGGGAGATTGAGCACCCTACTCCGCCGCCGGCCTATCCTCGTTGAAATGCGCGTAATTCCGCCGGCCGAACCATTCCATGTATTCGCCATAGGTTATCGGCTCGAACCGCTGTGGATTGTCCGGGCCGTGACAGGTCGGCAGGCACTCCACGACGTAATCGTTCGAGGCGTCGAAAAAGAACGGGATGACGTATCGGTCGACGCCCGGCGCCGACGGCAAGGCATGAGGTGCCGGGCAAACGCTTCAATCGGGCCCGAGAGGACTCGACCCAGGGCCTTTCCTGTTCCCACCAGACCATGGCTTTTGCCGGGGATTCAAGGGAGACGACAAGAACCAGAGCCCGCCGCCCCTCTCACGGCGCGAAACTGGATCTCAGATGCGCGGCCCAGACGCCGTTCAGTTCGCTGATCACCCAAAGCGAGCGATGGCGCGCCAGCACGCTGTCGTCGACCCGGAAACGGGTGAAGCGGACATCCAGATGCACCTTGTCCACTGACGCCATAAGCACATCGATCGAGTCCCAACGCGTGTGATGCCACTCGTCGCTGGCCCGTTTGTGAAAGTCCGCGAGATAGGTATCCGGAGTCTCCCAGATCCGCATCACGCCGCCGGATAGCCGGTAATGCGGGAAATGCATGGTTGCCGCCAAGGCGTCGGCGTCCTGGGCGTTGAGCGCCACGAGATGCGCCGCCATGACCGCGCGCGCCGCATCAATCTGCGAGGTGAATGTGGAGTCGGGCTCGTGTTCCATGGGCGCGACTATCGCGGCCTTCTGGTGATTTCACAAGGAAATCGAAACGCCTTTTACAAACTGCGCCCGGTACCCTTGGGAGCGTAGAACACCGCCGAACCGGCATCCGCCGCCGGAGCCGGGCCGGTCTGGACGTGTTCTTCCGCCAGGTTTTCCACGCGATCCGAGCAAGCCGCCTTTTCATTGGCCGACAACTCGTTGAAATGCGGACGCAGATCAAACTCGTTGAAATTGCCGTCCAGGGTCTTGCCCAACTCGTCTTTGCGATCGCCGTCTTCCTCGACGACGTCGAACATGGCCTTCGCCAAAATACGTACCGCCGGATCCATCGCCACCCCCGCTGGTGGTTGCTGTCGGAAAACTACTTGATTCAGCGTGACCCGAATCGGGGGAAATTTCAAGAGTCTTATTTTTCAAGGTTTTGTAGGCGTGGGTTTTAACACAATTTTAACGATTGAGCTTAGGGCCTTGATGGCGGCTCAGCGCACCGGCATTTTCCCGGATACGATCTAGCCCCGCTCCACGACCTGCTCGATCGCGCCGAAGACCGAGCGCCCGGCCTTGTCCAGCACCTCGAGCCATACCGCGTCGCCAAAACGCATGAACGGGGTCCTCGGCGCGCCGTCGGCGATGGTCTCGATCATCCGGATCTCGGCGATGCAGGAATAGCCATGCGCCTGGTCCGCGTTGGAGACGGTCCCGGAGCCGATCACCGTGCCGGCGGTCAAGGGCCTTGTCTTGGCGGCATGGGCGATCAGGGTCGGGAAATCAAAGGTCATGTCGACCCCCGCCTCGGTCCAGCCGACCTTCTCGCCATTGAAATGGGACAGCAACGGCAGATGCAGCCTGCCGCCGTCCCAGGTATCGCCAAGGCTGTCGGGCGTCACCGCCGCCGGCGCGAAGGCGGTGGGCGGCTTGCCGTGCACGAAACCGAAGCCCTTGGCCAATTCGTCGGGGATCAGTCCGCGCAGACTGACATCGTTGACCAGCATGACCAGCTTGATATGCCCGCGCGCCGCCTCGACGCTCACCCCTTTGGGGACGTCGTCCACGACGACCGCGATCTCGCCCTCGAAATCGATGCCCCAATCCTCGCTTAGCGCCGTGATCGGGTCGGTTGGCGCGAGAAACCCGTCCGAGCCGCCCTGATACATCAGCGGGTCCGTCCAAAAGCTCGGCGGCAGTTCCACCCCCCGCGCCTTGCGGACAAGCTCGACATGATTGACATAAGCCGACCCGTCGAGCCAGGCATAGGCGCGCGGCAAGGGCGACGCCATAACCGCGGGATCGAAGGGCACGAGCCCGGGCGCGGTTCCGTCGTTCACCCGCGCCGCGAGATCGGCGAGACGCGGCGCGGTCTCCTCCCAGTTTTCGAGCGCGGCTTGAAGGGTCAGGGCAATGTCGCCCGCGGGCGCTTGGGTTGCGAGGCCATCACCGATAACGACAAGCGCGCCGTCACGACCGCCGGATTTGAGGGAACCGAGTTTCACTCCGCCGCCTCCGTCCGAACACTCCAGGATCGAACATACGCTTCATTCTCCACCCCGCTCGGCAGCTCTCCCACCTCGAGCGCGTCGCGGGTATCGACCATGACGGCGTATTCATCGGTTTCCAGCTTCGGGGCGCTCAGCATGTTCTTCAGCGCCTTGGGGTGCGGGCCATGGGTGAAGCCGCAGGGGTGGAAGGTCATCATGCCGCGATCGATATTGTCGCGGCTGAAGAAGTCGCCTCGGTGGTAGAACAGCACCTCGTCATAGTCGTCATTGTTGTGAAAGAACGGCACCTTGAGCGCGCCCGGATCCTGCTCGAACGGCCGCGGGCAGAAGGTACAGACGACGAAGCGGTTCGCCAGGAAGGTGGTATGGGCGCTCGGCGGCAGGTGGTAGCGGTGGCTGGTGAGCGGCCGGAAATCCTCGACATTGATCTTGACCGGCATCAGATCGCCGTGCCAGCCGACCGCGTCCAGCGGGTTGTAGGGATAGGTCACGGTCGAGATGCGGTCGCGCCGCTTGATTCGGACCTTCCACTCCTCCTCCACCCCGTCCGGGGTCTGCTGGGCCTTGAAGGCGTCGTCCATGGCTGGCGACACCAGCATCGCCGGGTCGAAAAAGGCGTGATGACCGACCAAACCCTTTTCCGGGAGGCGGTAGCTGGAATTCGTCGCCTCGATCATCAGAACATCGGCGGCGCCGTCGAATTCGGCGCGCCACATGGTCCCGCGCGGCAGCATCACATAGTCGCCCATGCGGATATCCAGGCGCCCGAAGTCGCAGAACAGCTGGCCCGCGCCGTTGTGGATAAACAGCAACTCATCTCCGTCGCCGTTGCGCACGAGGTGATCCATGGCACCGCTGGTGCGCCACATGCGCATCTTGCAATGGGCGTTGTGCAGCACCATCGCCGCGTCCCAGGGCGACAGGGTATCCCCCTCGACGAGATTGAGATCAAAGGCGCGCGGGCGCAGCGGGCCCTCCCAATCGCTCCACCCGGTCGGCGGGCGTTTGTGATACAGTTGCGCCGAGGGGCCGAAGAACCCCTCCTTGCTCATCTCCCGCTCATAGGTGCCCTCGGGCATGTCGGCATGAGCCTGACGCGAGGCGATGCCCTCGACCTTGGAAATCCCGATATAGCTGCTCATTGCCCGAGCACTCCCATATTGGCCCGACACCCATTTCCGAGGGCCCGCCCGGCTGGATCGTCGGCGATTCTGTATCGCAGACAGCGTGCCGCCGATCCCCGCCGAGGGCAAGTCAACATCGCGCCCGTCGGAGCTCGGCGGCCAAACGCACGGGCAGTCTCAAGGATTGGCGGTTCGCGGTCCCTCGCCACCAAAGCGCGTCGCGAAGTACCCGATGATACACGCGACAATCGCGCCCTCGACGACAAACCAATAGGGCGACGCCGAACCGCTGGCGGCACCAAGGACGACGGCGATCACGTCGCTCATTTCCCGATACGCGAAAAACGTCAGCACGAAATTCAACCAAGCGCCGATGACGGGCGCGCGCACCCACCAAGGCAGGGGCAACATCAACACCGGATGGCGGGTATACACCCCGGCCAGGCCAATAACCGCGCCGACGGTGACGTACCACAGCAGCACGCCCCATCGCAGTTGCCAGCTGGCCTCGGGATAAAGTGCCGGCAGAGTGAAGAACCCGACCAGTCCAATCGCCAGACCGACGGTCTTGCCGATCGCGATCCGCGTTGTAAGCGATGCGTATTCAGACATGGCGACCTCCCTTGAGAAGACCGCCAATGTCCGGGATACAGTCCCGCCGCGCCTTGATCTGAATCAAGCCACCAAATTGTCAGGCCGGCTTTTCGCAGGGCGTCGTGCCCATGTCGGCGGGTACCGAGACCTCCAGAAGCTCGAAGGCCTCCGATGTGCCGATCTCGTTGTGGGGCGTCTCGCCGGGGATGAAGATCGAGTCCCCATCCTTGATCCGTATCACCTCGCCACCGGCGAATTCCAGATCCACCCAGCCGCTGAGCATGTAAACGAACTGCCCCTCGCAGTGATGGACATGCCAGCCGGTCTCTTCGGAAAGCCCCTGGGAGGCCGAGGTCACCTGCGCGCGGATCCGTCCGTTGCTGGCTTTGGTGACCCCGAGTTCACGATATTGCAGGAAATCCCGGCGGCCCGGCACCATGACCGGTTTGTCGGCGAAGGCGACGACATGCCCGTTCGCGGTTTTGCTTGGTCCGTCCATATTCATGGCTTCTCTCCCTGAAATGCCGGAAATCAGCCCGGCCGCGTTCAGTGTTGACCGCTCGTCATCGGATCTCAAGGGAAATGCGTGACGGCGAGTTTCGAGGCCGAGGCCGGTTTCCGGACCGCCCCCCGGGCTCAACCGATGAGGGCTCAACCGATCAGGAAGGCCGAGGCGTTCAGTTCGCCCGGCGCGACACCGATCAGCGTTACGGAGCTGCCCGCGCCGAGATCGATCACGGCGTTTCCGGTGGCATCGACGCCGATCCGGGACAGCATTTGCTCGGCGGTCGTGACGCCCGTGCCGTTGATGTTCGCGCCAAGCCGGATCCTGTCGCCCTCGGCCAGGTTGAAGTCATACACCGTATCGCTCGCGCCGTTCGTCGAAAAGACGAAGGAATCCGCGCCCGTGCCGCCGAAGAGATGATCATTGGCCCGGTTGCCGGCCAGGGAGTCCGCCCCGGCGCCGCCATAGAGCGTGTCGTCGCCCTGGCCACCGAAGAGCGTATCCGAGCCGTTTTGTCCATAGGCGGTCTCGGCCCCATAATTGCCGTAGACCAGATCGTCGCCGCCGCCGGCCAGGATGGTCTCGACGCCGTCAAGCTGCAGCATCCGACCGTCATCCGCGAGGCGGAGAGGCCCGGTATTCTGCCCGGCGAAGATTGTATCGTTGCCCTCGCCGCCCTCGAGCGAGTGCAGGTCCTGTTTGCCGTAGATGATGTCGTTGCCGTTACCGCCGTAGATGCTATCTCCGCCGGTGCCACCGCTCATGGCGTCGTTGCCGTCTTCACCGAACAGCAGATCGGCGCCCCCCGCGCTGCCGACCGTGTCATCGCCGCCGCCGCCATAAAGCGTGTCGTCATCGACGCCCAGCGAGATGAATTGCCTTGCATCATCTCCCGCCACGAAGTTCTGCCCTTCCCCGCCGACGACCGTCATCTCGCCGACAAGCGCGGCGAACTCGACATTGTCCAGGTTGAGCTGACTTCCACTCGGCAGCCCGCGCCCGTCGATGACTAGCGCGCTTTGCTGGCTGCCGCCGTTTGTGGCGCCGGAGATCACGATCGGCGTGCCGGGCGCGGCGTCGGCGCTGGGCGTCACCCAGCGGGTATCGAGGCTCACCCCCGCGCCGCGCGAGCCGGTGAACTGAGCCATGGTGTTCGACAACGCGTTGGCATTGGCCCCGCCGCCGAGCTGGTTCGACAGCGCGCCGGAAAGAAACGCCTGGGCGCCGGCGCCGGATTGTGCGGCCGAGGGTCCCGAAACCGTCATCGTCACCGTCGGCGGCAAGACCGCGTCCACGCGGCCTCCCGAGACCAGGGGCGCGGCGCCATGCGCGCCGGAGGTGTTGGCGAAACGCTGACCGAGATCGGCGCCGGGCACCTGCGGGGCGACCGAGG
>Ga0181579_10003070_pt1 | contig 13302 bp, 11 predicted proteins | sample 071ome_24_FD_132996 | JGI IMG/M metagenome (GOLD analysis project Ga0181579, IMG submission 132996) | Coastal salt marsh microbial communities from the Groves Creek Marsh, Skidaway Island, Georgia - 071402CT metaG (megahit assembly) | ecosystem: Environmental > Aquatic > Marine > Intertidal... | reverse complement strand
TTTCCGGATGCACCACCTCGCGACCACGGAACCGCAAAGACACCTTCGCTTTGTCCCCTTCTTCGAGAAAGCGCCTCAGGTTGCGTAGTTTTACCTGATAGTCGCCTTCTTCCGTGCCAGGACGGAACTTCATTTCTTTTACTTGGATCTGTTTTTGCTTTTTGCGCTGAGCTGCCTTGGTCTTCTTCAGCTCGAACAAATGCTTCCCATAGTCCATGACTTTGCAGACAGGTGGATTCGCATCCACCGCGACCAGAACCAAATCCAGTCCAGCTGCTCTCGCTTCTGCCAGCGCTTCGGCTCTCGATACGATGCCTCGCTGACTGCCGTCGGCACCTACAAGGCGCACGTTTGCGGCGGAAATATCGTCATTCAACAACGAGCGATCAACTCGCTTGCTTGCTTTCTTAATGGGCGTCTCCAAGTTTCTCCAAGTAGTAACAAAAACAGTAGCTTGCTAATGTTTGTGTCGCAGCGAGCATTTTCAGCCTGCTCAAGGCTTCACCTCCGAATCCACTGCTGTCGAGTCGGCGGGCGCGCATTTTACTGCCAAGACCAATCCCACTTCAAGGCCTCAATAAAGGGTCTTTTGCGTCCGGAAAATCTCTTAACCTGCGGATTCATCGAGTTTTTTTGCAGCCCTAGGCCCGTCAGCTAAGGCTCGCTGCGATAACATCGATATACTGCTGTCGCACGAGAAGTTTCATAGCGGCGTAGGCGTCTGATGGCAGCTGAGCCAGTTCTGTCGCCTTGGCCATAGCCGCTACCTGCAACTGTTCTGCAGCGACCACATGGTCCAAATAACCAACCTTCAACGCTTCGTCCCCGTCGTACAGCTTGGCCTGAATCATGGCCTCTGTCTGGTATCGCTTGGACAGACGGCAAAGCCCGATTTGCAGACCGAAGGGCGGCAGCGTCATGCCGATGGCGGTCTCATTCAAACCGTATTTGGCCTCACCCGCCACACCGATCCGGGTATCCGACGCAAGCATAAGCAACGCGCCTGCCGCGATGGCGTGGCCAGCGCTGGCAGTCACAACCGGCAGCGGATAAGTAAATAGCCGCATAAGCAAGGCTGCGCCTCGATCCACCAAGGCCTTGCTCTCAGCAGGCCCTTTGCCAATCTCTTTAAGGTCGAATCCGGCGCTGAAAACTCCGCTGCGGCCAAAAATCACGACGGCCTTAGCTTCAGTTTCGGCCCGATCCAGCCCGTCCGTAAGACCGTCGATGAAGCCGTGACTCACCGCATTTGCCTTGCCGTCATCCATGGTGATTACAGCAACTTTATCCACGAGTTCATAATTCAGCACATTTTTCTCCCTGTTATTTTTGGCTCGCTAGCGGTCGTGGACTCGCACAGGCAGTTCTGTGATTCCACGAATGAAACTGGAATTGAGGTAGCTAGCATCACCCACCACCTCGACCTGGCTAAAGCGTGCCATGATTTCTTCCCAAAGGATGCGTAACTGCATTTCCGCGAGCCGATTGCCTAGGCACCGGTGGATGCCATAGCCAAAGGACAAGTGCTGACGTACGTTGGGGCGATCAATAAGCAATCGATTCGCGTCGGCAAAATGAGTCTCGTCACGATTACCCGACAGGTACCATATCGCCAGCTTATCCATCTTGCGAATCTGACGGCCGCCGATTTCAACGTCTTCCAAAGCTGTCCGGCACATGTGTGCCACGGGGCTTTGCCATCGGACAATTTCCGACACCATGTTGGGAATCAACCCTAAGTTGCCCCGCAGCTTATCGTACTCTTCGGGATAACGATTCAACGCCTGCACGCCAGCGCTAATGGAATTTCTGGTGGTGTCGTTGCCACCCACGATTAACAGCAGCACGTTGCCGAGAAATTCATTAGGGGCCATGTTCTTAGTCGCCTCGCCATGGGCAAGGAACGAAATTAGGTCTTCTCCGGGGGTCGATGCTGCCTGACGCTGCTGCCATATTTCGTTGAAATACTCGAAGCATTTCCAGATTTCGGCAAAACCCTCTGCCGGGGTGTCAAAGTAATCGGGGTCGCTAATCCGTTCCACGGTGTCGGACCAGTGAATCAGTTTGTGCCGATCTTCCTGAGGCACATCAAAGAGCGTGGCCAGCATCTGACCCGTCAGTTCAACGGAAACCTCACGCACCCAGTTGAAGGTTTCACCCCGGGGCAATCCGTCCAATATAGCACCAGCACGCTGGCGAATAAGGTCACCCATGGCCGCCAATCGCGTTGGAGTAAACATCGGCGCGACGGTTTTGCGCTGCACATCGTGGACCGGCTGGTCTTGCATAATGAACATGGGTAAGTGAAATAAGTCGGGCGGCGGTTCGTTCAAGGGCTGCCCGCCCAAACGGATCCCACCGTTCATGATGTCAGAAGAAAAAATATGCTGATGGGTATCTACATGCTTGACGTCGTTGAATTCGGTAATCGACCAATAACGGCCAAATTGACTTTCCTCAGTCAGGTGCACGGGTGCCTCCTGACGAAGCCGCTCAAAGACCGCCAACTCTTTGTCTTGTTCAAACCAATCACCGTTGCCGGGATCGAGCGCCGCAAGCGGACGATCTTGGGGTTGAGTCGCCGGATCGATTTTCCATCGCTCTCTAACCTCGGCGTTTGATACCCTGTCCAAGTCCCCGGTTTGCGTTGTCTGTTCGGTCATCTGCTGTGTCCTTGTGTTCCACGAGCCTTATCGCTTTCCTCTTTGGCCCAGTCTATCGATCAGGCTGGTTCGACCGCAATCCGGTGCGTAGCGGTCCTACCTTCCTCAATCAGCAAACCCATGCCGCCACAGCGCAGTTGCTGATCCGTCGCCGTCAGCACTTGCGAGCCGTCAATGCTCGCAACCAGTTGGTCGCCGCTGGCCGTCATGGTCAGCTGATAGGGCTGGCCCAAGTGCCAGTCAAACGGCACCGTCACCAAAATGGTTTCATCACCCGCCACCTTGATAATTCTCGCCTCACCGCTGTTGTGTAAAACGAAGGCATAGTAACGGCCTAAGCCCTGCACCCGCACAGCGATGCCTGTTGCCCGCGCCAAATGGCCGCAAACATCAGCGGTTACCGATATGTCCCGCCACTCGCGACTGCCTTGCATAACCAAACCTCGGCCGGTGTTTTGTACCAGTCGAAATGGCTCTACCCAAGGCATTGAAACGAAATCATCGACACCGTTGACCCATGAGCGGCGCCACATTGAATTGCCGCGACGAACCTGTGGTGGACGGGTGCTTGCATAGTTTGGCTCGCCATCCCACCTCAAGTAATCCAAATACACGCAGCCTTCGGCTTCGACGCCGATTTCAAAGGCTGGATAAGCATGGCTTGGGATGGTCATTGAAAGCTCTGCTGCTGCTCCTACCGAGATGGCTTCGGAATAGGCGTACTGCGCCTGATCATTGCCATCGTAATAGGCAACATACAGCCGAGCCGACGCACCAGCTCCTTGCAACAGGCTGGCGGCGAGCCTTTGGCCCGGATATACCCGAGGTGACGCAACCAATGGATAGGGATTTGAGGGTTTTTCGGTCCAAACCGCGAATTCCACGCTGGGCGCGAAAACCGGGGTGCCAAACCGGCACAACGCCGGACCGCTAAGCCGCAGCGCGTGTGCGCCGGATCTGCTGACCCCTGCAACATTTTCGATATCACCTTCTCCTGCCGTGACCGTGAACCCCTGCAGGCTGCCGGGTAGCTCGAAATGAAACTGCGCTCCTGCCTTGGGAGTCCACAGATCCTTCTGGTTAAGTCGGCGTGCGGCATTTACGATCTGTTGAGTTTTTCGCACGCAGTCGGAAATACCCCAGCTTGGGTCTGCTGTCGGCACATAGATCCGGTCGGCTACTGGTCCGCGCCAGTCGATTCCTCGCAGTAAGCCTGCATCGATGCCGTGTATGCCTGTTTTGATTCCCATCAAACAGCCAAGATTTCCCGAATTGCAGTCGGTATCCCATCCGCAGGTGTTGATGATCTTCAAGGTCTCGGAAAAATCGTCGTTGCCATACAGCAGGGCCAACACGATCAGACCGTGATTGGGGACTATGTGGCAGTTGCCTCCGTAGGCATCATAGCCATAACGATCCGACAGCTGCTTTCGAGCCAAGCGCCAATCTGGCTCACTGGCGTGCCAGCGCCGAATATCTCCAATCATTTGCGCAATGACGGAGTCGTTCGGGATGTACTCAAGGGCTTTGTCTAACAGGGCATCGGTATTTCTTTCGACAAAGGCCATGGCTTCCATTACCGCTAAAACAACGGCTCCGTATACAGCCTCGCCATCGTGACTGACGCTCGCTGCACGGCGCGCGAGCATCGCAGCTTGATCGGCGTCACCCGGGCTAATCATGGCCCAGCCGTCGATGAATATTTGAGCCCCGATCTGTTCCGAAACAACTTTGGAATTGAGCGCGGCGGACCCGCTCTCGGGTGCGCTGATGCCGCTCTTGAGTCGTAAGTAAGCCGTGTGCTCAGTGGAATTACCCATGCCACCCCACCAAAGCACAGTTTTGCCTTCGATGAGATAATTCAGCCAGCCGGCACCAATTTGCGCTGCGGATATTTCCGGATCGAAGTCATTGTCTACCAGGGTTCTAAGGAAGGCGAACGTGCCGGCTATGTCATCGTCCGTTACGAGCAAGGGTACGCCCACGTCGTCGTGCACGTAATATTCTATGTCGCCAAGCCGCGCTTGAATTCGATCATAGGACCACCCCTCGAAAGGGCGCCCCAAGTACACTCCGATAGTTTTGCCCAATACGCCAGCGTAAACCCGTTCGACGTAATCTGCCGGTAAAGCCATCCTCGGCCCCCTAATAGTACAATCTACTCAGGAATTCTCGGCAGCCGGTGCCGCCAGTGCAAGCAAAAGGAAGGCTCATGATTACCGTATTCGGCTCTCTCAATGTGGACTACATCTTCCACGTAAATCACCTTCCCCAACCCGGTCAAACTCTGCTGGCGTCGGACCTTGCCATATTGCCCGGCGGCAAAGGGGGCAATCAGGCACTAGCAGCAGCCAAAGCCGGCGCGGAAGTACGCATGGTTGGCGCCACTGGCCGAGACGGTCTGGGACAAATTGCCTTGGCCGGCCTTCAAGCCAATGGCGTTAACACCGCCCACGTGGTGCAAGTCGATCAGGCGACGGGCACAGCTTCCATCAATGTCGACGCGGCTGGCGAAAACACGATCGTCGTTTTCTCCGGTGCCAACGGCGCCGTTTCTCATACCCATCTCGACGGCGGCGGCCTAGATGACACCACAATACTCCTGCTGCAATTTGAAGTGCCCGGGGCCGCAATGGAGAAGGCTATTGGCTTAGCTAAAACCGCCGGCGCTAAGGTCATCTGGAACTTGGCTCCCATGGGGGCAGTAACCCTCACTTTGCTTAAAAACATCGACTACTTGCTGGTAAACGAGGGTGAGCTGACGGAACTTTGCAGTGCATTGGGTTTAAGTGACGCCGGTGAATACGGTTTGAATAACATCGATCGAATCACAGCCGTGGCAGAGCAAACGGATCAGAGCATTGTGGTCACGCTGGGCGCACAGGGCTGTTTGGCCTATCACCAAAAGCGACTCATCAGCGTCCCAGCGCTTGCGATCACACCCATTGACACGGTTGGCGCGGGTGATGCGTTTGCCGGTGCCTTTGCTGCGGCGCTAGATCAAGACGAGGCCTTTGAAATGGCCTTGAAATGGGGAAACGTGGCGGGCGCCGTAGCCTGCATGCAGCCCGGGGCACAATCAGCGCTACCGACCCGCACCCAAATCCTAGACCGACTGCCGGACTTGGCGTCTTGATCCGGGCCTAAGGCCTCTGCCGTCATACCCTGCTTGGGTCGATCGCTCTGTGGATCGCTCTAAAGACGCGATAACGACGAACCATGCGACGCCCTCGGCTGCAGGAGCAAGCGCTCCATTGAGCCGCCGGAGCGGTGCAGGGTTAGGGCTTGAGATGTGCGGTGTACTCGCTGAGATATTTGTGGAATTGTGGCGTTTCGATCAGGGAAAACAAATGCGCAAAGGCTCGAGGGAACGATTGCTCCGCACCCTCGCTGATCATGGATAAAGATCGAGCTGCCAGCCCTGACGACATTAATCGTTCTCGCAAAAACTGGCTGAGATCACAGGCGAAGGCGATATCAGCGATCGTCAGCTCATCGCCGGCAACAAACCTCTGGCTGGTCAACGCGTTTTCGACGCCCTGCAGGAAAAACTCGAAGGCACCCGACATGCGAAGGTGCAATTCTGCGCTCATATCATCCATGCCCAGCAAATACACTTGAGCTTCACGGCCAAAGACCAGCGTTGCGTCCAAAAAACTGTCAATGCGCGATGCTTCCATAGCATTGCTGCCGTAAAGACGATGAGGTTCTGTGGCAGACCTTGCCACCGCACGAAGGATGCTATTGGATTCAAAAACGCCGACAGACCCGTCGGGGCTAAATGCTGCCGGCACCGTGCCATAGGGCTGAGTGAGCATAAATGCATCGGTTTTATACAGGGTGCCCGAGAAGCCCCTGCGGCTTGTTCGAGCATGGGGACTGTCTGCCGTTTTTTCCTCGGCTCGCAACTCCCGGGCGTCAAAGTCCCAGAGCCAGTTACCAAGATTTTTGGGCTTATCGCCGATAACCTCTACGCTCAGGTCCAGATAATCCGCTGCAATTAAGGCTTTCCAAACCCGTGGATTGGGCAGGTACGAAAAAATACGAAGCACCGGACTGTTCACGATTACCAAACCTCGCCATAGGGACGGATTACAGACTCGAAGGACCACGCACTCGCGGGTTGGTGGGCGATGCGATAGACCTCCTCAGCAATGTCCGCGGGCTGACAAAAGAACTCGTCGGGCTTGTCCGCAAAAACCTTTCGCGTCCAAGCTAGGTCGATTACCGCGTCTATGGCCACATATGCGGCGTGTACGCCTTTGGGCCCAGACTGCCGCGCGATACTTTCCAATAGAATTCGTTGAGCGGCCTTGGTCGGCGCAAAGCCAGCAAACGCGGCCTTGCCTCGATAGGCCGATGTATTGCCCGTACAAATGAGGGCACCACCGCCAGCTGCCTCCATATCAGGGATCAGCCTTTGCGCCAGAGCGAGTAACGCCATCGTGTTCACTTCAAAAGCCTGGCGCATTTTACTCGGGTCTACATCCATGTAAGTCCCCCGCTCGGCACCAACGGCGTTGTGAACCACTACACTGGCTGTACCTAAACGGGAGCCGATATCAGAGAGGGCCGAATCAAGGGCCGTCCCGTCGGTCACATCGCAAGGGAAGGCGACGGTATTTGCAGTTTCACCGGCAATCTCAGCCAATCGCTGCTCGGAACGGGCGATCATAGCCACACGATACCCTGCCGCAGCAAAGCGCTCGACGACGGCTTTCCCGGTACCGGGGCCTACCCCGGTCACAATGGCTACTTTGTTATTCACGACTATTGTATTGCTCAGTTCGTTCGGACTACATAGCTCTCGAAGTTCACTTCGGGGCGATCGCTTCTAGTTATCTGGTGTCGGCGCCGGCACCGGTGCTGGTGGCGGCACTGGCGCAGGCGCGGGCCCGTCCTCTGACGACGACGCTTGGCGCATGCTCGGTGTCAGATACTCGATAGCGTCAGGGGCAAGAAACTCCGAATGATCAAAAACATAACGATCGGAACTCGCGTCGTCCGCATCATCAATGCCATCAAAGTCTGCATCAGCCGACCTAGCTGGGTCCTCAGGAAAGGCATCTTGATAGTTCAACACACCATCCTCATCTGCATCTTCTAACGGCAAATAGCTTACCCCGGCGTAGTTTGGATCTCGTCCCGGATCATCAGCAAAGTCATTCACCAATACGGCGCCAGCCGTTGGCAACTCGGCATCCAAGCTGTGCCCTTCAAAAAACGTGTGATTCTCTACCGCCAGCGTATCCTGAACTGTGAGATCCGCGCAGTTTTCCATATCAACTTCCGGATAGACAATTCTGGGCTTTAACTGTCTGACGATATACTTCGCCCCTCCGCTGGCGGTGATGACCGCCAGGTCGGGTATATCGACAATCGGTAGAGTGCTAGGTCCTGTGACCGCCTGCACAGGGCACTCTGCACTATTTGCAGGGACATCGAGAGTCGACCCATCTAGTAGAGACCTACATGCCTGCGGTGGTGACAACTGAAACCCATTGACAGTGACGGCGATGGTGTTCTGTTCAGCATCCTCATAAATAGCGTCAAAGGTTTCGGTATTTCGATCGCCATTGGCATCATAAACGCCATAGCCCCAAGGGGGCACATAACCCCAAGGATTAGAGCGCGCAATACAGTTTGAAGCGATTTGAACTTTCGATGCTTGTTGTGTGCCGAAATAATAGGAGTCGAAATACTGCTCGTATTTGATGAAATCTTTGTTAAAAGCGATATTCGTAGCGCCTGATTGGGCCGGAATCCCATCAGGATACCGACCAGCCTGAGATAAGTCTGGCCGAAAGAATTTGTTGATGATCGTGCCGTAACCGCTGTCCCCTTCACTGTAGAGGATGTTAACTGCGTAGTACTCTTCACTGAAACCGACAGGTCTGGACTGGTCCACGACATAGCTGTCGAGCCACTCAACCACTTTGTATTGCACCGTGCCATCATCCAATCGAGACGATTCAGAGCGCCAACGCAGCAGCATTTTGGAGGGGTTATCCTTTCCGTACGCCTCACTATCGAGAGTCATGATGCCGAATGGATTGGCCTCGCTGGCCTCCTCAGACACCTCAGCTCGCAATACATAAACGTTATTGTCCGACGCCATCGCTCCATTCCAGTACTCAACAGCGACAGCGGATTCCGCTGTCGCTTGAGTCGCTCTGACCAGATGCGCGTTCTCATCATTGGAAATACCACATTCAGTTTGGTCGACTCGGGTCAGATACGCATGGGCCGGCACTTCATCCGTCTTTTGAAGATTAGCAAAACGCTGATATTCGGTTTTGTTGAAGAGACAGAGGTAACGGTTCAGCTGTCCAAAAGGGATATTTACGCGAAATTGATAGACTAACGTTGCGGTGAAGTCGGTCCAGACCGGTTTACTTTTATCCGAGATGTCATCTCGCGACAAAGCGTTGAGACTACCTGCAAACAGAACCAAACTCGTCGCTACTACTCTGTTAAGTTGCGGGTACTTCATTGTTCTATCCTCAATATGCTAACTTTTGTTGGGATTTCCTTGGAGCGAGTGACCGTATCAAGCAACGGGAAAGGGTCTTCGAAATCCAGAGCACCATCCCCATCATCATCGGTATCAGCAGAGAGCCCCGTCGCCATGCATGCCGAATCGCACTTGTCGGGGCGCCCATCCATGTCAGTGTCTAAATTTGTCCCCAAAGAGATTAGAGGGTAAGCGTCATTTGTATCGGGCACCATGTCTCCATCATCGTCAGAATCAAGGGTATTTGGTATGCCGTCACCATCAGTGTCGAGAATTTCGGTCTTCTGGGGAGACTCCGATGCTCCACCGCCACCACAGCCACCGAGAATACAAATGACCACAACCATTAGTAACACTTTCATATAACACTCCTACGTCAGCGCGTGCGATTTTTACCGATAATGCTCTTCCTTCGAACACGGCTAATTCCACTTTAAAAACTCAGCTCAACTATTAATTCTTTTATACAACCTTGATTGCCAAATTGAATCAAAAAAGAATCACTGCCATACGATCCTCGCCCACCGTCTTTTGGCCGTGCCTGATCGCTGAGAGCAAGTCGCTGCGCCAATAGAGCATCAGAGAAATCCACATAGACGAAACAAAGGCTTCTGTCCAGATACCATGCTATCGGCCGACTCCTAATTGCTCCAATGTGCGAACTCGTCACCGGGCTGGTCTGGTTGCGACAAATCCCGATCCACATTTGTCACCATTTCGCTGGTCCAAGGCCAGCTGGGGACAGCTTGCTGGCTGTTGTGTTCATCCAGCTTCCGCCGCAGTCGATCAGCAATATCCGGGTGCTGTGCCAGCAGATCGGTCCACTCGCCATCGGCAGTGAGATCAAACAACCACTCTTTGCGCGGCAACCCTTGAGGCGCACTTACCATTAGCTTCCAACGCTGATCTCGCACCGCCTGAGCCGCCCCACTACGAAAGAACAGATATTCGTGGGGAACTTCCGCCGTAGCGGTCCCCAAGACATGAGGCGTCAGATCGACCCCATCTATGATTCGATCCGCTGGAAGATCAGCTCCGGCGGCGGCCGCTGCCGTCGCATACATATCAAAGTGATGAACAGGGGCCGTATAGGTTGCGCCAGCGGGCAGACGCTCGGGCCACCGCGCCAAGAAAGGCACACGTATGCCGCCTTCAAACATACTGATCTTCCACCCACGATACGGCGCATTGACATCAGGCAGGCCGACGTAGCCAGCACCACCGTTATCGGAGGAAAACAGCACCAGCGTATTGTCATCTAGACCGTTGGCCTTCAACGCGTCCATCACGCGTCCGACACTGCGATCCAATGAGCGAATCATGGCCGCGTACACCCGTTCTCGGTGCAGCTCGATATGAGCTAAGGCATCATAGTCTTCTTGAGTCGCCTGCAGAGGCGTATGGGGTGCCCAGTGCGCCAAATACAGAAAAAAAGGTCGGTCCTTGTTCGCCTCAATCACCTTGACTGCCTCGTCGGTGTAGTAGTCCGTCAGGTAGTTGGGCGGTTCAAACAACGGGCCGCCGTTGAAGCTGGCGGCAAAGTTAAGAGCAGCCCAAAGAAAACGGTCAATCGGGTCGAAGTCCTGCCGGGCTTGAATCACGCTTTCATCGTCTCGGCGGCCGTATAAACCGCTGGCCATTAACAGGCTCTCAGCAAAGCCCTGATCGTGGGCTGCCATGCCGTTCTCCTGACCCAAGTGCCATTTGCCAATGTGCACCGTGTGGTAGCCACGCTCAGACAGCACTTCGGCGAGGCTAATCTCTGAAGACGGCATGCCCATTTCCGAAAACTCAAGGTCGGATGATTCACTGTTGGTCGTTCGGGGCGGCACCAAGGGACGTGGTTGCGCATCGCTCACCAACCCCACAATGGGCATAAAACCTGTCGGCGTCGGCGTGAATTCAAAGCCAAAACGAGTCCCGTAGCGACCAGACATCAGCGCAGCGCGGGAGGGCGCGCAGGTGGCATTAGCCGCATAACCCTGTGAGAAAGTCACGCCTTGGGCAGCAATCGCGTCAATATTCGGCGTTTGGGTGGTGGGATTGGGGCCGTTCATGGATATGTCGTTCCACCCCAGATCATCCGCCAAAATCAGCACAATGTTGGGTGGCCGCTGATCAGGGTCTTGCGCAGCAGCAGCGCCAGTTGACCAAGCAATCTCTTGGGTTGGCCCGATTTCCATTTGCATCGCGACCATGCGGTTAATGCCGAAGAGCGCAATCTCGGCTCGGAAAATCCAGCTCAAGCCCACCAACAGTGCTACGAATACTAGAGTCTTCTTCATCCAGCCCATTTCTTCTCCCTCATAACGTTCTCTTTTCCGCGTTATCGCAGCGTTCGGGTCGCGATAACGCGGAATCTTCCTATTACCCCTAAGCCTGTTGTTTAACCCAACCGCCCGCGGGTTGTGCCGTTTCGATGTTGAGCTGGCCCGCCAAACCCGCTTCTCTGTGCACGGCGGAGGCTTGATACTCTGGCGACATCATCATCTCCATCATGGCCTTGCGAGAGGGGTACATGGCAATGGCAGCGGTATCCCACAGCTCTTCAACCTCACCCAGCATAAGACGCTCAATTCGCGCGGAAAACACCAGCGCGCCGCCGACCTTGGCAAGGTGGCCAACAACTTCTTTGCTGTAGATGCCATAGGCTTCGGCCCCGGTAAGATTGGTTTCCCGGCCGTCCGGATACTCAGCCATTTCTTTAAATTTGATTAAATTCAACATGTAAATGGGCGAATCGTGGCCGGATTCCATAAAGCCCTTCATTTGCGCTTCGTTAGGCGTAACTTTGTTTACTACTTCCATGGCTTAACTCCTCTTAGCACTCACCAAAGCAAGCGCGTAAAATTAATGGGTTACATTATACCTTAATTTGCCGGTCTGGGCTAAAGCCGCCCGTTTAATTCTGAGATTCTAGGGCCTGCATGTGCGCAGCGGTTTCGTTTAGCTCGATCCCAGGTGGGGCAGCGCATCAGGCTTAAAGAATAGTTTCCATCCGATAGGCTCGAGCTGCGGCGCCAGCAAAAAGACTTGTTTTCTCTGTCGCCGACGCGCCGGCAGAAATGCGCTTAAACGCATTCCAACATACCTGGTAGCTACACCAACGTTTCTGCACGGGAAAGTTCGATTCGTACATAGATCGCTCGGCGCCAAAAGCTTCGATACAGGTTTCCATCCAAGGCCGCCAAGCATCAGCGACTTCTTCAGAACTGGGAGGCAGTGTTCGATCACCCTCGTAGCTGGGCATTCGAATCGGCAAGGCGCCAAGTTTTACATACACATTGCCGCGCTCGCTGACCCGAGCGATATCCTTCTTCCACTGAGCAAAAACTTCGTCGTTTTTACCTCGGTAAGGCCCACCCAAAATCGGGCTACCCACATGATTGAGAATAATCGTTAAGTCTGGATGGGCATCAGCGACCTGAGCCACTTCATCCAGTTGGGTGTGATAGAGCCAACAATCCAAGGACAAGCCCATACGTTGAACGACGGCCATGCCTTCTTTCACCCGGGGATCAATAAGCAGACCGGGCTGATCGGCAACGTTATGAATGCGAGCGTCCTCGTGCCAGCCACTGGATATGCGAACACCTCGAAAGCGTCCGCCCGCTGCTTCAATATGTTGGTCAAACACCGCTTCCGCAGCTCCGCCCAATCTAAGATCCACATTGCCGAACATGACATCACAGGCCCGAGCTTTGCCAAAATCGCCGCTGACACTCATGGCCGCCTGCCCCCGAACAAACTCGGTTTCACCCAGTGCCCGCAGCTCTTCGGGTCCGCTGGGGCGGTACATGGAGTGACATTCAGCGTAAACGGTACCCACAATGTTGTGACCACTGGCCAAGTCTGACGCCAGCTCTGGCATCAAATAGGTATAGCCGTTACGTACCCACAGGTGATGGTGCGGATCAATGATCGGCAGCTCGGGCTCCAGCACTTCTTCGTCCAGACTCCCTATCCAACTGTTATCTGGGGCTGAGTGGCCAGTATTTGCTGCCATGTGGTTCTCCTTTGTTGTCGATCTGGGTCTTTGCTGAGGATCCCAATGAAGTTAGCGATCCGTGCCCTTCGCGGAGCATTGCTGTCACACCGCGGCTAAACTCGGCGAAACGCCTACTG